>Ga0265342_10002771_pt1 | contig 14847 bp, 10 predicted proteins | sample 4CB327metaG_FD_203125 | JGI IMG/M metagenome (GOLD analysis project Ga0265342, IMG submission 203125) | Rhizosphere microbial communities from Carex aquatilis grown in University of Washington, Seatle, WA, United States - 4-CB3-27 metaG | ecosystem: Host-associated > Plants > Roots >...
GCTCGCCGCTCAGGCGGATGCGGCCGCGCAAAAGGCGCTCACCGTCGGCCAGCGTATACGATGGGCGCGGGAACGTGCCGACCTTTCTCAAGCAGAACTCGGTAAGTCGCTGAACGTCTCCGGCGGAGCGGTTGCCCAATGGGAAACCGACCGCACGCATCCTTCAGCGCGCAATCTGTCGGCCGTTGCGGAGTTCTTGAAGGTTTCGCACGAATGGCTTGCGACAGGCCGCTCTGATCCGGTGATCAAACAAGAGAAGCTGCCGAGCGGAAGGACAATCGAAATCAAGATGGAGATGACCATCACAGCCGAAGGCAATCCGCCTCCCTTTTTGGAACTGATGGACGTTCTCAGGAAGCTCTCCGACTCCGGAAAGGAGATGGCGAGCAAGGCCGGCGGGAAGGCGTCGGTGCAGATTGTATGGGGCGACGGTCGCATTGATATTTAGTGTAACTAAGAATCCGATTGACGAAACACTAAGTGAAACTTAGCATTCTCCCTGGGCGATTCAGCCCATGGGAGCACCTCAATGACCCGCAAGTCTGCCTCGACCCTTCTCGCCGCCAGCCGTCACCCGCGGTCCCGGGCACCCGCTGGTGATCAAGTCGTCGCGCTCATCGAGGCGCATCGCCAAGCGCACACAGCGCATCTCGCGGCCATCGATGCGGACAAGCAGCACGAAGCAGATCGGGCAGGGCGGCGGTTGAATGCTCTCGCCATGGACCTGCTGAATTCCAGGCCCACGACCATCGTAGGTGTGGCGGCGCTGCTGCGCTACGGCTTCGAGTACGTTGAGCAGGGGTTCGAATGGCCCAACTTCAGAGGCGGCCGCGCCTTCGATTGGTCTGCCGCTCTGAACAAGACAGCCGCCGATGCGCTCGATCATCTGACCCGCGTCGGTACCGCGCGCTCGCCCTCGCGCGAACGGGTCGCCGCTTAGCGCGCGGGCAGGTGCCTCGCTGAGCCGTTTGAGGCAGATATCCACAGGCGCAGCGAGGCACGCGAGGAGCGCAGTCTGCCGCGGTGCTGCCGCGCGAAGTCTGGTGATCCTGGTATTCGGAGCGGCACCATCTTCAAGTCAGTGTAATGACAGCGGCTGTTTCGAGCGTGCGTTGGTGAGCAAAATCGATCGCAGGTAAACACCAGCAGGCTGCAAGTGAAACGACGGCCACAGATAATCCGGATGAGGCGAGGGCGCTGACGATGGGGCGCCCTCGCCGCATTCCCGATCGGGGAGACGTGCCGCGCGGCCTCGTCGCGGAGCGGCTGGGCATGACGCTGCCCGACTTCGAGGCGCGTCGGCCGGAGCTCGAGAACCGCGGCTTTCCCGAGGCCGACCCCACCACCGGCATGTATTGCATCGAAGCTGTGGATCGCTGGCGCCTGCGACGACACTCGAGGCTCTTCCCCGAATTGACGGTTGCACCGGGCGCGGTCCAGGCTAGCGACGTCTTTGCTGAACGGATGCAGCGGATCGGGGGGCGGTGATGGGGAAGGTGGCAATCCCGTACTACGTCGTCATCCACGGGCGAGGATATTGGCGACCATCGCGCAAGCTGAAGAAGCTGGGCTTTCAGGACGTGCGCTGTGGACCCGACGGCCCTGGCGCGTGGGGCATCGCTGACGAGTGGAATAAGCGCGTGATGGCGACACTGCGGGGCGAGCTCCCGCCGCTGTTTGACGTGTCAAAGCTCACCCGCGACCAAGCCGAAGTGACGCGACGGTATCCGGCGCGCTCGGTTGGAGCAGCGTTTCAGGCATTTATCCGGACGAACGAGTGGGCGCAGCTTGCCCTGTCGTCGCGCAATAAGGTGTGGTGGCCGTGCTGGTATCGCATCCGCTCGATGTGGGGCGATGTCGACCCAAACTCGATCACGTTCGACATGATGTCGAAGTGGCGAGCTGCGCTCGAGCAGCAACACGGCCGCGGCGTTGCTCACAAGACGATTAAGACGTGGCGCGCCCTGTGGACCGTCATGGTCGGTATGAAGATCGCGAGAGGAGCAGACCCGTCCACGGGAATCCGCAACCGCGCACCGCTGCCACGCAACGCCAAGTGGTCCGAAGGCGAGGCGGTGATTCTGACCAAGACCGCCTGGCGCGCGGGCTATCATGGGCTCGCGTGTGTGATCGCGATCTCGTGGGACACGCAATTCTCGCCGGTCGACGTGCGCACTCTGGCGGCCCGCCACAAAGTGACCGTCGGTGGGCGAATGCTATTCGACCGTATGGCGGACGGCCGGGCGAAGACGGGCCGTGCGGCGCTGGGCACTCTCTCACGCCGCACGGAACGGCTCATCGGCCAGTACCTGTTGCGGTCGTTTGGTGGGGCGAAGCTGCTTCCCGACACGACGCTTTTCCGCAATCGCTCCGGTGGCGCCTACCGGGAGGACACCCTTGGCGACGACTTCGCAGACATCCGCGAGCTCGCCTTTCCTGGTGACAAGCGCCGCCTGATGGACATGCGGCGCAGCGGCACCGTAGAAGCAGTGGCCGGCGAGGCCGAACCTACGACGATCGCGGCGAAGATGGCGAATTCCATCCAGAGCGCCAACCTGCTGCACAAGACCTACGCGCCCGTGGAACTCGCAGCTGTTCGGGCGGCCGATCGAGCCCGTCTTCGCGGACGTCGGCGGATTCGCGATGGCCGCGATTCCTAGGCATCACCGTCAGAAGAGCGTTAGAAAGTTGCCGCCGCCAAGGCTAAAGATCAGCTGAGCTCGACATTCTTGGAAAAGGTCGAGTCCTCAAGTGCCGAGGCAGGCTTAGGAAGGTGGTACTGGCCCCTTTCCATGGTGACTGGCCCCTTTTGAAATGAGCGGTGGCCCCTTTTGCCGATTCGGCGTACAGGGAAGAATGAATGACCTCTCCGACGAGTATCTGAAGCAGGCGCTTGAATGTGAGCGCATGGCAAAGAACTCGATCACTGAGCAAGACCGGGCTACCTGGCTACGTCTCGCCCAGGAATGGATGCGATTGCTGCGTCCGACTCATGGCACAGAAACCGCGCAGGCCGACCAAAAGGACTGGCCCTCCGGTTCTGGCGAGGATTCCGGAACCTCGCACTAAGCTTTGCTTTCGTCCAATTCGGATTGATAATGCGGTATCCAGTGGCGGCGCGTGGAATTAGGGTAAGCCGTGCCAATCCAGCGACTATTGCAACAGGCATCATTCGGCCCAGCCGAGGTCGCCATCCTCACGGACGCCTATGATTCCACTTTATCACTGCTTCGCCTGATAGACCGCACTGATCCAGTCTGCGAATTGGTCGCGGCGAAAGTCATTCTCGTATACCGGCTGGGCGAACATGACCCGGCCAAAATCTGCGCCCGCGCTATTAAAGAACTCGGCATTCCCGTGCCTGAGTGAGGCCGCCTCAGTTAGCGCGCCGACAACCGGGTATCGATAAGTCTGGAATCGTTCGCAAGTCCCGTGTATTTACGCAATAGTTATACATGGGAGACCGCTATGGAGCACGGTCTGCTCTGGCTCACCCTCGCGGTTGCTTGCGGCGTGCTCGCCGGTCTCCTCTTGGACCGGTGGCTCGGGGTAAGAGACAGACGATAGAGGCCGCCAACTGAGGCGGCCTCAGGCCAGGTAACAGCAGTCAGCCAGCATCGACATATTCAGATTAGAGAATTGTTCTCGATCAACGCGCACTACGTCTGAGTTTTCGACAGTGTACAGATGCGCGAATTTGTCTTCACCTGCCCGAAAACAGGGTTGGCGGTTCAAGGTTGCGTCGCCGAGAGCTCTGTCGCGGCCGAATACTTCGAGGCCGTCCCGTGCACGGCCTGTCGAGGAGTGCACCTTGTTAATCCCCGCACCGGAGCCGTTGCTGGCTCGCGCCGATTGCCGAAGGAGTGAAGCCGCCTCGGTTGGCAAGCGCGACACCTTAACCACGGATGATTTCATTCACGACCTGCGCCAGCGCGTCATCGGCGTGCCCGAAATCAGCACGGATGGCTTCCACCCGTACAAGAACGCGATCCGCGACGCCTTCGCCGGTCGCGCCGCGCACGGCGTCATCAACAAGACCTACAGCGTAACCCACCTCAATGTAACCGAGGCATCGCGCCGCTATTCTCCGGCCCAGGTAGTAGCCGTAGAGCGCGTGGCCGTAGCGAATGAGCCTGAGGAGATTTCGACCAGCTATGTCGAGCGCCAGAACCTAACGCTCCGGATGGGTTCAAAGCGCTTCGCGCGGCTGAGCAACGGCTTCTCAAAGAAGATCGATTGCCACCTTGCGGCAATCAGCTTGCACGTTGCGTTCTACAATCTCTGCCGGACGCATGAAGCTTTGCGAATGACGCCCGCGATGGCGCTCGGCTTAACCGACAAGGTTTGGGCTGTGGCTGACTTGATTGAGGCCGCGCGCAGCGCGCGGCGCCCTTGGATGGCATGCTTAAGCTGATCGCTCGTCGGCACGTGGTCACCTTTCTCCGTAACCGACGGGTGGTCCTCGCCGACGAGCAGCGTGGCGCTCCACCCGAGGCGGTGCAACGCGAAGAGCGGCAGCAGTAGGTCTAAGCCGTTTCCCACGTCCGGGAGCCCCTTGTCGTTGAGGCTGACGCCCAAGAGCCTCGCGGCCTCTTCATAGGCAACGTTCGCGGCCGTGGCGAGCGAAGCAATCACGCAGTCCTTCTGACCACCGCGTTGTGGCTCGAAGCCGAGCTCGCTCATGACGCCGCACGACGTTACCGCGGGAACCGGTACTCCGGGCGGAAGGCGCAAGAAATTGAAAGTCGGCAGCAAGACTGGTGGCATGATCGGTCTCTGCTCCTGGCAAAAGGGTCACTCACCTCGGAAATGTGCAGAACCTCTTTCCAGCGTCGTCGGTGGGGCACCGCCGGAGCTGCGGACGAGCGAAGCCTCGAGAACGAACGAACTACATCGACACAAAACGACAGCCCGGAGCGACACAAAGGACAGCGGTACTGACCTTTTAAGTGTCTGAATTATTGGCGACCCCGGCTGGATTCGAACCAGCGACCCTCAGCTTAGAAGGCTGATGCTCTATCCGGCTGAGCTACGGGGTCGTCGCGCTCAGGTTTACCTGCGCCGCGCCGCGATGGAAAGCGCCGCCGGTCCGCTGCACAGCCATCGCGGCCGATCCGTTAATCCTAAGCAGTTTGAACAGCTTAATTCGGACTGAGGTAGATCAAGGCGCTCACGCTGCCGGGCGGCGAGCCTTTCGTTGAGGGGCAAGGCCGATGAACATGGCGCGTGTCTGCGGTTACCAAGAAAGACGCCATGCGCTCGACACCTTCGGCGCCTGTCATGATGATTGCGAATCTGCCGCCATTCGGGGGTCTCGTCCGATGCTGACGCTCATCCGTGCCGGCCTTGCCGCCGCATTCCTCGCTCTCGCGCTCGTGCCGGCGGCGGCTCAGATCGCGAAACAGGACCCGCAAGAGAAAGCGTTCCAGTTCGGACGGCTCGACGAGGCCGCGGTCAAGCTCGAGGCGCAGATCAAGAGCGACTCCGGCACGGTCACCAAGCCCGCCGCGCAGTTGCGCAAGGACGCCGACGCCGCGTTCCAGAAGAACGACTTCCGCGCCGGCATAGTGGTGCTCGGCCAACTGGTCAGCGTCGCTCCCGACGACGGCGCCAACTGGCTGCGCCTCGCGCGCACCATCCGCCAGATCAAGCCGCGCGACGACAAGGAGAAGGCGCTCCTGATCGACCGCGCCGCGACCGCGTCCTACATCGCCTATCGGCGCGGCAAGGATAGCGCGACCGAGAGTGACAGCCTGACCGTGCTCGGCGACGCGCTCGCCGATCAGCGCCAATGGCGTCCGGCGCTCGATGCGATGCGCATCGCGCTCGAAGCGCGCGAGAGCGCGGATCTACGCGGTCGTTATGAGCGGCTGCGGCTCGAGCACGGTTTCCGCATGCTCGATTATTCCATCGATTCCGACGCGGTGTCGCCGCGCGCCTGCTTCCAGTTCTCGGAAGAACTACCCGGCAAAGGCACCGACTTCTCGCCCTTCGTCGCTGTGCTCGGTCAGGACAGGCCGGCGCTCTCGGCCAACGACAAGCAGCTCTGCGTCGAGGGTCTCAGGCACGGCGAGCGCTACCAGATCACGCTGCGCGCCGGCCTGCCGTCGACCGTGCACGAGACTTTGCCGAAGTCGTCCGAGTTCACGATCTTCGTGCGCGACCGCAAGCCGTTCGTGCGCTTCTTCGGCAAGGCCTACGTTCTGCCGCGCACCGGCCAGCGCGGCATCCCCGTGCTCAGCGTCAACACGTCTGCGGTGACGATCGCGGTCTACCGCATCGGCGACCGCAACCTCGTCGACACCGTGCTCGGCTACGACTTCCAGCGCAATCTGTCGCGCTATCAGGCCGAGACCATCGCAAGCGAGCGTGGCGCCAAGGTGTGGAGCGGCCAGCTTTCGGTCCAGCAGAAGCTCAACACCGAAGTGACGACGGCTTTTCCGGTCGATGAGGCGCTGAAAGACATCGGCCCCGGGGTCTACGCCATGATCGCCGCGCCGAAGGATGCGCTGGTCGACAACGAATACGACGCGCAGGCGACGCAGTGGTTCATCGTCTCCGATCTGGGTCTCTCCGCCTACAGCGCGCATGACGGCGTCGACGTCTTCGTGCATTCGCTCGCCTCTGCCGAGCCGAAGGACAAGACCGAGGTGCGCCTGATCGCGCGCAACAACGAGGTGCTGGCGACGCGGCAGACCGACCAGTTCGGCCACGCGCATTTCGAGGCCGGTCTGACGCGCGGCGAGGGCGGCCAGGCGCCGGCCGCCGTGGTTGCGAGCGACAAGGCCGACTACGCCTTCCTCAGCCTCAAGACGCCCGCCTTCGATCTGTCCGATCGCGGCGTCGCCGGCCGGCCGGTTCCGGTCGGACTCGATGCCTTCGTCTATACAGAGCGCGGTGTCTACCGCACCGGGGAGACGGTCAACATCACGACTCTTTTGCGCGATGCGCGGGGCGTGGCTGCACTCAACGTGCCGCTCACGCTCGTGGTCGAGCGCCCCGACGGCGTCGATTATCGCCGGATTGTCGTGTCTGATCAGGGCCTTGGCGGCCGAGCGCTGGCCGTGCCGATCGTCGCCCCCGCCGCCACCGGCACCTGGCGCGTGCGTGCCTACACCGATCCGAAGCGGCCGGCGATCGGCGAGACCACCTTCATGGTGGAAGACTATGTGCCGGACCGCGTCGAGTTCGATCTGGCCTCGAAGGCGACCGGCATCGCGACCGACAAACCGGCCGAGCTGTCGGTCGACGGCCATTTCCTCTACGGCGCGCCGGCCTCTGAGTTGGAGTTGTCCGGTTCGGCGGTCATCGGCGTCGCCAAGGAGCGCGCCGGCTTTCCCGGCTACGCGTTCGGTCTGGCGGATGACGACGTCACGCCGGTGCGCCAGGAGCTCTCCGATCTGCCGGCGACCGACGCCAGCGGCAAGGCGACGTTCGAGGTCGCGCTCGACAACGTGCCGGACACGTCGCGTCCGCTCGAGGCGCAGATCGCCATCACCATGTCGGAGTCGGGCGGCCGCGGCGTCGAGCGCAAATTGACGCTGCCGGTGACGCCGTCCGGGCCGATGATTGGCGTCAAACCGGCATTCTCCGGACGCTCGCTCGACGACGGCGCCAACGCCGATTTCGACATCGTCATGGTCGCGCCAGACGGCAAGCGACTGGCGCAGACAGGCCTGCGCTACGAGCTTCTGAAGATCGAGACCAGCTATCAATGGTACCGGCAGAACGGCCAATGGCGGTTTGAGCCGATCAAGCGCACGTCGCGCCTCGCCAACGGCACGATCGATGCCGCAGCCGACAAGCCGGCGCGCCTGTCGCTGCCGGTGAAGTGGGGCCGCTATCGCCTCGAAGTGTCGAACGGCGACGCCACCATCACATCGCTGAGCTTTGACTCCGGCTTCTACGCGGAGTCGAGCGCCGACACGCCGGACCTGCTCGAAATCGCGCTCGACAAGCCCGGCTATGCCGGCGGCGAGACGATGAGCGTCGCCGTCACCGCGCGCACCGCCGGCCGGCTGACGCTCAACGTCTTCACCGACCGCCTCGTCGCCAGCCAGTCGCAGAACGTCGTCGCCGGCACAGCGAGCCTCAAGATGGTGGTCGGCCGCGACTGGGGCACCGGCGCCTACATGGTCGCGACCCTGCACCGGCCGCTCGACGAAAAAGCCGAGCGCATGCCCGGCCGCGCCATCGGCGTGCAGTGGTTTTCGATCGACAAGTCCGCGCACCAGCTCACCGTCGCGCTCAGTCCGTCCCCCGCCATGCGGCCGAACGCGACCATGACCGTGCCGATCGGGATCGGCGGCCTGGCGCCGAACGAGGAGGCGCGCGTCGTCGTCGCCGCGGTGGACGTCGGCATCCTCAATCTCACGAATTACAAACCGCCGGCACCGGACGACTATTATCTCGGCCAGCGGCGGCTCACCGCCGAGGTCCGCGATCTCTACGGCCAACTGATCGACGGCATGCAGGGCGCGCGCGGCGCGATCCGTTCCGGCGGCGACATGGGCGCGGCCGAACTGTCCGGGTCGCCACCCGCACAAGCGCCGCTCTCATTGTATTCAGGCATTGTTACGGTCGGGCCGGACGGCAAGGCGCAGGTCTCCTTCGACATCCCGGCCTTCGCCGGCACCGTGCGGGTGATGGCGGTCGCCTGGAGCAAGGACAAGGTCGGCAAGGCCTCGACCGACGTGATTGTGCGTGATCCTGTGGTGCTGACCGCGACGCTGCCGCGTTTCCTGCGCACCGGCGATTCCGGCACGGTGCAGCTCGAGCTCGACAATGTCGAAGGCGGCGCCGGTGATTACCGCATCGCCGTGTCGGCCGACGGTCCGCTGACGCTCGACAACAAGCCGCGCACGCTCCAGCTCGCGCAGAAGGCCCGCAACCGCGTTTCGGTGCCGATCTCGGCTTCGGGCGCGGGCTCCGGCCATGTCGACGTCATGGTGAGCGGGCCGAACGGCTTCACGATGGCGCGGTCCTACAATCTCGACGTCCGGCCGGCCACCCAGATCCTCGCCCGCCGCACGGTCAAGGCGCTGGCCAAGGCCGAGACCGTCACGCTCGACAAGGGCCTGTTCGCCGACTTCGTGCCAGGGACGGGGAGGGCGGCGGTGTCGATCGGCATCTCCAGTTCGCTCGACGCGGCGAGCCTGTTCAACGCGCTCGACCGCTATCCCTTCGGATGCTCGGAGCAGGTCGCGAGCAAGGCGATGGCGATGCTCTATCTCAATGAGCTCGCCGGCGAGGCGCGGCTCGCGCCGGACGGCGAGATCGACACGCGCATCCGCGACGCGATCCCGCGGCTCCTCGCTCGGCAGGCGTCGAACGGCTCCTTCGGGCTGTGGAGCGTCGGCGGCGAGGACGTATGGCTTGATGCTTATGTCACCGACTTCCTGACGCGGGCGCGTGAGAAGAACTTCGACGTGCCGCAGACGGCCTACAGCCTCGCGCTCGACCGCTTGCGCAATTACGTCGCGACCGCGCCCGATCCGAACAAGAATGGCGGCCGCGAGCTCGCCTATGCGCTCTACGTGCTGGCGCGCAACGGCGCCGCGCCGATCGGCGACCTGCGCTACTACGCTGACACGAAGATCGGCGACTTCGCGACGCCTATCGCCAAGGCGCAGATCGCCGCGGCGCTCGCCATGCTCGGCGACCGCAACCGTGCCGACCGCGCCTACACCGCCGCGCTCGATGCGCTCGGGCCGCAGCCGAAGCCGGCGCTCGACGTCGGGCGCGAGGATTACGGCTCGCAACTGCGCGACGCCGCAGCTTTGGTGACGCTCGCCTCCGAGGGCCGGGCGCCGCAGGCGACGATCGACAACGCCGTGTTGCGGATCGATTCCGCGCGGCAGACGTTCAGCGCCACGTCGACGCAGGAGGATGCCTGGATGGTGCTGGCGGCGCGGGCGCTGGCCAAGGAACTCGCTGCGATCTCGCTCGACATTGGCGGCAAGCGGCGGCAGGGCGCCTATTACAGCACCTTCACTCCTGCTGGGCTCGATCAACCGGTAACGCTCGCCAATGCCGGCGACCGCAAAGTGCAGGCGGTGGTTTCGGTCTCCGGCGCGCCGGTGAAGCCCGAGCCCGCGGCCGAGCAGGGCTTCAAGCTCGAGCGCAAGTTCTACACGCTCGCGGGCGAGGCCGCCGATCCGGCGAAGGCGAAGCAGAACGATCGCTTCGTCGTCGTGCTGACGACGACCGAGATGCAGCCGCAGTTCGGCCGCGTCATCGTCGCCGACTACCTGCCTGCCGGCTTCGAGATCGACAATCCGCATCTCGTCTCCTCCGGTGAGACCAGCGCGCTGTCGTGGATCGTCAACGGCCTCGAGCCGGTGCATTCCGAGTTCCGCGACGACCGCTTCACCGCCGCGTTCGACCGAACCAAGGAGTCGTCGCCGGTGTTTACGGTCGCCTACGTTGTGCGCGCGGTTTCGCCGGGCCGCTACGTGCTGCCACAGGCCAAGGTCGAGGATATGTATCGTCCCGACCGTTTCGCCCGCACCGGGACCGGAACGATCGAGGTGACGTCGGCCAAATGAAGTTCTGGCACGCCATCCTCTCGGCCCTCGGCGGCGCGGTCGCGCTGATCGCCGTCGCCTGCGGCGCGTGGGTCTATTCCCTCGGGCCGGCGCCGATGGGCGAGGGGCTCGACTATTCGCACATCGTTCTCGACCGCAACGGCCATCTGCTGCGCGCCTATGCCACCAAGGAGGGCCGCTGGCGCCTGCCGGAGACGCCCGACGAGGTCGATCCGTTGTTCCTCAAGATGCTCTTTGACTACGAGGACAAGCGCTTCTACGAGCACCACGGCGTCGATCCCTTCGCCATGGGACGGGCGGCATTTCAGCTTGCCACGGAAGGACATATCGTCTCAGGCGGAAGCACTTTGACAATGCAGGTCGCGAGGCTTCTGGAGCCCCGGCGACATCGCAGTTTCTACGCCAAGCTGCGCCAGGTGACCCGCGCGCTCCAACTGGAGCAGAAATTAAGTAAGAACAAGATATTATCGCTGTATCTTGAACTGGCGCCCTATGGCGGCAATCTCGAAGGCATCCGCGCCGCCTCGCTGGCCTATTTCGGCAAGGAGCCGAAGCGCCTGAGCGTGGCCGAGGCTGCGCTCCTGGTCGCGCTGCCGCAGTCGCCCGAGGCGCGGCGTCCGGATCGTCATCCGGAGGCGGCGCTCGCCGCACGCGACCGCGTGCTCGACCGCGTCGCCGAAGAGGGCGTCGTTCCCGCCGACGAGATCGCGATGGCCAAGCGCAAGGACGTGCCTCACGCGCGCAAGGAACTCCCGGTGCTGGCGCCGCACGCGGCCGACGAGGTCGTCTTGGCCGAGCCGAACGTCACCATCCATCGGCTGACGATCGACGCCCCGCTCCAGAAGTCGTTGCAGGAGCTCGCTCGCGACCGTGCACACGCGCTCGGGCCGCAGATGTCGGTGGCCATCGTGGCCGTCGACAACGCCACCAACGAGGTGCGCGCGCGCGTTGCCTCCGCCGACTATTTCGACGCCCGGCGCTCAGGCCAGGTCGACATGTCGCAGTCGCTGCGCTCGCCAGGCTCGACGCTCAAGCCCTTCATCTACGGCCTCGGTTTCGAGGATGGGCTCATCCATCCGGAGACGCTGATCGACGACCGGCCGGTGCGCTACGGCAGCTACACGCCGGAGAATTTCGATCTGACCTTCCAGGGCACCGTCACGGTGCGCCGTGCGCTGCAATTCTCGCTCAACGTTCCGGCCATCGCCGTGCTCGACAAGGTTGGCGTCAATCGTCTGGCCGCGCGGCTGACGCAATCGGGCGCCGGACTCGTGCTGCCGAAGGGGGAAGCGCCGGGCCTCGCCATGGGGCTCGGTGGCGTCGGCATCACGCTCTCCGATCTCACCATGCTCTATGCCGGGCTGGCGCGGCTCGGCGACGTTGCGCCGCTCGTCGAGCGGCAAGGCGGCACGGCGGGCGAGGGCCGCCGCCTGCTCGATCCGGTCGCCGCCTGGTATGTCGGCAATGTGCTGATCGGCGCGCCGCCGCCGGACAACGCGCCGCCGGGCCGCATCGCCTTCAAGACCGGCACCTCCTACGGCTACCGCGACGCCTGGGCCATCGGCTTCGACGGCCGCATGACCATCGGTGTCTGGGTCGGGCGGCCGGACGGTTCGCCGGTGCCGGGCCTCGTCGGCCGCGCAAGCGCCGCGCCGATCCTGTTCGACGCCTTCGCCCGCAGCGGCCTGACCCCGGCGCCGCTCGCCCGTGCGCCGGAGGGCGTGCTGTTCTCGACCACCGCGCGGTTGCCACCGCCCTTGCAGCGCTTCAGCCCGGCCGCCGCCGCTTCCGCCAAGGGCGATCCGCCGCGCATCATGTTCCCGCCAAACGGCGCCCGGCTTGAACTCGCCGGCGGTGCCGCGGACGGGTTGCCGCTCAAGATCGCCGGGGGCCGGGCGCCGCTGACCGTCATGGTCAACGGCGTGCCGCTCAAGGGCCGAAAAGCCCGCCGCACCCTGTTCTTCCATCCGGACGGGCCGGGATTTGTCCGTCTGACCGTCATGGATGCGCGAGGCGCCGCGGACACAGTCACCGTCCGATTGCAGTAGGTGCGGTGACAGGCGGTCCGTTTTGTCTTATCTCCGGCGCGAAATCACGGGGTTAGGGCCGTTCCCAGCCGATGAGCACCACCTTCCGAGAAGCAGGCGCGCCGGCGCGGTCGTCCCGCGGGCTGGCGGCGGCGCTCGACTGGGCGACCGCCTCGCATCTGCGGGCGGTGGCGCTGCTTCTCGGCGTCGCGCTCTTGGCGTTCTTGCCCGGTTTCTTCCAAATCCCGCCCGTCGACCGCGACGAGGCCCGCTTCGCCCAGGCGACCAAGCAGATGCTCGAGACGGGCGAGTACGTCGACATCCGCTTCCAGGACGAGGTCCGCTACAAGAAGCCGGTCGGCATCTATTGGCTCCAGGCAGCCGCGGTCAAAGCGGGCGAGGCGGTCGGCGTGCCGGCGGCGCGAACGACCATATGGCTCTATCGCATGCCCTCGCTCTTTGGCGCGACCGGTGCTGTTCTGCTGACCTATTGGACGGCGCTCGCCTTCGTCACGCGCCGCTCGGCGCTTCTTGCCGGACTGATGATGGCGAGCTCGGTGCTGCTCGGTGTCGAGGCTCGTCTCGCCAAGACGGACGCATTCCTGCTTCTGACCTGCGTCGCCGTGATGGGCGCGATGGCGCGCATCTATCTCGGCGCGCGGCGCCAGCCTGACGAAAATACCGGCTGGGCCTTGCCCGCGCTCATGTGGACCGCCGCGGCGGTGAGCGTACTGATCAAGGGCCCGCTGATCCTGATGTTCATCGGCCTCACCGCGCTCGCCCTCTCGATCGCCGACCGGTCCGGGCGTTGGATCTGGCGTTTGAAGCCCGTCGTGGGCTTTGCATGGCTCCTGCTTCTCGTGCTGCCCTGGTTCCTCGCAATCGTCGCCAAGTCGGGCGACGCCTTCTTCGTGCAGGCGGTCGGTCACGACATGCTCGAGAAGGTGACGAGCGGGCAGGAGGCGCACGGTGCGCCGCCCGGTTTCTACACGCTTCTGTTCTTCGTCACCTTCTGGCCGGGCTGCGTGCTGGCGACGCCGTCAGTACCGGCGATCTGGCAGGCCCGCCGCGAGCCCGGCGCGCGCTTCCTGCTGGCGTGGCTGTTGCCGTCCTGGATCGTGTTCGAGATCGTCATCACCAAGCTGCCGCACTACGTGCTGCCGCTCTATCCGGCGATCGCCATTCTCATCGCCGGCATCCTCGAGGCCGGCGCCTTGGCGAAGTATCGCTGGATGGTCCACGGCACGGTCGGATGGTTCGTGTTTCCCGCGGCCATCGCGGTGACGACCGTCGTCGCCTTTTTCATCTTCAATCGCGAGCTGGGGCTTCTCGCCTGGCCGACCGCGGCAGTGGCGGTGGTTCTGTCGCTCTTCGCGTGGTGGCTCTACGAGGCGGATGGCCCCGAGCGGTCGCTCTTGCGGGCGATGGCGGCCTCGGTCTTCGTCGCCATCACCGTCTACGCGATCGTCTTCCCGTCGATTCCGGCGCTGTTCCCGAGCGAGTTGATCGCGAAGGAGATCCGCGCCACCGGCTGCAGTGATCCTCGCGTCGCCTCCAATTTCTCGTACCAGGAGCCGAGCCTCGTCTTCCTGGTCGGCACGCACACGCGCTTCACCGACGGCGGCGGCGCCGCCGATTTCCTGCGCGCCGGCGCCTGCCGCTTCGCGCTGATCGATCCGCGCAACGAGCGCAGCTTCGTCGCGCATGCCAATGCGATCGGCCTGCGCTACACGCTGATGCAACGGATCGAAGGCTACAACATCAGCATCGGCAAGAAGGTCGCGATGACCCTGTTCCGCTCGGCGGAGAAAGAATGAGCGCCCAGGATGCCGCCGCGCCGATCGCCGTGTGGCGCCGCTGCCTGAACAATGTCGGCGTGGCGCTCGCCACGCTGACGCGCAAGCCGAGCATCGATCCGAAGCGGCCCTGGCTGCTGCCGGCGCGCGAGCTTGCGATCGCCGCAGGCGTCGTGATCGTCGTCTTCGTGCTGGGCATGCTGCTCATCGACGCGCCATCGACGCGGGCGGTCGAGCGCCTGCCGCGCTGGATCGTCACTTTCTTCGATTCCATCACCGACTATGGCAAGTCCGGTTATGTGTTGTGGCCGCTCGGGCTCCTGTTCCTCGCACTCGCCGCGCTGCCGCCGCTCGCAACGCGCATGCAGCAGCGTGTGCTTGCGGCGATCATGGTGCGGGTCGGCTTCCTGTTCGCCGCGGTCGCTGTGCCCGGACTGTTCGGCACGATCATCAAGCGCCTGATCGGCCGCGCGCGGC
>Ga0265342_10002772_pt1 | contig 14843 bp, 15 predicted proteins | sample 4CB327metaG_FD_203125 | JGI IMG/M metagenome (GOLD analysis project Ga0265342, IMG submission 203125) | Rhizosphere microbial communities from Carex aquatilis grown in University of Washington, Seatle, WA, United States - 4-CB3-27 metaG | ecosystem: Host-associated > Plants > Roots >...
ACTTCTATGCAACAATTTAATTCTCAAAACGAACGGATAAAACGGAAATATCACGAATGGCTCAAAGAAGGCGACGGACTGTCCATGAGTACCATCGATCAAAATATACGGTCGCTCGGTTTGTGGGAGAGCTATACGAATCTGGAGGATTTTGGCAACCTTAACACCGAAAAGATTAAGGCCTTCAAAAGAATGCTCCAGGCGAAAATAAATCACATTACCAAACAACCTCTCTCACTCACCACGCAGCATCACCACCTCCTCCATTTGAGCGATTTCTATAAATGGCTTTCGATGCAGCCGGGGTACAAATCGAAGATAATCCTCACCAACGTCGCCTATTTCGGATTGGACCGGAAACAAACCCGAGTCGCGCTTAACCAACCGACGCGACGGATTCCAACGCCAGAGATCATCAAAAAAGTCATTTACTCAATCACGCCCGTGAATGAAATCGATCGGCGCGATCGGGCGCTAATGGCCCTCGCCTTCCTTTCCGGCATGAGGATTGATGCACTGGTCAGCCTTCCCATCGGATGCGTCAATATGGATGATATGCTCATCCTGCAAGATCCGGAGCTGGGGGTAAGAACCAAGTTCTCGAAAAGGATACCAACCACGATTTTTGACTTCGATGAAGACAGCGTGGAAATCCTTCGGGGTTGGGTTAGGTTTCTGCGCGAAGAGAAACTATTCACGGACGCTGATCCCCTGTTCCCATCCACAAAAATTGAACAAGAGGGTCCCGACAGCTATTCCTTCACGGCAAACGGGCTTGAGCGAAAATTCTGGAAGAATGCCGGTCCGGCGAGGAACATATTCAAAAAACGCTTCAAGGAGGCAGGCATGGAATACTTTGGCCCGCACAGCTTCCGCCATGCAACCGCGAATACAGCGCTACACCTGTGCGAAACCCCGATTGAGTTCAAAGCGGTAAGCCAAAATCTCGGTCATGAAAACATCGCCACCACAATGTTCGATTACGCCAAATTATCGGAGGATGAGGTGGCAAAGCGCGTCAAACAGATAACGCATAAGGAGCCTCATGATCCGGAAGAAATAGTGAGAAAAGTACTTAAAGACCTCGGCATAACGTCGGAAAATAAGGGGTAATTTATCCACTTTTAACATTTGATGAAAAACACGAATTGCGGCATAATAGTTAGGCACACGGTCGCGGGCATTTGCGAGATTTTGCGTATAAAAAGGGGTAACTACGCCTTACAAGAACTCGCAAGAGCGATTGTGTGCAAAGGCGCGGTTATCCCTTTTTGCATACTTACCCAAAAGTCGAATGGAAAATAAACACAAAATTACAATGGGAAAAACAGAGGAAAAAATTAAATACTTCATCTATGCGAGGAAGTCGTCCGAGTCGGACGAACGGCAGGTCCAGTCCATCGACGATCAGGTGCTTATAATGACCGGGGTGGCGAAAAACTATAATCTCACAATCGTCGATACTATCCCTGAATCGAAGTCTGCAAAGGAACCCAATGGGCGGCCCGAATTTGAGAAAATGATGAAGCGCATCAAAAATGGCGAGGCACAGGGTATCCTCGTATGGAAGATAGATCGCCTCTCGCGTAACCCGATAGACAGCGCCGTTATCCAATGGTCGCTCCAAAAGGAAGTCATCGCCTCTATACGAACGCCGGATCGGGAATATCGGCCTGAGGATAACGCTCTTCTCTTGAGCGTGGAAAGCAGTATGGCGAACCAATTTATCCGTGATTTGAGCAAGAACGTGAAGCGAGGCCTTAAAAGCAAAATAGACAAGGGATGGATGCCTTCTATCGCGCCGTCCGGGTATCTGAATACCAAAATCGAAGCGCAGGGTGAACGATATATCATAAAAGACCCCGAGCGCTTCCCTCTTATCCGCAGAGCGTGGGATTTGATGCTCACCGGCAATCACACACCGCCAAAAATCTTGGACATGCTGAATGAATGGGGCTTTAGGACACCGCGGACGAAGAGGAGGGGCGGAAAGCCAATGTCATACAGCACGATTTATAAGATCTTTACGAATCAATTCTACGCAGGCCTGATCCCTTATAGCGGACAGATTTTTCAGGGCCAACACGAACCGATGGTTACGCTTGAAGAGTTTGACCGGGTGCAGGTGCTTCTCGGTAGGAAGGGAAAGCCGAGACCGAAAACCCACGTCTTCGCGTTCACCGGTTGCATCCGTTGTGCCGAGTGCGGATGTCTCATCACGGCCATCGAGAAGATAAAATTCATCAAGCGCGATAAAAAGACGAAGACCTATGTTTTCTATCACTGCACCCGTCGAAAGAAGAGCACTCAGTGTTCCCAACGGAAAGAGCTGACATTAGACAAGCTCGAGCTCCAAATTGAGATGGAGATTGAGAAATACACTATCTTGCCGGAATTCAGGGATTGGGCGCTTGAGATCCTAAACGAACACAATGATACGGAGATAAACGACCGGAGCAAAATCTACGAATCGCAACTCAAGGATCTCGCGGCATCGCAGAACGAGCTCGATGAACTGACGCGGATGCGCTACCGGAGCCAAGTTACCGATGATTTCTTCAATACCGAAAAAACGGCGCTTCAAAAAAAGATCATGCGTCTGAAAGATCAATTGCGCGATACCGAGAAGCGTGCAGAGAACTGGCTCGAGCTTTCCGAGCGGACGTTCAACTTCGCACTCTATGCCCGAAAGGCGTTCGTTATGGGCGATATGACAGCCAAGCGGGAGATACTGCGAGCGTTAGGTGAGAATCCGCTCCTGAATGACCAAAAGCTCAGTGTTTATGCGTATGAATGGCTACAACGCATCGAAAATGGCTATCCCGAGCTAGAAGCCGAATTTGAAGCGTTGGAACCAACGAAAATGCCGATGGATACTGTACGAAGTGAGGCACTCGCATCAATTCGTACACGATGGTACCACCATCGGGATTTGAACCCGAGTTCCCGCCGTGAGAGGGCGATGTCCTAGACCAGGCTAGACGATGATGGCATATTCCTTACCGAAGAGATTATAAAGAAAAAATTGTGATTGGACAAGGCTTTTGCGTATATCGGTTCCCCTCTATCCATATAGCTTGTTATACTTAACTCGTGAATAAAACGCCTTATCGACTTGTCGTCCTCCATGGCTGGAAACATGACAAAAGCAAATGGGATGGTTTTGTTAAGTCATTTCCACTCGACGAAGTATTGGTTTTTGACCTTCCGGGATTTGGAGATGAAAAACTTGTTGACGCCGGCTGGGGAATTCCACAATATAGTGCGTGGGTGAGGGATAAACTTGAAAATCTTAAGGAAAATAACGTTATTCTTCTTGGCCATTCTTTTGGCGGCAGAATTGCCGGATATATCGCAAGCGAGCGTCCGGAGTGGTTAAAGGGATTGATTTTATATGGCTCGCCTTCTCTATACCGGCCGACGACGATCATCGGACTAAAAATTAGGATTGCCAAGCTTTTAAAAAAAATGGGATTTTCAAGAAAAAGCGCGGATGAAATGTATCCGATATTTAAACGAGTGGTGACATTCGACCAAACAAAGATATTGCCGGAGATAAGAGTGCCCACACTGCTTCTATGGGGAAAACACGACACAGAAGTTCCTGTTTCTATCGCAGAGGAAATCCAAACACTCATACCCGATAGTAGATTGATCACCATGCAAGATGCCGGTCATAATGCCCATTTCGACAATCCAAACCTGTTCCACGGGATCGTAAAAAAATTTATCGATGGTCTTTAATTTTATCTTTCCATTTGGCGATTTTCTCTACATTCTCCAGCAGGAGGAATACAGCTCTCGTCGCTACTGGAAATGGCTTGGACGCTTCTTTTTCAGGAGAAATATACAAAAAAGAGATCATTTAAAATATACTTCCCGGGCAACGGTCACTTTATATTTCTCGATAGTGCTTTGGGCGACTGCGGCGATCCCATGCTTGCCATTGCTCCATGCGGGCATTCTCGTACCCTTTCTTTTATTCATAGTATGGATTTTCGCCATTCCTTTCTTCGTGCTCGTTGGAAATATCCTCCTCTCCCCGCTTTTTTCCGCGGCAAAGCACCGGGTTGCACGAAGAGCTTCCGCCCTTGTGAACGACCACAAAAATTTAAAAATCATTGCCATTGCGGGAAGTTTTGGAAAGACCACCACTAAACACTTTATCTATGAGTTGATACGCTACAACTATAAAACCCAGTTGATTCCCGAAAACATCAATACTACCACCGGGATCGCAAATTGGATCAATGGTTCTTTGGCGCCCACAACCGAGATATTGATCGTTGAAATGGACGCTTATAAAAGAGGCGAGATCAAAGAAAGCTGCCTTATCGCCCCTCCCGATATAGCGATCATTACCAATATCGGAGATCAACACATCGAGCGCTTTACCACCAAAGAAGAACTCGCACAGACGCTCGGCGAGGTATTTACCTATTCCAAGCTTTCGGCACAATTGCTTTGCAACTCGAATACTGCAAAGCAATTACCCGAAGGCGATGGACGGGAACATACATTGGTCGGGTCCGAGGACTTAACAATATTAGCAACCCATCCCCACATCATTGCTCATTTTTCTTCCTCAAACCTCCTCAACGTGGCGTTCGCGATAAGAACCGCCGAGGGCTTGGGCATCAGCAGGGAGTTCATCATTGATTCATGCGAAAAGCTGGAGCTTCCCGATCGAAGACAAAAAATGACACTGTTCCATGGCTATGATTGCATTGATGATTCTTACAATATCAGTTTCACAACGGCGCAGGCGGGCATAGCATCCGCAAAAAATGCCGCGGCCCTCAAAAAAAAGAAGTTGCTCGTGATCACCGCCGGCATTCCGGAATTGGGACCAAAAGACCAAGACAAAAACGAGATTTTGGGAAGGTTACTTGCATCGAGCGCCGACCACGTCGCTCTATTAAAAAGCATGTTTTACGGAGAGATTGCGCGCGGAATATCCGATCCGGAAAAATATGATGTATTCAAGGACTTGCAGGATTTTCTCGCGCGATCCAAAGAGCTCTTCCCTCCAACCGACTGGCTTCTGCTCTTACAGCCCGAGTTGACCGATCTTTATTACTGAGCGCCTTTTTTTTGGGCAATGAACTTTTCCACAATGTCTGTTTTATAATCCAAATCCATGGCGCGCATGCCTGAATCATCACGAACGGCCTGCTCGATCAGATCCGAGATCTGCTGTTTAAACGGGATTCCGGACGCTTCCCATAAATAGAATGCCATGGACCCGGGGATCGGATTTACTTCGGTGAGATAGAGCTTCTTGTCTGTGGTAAGCATAAAATCAATGCGCACCATTCCTTTGCACGCACATGCAGTAAAGATCTTTTCTGCCATCTCCCGGATCTCACGCCTGAGCGCGTCATCGATCTTCGCGGGCAATTCCCGACTGAGCGATGCCATACCGTCGCCGGATTTTTTTGCCCCCCGCTGATATTTGTCCGCAAAGCTTAATATTTCATCTCTCGAAACCGGTCTCTCGATCTCGCTTGTTTCGATCTTCCCGTCCACGACGCGAACGGCACAATTATATTCGGCGGCAAGCGAAAGGTATTGCTCGATCAATATCTCATTATCGATGAAAGCCGATTCAAGCAAAGCTTTTTGCAACTCAACCTCGGTCTTGGCGACCGTCAATCCAATGCTCGATCCCAGATGCACGGGCTTCACGATCACCGGAAGTGAAAGCTTTTCAATGATAAGAGAACTCACCGTGGCAACATCCTTTTTTATCTCAGGGGAAAACACGCTCATTCCCGGCGCGACGGAAACCTGGACGCCTTCCGCGGCGCGACGGGTTATTTCCTTGTTCATAGTGATAATGGATGCTTCCTGACCACAAGAACTGAAGGGAATCCCGACCGATTCCAGCAATCCCTGTACCGACCCTCCCTCCCCGATCCCCCCGTGAAAAGCGAGATATGCCGCATAGGGATATATCTTTTTACCGCTCAATCTTTCCAATTTGATGAAGCCGCCTTTATCATCTTTCCCAAATGAGATCGTATTACGTCGCGATGAATAAAAATCCGACCGCCCCCGCACATTGTTCAGCAAAAAGAAGCTGCCTTTTTTATCGACGTAAACAACCAATGGCTGATAAATAGCCGTATCGATATTTTCAAGAACCTGTAGACCGGTGATGATGGAAACCTCGTGTTCGGGCGAAATTCCACCAAACATAATAAGGATTGGTTTCATGACGTCATTATAATACACTTTCCTAGCTCAGCGGTATCGCTGTCGGAACTTGAACCTCGCGTATTTCTTCCACTATCTTGTTCAAGCCCATTTCCAATGACCCTTTCACCAATATCAAATCCCCTTTCTTGATGAAGTCCTGCACGGGCTTCCGCGCCTCGTCCGCGGTGTCGAATGAAAAGATGGCAATACGTTTCATGCCGGCACTGCGCGCCGCCTCGGCGATGAATTTTGCGCGCGGGCCGACGGTAAAAAGCACGTCCGTATCTTTTGCCGCGATGCGGCCGACGGCTTCGTGCGCCTCCGGCGTGTATTTGCCGATCTCCAGCATGTCGCCCAGCACCGCCACTCTGCGCTTGGCCGGAAGCGCCGCCAGCGTCTCGAGCGCTGCGCGCATGGCGATCAAGCTCGCGTTATAGGAATCGTCGATGACGTTGGTATATTTGATACCGGGTAAAAGCTGCATGCGCGATTCCGGCGGAGCGTACCGTGCGAGCGCCTCGGAGATCGTCACAAGGTTCATGCCGAATACGATGCCGATCGCCGCCGCCGCGCCGGCAGCGTAGGCGTGTGCCCGCCCGAACACGTTATTGATCCGTACCGGCACCACGCCGCTGCCATGTTCAAGTTTGAATGAAATGCCGGATGGTTGGCCGTCGTGCACTTTGTTTTCAAAACGGGAAAGGCGCACCTCGGATCCCTTTTCAAAACCGAACGTCATCACCCGGGCGCGCGTGCGCGATTGCAGATTCATCACCATCGGATCATCGCCGTTCAATATCGCAAATCCCCCGACCGGAAGGTATTCAATGAGGCGCCCCTTTTCCCGTGCCACCTCGTCCGGGCCGCCGTAATATTCTACGTGAACCGGAATGTCCCCGATGGCGGTGATGACGCTGATGTTCGGCCGCGCGATACTTAACAGATATTTAATGTCGCCGGGCCGGTCTGCGCCATATTCCAAAACCAAAATCTCCGGATAGCCATCGGGCAACGGGAACACGATCCGCCAAAGAGCGCTCACGATCACTTTTATCCAGAACCCCGTCTTTTGGATGGTTTTCGTACCGTGCGGCGTCGCGCGGCTCACAAGCGCAAGGTCATCCACGCTCCAGTCGCCAAGAATCGTAAGTGGCAGACCAAGGTCGCTATTCAGATTGCCGAACGAGACGCGCACTCTGCGATCGCGCTCCAGCACCGCTTTGATCGCGAGCTTCGTGGAGGTCTTTCCCGCGCTCCCCGTCACGCCGATGACCGCCGGACGGTAGCGCCAGATCGTCCATCGCGCGAGTCTTCGTAATATGATTCGAAGAATCTTTACGGACATATCAGATATTTGCAATTGGGAATGATGTCTTTCGTACTCCTGTCGGGCGCAATATTATAATAATTGATGATCCACTGCGCGAGTTGATTCCACGCCGGTACCACCGTCTCTGCGGCGAGCGATGTGACCGGAATGGTGTTAAGCCGGATGAACGCGATGAATTTCGGGTTTGATGTCGGTCCAAAACCAATATAAGAATCCGTCAGCATGTTCAGATAGCCCCCACCCTTGGGATTCGGAATGTACGCACTGCCCGTCTTTCCCGCCATCGTGTAACCGTTGATCTCCGCTACCTGCGCGAGATCCACCGCATCCACCATCATCTGCGTTACCTGCTGTGCGGTACTCGTGCTGATCACGCGGCGGATCTGCTGAGGCTGAAGCGCGGCATTGATGTACGGACGCATAAGCGTCCCGCCGTTCGCGATCGCGGCAACGGCACTCACGAGTTCCACCGGCGTCACTGCCACGCCCTGCCCGTACGCCGCAGTATCCCAATCTACCATCGGCGCGTTCGGCGTAAGCTGGCTCGTATTTCCCGCGACCTCGCCCGGCAAATCGATACCGGTCTTCTGATCAAGCCCGAATTTTTTCAAATAACTGAGGAATATGGAATTCCCCGTGGCGTTCTCCGCCCAAATGGCGCCACTATTGATGGAGTGTTCGATCACCTGCGTCATCGTGGTACCGTCACCATACGCGCCTTCAGTCGTCAGATTGTAATTTGTGATGTGCGCGCCATTCACGTTCACATATCCCTTATCGGTGTACGTGGTATCCGGCGTGATCTTGCCGGAATCGATGCCCGCCGCCATCGTGATCACCTTCATGATGGAACCCGGCTCATACACTCCCTGCACATCCGTATTCAAAAAGTCAGAGATCGGGAATTGACTATAGCTGTTCGGATCAAAGCTCGGCGTTCCACCTATCGCGAGAATCTTTCCCGTCTTGGGATCCATCACCATCACGTCCCCGCCGGTCGCGCCGGTTGTTTTCACAAGATTGTCCAATATTTTTTCCGCCTCGATCTGAATATTGGGATCGATTGTTGTCACGAGATCCGCTCCGCCGGTGCCGCCCGACGAACCGCCTTCCAACTGACTGTTGTAATATTTTTCAAGTCCATACTTTCCGCTCTCGCCGGTGCCGGACGAGTTCGGTCCGACATATCCCAACACCTGCGAGGCGACCGTAGCGAGCGGATAATACCGCTCCGGTTCGAATTCGGTATATACCCCGGGAACCTTGAGATCCGTTACCCTCTGCGCCACTGCGGGGTCGGCTTTGTTCACCAACAACTCGTACTGATCCTTGGGGCGCGAGAATATTGCTTTGAGGGTTGCGACCGGCATATTTAAAATAGGAGCGAACGTCTCGGCGGTCGTAGCCGGGTTCTTGACTGCGGTCGGCACCGCATAGATCATCGGGAATGGCTGGTCAATCGCCGCCGGCAACGTATTGCCGTTATTGTCGGTGAAATAGATGGCACCGCGGTTGCCGTTATTGCTCGCCGCTGACGATTGCTCCGACTCCGCCTGGGCATAATAATAATCGCCCTTCACCAACTGCAACTGATAGAGATGGAATCCTAAATAGGTAAAAGCAAAAAGGAAAAATACAACGATTATTGTGAAGCGATAGGCCATTGTTGATCGATCATGAAATATTGAGGGTTCTTATCCTGCACCAAGCCATCCGCTGCGGCGAGCGATGTAAAGTCGGCTCCTCCCAATGTTGCGAGGACCTGATTGTTGCGCGCGGTGTTCTCCGCGCCTATCGATTGAAGCTGAGCTTTTACCGAAACGATGTCCTGACTGAGGTCTACTGTTTTATTATAAGCGATAACCAGCCAAAAAGTCCCGCCGAGCAGTGCGACGACCAACAATGCGATGACCGCGTTCAGAATATTGATAGGCTTTGTTGGTTGTATGAATGTCATATTCTTTTAAATAATTCGCGCTGCCCTGATTTTTGCCGACCTGCTCCGTGGATTTTCTTTTATTTCCTCCCGAGTCGCCCCTACCGGTTTCTTCGTAACGATCTCCACTTTCGCTTCCTTCGCCAATGATTGAAATACCCGCTTTACGATCCCATCCTCCGTCGAATGAAAACTGATGATCACCACCCTTCGCCCTGGTTTCACGATCTCTCCGAGGTTTTTTAATAACGTTGCCAGGTTTTCCAGTTCGCCGTTTGCATAGATGCGGAATGCCTGGAATGTCCGCGTAGCGGGATCGATCCTGCCATGCTCGTACTTTCCTCGATGCTCTGCGCCATGCCCACCCGTCAGTGCGTCGCGCACCACATCCGCCAACGTGCCCGCAGTCATGATCGGTGACTTTCGTCCATGGTCTTTGATCGCCTTCGCGATGCGCCGTGACATCCGCTCGCCGCCGAACTCGAAAATGATGTTCGCGAGCGTTTCCTCGCTCTCTTCACGCAGGAGCTGCCACACCGGCGTCCGCGAATCGTCGTAGGTCATGAGCAACGGCTCGTTCTTCGACGCCTCACCAAAGCTGAATCCCCTGCCCGATGCTTCAAGCTGTTCGGAGGAAAATCCAAGGTCGACCAGCAATCCATCCGCTTTTTCGAGATCGTGTTCGCGCATGATCTCCGGAAGGTCGGCATAGTTGCCGTGAAGCAGGGTGATGTTCGGCCGCTCCGCGAATCGCGCTCGTGTTCGCTCGAGCAATCGCTCATCCCAATCGAGTCCGAGCAATTTCCCATCGGCGCCGATGACCTCCGCGATCGCCGCGGCGTGTCCGCCGCCATCCACCGTTCCATCAATGATGAAATTTCCCGGCTGTGGGTCCAAAAACGTTATTACCTCATTTAAAAGAACTGGCGTATGCACCGATGCCGAACTGCGCTCCTCTTCCTCGGTCGCCGCCATGCTATATTCCCAACTCCCCTAACTGTTCGGCGATCGCCTCGGAAGAACTCTCTGTCTTGGTCTTGTACGCGGACCACGATGTCTCATCCCAGATCTCAATGCGGTTATACAAACCAGCAACCACCACCCCTTTCTTCAATCCCGCATATTTCCGCAAATAGTCAGGGATCAATATCCTTCCTTGGCTATCAAGTTCCACATCGCTCGCACCGGCCAACATCAGCCGCGTGAACGCCCGCGAGTTCGCCTGTGCGAGCGGGAGCGCGATCAGCTTTGCCGCCAACGCCTCCCATTCGTTGTTTGCGAACACGAACAAACAATTATCAATTCCGCGCGTAATAATGGCTCCCGCCGTTAATTTATCGCGGAACTTTGCGGGAATCGCCATCCGGCCTTTAGTATCTAAATTGTGTTTGAATTCGCCTAATAGCATGAAAATATGGGATTTATAGGTGTTTGCGGCGATAAAAGTTATGCACAGAAAGTGGCAGTTATCCCCAGTTTCCTCCACAACCCACCACTTGTATACAATCATACTCCACTCCTATATATAGTCAAAATATCTCCTATCGCAAAGGCAATTGGTCATCTAAGTATTGATTTTGCTGGATTTTTTAAAAGCGCCGTGGTATTAAAAACCGAAGATATGCACAGGGCGTATCTTTTTTTAAAAAATCTTCATTCCCCACTTCTAATATTTCTTTTTTTGTGGGCGTTGCAGGGATCGAACCTGCGACCTCTCCGATGTGAACGGAACGCTCTACCACTGAGCTAAACGCCCTCTTCTTTGCCAAGTCATAATAGAACAAAAAGGCGCCGATTTCAACGGCGCCTTTTTTATTCCAATCGCAACTATACGATCTCCGCGACACCGCCCGCCTCCGTGATCTTCTTTTTGATCTCTTCGGCCTCTTCCTTCTTTACGTTCTCTTTGACCGTCTTCGGCGCGCCGTCTACGAGGTCCTTCGCCTCCTTGAGGCCAAGCGTCGTGACTTCGCGGACAACCTTGATGACGTTGAGTTTGCTTGCTCCGGATGACTTAAGAACAACGTTGAACGCGGTCTTCTCTTCCGCCGCAGCCGCACCGGCTCCGCCGCCTGCCGCCACCGGGGCCGCAGCCGAGATGCCGAACTTCTCTTCAAGCTTCTTCACGAGCTCCGCGAGCTCAACTACCGTGAGAGACTCTATTTTTGAAATTAAATCTTCGTGATTTGCCATTGTTTTATTGTGCTTGCGTTAGCTCGACCTTTTGTTCAGGTAATTCGGTATCGGTGGAAGGGGTTTCTGCCGCGGGTTCCGCGACAACTTCAGGCGCTGCCGGTGCAGCGGGCTCGGGAGACTCGGCGACCGGCGTGGCAGCTGCCCCACCACCGCCCATCTTTGATTTCTCATCCAAGATGTACAAGAACGAACGAATCGGAGCGGCGAGCATGCCAAGCAACTGTGCCAGGACAACCTCGCGCGGCGGGAGTTTGCCGATGTAAACGATCTCCTCGGCGTTCATCGGCGTCTTGGCGACAATGTTATAGCCCGCGAGGATCTTCTTCACCCAAACATCCTTCGCCTCGCCTTCGGGAACCTCCATGCCCGAGAAGAACTTGAACGCCGGGCCGGCGATGTGTTCGGTATCCACTTCCGAGAAAATCGTGCCAACGGATGTCTTGAACTGCTTCAGGTCGACATCGATGCCTTTTTCCTTTAAAAGGATGCCGAGGATGCGCTTCTTGATGACAAGGAAGTTCGCGCCGGATTTTTTAAGTTCGATACGCAACTTGCGGAGGTTCTCCGCGGTGATCTTTGTGAAGTCGGCAAAGATCAACGCTTCGCTCTTTTCAAAAAGCGCGCGCGCATTCGCCAACTCTGTTTCTTTTTGTGCCCGTGTTTTCATGGCTGATTTTTCTGGTTAATTGGTTTGCTGCGTTCCCTGAATAAACGAAAACGGCCATTCCAAGGCCGCGAGCAATGATCGGACGTATTCGCCCTTTCACTCCTCTCATGGGATCTTATATGCCTTTTGCGGCAAAACCCATGGTCTTTGGAATTGGTTCAAGTATAGCCGAACGGCGAAATATGTCAACAGCCAAGGCAGATGACCGTTCGGCATATGATATGTCCTCCAGTCTGCAATGTATAATAAGAGGAATGAGTAAGGTTGGGGTTGCCATTGTTTTTATTATTTTGATTGCCGTCCTCGCGGCGGGGTTCTTCTGGTTGGTAAATTCCGGGGGTCAGAGCGGAACGATCAATCCTGCGAACTCAAGCAACACCACATCGGGTACGGTACCGACGCTCGTGCTCACTCCGCCGACAGGAACAGCCTCCGGTACGCAAAGTGCTTCGGATGGAACAGTCACGTTCACCGTCCCCTCCGATTTCGGCCTTGCGACGAACCAAACGCAGGTACTGACCCGTTCATATATCCCTCCCTGTGACGCGAATTTTAATTATTGCCTTTACTACATTGGAGCCGCATATCAAGGTACCAATTTTGACAGCGCCGGGATCCGGATTCAGCATCGCACCGACCTGACGACGCAAACCGCGTGCCTGACGGCCCCACCGACGGGGTTCAGCAACTTTACCCCGACAAGCACTACGGTCGGTGACTATTCGGTGAGCGAATTCACGCCGCTCGGCGATGCCGGCGCGGGACATTATTCCACGGGAACGCTCTACCGCTTGGAATACAATGGGGCGTGCTACGAATTTGAGACGCGTATCGGGCAAAGCCAATTCGCAAACTATCCGTCAGGCACTATCCAGCAATTCACGGCGACTGATCAGACAGGCCTGCAGGGTAAAATCCAAAATATCTTGGACAGTATCGCGCTGCCGTCGGGAGAAACGATCGCATTCCCCCAGTAGCCCGATCAAAAGATAATAAAAAGAACCCCTTGCGGGGTTCTTTTTATTTTAGTTTTCGGTATGCTCTTCTTGCACCGGAGGGTGTTCGGCGCGCGGGGCGCGGGTGCCCCCTTCCGGCTCTTCGATCTTGAGGTTCACGCGGGCGTTGTTCTTTACGCCGACGATCCTCAAAAGCGAACGGATGGCTTTCGCGGTGGCGCCCTGACGGCCGACGACCTGACCCATATCCTGGGCATTCACGTGAAGCGAGAGCAATACGCCCATCTCGTCGACCTTGCGGTCAACCTTCACATCATCCGGATGATCCACGAGCGATTTCACCAAATACTCGAGAAACTCCTGATCTGCTGAAGATGCATTCGTCATTGAAGTTCTGTGTGTTCTTTCATTCGATAATTCGAATCGCCGACCTTTTCGTTACAATCGATTTCGGGGTTATGGGAAAATAAGGGGCTGCGCGAGTGAGAACAACCGCTATGCAGCGGCTTCTGCTTCAGGAGCTGCTTCGCTTACGGATGCCTTCTCTACAACGGCTGATTCCTCTGCCGGCGCGGCAGCCTTCTCTTCTGCGACGGCCACCTTCGCAACCGCCTTCGGCATCTTGACCGCAATCGCTTTACCGGTGATAACACCCTCTTTCACTAAAAGATTGTTCGCGGTGATGGTCGGCTGGGCGCCCATCTTTACCCAATGCAAAACACGCTCTTTCTTGACGGTCGTCGCCTTGGTGAACGGGTTATACGAACCCAAATCCTCTACCGGCGGAGCCGCCATCTTTGAGCGTTTTTCGGCAACAACCACCCGATAGCTCGGCTGGTGCTTTTTTCCTACGCGCTGTAATTTAATGGCCAACATGCAGTCCATTATACTAAATGACCGCCAAAGGTCAAGGATGAGAGGCACACCTCTACGCAAAGGCCACGAGCAACGCCCCGCCTACCATCAGTACGACACCGAGCGCGGTCTTCCATGTAAGCGCCTGGCCGAGGAATATCGCAGACAAGATAACCACAAAAACGACGCTCAATCGGTCGATCACAACAACGCCATTCACCTGGCCGATCTTGAGCGCAAGGAAATAGAAAAACCATGAGGCCGCGCCGGCGACACCCGCGAGGACGATGAACATCCAATCGCGCGATCCGAGCCCCGATACCGATATGCCATTCAGCTTTCCCAATGCCAAGCTTGCGATAATGAGCAGTACCGCCATAACAATGGCTCGGAGCGTTGTCGCAAGCGTGGAATCCACGCCTTGCAGTCCCAGTTTTCCGAGAATTGCCACGCCTGCGGCGCTCACTGCCGATAACAATGCATAGATCATCCACATGCGTTCAGTATAACAAAAAGTCGCGCAGCGGTGAGGCTACGCGACGGCGTATGTTTAATCCCAGACACGATCAGTCATTCAGGTAGTCTTGATAGAGTAGGACTTTCTGTGCGGTATCGAGGACGATGCCGTGCTTTGCGCACAGGTCCCAAAGGCCGTTCAGAAGCACGATGTTCGCCTCGTTGGCCTCCCTCACCCCCAAGGTT
>Ga0265342_10002777_pt1 | contig 14829 bp, 13 predicted proteins | sample 4CB327metaG_FD_203125 | JGI IMG/M metagenome (GOLD analysis project Ga0265342, IMG submission 203125) | Rhizosphere microbial communities from Carex aquatilis grown in University of Washington, Seatle, WA, United States - 4-CB3-27 metaG | ecosystem: Host-associated > Plants > Roots >...
GAAGATTCCCCACAGCATCTACGAGATCGAGGGCGCACGCGACGTGGCGATCGAGTTTCGGAGCTTTTCCAAGACGGCCGGATTCACGGGCACGCGCTGCGCGTACACGGTCGTTCCGAAGAGCGTCCTCGCCTACGACGCCGGGGGGCGGGCCCAGCCGCTCCACCCGCTCTGGCTCCGCCGGCAGGCTACGAAGTTCAACGGCGTCGCGTACCCGATCCAGAGGGCCGCGGCGGCGGTCTACACGCCGGCCGGGCGCGCGCAGTGCCGCGCACTGACCGACTTTTATCTCGGCAACGCAAAGAGGATCCGCGAGGCGATGGCGAAGATCGGCCTGCCGTGCGCCGGCGGCGACAACGCGCCCTACATCTGGATCAACACGGGCCGCGACTCATGGGAGTTTTTCGATCTTCTGCTCGAAAAGGCCCAGGTTGTCTGCACTCCCGGAGCCGGATTCGGACGGTGCGGCCAGGGCCATGTGCGCATCAGCGCATTCAACAGCGAGGAAAACGTCGGGATGGCCCTGGAGCGGATCGCAGGCGCGCTCGCCTGAACCTACTCGCGGGGCGCCGCCGGCAGGGCGGCCACGATCTCGCGGGCGAGACCGGACGCCGCCTCGCTCAGGCGCGCGGCAAGCTCGGCGTAATCGCGTCCGTTCCACGGCGAGTCCGGGGCGGCGAAATTCAGATGCGCCACGACCTTGGGGTTCGGGCCGCCGGAGGTTATTTCGACGATCGCCGAAAAATGCGCCGTATTGCCGCTGATTCCCGACCTGACGCCTTCGCAGTGAAGAACCGTCACGGTGATGTCGTAATCGCGGTCGCTGTCCAATGGGAACGGCTGGGCGAACACGCGGCCGACGTTTGGCGCGGCGACCAGGCTCGTGCGAAGGACCCGCATGATGCCCGCATCGAGCGATTCGGCCCAGCGGTTGAAATCATCGGGGCTGAGCTCATTCGCTCCCTGCCGGACGATGATCGAGCGCGTGTGCAGATACTCGGCCAGGTCTATGCTGTGAAGTCCCAGGCGGAGCCCGTTCGCAGCGGGCGCGGCGGCGGGCAGCGACGGCGAGGAAAGAACGTAGAAGCGCGTGGAGTCGCTCTGGGCGGGCGGGACGACATTGCAGCCCGCCAGAAGCAGAAGGGACAGGGAGAGCGGCAGGCCGGCCAGAATTCGGATGTTCATCGGGGGAAGGTGATGCGATTCCGGCGCGATGTCATTGCGGCGGCTTGCGGCCCGATATCAGGGCGCTCGGGTTGCGCTCGATGAAATCGGCCAGGCGCTGGACGGACTCCGCGGCATCGGCCAGCTGCGTCAGCGCGCGGTGGGTGTCGTCGCCGAGGTTCTGCTGCGCATCGATGAAGCGCCGCAGCGTCGCGGCGGTGGAGTTGAACTGCTGCATGGCCTCCTGCGCCCGAAGAAGGGCCGCCTGGAGCTGGGTCCCACTCGCTGCGACCTGCCCGTCGACGTTTCCAAGCGTGTGGTGGAGATCGCCGAGCGTCGTTTGCAATCTCGCCAGGGTGGAATTGAGATTGGCGAGGGTCTGCTTGATCTCGGGCGAACGGGCCAGGTCCTCAACCGCGGCTCCCGCCTGCTGCCATTGGGTTGCCAGGCCCTTCAGGTCGACGCTGTCGACGCGCGCCTTCGTGTCCGAGAGCAATCCCTTGAAATTGTTGGCCAGCCCTTCGAAGTCGACCCTGTCCACCTTCTTCAGGATCTCCATCGCGAGCGCCTGGATTTCCGAGATTGTCGAGGGCACCGCGGGGACGACTGGATACTTGTCTCCGGAAACGGCGGGCTGGGCCGGATAGAGCTGCGGATCGTAGAAGTCGAGTTCCACGATGACCAGCCCGGTCGCCAGGCCGATGGTGTCGAGCTGTGCGCGCAGCCCGTGGTCCACGAGCGAAAGCAACTGGGCCCGGCTGCTCACGTCGATCTCGACGCCCTTTTCGTCCGTGATCATGTTGCGGTCGAGCTCGCACTCGACGGCGACGACCGATCCGTTCTTTGCGGGATTGTAAAGCACGCGCAGATCGACCACCCGCCCCAGCGCCACGCCGCGAAGCTTCACGGGCGAACCGAGGTTCAGCCCCTGGATCGATTCGTCGAAATATACGACAAAGCGCTGCTGGTGGCGGAAGAAATTGACGCCGCCGAAAAACAGCAGGGCCATGAGGCCGAGCGCAAAGGCCCCTATGACAAAGGCGCCGATGATCGATGGACTGACCTTCTTCATGACAGCTTTGTACTATGGGCGGGCTCCCCGGTTCCGCGATGCAAAAACTCCCGCACCCGTTCATCGGTGCTCGATTCGGCGAGCTTGCGGGGGTCTCCCTCGGCGATGATTCCGCGGGCCTCCCGGTCGAGCATGATGACTCGGTCGGCCAGCCCGAATATCGAATCCAGCTCGTGGGAAACGATGACGAGGGTCGTGCCAAAGGTCTCCCGGATCTGCCGGATGAGGGCGTCGAGCCTGCGGGAGGTGACGGGATCGAGCCCCGCCCAGGGCTCGTCAAAGAAGACGATGGCCGGGTCCAGCGCCAGGGCGCGGGCGAGCCCGGCCCGCTTCTTCATGCCTCCGCTGATGTCCGAAGGGTAGTAGTCCTCGAATCCGGCCAGGCCCACCTGGGCTAGCTTCAGGTCGGCGACCTGCCCGATCTCGGCGCGGTTGAGCGAGGTGTGCTCCTCGAGCGGCAGCGCCACGTTCTGGCGCAGGGTGAGCGAGGTCCACAGGGCTCCGCCTTGGAAGAGCATCCCGAAATTGCGCAGCTGGGCCCGCCGCGAGGCAACGTCGGCGGCCGAGAAGGGCAGGCCCAGGAATTTGACCATTCCCGCCCGGGGCCGGTTCAATCCGACGAGGTTGCGCAGGAGGGTGCTCTTGCCGCATCCGGACCCCCCGATGATGAAGAACGACTCGCCGCGGGCGACCTGGAAGGTGACCCCTTTCAGGATGTCCTCGCCATCATAGCCGCATTCCAGGCCGTCGGCCTCGATTGCGGGTCCGGGGGGCGTGGAAACCGGGACGGTTGGGGATTCGGCGGCTGGCATGGCTCAGATTCCCATCGCGTGGAAAAGGACGGCGTAGAGGGAGTCCGCCACGATGATCAGGAGGATCGCCGTGACCACGGCCGAGGTGGTGGCCCGGCCCACCCCCGCGGCGCTTCGCTCGGCCTGCAGGCCGCGCAGGCATCCGGACAACCCGATGAGCAGGCCGAAAGTCGTGGCCTTGACGACGCCCACTCCGAGGTCGGTCAGGTCGATGCTGCTTTGGGTCTCGATCCAGTAGGCCGAGGCCGGAATCTGCAGGATTGCGCGGGCCACAACCATGCCGCCGAGGATTCCGACGCAATTCGCGTAGAGGGTCAGAAGCGGCATCATGAGCCCGAGGGCCAGGAGGCGGGGGAGGACGAGGAAGTCGATGGGCGACAGGCCGACAACCTCCAGCGCGTCGATCTCCTCGTTCGCCTTCATGTTGCCGAGGGTGGCGGCGAACGCCGCACCCGTCCGCCCGGCAAGGATGACCGCGGCCATCATCGGGCCCATTTCACGGACGGTGGAAAGGCCCACGATGTCGGCGACGAAGATGTCGGCGCCGAACTGGCGCAACTCGACCGCGGCCTGATAGGCCAGGGTGAGGCCCACGAGGAAACTTATCAGGCTCACGATCGGCAGGGACATCGCGCCGCATTCCTGCATCTGGTCCAGGCAGTCGCCCCAGCGAAACTTGGTCGCGCGCCCGGGGAAGCGCACGACGCTCAGCACGCACTCGCCCACGAAATGGAATATGTCCTTGAGATTTGTCGACGCATGTTCGGTCGCCAGCCCGACCGAGGCGAGAAGGCCCTCCCGGCGCTCCCGTTTTTCGCCCGTCTTGAGGCTCGCCTCGAACTGATCCAGGAGTGATCGCATCTTCTCGGGAAGCGATGCGATGTCGCAGTCGATCCCCGCCTTCCGGCAGCCCGCGCGGACTTCCTGCAGAAAGAGCAGGATGGAGGTGTCCCAGGAGCCGAGTCCGGCGGCGACGATTCCGACCCGCTCGGGCTTTTGTGCGCCCAGGACTTCGGACCACGAAGGCCGGCGGTCGCCTATCCGCCACTCGCCGCCCAGATCCACCTCAAGCCGTCCTCCCTCGGTCCGGGTGGCGGCGCGTGCGCGCGCGGGCTCTGGTGGGACAGACATTGCGGACAGTCTGTCCTCCTGGAGCTTCGCGCCAATCCTTTTTGGTGCCTTCGATCCCTGCTACCGGTCGATGCTTACCGTGAATTTGTCGAGCGCATCGCGGTCGATCTCGTAACCCAGCCCCGGCTTGGTCGGCGCGTTGACGTAACCCTCCGAATCGATGCGGATCTTGTCCTTGATGAAGGCGAGATCAGAGGAGCCCAGGGGCACGGTCATCTCGAACCACACGTTGTTCGGCATCGCCAGCTCGCAATGGAAGTGCACCGCGTGGTAGTACACGTTGCCCCAGTTGTGGGGCGCGCACTCCATCTCGAAGCATTCCGCCATGCGCGCCACCTTCATTCCGCCGGTGATGCCGCCGATGTTGTCCACGATGAACCGGACGGCATCGGTCGCCCCTCGGCGGATGTACTCGGGGAAGTCGTAGATCGAGTCGAGGAATTCGCCGATGTGGACCGGCACATCGAGGTCGCGGCAGAGCTCGACCAGGCCCTCGATGTCCTTTGTCGGCAGGGGGTCCTCGAAAAAGATGTAGCCCAGGTCCTGGATCGCCCGGCCGACCTTGATTGCCTCTTCGCGGGTGTAGACGCCGACCGGATCGATCATGAGGGTGAAGTCGGGGCCGACAGCCTCTCGGACCGCCTTCGCCACCGCGATGTCGAGCTTGTAGTCGTGGCCTCCGTTTGGCGACGGCGGATGGATCTTGTAGGCCTTGAAGCCCTGCGCCTTGCAGACCTTCACTTCCTCGACGAACTGCTCGAGCGTCTCGTGATGCTGGGTGCTTGCATACGCCAGCACCCGGTGCCGGTAGGCCCCGAGAATCTTGTAGATCGGCAGGCCGACCGCCTGGCCGAGGATGTCCCACAGGCAGTTGTCGATGGCCGAGGCGTAGGAGCTCTGCCCGAGCCGGCGCCGCTCCGGGACCCACTGCGAGGTGATCGCCTGCAGATCGATGGCGCTTTTGCCCGCGCAGGCATTCTTCGCATATTCCAGCCAGCCCATGTTGCTCCAATTGGGGTGGAAATAATGATCCTCGAGGAGGTAGGTGCCCTCGATTCCGCTGTTGGTGACGATCGAAGCAACCTTCATTCGCCCCCCGTAAAGGGCGGCGGCGACCCCCCTTCCCCGCGCGCTGCCGGTCATGATGGCCGGGGGACCGGGCATCCGGCGGCGGTCGAGTTCGTAGACCTTGACCTCCTTGATCGTAAGGTCGGGCAGGTCGGCGGGTTTGACTCCGACTGCTTCGGCGGCGGCCCGGGCCGGATTGGCCAGGGCCGAAATTCCCGCAACTGCGCCAAGGGCGGACGCGCCCAGAAACTGGCGTCGCGAATATTTGCTGTCCAGCATGGGATGTTCCTTCTGTTGTGCCGTTCCAGACGGCCTGCTGACTTACAAAACTGCTAGGCTCTAAGGTATGGCTTCAGGTAGTGGTCGAGGGCCACGCGAACCTGCTGGTCGTCGAGGTGGGGGACCGGGTGCTGCGCGCCGCCCATTCCACCGCGGCCGCCGCCGGATCCCGGCGTGGGGGTGACGTCGACGCCCGGGGTCGGGGGGGCGCGGCGGGACTTGACGTTGGCCGGGAAGACCCCGCGGGCGATCAAAACGCCGCTCATGGTCGTGGTGCCCATGCTCTCGAATGCGCATATGCGGCCGAACATGTCGAAAGCCTCCTGGTGCCTGTTGGCGTGCCAAAGGTCAAAGGCCGCCGCGTAAACGTCGGACAATCCGGTCGTCGGGCAGTGGCCGAGGAATCCGAGCTCCATCTCGTTGATCATGGTCCTCACGCCGTTTCCCGAGAACACCGTGAGCTGGTTGTTCGTCCTGCGGCGCAGCTCGGCGATCCGCGCCAGCGGGTCGCCTGCCTCGTCCTTGACCTGCCGAACGGTCGGGACTGTGTTGAAGATCTCAACGATCAGGTCGATGCTCATCTTGCCCTGGCTTTGGACGAACAGGGGCAGATCCGTGAGGCGGCCGACCTGCTGGTAGTAGTCGAGCAGGACCTTTTCGTCGGTCACGTTTGCCGGCGGGAGCGATACGATCGCATCGGCGCCATGCTGGGCCGCATGCTGCGCGTAGCGGGCGACAGCGGCCATGTCCGCCGCCTTGTCCTGGACGCCGATGACGAGGGCTGTCGATCCGCCTTTGCCCGCGGCGAGGATCGCCTCGGCTCCGGCCATGCGCTCGGCCTCGCTGAGAACGGACCAGCCGCTCGCAATCTGCGGCCACACAAAGCCGTGCACCCCTCCGCGGTTGCAGAACGCCACCTCCGCCGCCAGCGCCTCCAGGTTGATCTTGTCGTCCTCGGTGAACGGCGTCTGGCCGATGGGGAAGAGGCCGCGCAGCTGCTTCGGCCCCGAGCGCGGAACGGCCGGGGAAGCCGCGGGCGCGCCAGCGTCCGCCGCGGCCGCGTTGCGCATCGCCAGCGCGATGCCAAGAGCGCCCGCGCCCAGGAATTGCAGGAACTCACGGCGGGGAAGCTCGCCGGACGGGTGGGTTGTCAGGGGTCTGGTATTCATGGATTTCATGGGTTCGGCGGTTCTTTTGTGGGAAAGGGTGGGGGCGCTGCGGATCTGCGCCGCGGCGCCGGGGAAGACGGCGGCGGCGAGCTTGGTCCGCCGCCGCACGGACGATCAACGGTCGATCCGGAGCAGTATCTTGTCCAGCGCATCGCGGTCGAGCTCCAGGCCCAGGCCCGGTCCGGGAGGCGCGTTGACATAGCCGTCCTTGTCGAGGCGGAATTTGTGCTTCAGGTAGGGGCGGTCCGTAAGCTCCTGCGGATACGGCATTTCAAACCAATAGCAGTTCGGCAGGGCCAGCTCCACCTGCATGTGCACGGCCAGGTCGTATCCATTGCCCCAGTTGTGGGGCGTGCACGGCATGCCGAAGGCGTCGGCCAACTGGCCAATGCGGAAAGAGCCGGAAATGCCTCCGACGTTGTCCGCGATCAAACGGACGATGTCGTACGCACCCCGGCGGATGTATTCGGCAAAGGCCTGGATCGAATAGAGGAACTCGCCGACTTCGATGGGCACGGTCAGTTTCTTGCGCAGCTCGATCAGGCCCTCGATGTCGGTGGACGGGATCGGATCCTCGAAGCTGACGTAACCCTCCTCCTCAAGCACGTGGCCGACCGCCAGTGCCTCGTGCACGTTGTAGCGCTGGACCGGGTCGAAAAGGAGCGTGAACTCGTCGCCCATGGCCTTGCGGACCGAACGGATCTCCTCGATGTGCCCGACATAGGCCGGAATCGGTTCTGGGGTGGCCACCCGGTGCTGGCCGCCGCCCGGGTGAATCTTGTAAGCCCGGAAATTCTTCGTCCTTGCCTCGAGCGCCTGCGGCGCGAAATCCTCGATCGCGGGAAGGTGCTGTGAACTCCCATAGGCCAGCATCCGGTCCTTGGTGCCGCCGAGGAGCTTGTAGATCGGCCGGTTGACCGCCTTTCCAATGATGTCCCAGAGCATGACATCGATCAGCGCCGCATTGTAATTCGCCTCCCCGACGCTGCCGAGGTGCATGCCGTTGGGATAGCCGAACCCGCCCGCGAACATAGAGGGGAACATGCGGCTGCGCGGAGCGGTGGCTGCGGTCAATCCGGGCAATAGGTCGATGACGTTCTTGCCGAGGCACACGTCCTTTGCATAGGCCAGCCAGCCGTTGTTGCCGACCCGGTTGCCAATCGTGTAATTGCCCTCGATCCCGCAGTTCGTGACGATGGAGCAGATTTCCCCGCTTTCCGGGCTGTTGAACTTGTGGATCGAGCCGAGATTGGCCACGTAAACCTTCACCTCCTTGATCGTGAGGTCGGGCAGGTCGGCCGGCTTGATCCCGACCGATTGCGCTGCGGCGCGAATCGGGTCGGCGAGGACGGACGCTCCTGCGATCGCCCCAATTGCGGACGCCCCGAGAAAATCCCGGCGTGAAATATTTCCTTTCAGCATTGGTTACTCCTGGTTGGTTACTGTGGCTTCTTGCTTGGAATTGAGGAACGCAAAGGGGTGCTTTCAGGCCGGCTGCCGGCGGGGCGATTTGGGGAAAATATCCTCATCCTCACTGGGGCGCATTGGATGGAGTTGGGGTGAGTTCATGTATTGCGGCGCGGCGGGGAGGTCAAGCGCCTGGGGACAAATTTCCCTTCTAATTATTCTTAGGACTTGGGTTCGGCGGACAAATCAGCCTTACTGGCAAGACCTGACGCACGGTCTTGAAATAAGATTCGCCGGCGTCCCACTCATGCCCCCAGCAACGCCCCCGCCCGCCGCCAGGCCAACCCGCGCCCGCCACTGGGTCCTCGCCTTTGCGGCGACGCTGGCCCTGATCACCTACATCGACCGCGTCTGCATGGCGCAGGCCAAGGGCTCGGTCGCGGCCGATTTGCACCTGTCCGATTACCAGATGGGCCTGGTTTTCAGCTTCAGCACGCTCGCGTACGGCTTTTTCGGGGTGCTGGCCGGTTCGCTCGGCGACCTGTTCGGGCCGCGAAAGGTGCTGACGCAGATGGTCGTCTGGTGGTCGATCTTCACCGCCGCCACCGGCCGCGCCTGGAACCTGGCCTCTCTCCTGACGGCACAATTTCTCTTTGGCGGGGCGGAATCCGGCGCGTTTCCCAATCTGGCCAAGGCCTACACCAAATGGATGCCCGTCGCCGAGCGCAACCGGGCGGTCAGCGTCATGTGGCTTTGCACGCGATGGGGCGGGGCGATCACGCCCCTCCTGGTCGTTTGGGTGATTTCATTCGTGGGCTGGAGATGGACATTCGCAGCGTTTGCGGTCCCGGGCATTCTCTGGGCGGTCCTTTTCCATTGGTGGTTTCGGGACAATCCCCGCGACCACAAGGGCGTCAACGCCGCCGAACTCGCGCTGATACCGGATGCTGCGGCGAAGCCCGCCAGCCGCCCGAAGGTGCCCTGGGCGAAAATCGCGCGTTCGCGCACGCTCTGGCTCCTGATCGTGCAGTACTTCTGCTTCGGCTATGGCTGGTATTTCTACATCACCTGGCTGCCGACCTATGCCCGGGAGGCGCGCGGGCTCGAACTGCACAAGGGAGCCCTCCTTTCCGGCATTCCCCTTTTCTTCGGCGGTTTTGCGTGCCTGCTGTCGGGCTGGCTGGCCGGCTGGCTGGTGCGCCGCGGCTTTGGGCTGGCCCACGTCCGCCGGGGCCTGGCCTATGTCGGTTACGGCGGGGCGGCGGTCATGCTTCTCATCATGCTCCGCATTGCCGACCCGGTCTGGGCCATGCTGGCCATGGGCCTTGCCAGTTTCTTCCTCGATCTGACCCTGCCCCTGTGCTGGCGCACGGCCATGGACGTCGGCGGGCAGTATGCAGGCACCGTTTCCGCCGCCGTAAACACGTCAGGCCAGATCGGCGGCGCTGTTGGCCCTTATGTCGTGGGGTGGATCCTCCAGAACATGAACCACAACTGGACGCTCATTTTCGCGATCTCGGCGGGGATCTACGTCCTGGGCGGGCTCTGCTGGATCTTCATCGATCCGGTGAATCCGATCGAGAAAGCGTCGCCCGCCGCGGCTCCCGCCTGACGGGGCGGCGCCGGCCGCCGCGTCACTTGGGCAGGAGCGCGATCAAGTCGCTGTGCGGGCGCGCGATGACATGCGCGGCCACGAGCTTGCCCAGGCTGCCGACCGCCTTGGCGCCGGCATCCACCGCGGACTGCACGGCGGCGACGTCGCCCTTCACGATCACCGTGACATAGGCGGCGCCGATCTTTTCCTTGCCGACCAGCGTAACGTTGGCGGCCTTGAGCATGGTGTCGCATGCTTCGAGGATCGCCGTGAGGCCCTGCGTTTCAATTATGCCTAGAGCCGGTTGGTTTGTGTCCATAGTTTCGTCCGTTGATTGGTTGGATTCCGTCGGCACCATCTGGTCCTGCCCCCCGTAGAGCGGATTTGTCGAATTCGGAAAATGAATGAGCGGGTCGAGCCCCGCCTCGGGGCGGCCTATGCAATTGACGATTGCCTTCACCCCCAGCTCCGTCGCCCGCCTCTCGATGAATGTCAGCGCGGCCTGGACCGCGGCGACATCGCCCCGGAGGCGGAGCACGAGGTTTTCGTTGCCGGACGTCTCGATGCCGAGGATGCGCACCTCCGACTCCTTGACGACCTGGTCCGCGATCACCGCCGTGATGCTCAGGAAGGGCATCTCGGCAAAGCCCAGGGCCGGGATCGTCATGTTCACGGGCTGCCCGGCACGCTGAGCTGCCTCATGATCTCCTGCACGATTCCGTCCACGTCGATGCCCTTGGCGGCGGCCGTATCCGCCGCCGCACCGGGCAGCCGCCGGCACGCGTGCGCAGCCTCCTCGTATCCGCAGTCGGCGAGAATGCACGCGATCTTCGAGCGGATATCGTCGAGGCCGAGCTGCTCCTTGGGCGAGAGCAGCTGGCGGCCCGATCCCAGCGCGAAGCCCCGCAGCGTCATGCCCGCCCGGAATCCATCCGGGAAATTCACGCCGGAAAGCATGGCGTCGATCAGCTCCAGCAGCCGGAACTGGATGCGCTTCGCCTCGTCCCAGTTGCCGGCCAGAAACTCGCGGTAAAGCTTCACGATCACCTCGGGCACGACGCCGCTCGAGGCGATCGTCCCGCCGTCCGCGCCCATGAGGAGCGCCGGGAACAGAATCTCCTCGCATCCGATCAGGCAGGCGAAGTCCGGCCGCTGGGGCTTGATGGCGTTCAGAGTCGACAGAAACCGCGGGAAGTCGCGGCTGCTGTCCTTGACCCCGACGATGCGCGGGCAGTCCAGCGCCAGCCGCGTGAGCACGGGCACGCTGATCTCGTTGGAATACTGGGGGATGTTGTAGAGGACGATGTCGATCGGCGAACGCTTCGCCAGCTCGCGGAAGAAGTGCTCGATGCTTTCCTGGCTGACCTTGTAGTAGTAGGGCCCCGTTATGGACACCGCGACGCAGCCGAGGTCGGCGTAGGTCCGGCAGGCGTCGAGGATCATCGTCAGGTTGGTCTCGGCCGCCCCGGCCAGGATGGGCAGCCGGCCGTGATTCTCCTCGGCCACAATCTGGATGACGCGCTTGCGCTCCTCGAAGCTCAGCCGGATGAACTCGCCGGTGCTGCCGTTCGGGTAGAGGCCGCTGACGCCCTTCTCGATGAGCCAGTTCACCATTCGGCGCAGTTCGCCCTCGTTGATGCGGCCGTCGTCGAGGAAGGGGGTCAGGTTGGGGGTTAAAATGCCTTTGATCACGGGACGGGGGAGGATTCGGGACTGCGACTAGCGAATGACAACTCCGGTTAAAAGCGCGACCGAAAAATGCACGGGTGCAAACGGGGCGATCCGCGGTGTCCGTTTGCGAAATCCCGGAAATTGCGCAAAATAGCGCGCTATGATCCCGGCATCCAACCCCATCACGCGGCGTGAAGTTCTGCAGAGACTCGCGATGCTCACCGGGGCGGCCTTGTTGCCATGGCGCGCCAAGGGCGCCGCGGACGAGGCTTCCTCCGACAAGCTCGGTCCCGTCCTCCCCCGGCGCACGCTGGGCAAAACCGGGCTGAGGCCCACCATGCTGACCGTGGGCGGCTCGCATATCGGGCGGCCAAAGGCCGACAGCGATGCCCAGGCCGTCATCGAGGCGGCGATCGAAGGCGGGATCCGCTCCTTTGACACGGCGCAGCTCTACCAGAACGGCGGCAGCGAGATCCGCTACGGGAAGTTCCTCACCCCGAAGTACCGCGAGCACGTGCTCATCTTCACGAAGACCATGGCGGAGGACGCCGACACGGCGCGGACCCACCTTGAGAACTCGCTGAAGCACATGAAGACCGACTATGTCGATTTGTGGGAGCTGCACGACGTGCGGGAAATCGAAAGGTCGAACATCCGCGTGGCCAAGGTGGTCGATGTCATGCTCAAGGCCAAGGAACAGGGCAAGGTGCGCCACATCGGTTTCACCGGGCACGCGAGCTGGAAGACCCACGACCACGTCCTGGGGCTTACCGACGTATTCGAGACCTGCCAGATGCCGATCAACATCGCCGATCCCTCCTTCGAGAGCTTCACGCTGAACATCCTTCCGACGCTGGTGCAGCGGAACATGGGCGTCCTCGCCATGAAGACGCTGGCCGGCGACGGCCTAATGGGCGGCCGGGGCGGTGCGGGCCCGCGCATTGTCCCCGACCGGGTCTCCGTGCACGACGCCCTGCGCTATGTCTGGTCGCTGCCCATCTCCACGCTCGTTTCCGGCATGCAGACCGTCCCCCACCTGAAGGCAAATATCGCCACCGCGAAGAGTTTCATCGCGATGGAGGAGGCGGAGCGGCAGGCGCTGATCGCCAAGGTCGCCGACCTGGCGCAGTCGGGTGATATGGAGAAGGGCTTCAAGGGCCAGGTCGGCAGCTGACCGCTAGCCCTTGTAGAGCCCGCTCCGGGCGATATGGGCCGCCACGGAGTCGGGAACGAGGCCGTCCAGCGGCAGGCCGCGCCTCACGCGTTCGCGCAATTCGGTCGAGCTGATCTCGACCGCGCGGTTGGAGCAGTCGTGGAGCCGCAGCCCCGGGACATCGCCGGCCGACTGCCGCGGATGGCCGGGGCGCGTCAGGACGATGAATTCCGCCAGGCGGGCGAGTTCCCCGATGTCCTTCCAGTCGTGCAGCCGGCCCAGCCGGTCGCCGCCGATGATCCAGAAGAGCCGGTCATTCGGATGCAGCCGCTGGAAATGGCGGACGGAATCGATCGTGAAGCTGGCCCCGCTTTGGCCGAGCTCGAACTCCGAGATTTCAAATTGCGTCTGCGACGAGATCGCGAGGCGCAGCATGGCGAGGCGATCACCGCCCGGGGCGTGGATCCGCTGCGATTGGTGCGGCACCTGCGCCGTGGGCACAAAGACGAGGCGGTCCAGGTTGTGCTGGGCAAGGGCGTCCTGGGCGGCGCCGAGGTGCCCAAGATGCACCGGGTCGAATCGTCCGCCTAGAAAGCCGATATTCACGGAAATGAGGTTGGCGAGGCTGACGCCTGCGGCAAGCCGCGCGGCAACCCTGCGCGACCGGAAGCTTCTTTCGCTCGTCGTCCGCGCATCGATATGGCAAACTGGTCCTTTATGCGTTTTCGCACTTTTCTCTTTGATCTGGATGGCACCCTTATCGACCACTTTGCCGCGATCCACCGCTGTTATAGCTATACCATGGAAAAGCTTGGATTGCCAAAGCCGACCTACGCCCAGGTCCACGCCGCAGTCGGCGGCGGACTTGAGAATGCCTTTTCAAGGATAGTTCCGCCCGAGCACCGGGTCGACGGACTCCGGATCTTCAGCGCCTATTGGGAGAAGATCATGCTCGAGGACTTGAAGGTCATGCCGGGGGCCCTCGAGCTCCTCCAATCGCTTCATGCCCGCGGGGCCGTTCTCGCCGTCTGTTCCAACAAGCTCGGAAGCTCCTCGCGCCCGGTCTGCGATGCGCTGGGCTTCACCCCCCTTCTGCGCGCGGTCGTCGGGGCGAAGGACACGCCGTGGCTCAAGCCGGATCCGAGGTTCATGGCGCATATGCTGCAGCTTGTCGGCGGGCAGGCTGATTCGAGCCTCATGGTCGGCGATTCCCCATTTGACGTCCAGGCGGGCCACAACGTTGGAATGAAGTCCTGGTGCGTGACGACGGGGACGCACAATGCCGACCAGCTCCGGGCCGCGGGGGCCGACGCGGTCTATCCGGGGCTGCCCGAGCTCGCCCGGGACCTGAACTAGACGGCATGTTTGCAAACACGCCCCGGCCGGTATGGTATCCTGCCCAAGCAATGCCGCATGCCGACACCGATACGAGATGACATGAGGCCGCGCCCGCTGTGAATCCCGCAGCCCGGCCATCCCCCCCGCCCGCGACCCTCGCCGGGGTCGTCGAACGCATCATCTTCTTCAATGAGGAGAACCATTACACGATAGCGGAGCTGCGGCCCGAGCCGCAGGGGGAGGGGGGCAAGGCGGCGGCGCTGGTGACCGTCGTCGGCGTCCTCCCGGGCGTGGAGTGCGGCGAGACGCTCCATCTGACCGGCGAATGGACGCGCCACGCCCAGCACGGCGCCCAATTCAAGGCGGCGGCCTTCCGCAGCGAGCTTCCGTCGAGCGTGTACGGGATTCGGAAGTATCTCGGGAGCGGCCTCGTGACCGGCATAGGCAAGGTCTACGCGAACCAGATCGTTGACGCCTTTGGCGCAGGAACCTTCCGCGTCCTGAGCGAGGAATCGGCCCGGCTTCGCGAGGTTCCCGGGATCGGGCGAAAGCGCGCGGCCGCGATAAAGAAGGCCTGGGACGAGAAGCGCGCGGAGCGAGAGCTCTATATCTTCCTCCAGACCTACGGAGTCACGCCGGGCCAGTGCGTCAAGCTTGTCACAAAGTACGGCGGCGAGGCAAAAGGGATCCTCCTGAACGAGCCGTATCGCGTGGCCCGGGAGATCGACGGCATCGGCTTCAAGACGGCGGACCGGATCGCGATCAACCTGGGCTTTGCGAACGACGCGCCGCCCCGGATCGACGCGGGCCTGATATTCGCCCTGGAGACGCTGGAGGAGGAGGGGCACACGGCCTTCCGGGTGGGGGATCTCATCGCCTATGCGTCCAACCTGCTGGCGACCGGCGAAACACTCGTTGCGGCGCGGATCGGGGCGCTCGTCGCGGCGAAGCAGCTCATATCCCATGACATG
>Ga0265342_10002780_pt1 | contig 14816 bp, 13 predicted proteins | sample 4CB327metaG_FD_203125 | JGI IMG/M metagenome (GOLD analysis project Ga0265342, IMG submission 203125) | Rhizosphere microbial communities from Carex aquatilis grown in University of Washington, Seatle, WA, United States - 4-CB3-27 metaG | ecosystem: Host-associated > Plants > Roots >...
TGGCAGCTGTCGCTGTTTTGCCAGAGCTTTTTCTTGCACCGCTACGGCGCGCATCGGCAGTTCACGATGTCGCCCCGATGGGAGCGGTTCTTCAACATCCTGACGGCGATCTCGCAGAACTCGAGCTACTTGAATCCGCGCGGGTACGCGGTGCTGCACCGGATGCATCACGCGTATAGCGACACCGAAAAAGATCCGCACACGCCGGTGCGCTACAAGGGTCTGGTCCCGGGGCTGTTCCAGATGATGTACCGGACCAAGCGCATCTATCATTCGATCGCGTATTTCGAGACAACGCCCGAGGCGCGTTTCGAGGGGCAGGTCGTGCAGTCGCGCTTCCTCGAGTGGATGGGAAAGAGCTGGCCGATGCGCGTCGTGTGGGGCGCGGGCTTCGCGGCCTTCTACTACGTCTTCGCGACGGCGGCCTGGCAATGGGCCCTGCTGCCGGCGCACTGGATCATGGGGGCGATGCACGGCGCGATCGTCAATTGGGGCGGGCACCGCTACGGCTACCGGAACTTCGATCTCGACGACGCGTCCCGCAACACGCTACCGATCGACGTGCTGACGGGCGGCGAGCTGTTCCAGAACAACCACCACAAGTACCCGATGAGCCCGAACTTCGCAGCCCGCTGGTTCGAGGTGGACACGACGTACCAGATCATGCGGCTGCTCGCGTGGGCTGGGATCATCGACATGAGCGAATCGCAGCGCATGCGTTACACAGCACGCGCGGCCTGACCGGGCGCCCGCCGGACGGCGAACGCTGGAACACCGCGACTGTTGAATGTTGTTCTTGTCAACGGCGCTAAACGGGTGATCATCCCGCGCATGACAACCATCAAGCCACTCATGATCTGTCTTTTGTTCGCCTCGCTCGCCGGCTCCGCCAGGGGCGCCCAGGCCGCACCCGCCAAGGAGGCCCTGCAAGGCGACCTGGTCGGTCAGGTCGACTTCGTCGAGAAACGGATCCTGGACCTGGCCGACGCGGTCCCACAGGACAAGTACACCTGGCGTCCCGCCCCGGGGGTGCGGTCGATCGCCGAGGTGTATCTGCACATCGCCTTCGCCAACTATGGGCTGGGCGGCAAGGTGACCGGCAAGACGCCGCCAGCCTCGGCCGGCTTCGGCGGCGACCCGAAGAAGTGGGACACCCAGACCACCGACAAGGCGGCTATCAAGAAGATCCTGACCGCATCATTCGACTGGGTAAAAGAGGCGATCAAGGGCGTGCCGGACAAGGACCTGGACAAGACCTTCGACTTCTTCGGCCACAAGATGTCGACGCGGTCCGGACTGATCACGATCGTCAACCATCAGCACGAGCACTTCGGGCAGTCGATAGCCTACGCCCGCTCCAACAACGTCGTCCCCCCGTGGTCGAAGGGCGAGTAAGGAACGCGATGCTCTACATGGTGATCGAGCGCTTCAAGCCCGGCGCCGCCGTCGAGATCTACCGCCGCCTGCGCAAGGAAGGGCGGCATCTCGTCGACGGCCTGGAGTACGTGGCCAGCTGGGTGGACCTCGACTTCGGCACCTGCTGGCAGATCATGAAGACCGACGACCGCGCGCTGCTCGAGGCCTGGTGCGCGGCCGGGCGCGAGCTGGTCGACTTCGAGATCGTGCCCGTCCGTACCTCGGCCGACGCTGCCGCGGTGATGGCCACCCGCGACCCGTAGACGTCCCGCGGTGGGCGGGCCGTCCGGATACGTCATCTTCACTTCCTCGATCTATCGCCCGATGGAATCCCCAGGTCCTTCATTCTTGCATAGAGCTGGGGACGAGCGATCCCCAGGAGGCGCGCGGCTTCGGCGCGGTTTCCTTCGGCTCGAACGATCGCGCGCTCGATGAGGTCTCGTTCGAGCTTCGCCGTGGCTGCGTGGATGTTGAGATCGTCGCTCGCACCCGGTCGTCCCCCGGGTTCCCCGGAAATGTCGGCAGGGATATCGAACTCGGCGGCATCGAGCACGTCGGCGGCGGACATGACGCACGCTCGCTCGAGACTGTGAAAAAGCTCGCGGACGTTTCCAGGCCATCGATACGACGACAGCTTCTGGATCGCGGCCTCCGAAACTGCACGTCGCGATCCCTTCATGCGCGCCAGAAAGGTCTGAACGAGGATGGGGATGTCGCTCGGCCGTTCTCTGAGTGGGGGAACATGAATCGCGACGACACCCAGGCGATAGAAGAGATCGTCGCGCAGCGAGGAGCCAGGCGCGTTCGGTTTGACCGGTCGGGACGTCGCCGCGATGACGCGCGCCCGGGACATACACGGCTCCTGGCTTCCGACGCGCTCGAAGACGCCGTCCTGCAGAACGCGCAGTAGCTTGGTTTGCAATCCGATATCGAGGTCCCCGATCTCATCGAGAAAGAGCGTCCCCGTGGAGGCCGCTGCGAACCGCCCCTCGCGCCGGCTGACCGCCCCCGTGAAGGCTCCCTTCTCGTGGCCAAACAACTCGCTCTCCACGAGTGTGGCCGGAAGCGCGGCGATGTTCACGGCAACGAACGGCGCCGCCGCTCGATTGCTGTTGTCGTGGATGGCATGCGCGACGAGCTCCTTGCCGACGCCGGTCTCGCCCGTGATCAATACCGGCACATCGCTCGCCGACGCCCGCCCGATTGCCTTCCACACGTCCAGCATGCAGGCGCTCTGACCAAGCAGCCGGCTCTCACTTCCGGCATGGGGAGATGAAGGTGCCACCGTGGGAGCACGAACGGCGCGCGCCACCGTCGCGAGAAGCGCGTCGAGGTCGAACGGCTTGGTGATGTAGTTGAACGCGCCACGCTTCATCGCCTGAATGGTCCGGTCGCTGTCACCGTAGGCCGTCGCCATGATCACGGGAACGTTGGGCAGCGCGCGACGGAGCTCCTCCAGGAACTGCAGTCCGTCGCCGTCCTTCAGCCGGATGTCGAGGAGCACGCACGCCGGGGGCCTCTTGCCGAGCTCTTGCCGGGCGGAGTCGATCCCATCGGTCACGCGCGGGCTATAGCCGGCTTGCAAAAGCGCGGAAGCGAGTCCTTCTCGAACAGAGCGCTCGTCCTCGACGACGAGGATGTCCTGGGCATCGCGCTCGCTCACGGGTTGCTCCCCACGGGAAGACTGACACGAAAGACGGTGGTCCCCGCGACGCGTTCGTAGACCAGCGATCCGCCGTCGGCCTCGATCAGAGACCGCGAGAGCCAGAGGCCGAGGCCCATTCCATCTGCCTTGCTGGTGACGAAGGGCTCGAACAGCTCGGCGCGCCGATCGTCAGGCACACCGTCGCCGTGATCGATGATGCTGACGTGGACTGCATCGCCGGCCGTCGACAGGCGAGCCATGACCGCACGATTCGGCGGGCTCGCCTCGACCGCATTGCGCAGCAGGTTGTCGAATGACCGGGCCAGCTCGTCGCGATCGCCGAGAGCCGTGGCGTCGCCGTCGCGATGAATTTCGACGGCGCGCGCGGTGGCAATCGCCTGAAGCAGCCGGATGCGTTCGTCCACGAGCGGGCCAAGCGCAACCGGCATGACCTGCCGCTTCGATTTTCGCGCGACCACCAGGAAGGATTGAACAATCCGATCCAGCCGGCCGATCTCCTCGAGACAGGAGCGCACGTCTGCCCGAACTCCCGGCGCTGTGTCCCTGGACCGATCGAGCACGTCGAGCTTCAGCTTCACACCCGCGAGCGGATTTCGGATCTCGTGAGCCACCCCCGCCACGACTCGGCCCAGCGCCGACAGACGATCACGATGAGAGAGATCCTGCATCAGACCGCGCTCCCGTTCTTGTGCTTCGGCCAGATGTAATGCCATCTCCCGAAGTCCTGCGGTGAGCTGAGCGAACTCGCTCGTGCGAGGCTCCGTCAACGGCGCGCGGAGGTTCTGCTGGAGCTTTCGAAGCCCACTCTCCAGGCCGCGAACGCCGCCGGCCAGCGCAAGCATCGCGCTCACAGTGACGACGACCAGCAGCAGCGTCGCCGCCGACAGAACGCCAAGATCCAATTTCCACCGCAGCTCGGTCTCCGCGGGTAGCGTGGGAGCGCGTGTCAGGGCCCACGCCGACCCGTCGGCAGCGACACGCCTGACGCCGATCACGACGACATCGTGGGGATGCGAAAGCTCGACGTAGCTGGTGTCGCGAGGACCACTCGCCTGGCACGCCGCAATCAGCGCGTCCCTCTGGTCGGGCGGCAGCGGCCTGGGCTCGCGGTCCAGCTCGCCGCGCCGCCCGGCTGTCGCCCGGGCGATGATCTGGCCATCGTCTCTGCAGAAGCCGGCGGCGGTATCGACGAGAGGCGCCACGATCGTGCGGCTCTTGTCTTCCAGCAGCGAGAGATCGGCGGTGCCGAGCGACGGGGGATGGGCCGCCGTGAACGCGTCCGCGAGAGCGTCGAGGGAAGCGGCGAGCCTCGTTTCCACCGACCTGACGCGAGCCGCGTCCGTGCTCGAGAGGACATGAAAGATCGCCGATGCCGCCGCCCCGATGGCGACGGCGGCAAGCACCAAGACGATCAGGAGCCGGCGGCGGAGCGACACGACCCATTAGGGTGCCACGTTCTGCGGCGGCGGCGGCGGCGCGGAAGGCCGGTCCGGTTCATAGAAGGTCTGGCCGGACGCGAGCTGCAGCTGGTTAGCCCGAAGCGCCTTCACCGCACCGTAGGTACCGCCCTCCCCTCGCACGGCGACCTTCGCGCCAACCTTGATCGCTCCAGCAGCGTCTTCGCGCAGCCGGGGCGGGAGCTTCACGATCGACCCGTCCTGGAGCACCAAAGTGTCCGGCTCACCCTCGGGGTTGTTGACGACTTCCACGACGCTCGACGAAGCCTGGAGTGTCGTCAGCGCGCGGGGGACGGGGCCAGCGGGCGGCGACGACGACAAGTCCAGGACCGTTCCCGTCGCCGTCATGGTGACCTGATCAGCGTTAACGAAGGTTGACGAGCCCTCGCCGTCGGCCCGAATCCTCTTGCCCACGACGAGCCGTGAGTCGGTGGGCGTGGGCCGGAAGCGAACCAGAAAACCGTCCTTGAGGAGCAACCCATCGACGTCGCCATGAGGGTTGAGCAAGACGCGAGCGATATCGCCCTCGCGCGACACCCGGGTCAATGTCGCTCGGAGAAGCTCGAGCGTTCTCACCTCACCGGTGGGAAGCTCGACGGTCTCAATATGTAGGGCTCGACCCTGTGGATAGCTGCCGCCCTTGCCGGTGACGGTGATGGTGTCTCCGACCTTGAGCCCAAGCGCTTCGAGACGCGCCTTCCTGCCGGCGCGAGCGTTCGTGCCGTCGACGAAAAGGATGCCGTCTATTCTCCCGTGCGGCTCGGTCGCGAAGCCCTGGATCTTGCCCGTGACGGTCATGGGACGCAGATCATCTTCAGGCGGGCCGCCTTCGCCCCTCGGGCCATGCTTTCCTCCAAGGCGCGGACCAGGAGGCGGGGGTGGCGGGTCGGCTTCAGCGGCGACGGATGTTCCCTGAACCTGGCCCGGCGAGCTGTGAGCAGCACCAGCAGGAATGAGAACGAGGAGAAGGAGCGAGCGACTGAGATTGGACATGAATTCCTCCGAGTGTGTTGTTCCCTTTCTCATCGCAATCGCAGGAAGTGTGCCGCGTCCGGGCCTGCGCAAATTCGCGGGACATCAACCCGAAGATGCGTCACCTGCAATGACAGCGTCACTCCGAATGACGCTCGCCAAGGCCCACGCACGTGAAGAGACCGCTCGGGACGCGGCACGTTCCGATGGCACGCGGCATGCGATGCCACGACCGCAGTTGCGGACAGTGTCGCCATGCCGATGAGCGCCAGAGCTTCGTCCAGCGGAATCACGGGCCGCCCTTCGCCGCGAAGTCTGCGTGCCCTCGACGGGCTCAACTTCTTCCTGGCCGACGTCCAGACCGGGGTGGGACCGTTCCTGGCGATCTATCTGGCGGGATACAAATGGAACGAGGAGCGCGTCGGCCTGGCGCTCACCGTGGGCGGCATCGCAGGGATCCTCGCGCAGACGCCGGCGGGCGCGATCGTCGACGCCCTTCGAGCCAAGCGAGCGCTGGTCGGGGTCGCGGTGGCTGCCGTCGCCGCCGGAGCTCTCCTCACTGCACTGTTTCCATCATTCTGGCCCGTCCTGGGGGCGCAGGTCCTGATCGGCGGAACCTCGAGCGTGTTCATCCCGGCCATCTGCGCCATGTCTCTCGGGCTCGTCGGGCGCGCCGCATTCGATGCCCGTCAGGGTCGCAATCAGACGTTCAACTCGGCGGGCAACGTCACCGCCGCCGTGTCCATGGGATTGCTCGGCTACTTCCTCTCGAACCGGAGTGTCTTCTTCTTTGTGGTCGCGCTCGCGATTCCAACGATCCTGGTGCTGCTCCGGATCCGGCCCAGCGAGATCGACCACGAGGTGGCCCGTGGCGCGACCGCCGGCGCGAAGGCCGGCAAGGCGGAAAGCGTCAGGGTGCTCCTCAAGGATCGCCCGCTGGTCATCTTCCTCATCTGCGCGGTGATGTTTCACTTTGCGAACGCCGCGATGTTGCCGCTGCTCGGCGAGCTCCTGGCGAAGGGGCAAGGGCGAAGCTCGATGCTCTTCATGTCGGCGTGCGTGGTGACCACCCAGCTCGTCATCACCGTGCTGGCGTCCTGGTCGGGGCGGAAGGCGGGAGCCTGGGGGCGAAAGCCGTTGCTGCTGATCGCGTTCGGTGTGCTTCCGATTCGTGGCGTGCTCTACACCCTCACGTCCAATACGGTTCTGCTCGTGGCCATTCAGATCCTCGACGGAATCGGCGCCGGGATCTTCGGCGTGGTATCAGTCCTGGTGATCGCGGATCTGACGCGTGGAACAGGCCGCTTCAATCTCACGCTCGGAGCCATCACCACCGCCGTCGGCATCGGCGCGGCCCTCAGCCAGGTCATCGCCGGGAGCATCGTCCATCACCTGGGTTCTCATGCCGGCTTCCTGTTCCTGGCCGGGGTGGCGGCGGCGGCCTTCGCCATGCTGTACTTCTTCATGCCCGAGACCCGCAACGCCGGCCCGGTCGACGAGTGACGACGGGCTCAGGATCTCGTGTGCTAGTACCTGGTCGCCAGACCGTACAAGCTGCACGCTCCACCGGTATCGCTGCAAAACACGTACACCACACCAGGCCCTCCCGCGTACGTATACGAGGATTCTACCGGGGCCGATCCGGTGGCGGGAAGCGCATACGTCATTGGTGTCGTTCCATCGGTAATGACGATATTGCGCGCAGTCGAGGAGCTCGACGACAATCCGGACACATACACAGTGCACGGGCCAACCACGGGTATCGCAAGATAACCCGTCGCGGTGGAGCCGTTTTTGGGAAGTTGCCATCGCGCAGTGAAATTCGTGGTCGTTCCGGCAAGAGTCCCCGTCCTTGCGGATGCTCCGGATGGAGTCGATGTCGACAGGCATCCCGAGGATGTGACGCCGTTATAGATTCCATCTGTCTCATTGCCAGAGGGCCACCCGGCGTCACTGAACAGCCACGTCGTGCCTGTTCCCGGTGCGGCGAGTGTCACGGTCACCGTGTAGTTCACGGAAGAGCCGTCCTCGGCGGTCACGGTGTAGACGACAGGGGCAGTGAAGTTGTTTGGCGTCATGCCGCTGACCTGGGCAGCGCCGTTGACCGTTGCAATCGCCTTCGCCGACAGTGTGACGTTGGCGACGAGTGAGTCCACACTGGTGCCATTGGGCGCGAGCACAACGATTGTCTTGGCCGCTTCGTTGATCGTACCGACGACGGCGGGGCTCGTGAATGAATAGGCGGTGATAGCCTTGGCATTGCTGACGGTTATGCATGTCCCGGCAACGGCGATCGTCGCGGCTCGGCCCGACTGGGGTGTCACTGTCACACTCCCGCCGAAAGTCCCTCCAACCGTCGACAGGAACCGAACATGGAGATCGGTTGGCGGCAGCTGCCCGCCTGTATACGGGATTTGGATGCTGGACGTAAATGGCCCGTCGGCGGAAGAACTAACGGTAAATGGATCGGGAGAGGTTATTGTGATCGTTCCGGAATCGGGAATCAAACCCAGCCCGTGCATTGAAAATACTTTGTCACCTTGAGTATTGACATATACGGCGCCGAAGTCGGCGTCTGTACTACTCAGAATGACGCTCGATGGATCCAGGTCGCCGACAAACAATCCCTTGCTAACCATCTCCGCGGCGGCAAGCTGAGCGAACAGTGTCGCCCCATAGGCCTTCAGATGCGTGTTATCTGAATCGTTGTAGACGAACGTTTTGGCCTCGGTGAGGCCGCTGGCGCCAATGGCGTTGAATGATTGCACCAGTGTCTTGGTCGAGGCGGTCAGATCGACATACGGGCAATTCTCAACCATCGCCACGTCTTTCATCGCGCCCACGTAGTCCGCGCTCTGATAAGTGGTATTGGGCCCGGGCACAGTGCCATTCCCAGTCAAGTCATGGGAATTCGTTGCGGACAGTGGAAAATTCCCCAATCGAACGACCGGCCCAACCAGAATCGGGCTTGCTCCGAGCGCGCGGGTTTCTTCGACATATTTGACCAGATAGTCGTGGTACGTGCCCCAGGCTTCATTGCCGCGGCCATAGGTGCCGGCATTTTCGGCCAACGTCAGACCCGCGGCAGTTGCCTCTTCACTGCTCAAACCGTCATAAACCTCATCATTGTGTGCAAACTGAATGAACACATAGTCGCCGGGCTTCAGCGCTGACTTGACCGTTTGCCAGTAGTGATGACTGGTGTCACCGTAGTAGTCTCTCGAGCTTCTGCCGGGGAGACCATAGTTGACCAACGTGAGATTGTTGCCAGTGATGAATTGCGGAAACTCTTGACACCATCCGCGCCTTTCGGTCGCAGTACCGATGGTGTATGTGGCGTTGTCATAAGACGCCATTGTTGAATCGCCAATGGAATAGATCGTATAGGAATGGGAGCTGGTCGAACCGTCGAGGCTGTCGGTAGAACCGTCGACGCCGGCGGCAGGGCCGTCGACGCCAGCGTCGGAGCCGTCCGGGCCAGGCTGGGGAGACTTCTTGTTGCCTGTGCAACTAGCCAGCAGTGGAAGCAAAAGCGCGCACATGCATGGCCATGACATCTTGTGGAACAGTGTGCTCTTCACCATCACGTCTTCTCCGAACCGTCCGCTGTGGGACCGGGCCACGATCGAGCACTTAGTATGCTCGGGGCGCGCGGAGTCTGTCTTACAGACGGTTCGTCCGGTGTCCTTCGTGGCCGCGGGCGGGCTCGCGCGCGGCGAAGCCCCAGCGACTTCCGCAAGCGGCCGCGCCGCTAGACGCGAATCAGGGCTTGGTGCGCCGCATCCCGTACAGGTCGAACCACACGTACACTTGCTGGTTCGAAACGAAGGCCGTGGACGGGTAGTTGCCGTCGATGACGGGGGTCACGAGCCAGGTCACGAATCCGAATGTGCCGTCAGCGTACCACCAGCGCATCAGGTCCAGGGGCCCCCGCTCCTCGTCCTTTTTCGACGAATCCAGCGGCTGCCGTCCGTACACGCCGTCCGGTTTTTGGGTCTCTGCCACCAGGTGGACGTGGCCTCGGTAGACGATGATAGAGCGCGCGAGCTTGTTCGCCACCTCCTCAATCGAGGCACCCGGCATTCCCAGCGACTCACTGGTCTCATGGTCGGGCGTGAGCAGCATCGCCATTCTATTTGCGACGCGAAAGACCTGCACCGCGTACCCGCCCGATTTGTATTCCATTGAAAGGGCATCCGGCTCACCCGAGGGCGTGCGGGGATGGACCTTGTGTACGGCGACATCGGGAACCCGCAAGAGACCGGTGTAAAGCTCTTCCTGCCAGGTTCTTGTCCCGTTGAAAGCCTGGCGCTGGCCGCTGGTCAGGTTCGTCTCGGCGATCTCGTCATAACGAAACATCACGAAGGAAAACTCGTCCCGGACGAGTGCTTGTTCGATCCAGCCTGGCATGGACATGGCTTCACCTCGTGTTCGACTCGTTGGCCGCTGCGACTCCCGCGATACTCCACAACCGGTCGCACCCGCAGCAATGGCAACCCAGATGCCCAGGGCAGCAACAGCGCTCCGCCCCATAGCGACGGCCCGGCTCATCCCGGCAGCATGGTGCTGTCCATGGTCGACGGCGGCCACGGTACTCTCGCGGTCGTCCACCATCGGATGGGGCCAGGCGGCGAGCAGAAGGTCTTCGAGGACTGCGCCGTCGAGTAGCACCACGCCAGGACGGCACAGACCTGGTCGAGAACTTGCGCCGGCGTATCGTCAATCGGTCCCCCACCTCCATAGTATTTCGTCACGCCACCCGGATCCGTGTAGCGAAACGTTGCCTCGTAGTTGTTCCAGCCCGGAGTCCAGTTGGTCGGCGTACCGGCGTGATCGACCATCTGGGCGATCTCCGTTCCACTGTACTTGCTGTGCTGCTGGTGGTCCGAATGGGGTGGACTGGTGATCATCCTCTGCTGCGGACGAAAGGTCGGCGATGCCAGCGCCCAGACTGTCGGAGTACCGGCCTTGATGCTCTTCGTGACATCGGGCCCGTTCAGATCCGAAAAGCTTGGCCAGCAGTAGACCAACGTCCCCACGATCCCCAGCATCGCCGCAGTGCTCTCGATGAACGCGCAGATGGTCATGCACTGAGCTGTCGTGCCCGACGCCGCGAGGTTCCAGGGGTTCAGGTAACCATTGGCGCTCAAGTCGTATGCCCCACCGTAGCTTTCCCAGATCTTCTTGACGATATCGTGTCCCTGGGACTTTCCCTTGGTGAGTTTGACCGCATGTCTCATGCGAACTGCCGTCACCCAGTTGTGGTTCTGTCCGTTGTTGTTGGTCATCGGCCAGCTCTGGGCGAGCATTGGCTTTCCCGCGGTGACGTAGATCTCGTGCTTGCTCTCTCCGCACGGGCTGTGGGTCTTCACATCGGTGGTGACCTTCCAGCGCACCGACTCACCGTCGATGAGATCGATCTTCGCTGGCAGAGCGGCATTGGCCAGCGCCGTGACCGTCATCAGGCCGCCCGTGAAGGCGTATTCGCCCGAGACAAAGCTGAGCTCGGCCCTGCCGGACTCCCCGATGAGCGTGCCCGATTCCAGGTCGGCATCCGGGGGCTCGACCTTCAGCTCGACTCGCACGCCGATGCGCTCTCCCCACGAGTGACTGATGGGCTGAGCCTTGTCGCCGTTTTCGCCCTGGCGGTACTCAGGCTTCAAGTCGGCGATCCACTTCTGCTCCGCGGCAGTGGCCGCATCGTGCCAGTTGTCCCGCTTGTCGCGCAGGACCCTGTGATCGGTGGTGTAGGTGATCGTCAGGACTTTGATGCTGGTGATCGGCTTCTTCTTCGTCGAGCTCGTCGCAGTCGCTTCACCTGATTCGGGCATCGTATCGCCACTACTGCGCGCCCGCGTCGAATACCACTCCGGGTATCGCGCGGCGCAGGACCGAGTCCACTACCCGCTCGTCGACCACGATGAGGCTCGGCGCCTCGACCAGGCGGAAGAGAAACAATCCCATGGTCCTCGACTCATCGATGCCGAGACCTGGCGTCTCGACCGCGGCCGCGACCAGGCCCAGTACATTGAACGCCCAGTAGTTTTGCCACTCCTGGCCGGTGATCGGATCGCGAACAATCGCGCGATAGAGATCGAGGTTGTCGACGCCGCCCGCTTCGAGAGAGTCGACCAGGTCCTGCCGCATGATCGGCTCGCCTTCTGTATACATCGGCGACAGATCCCCCTGCCCAGGCTCCAGCGTGTAGATCAGCGGCTCGGGCACCGCAAAGGCCAGTTTTCGACCACAGACCCAGGGCTCGGTCTTGAGCCCGGGGCCCCGGCCAATGGTTCTCACCGTTGCTGGCCGCTCGCAGCTCATCATGTAATGCATCGTTGGTTCAAATCACCGTGGGAATGGGCGGCGGGTTCAGCCCATTCCATTCTTCTCATTGTGAAACAACGGATCGCCCAGACGGCACACGTTCTGGCCTTCGAACTTCACGTCGAACGAATACATCATGAACTCGCAAGCTCCTTTGATCTTGCTGCTCATGACGCCGGTCGCGGATCCCGCCTCGTCGCCCGCGGACATCATGTACTTGGCGCCCTTGGTCATCGGCATCTCGCCGTCGGTGGTGACGCTGGTCGGCCCGCCCGAGGTGTCCGATGACTTACCGATGTTGGGATAAGGGATCGGAACCGGTCCGCCGGGCGTCGGCGTCTTGCAAACATCGGGAAAGATCGAGTTCATCCCCCCGCTCCCCTTGTGAGCGATCCCTCGGGTGTTAGCGAACGTCGACGCCATATTCGCCTCCAGTGTCTTGATCAAGCCAGAACGTTCAACAATGCGCAAGCGCGGTCTTCGCGGTCCGACGATGCAAATACCAACGCTGGTCCCACACGATCTTCCCCGGCCAGCGCCCGTGCTGCCAGCGCCAGGAGGAGCGCCCCCGCCGCCGCGCCCGTATCGCCGTAACAATCGGCCGGGTGTTCGAGCGGGCCGGCGGCCGAAAAGCGCTCGCTGTGACGGAGCCGCGCCACGCCCCACTCTTTCGCGCACCAGTTTTCGCCGTTGAAGCTCGCGTAGGTGGTCTCGATCGGACCGGCGGGAGCCCGAAGCCCGGCAAACATTTTTGCGAGTGCCTGCGCCAGCCCTTCGCCGCGGCCCGGTTGCTCGGAATAGAGATGCCCGGGATCTCGCGCGGTCCCAGTCGCCAGCACCACCACCTGTCCGCGAGCCGCCGCACGAGCCGCGGTCAGCCGCACAAACGCGGCGCCCTCGCCCGGGATGAACCCGTCGGAGCTGCGGGCGCCCAAGATCCGTTGCTCGAAATCCAGCTCCGCCAAGGTCCTGAGATCGAGGAAGCTGTCGACGCCACCGACCAGTACCGACGTGGCGCGCCCCTCGATCAGCTGTCGGATGCCCGCGTCCAATGCCAGCAACGCGGCGGCACGCCCGCGAGGAAACACCTGGCTGTGCTTCTCATCGACGGTGACGCCCGCCTGTCCGGCGATCGCAGCGAGCAATGCCGACCCTTCGGTGGGTTTGCGACCCTGATGATCTTCGGGCAATCCCAAGAACACAGGCAACGGGGACACCGGCAACGGGTTCTGCCCCTCAGGCAACCCCGCAGCCGCTTGACGAAGCGCGGGGCTGGCCAGCCGGATCATCCGGCGATAGCGGGGCGTCAGCGACTGCGACTCCAACTCTGGTGGCAATGAATCGAGGACATCATCCGGGACCAGAGACAGGCGAATCGGTTCAACCGATCGATCGTGAACTGACGACTCGGCAATGCGTGCGATCCCCGCTTTGACCGACGCATAGACCTGGCGAACCCCCAATCCCACCGAGCAGAGCGCCCCGGTTCCATCGATGACGACCGGGTCCGAACGCTCGCTCATTTCTGGCCGCCAGCCAGCGCGTCGATGCCGTCAGCTTCGATGGCGATCTTCTCGACCTTCAAGACCTTCTTGTCGCACGGCAATTCCGCCCGCCAGCTGATGCAGACTCGGTTGTCTTCTGGCTCGATCAGCACCGTTTCCAGCTTGAACGGCGGTCGCTCGTGCGCCCCGGCGAACGTGATGTCCCCTAGAACGTGGCACCGCGGGATCTCGAATCGCAGCGGCCCCGCCCGGCTGCAGCCCGACACCTGCACCGGCTCGCCCCCGACCAGGAAGCGGTCCATCGTCAACTCTGGCGCGGCAGCATTGAAGAAGCGCGGGCTGAAGTCGGCCGGCAAGTATGGCGCACGACTGCGCTGCCAGGCCGTGTCGTAGGTACCGGCGAACGTACGCCGAGGCAGCCACGCCGGTGCCACGTATCCAAAACAAGCCGGCGTCCGAACATCCCCCAGCCGCTCCAGCGGCTTGGCCGGGTCTTCGAGGTTGGGGAGCTTTTGGCCGACCATCTCGCCGGATGAACGCTTACCCAGAAAACCGACGCCGATGGGATTTCGTTCCTCGGCCAACGATGGACCCTCCGGCGAGAGGAGGTGCTGCCCGCCGAACGCGTGCTCGAAGGTCAACGGAAGCGACTCGAATGGCCTGGGCTCGGTAAAGCCCGACCGCTTCCAGAAGCGATCGCCGACCACCCTGACCGCCTTCTGGCGACCAGCGACGCTGACAACGGCAAGCGTCTCGGTGACCGGGCGACCGGTCGGGGTCCAGGCCTTTCCGACCAGGACCACGTCAGTCGTTTGCTTTCCGACGTGCAGCTCCGACGCGTATTTCAGGCTGGACGACAGGGGGTCGCCCCAGTACTCGTCAGCGAGCACCGGCGGAATCGGCGTGTCGGCGATCGCCAGGCGCGGATGCAGGTTGAACGTTGCCTTTACGACAACGTACAAGGTGTCGATCCCCTCCTTGTTGGGAAAGACCGCAATGGCCGGCGCGAATGGAGTTCGATTCTCGACTTGAAGCATTCGCCTCGCCTCGCTGTTTCGTGCGCCGTCATTCTCGCATAAAATGGCCCGCGCCCGATGTCTGATTCGCCCGCAAGCGCCCGGCCCGCGGTTATTTGGAGCCTGGTCGAAGAGAGCTTCGAAGAAGCCGAATTCCTGTGGAATCGGTGGGAGGATGGCCTGGGGTCGCACACACGCGACCTGACCGGCACGGCGTTTTGGGTGGAAGAGAGGCTGGCCGGCAGTCTGGAGGGCATCCGAGTTGGGGGTGACGCGGCGTTTGAGCCCTTGCTCGCTCCGGCCATGGCTTCCGATGAGCCTTGGCGACTTGCGGTTGCCGCCCACGTCGCGGCCACGGGTGACAGCCGGCAGGCGCGGGATCTTCTTTCCATCATGATCGGAACGGCGAGCGGCCCGCGCCTGGCCACTTTTCGGCGCGCAGTGGAATTGGCGCCGCAGA
>Ga0265342_10002781_pt1 | contig 14809 bp, 17 predicted proteins | sample 4CB327metaG_FD_203125 | JGI IMG/M metagenome (GOLD analysis project Ga0265342, IMG submission 203125) | Rhizosphere microbial communities from Carex aquatilis grown in University of Washington, Seatle, WA, United States - 4-CB3-27 metaG | ecosystem: Host-associated > Plants > Roots >...
GATTAGTTCGGCCGCATTGGCCGCGGATCCCACCGCTGGGGCGACAGTCTTCAAAAAATGCGCAGTGTGCCACTCGATCGGTCCCGGTGCTGCTAACAAGGTGGGGCCGGAATTGAACGGGGTCATTGGGCGCAAGACCGGTAGTGTTCCCGGTTACAACTACTCGGACGCAAACAAGAATTCCGGCATCGTATGGACTGAAGACGAGCTCGCTCGATACATCCACAATCCACGCGGCATTGTCCCCGGAACGAAGATGACGTTTCCCGGCATCCAAGACGACCAACAGGTTGGCGATCTCATCGCCTATTTGAAGACTTTCGGTCCGGACGGACAGCCCGCGCCCTAGCAGAGGGGGCTCATGATGCAATTCTCCGACGATGAGATTGCTCGATATGCCCGACACATCGTGTTGGCCGGGGTGGGAGGCCCGGGGCAGCAGCGACTGAAAGCCGCCCGGGTGCTTGTAGTCGGCGCCGGCGGTCTCGGCTCCCCGGTCATCCAGTACCTCGCGGCTGCCGGCATCGGCACGATCGGGATTGTCGATGACGACCTCGTGTCCCTCTCAAACCTGCAGCGGCAGATCATTCACGACACGGATGCGGTCGGAGACATGAAGGTCGAAAGTGCGCGCAGGTCAGTGCGAAAGCTCAATCCGCATGTCACCGTTGCCACGTATCCGGTACGCCTAAATACCGATAACGCTCGCGCACTTGTTGCCGCATACGATCTGATCGCTGACTGCTCGGACAATTTCGCGACGCGATACGCAATTTCGGACGCGTGCTACCACGAGCGCAAGCCGCTGGTGCTCGCGGCGGTCGGTCAATTCGACGGTTCCATCACAACCCTTAAGCCTCATCACCGGGGCCCGGATGGCGCGCCGTATCCGACCTACCGTTGCCTGTTTCCCGAGCCACCGCCGGCCGGCCTTTTGCCGACGTGTGCCGAGGCGGGCATTCTCGGGGCGCTGACCGGGATCGTGGGCTGCATGCAGGCATTGGAGGTCATCAAGGAGATCGTCGGCATCGGTGACGGTCTCGTGGGTAAGCTTCTCCTATGCGATGCGCGGGATTTGCGTTTTGAAATCGTGCAGTACGGATGGGATCCGAGCAACTCGCTCAACGGAAGCGACAGCGCAGACCTTGCGTCTGCCACGGTGGTCGAGGTCGCTCAATGAGCGCCATTCGCGTCCAAGTGCAGGCCGAGGACTTTGACATCAGCGCTGAGATTGGGCGATTGACGCGCGGTCAAAGCGACATCGGAGCGGTAGTTGCATTCGCCGGGGTATGCCGGAGCGAGCAAGGTCAACTGACAGCGATCGAGCTTGAGCACTATCCCGGCATGGCAGAGGACGAAATTGGAAGAATCGCCGCCGGGGCGAGCCAGCGGTGGCCGCTGGCTGGGCTCACCATCATCCACCGGTTTGGACGGATCGTGCCGGGCGAGAACATCGTGCTGGTGGTCGCCGCATCATCGCATCGCCAGGCCGCCTTCGAAGCGGCGGACTTTCTGATGGATTTCTTGAAGACGCGGGCCCCGTTCTGGAAGAAGGAGCACCGCGCAAACGACACCAGCAATTCCTGGGTTTCTGCCCGGGGGGAGGACGATGAGTCGATCAGCCGTTGGGGTTCCGACTGAGGAACTGACAGCCAAAAACACATCGCGTATTGCTTTCATTTCCATACTTCGGCTATTCTCGACGTATGGATACAACGTCAGCGATGCTTGGATTTGCGGCCCTTTCGCAAGGGACACGCTTGGATGTGTTTCGGCTCCTGGTCGCCAACGAACCCAACGGACTACCGGCCGGCGAGATCGCTCGTCGGCTGACCGTCCCCCACAACACGCTCTCTTCTCATCTTGGCGTTCTGACACGAGCCGGCTTGGCGACCGCTGAGCGACGCAGTCGGTCGATCATCTATCGCGCGAACTTGGAACGGGCGCGAGAAGTCGTTGTCTTTCTCTTGCAGGACTGCTGCGGAGGACGACCCGAGATTTGCGGTCCCGTCGTCGATGCTCTCACCCCTTGTTGCTGAACGGAGTTCTCTCATGTCTAGCCGGGTCTACAACGTCCTCTTTCTATGCACGGGCAACTCTGCGCGATCGATTCTTGCGGAGAGCATTTTACGCAAGGACGGCGCCGGCCGCTTCAACGCGTTCTCGGCGGGCAGTCACCCGCAGGGTGCGATCAACCCCTTCTCGCTAAAGGTCCTCGATCGGCTCGGCTACCCGACCGATGGGTTTTCATCAAAGAACTGGGATGTGTTCGCTCAGCCAGGCGCGCCGGTGATGGACTTCGTTTTCACCGTTTGCGATGACGCCGCCGGCGAGATCTGTCCCATCTGGCCTGGGCAACCGATGACCGCGCATTGGGGCATCGAAGACCCTGCCGCGGTGGTGGGCACGGACATCATGAAGGAAGCGGCATTCTCGACCGCCTTCAGGTATCTGAAGAATAGAATTTCGATCTTTCTCAATCTGCGTCTCGCCTCTTTGGACAAGATGGCGCTCGGCAAACGACTGCATGAGATCGGCCAGATCCAAGACGTCGTCGCCGAGGAGGTCTCGGGTCGCTCGGAAGCGCGTGCATGATCGACGTGGTTATCTACCACAACCCGCAATGCGAAACGTCTCGAAACACCCTCGGCCTCATCCGCAACGCTGGGATCGAACCGCACATCATTGAGTATCTAAAAACGCCGCCGACGCGCGCACTGCTCGTCGCCTTGCTAATGCGCATGGGCCTCACTGTTAGGGCGGTGCTAAGGGAGAAGGGCACGCCGTTCAACGACCTAGGGCTGCAAGATCCTCAACTCACCGATGAGGAACTGCTGGACGCGGTAGAAGCGCATCCGATCCTGATGAACCGCCCAATCGTGGCGAGCCCTCACGGGGCCAGACTGTGTCGACCCAGCGAGAAGGTCCTCGACATTCTCCCTTGGGCCCAATTGGGCGAATTCCGAAAAGAAGACGGTCAACTGATCGTGGACGGCGCCGGTCGGGTGGTGACCTAGGTGTCTAACGCTAGCGTGGCACGCCAAATCGTTGCCGAAGGCCTTGGCACCGCATTGCTCCTCGCCACAGTGGTGGGATCCGGAATCATGGCCGAGAAGCTGGCTGGCGGAAATGCGGCACTGGCGCTCCTCTGCAACACCCTGCCCACCGGGGCGATTCTGGTGGTTCTGATCTTGATTTTTGGCGCAGTGTCAGGCGCTCATTTCAACCCGGCGGTCAGCCTGGTCTTCGCGATGCGCGGCCAGTTGCCTTGGGCAATGGCAGGCGTCTTCATTGCGGTTCAGATTTGCGGCGCGATAGTCGGCGTCTTTGCCGCTCACGCGATGTTCGATCTGCCCATTTGGCAAGTCTCGCAAACAATCCGCTCGGGCCCTGGGCACTGGCTGTCTGAAGGCGTGGCAACCTTTGGCCTGATACTGACCATTCTAGGCTGTCTTCGTCACGCAAAAGACGCACTCCCCTACGCGGTAGGTCTCTACATTACCGCCGCTTATTGGTTCACGGCGTCAACGAGCTTCGCAAATCCCGCCGTGACCATTGCTCGATCTCTGTCCGATACCTTCGCCGGAATTGCGCCGCTGAGCGCTCCCGCATTTATTGTCGCCCAGATAGTCGGCGCCGTGTGCGCCCTCGTATGCGGGTCGTGGATATTTATCCCCGCCACCCTCCCGCCCTCTCCTTCCCCCAGAACGGGATAGTGCCCACCGCGCCGTGACGAACTGTCCGCATGGCCGCGAGGGCCATCCGGACGACCGAAACCTCCTGGCCGATGACGTCGACTGGCTCCGCTTCTCGTTCGGCAAGCCCGACGACGCAGACGCTTTTCAGGCACGGTTCGGTGGGCAGCGGTTGACGGCAGCAAAGTCCAACGGCCGTCGGCCGTACACGTTCATTCCCGGGCACGCCCCCTGAAACACGGGCTCCGGCGGGTTTTCCTTTTCCAAGGTACAATTTCTTGAGAGCTCCGCCGTGCGCTCCGGCTCCTCAATCATGGGGCGCCGGTAGCACGGAGGAGCGTTCCTTGAAGCTCGCCAATCTGTACGAGCAAGTGACGACCAAGATCGTCGCCGAGCTCGAAACCGGCGCCGTCCCGTGGACCCGCCCGTGGAAGTACCAGCGTACCGGCTCGATCATGTCGCAGAACTTCGCCACCGGTCGTCCCTACTCCGGGATCAACATTCCGATCCTATGGGGCGAGGCCATCGCCAAGGCTTATGACCGACACCAATGGCTGACCTTCAGGCAAGCCCAGGGGCTCAAGGCCACCATCAGGAAGGGCGAGCACGGCACGGTCGTCGTGTTCACCAAGAAGCTTCGGGTCGGCGAGGAGGACGAGACGAAGCTTGTCTCGATGCTGCGCACCTACTCGGTCTTCAATGTCGCCCAGGTGGACGGCTTGACCGAAGACCTCGCAAAACCCGAGGCTCTCCCTGAGATCGACCGAATGGCCGGGGTGGATGCCTTTGTCGGCGCCACCAAGGCCGAGATCCGGACCGGCGGCAATCAGCCGATGTACGTCCCCTCGCAGGACTTCATCGCCATGCCGGCATTGGGACAGTTCCGGGATGCCAACAACTTCTACGCCACGCTCTTGCACGAATGTGGCCACTGGAGCGGGGCCGAGAAGCGGCTCAACCGAGACCTCAAGAACCGGTTCGGCACGAACGCGTATGCGGCGGAGGAGCTTATCGCCGAACTCACCGCAGCATTCCTCTGTGCTCACCTCGGGATCGAGGGAGAACTCAGACATGCCGGCTACATCGCCGACTGGATCCAGCTTCTTAAGGACGATGATAGGGCGATCTTCACGGCGGCATCGAAGGCTTCCCAGGCCGCCGACTTCCTCCGGGCGTTTTCGGAAGGAGACGTGCATGCCGAAACCGAGGGAATATGAGTTCACGCTTCCCGACGGATCGAAGCGATATGAATTCGTGGATCCGGATTGCGGGACCTCGGTTCTCCAGCAGATCGAGATGTTCAAAAAGATGCACGGAGCGGTCACAGCCCGTCCCGTGCAGCACTAGCCCGCCACAAGCGGGCTTTTTTCTTGGAGCTTGATTTCTCCCATTTTCGTTATGACTCGGCCTCTTGTTATCCCCACCCACGATGACGGGATCTCGAGCCTGGGGCTGTATGATTGAGAGATATGAAATCGAATTTTTACCGCGTGCTTGCCGTAGCTCTCTCAGCTCTGTTTGGCGCCAGTCTGGCAGCTGCGCTTGCGTCCGCAGCGACCACAATCAGCACCAACATTCAGACGGATGGCGCATTATCAGCAACAGCCACTACCACATTACTTGGCAATACGCTCATCGGCACCTCCACCCCTTCAGGCAATAACAACGCACTTTATATATCAGATACCAATCCGTACACGCCTGTCGAAATCCACAGTAGCTACGCACTTGGAATAGATATGTACACAAGTGCTGCCGCGGGTTTTCGCGCCCCAGTCCTAGGCTTCTTCAAATCACGCGGGACGCAATTCGCCCCAACGGGCATCTCTAACGGAGATGAGCTCGGGTACATTAACTTCAGCGGCGTTGACAGTGGTGGCGGAAATTATGCGACAGGCGGGTCAATCGTTTCCCAATCGTCGGTTACCTGGACTCCAAGCGATCACAGCTCGGAAATTATTTTTAGCACGGCGCCTGCGGGCTCGACTGCTGTCGGCGAAGTTTTTCGCATGGGTTCCAACGCTGATGCTGGTGACGCAACCGCAAATATCTCGTACCTCAACCTAATTGTGTCAAACAACTTGGTTCTAGGATGGTCGGCGACAAACGGAGACGGCTCGCCAGACACGGGATTTTCTCGTTTGAAAGCGAATGTCGTGGCGGTCGGCAACGGGACAGCTAATGACACCACTGGGACACTCGTAGCCGCCAAGGTGGGCGTTGGTACCACGACGCCATATTCGAAGTTTCAAGTCACTTCGGGCGCGAACGCCACCACGACCGTCAATTTTGGCGAAGTGGGCGTTTCCACAAGTCATGCCTGCTTTAATACCAAGAACACCGCCGGCACCGACATATCCTTCTACTTCGTTGGCACAACGATGGTAGTCGAAAACAACCTGTGCCGATAACCTATGAGTAAGACACTACTCGCGGCGGCGTCCATTGTCGCGCTGCTAGCACCCACGCTCGCATTCGCCGCTTACAACGACGTGACGCTGACCACCGACACGGTCATCTCGGTCGGCGGCTACACGTTGAATGTCTCGGGCTCCTCAGCTGTCGTGCAATCGATCGTCGTAAATGGGGGCAGCTTTTCGGTGACGCTTGCCTCCGGCTCATCGGTCGCGGTCGTCTCGCCAACCCTGCAGCAGCTGTCCTCTGACGTGACGACTGATGTCACCAGCAACACCTGCAGCGGCTCGGCTTCGTCCATAGCCCTTGCGTACTCTGGCGCCGGCACTGTGACGAATGTCATCACGCCTTCGGGAACAGTGTGCACCGGTTCTGGCTCAACTCCCGCTCCGAGCGGTGGAGGCGGCGGCGCCATCGTCGGCTCCGGCCCGCTTGCTCCTGGCTACGTGAATATCAATCCGACCGCGACAACCACCGCCCTGACTGGCACGTCGTCGATCGCAATTCCTGCCGCGTCAACGTCGACCGAGACAGCTCAACCTCCGGCCTTTCATTTTGCTCGCAACTTGCAGCTCCAGGAGCACGGAGCCGACGTTCAGCAGCTCCAAGAACTCCTGAACACCCATGGTGCGCTTGTCGCCGCCAATGGCAGCGGCTCGCCAGGCACAGAGACCGACTATTTCGGCTCGCTCACCTACCAGGCCCTTATCCGCTTCCAAAACGCGCACGCTGCGGAGATCCTGACGCCTCTCGGCCTCTCGAAGGGAACCGGCTTCTTCGGTGCAGCGACCCGCGCCTACGTCAACAGCCTGCCCTGAAGGGCTCTCAAGTTCGGGCGCCCGGCCGGCTTAGGCGCGCCGGATCGGCAACATTGAATGCCTCGGGCGCGCGGTGCTCACACCTCGCTGGCAAGCTTGTCTGCAGGGTCGCCGGGAGCAACGCCGGCCGGCCCCCCGACGCTCTCAAACAGCACCTCTTCGCGGAACACGTAGACCGACTCGTGTCCGAAGATGATCTGTTCCAGCCGCCGCGAGGCGTTCACCTCTTTCATGAGCAGTGACGCGAAGAGGTCTTGAATGCGCTCGCCCTTATGCGAAGCAGCCGCCACGCAGAAATCGAGCCCCTCGTTATGTGTGAAAAAGCGTCCTGGGATGGCGTGGATGTTTCCAACCACGAGCCCGTAGCGCAGATACGGATACACCTGCTTGTGCTTTCGGGCCTTTGTCGAATAGGTAAGCACGTCGTGCGTGCTCAGGTTCGGTTTGAATTCCATGACGACGCGCGGAATTTCCGCATCCGGCAGCGTCTCGAAAACGCATAAATCTGTCTGAAAGGCGGACTGACCGCGTGTCGGCCGCTTCGGATCGACGGTCAACTCCAGCCGATTGTTGACCGTCACCTGGTAGAGCAGCGCCGCGCCTCGGCGGATCGATAGCGGCGGCTTGAGGATTTCGCGGGCGACGCGCATTGCCTCGTCAACAAAAATATCCTCTGGCATCTCAGCCCCTTTCTAAACAGGCAAATCTCTATCGACAGACCACCCTTTGTGGAGGACAGTTCTCGTGATTAGATTTGCTATGTGAAATCCAGCGCAAAGCGCTGGAATACTTCAAACGATGGTTTGCGGATTCGCCTGAAATCAAAGCCGCTGATCGGCTACATGCATGTTTCGTTTCGAAGCCGCATCGGTCGGCCGGCGCTATGCCCCGGAGTCATCCTTTCCCATAACGCCACCTCGTTTCACCGCACTGGCACTGGACGGACTCCGCCCCTTCCGCTTTCGCGTACCAGACTTTCTTGCTGCAGAAAGGGCAGGTAAAAACCTCCACCGCGCTCTCGCACACCTCGATCAGCTTCATGGCTTCGGCTTGCGCAACATCGAGCGTGTGCGACCCGCGGTTGGCCCACGAAACCAGCAGTCGGTCCGCCTTCTCAAGTCGCTCAAGCCCCTCGGCATAGACTGCATACTCCTTCTCAGTTCTCCGTTGCAGACAGGCCTTGCCGTCCGCGAGTAGCCGATTCAGAAAATCATGAGCCATTCTCTTGTCATTCTTGTCGCCGCGCAGATACGGGAGCCGCAATTGCAGCTTCTCCGCCGCGAGCGCCATCTCGACGTCCATGATCTTGCGGGCATCGTTTGCTGCGGAATCCGGCCGCTCCTTTATATGTGCTCGTGCATCGTCGAACGTCGTCGTCTTGTGCGACCACCTGATCCCATCCAGCGGTGTTTCATAGGGGAGAAGCGCCCCGAAGGCCCATCGCTTTTCGTCAAGCTGCTGCCGCAGTTCGGCGTACCAATCGCGGTCATGGGTAAAGACAATTACCTGGCGTTTCGCGAATTCGTCCTCGAGGATTTGCACGATCATGCCGCGGTGACTGCGGTCGAAGCTGACCACCACGTCGTCGAGGAAAAGAGGCCGATCATTTTCCCTCTCGCGCTGCGCCATCGCGAGGAAGATGCAAAGCCCCAGGCTGTTGCGGTATCCCTCAGAGAGCGTCAGCCGTGGGGAGAGCTGTTCCTTCCCGTAAAATTTCAAGGCGATGTCGATGGCTTTGTCGTCCTCCGGGAGGTAGAGCCGAATATCCTCAATCGGCTCGCCCGGATGAAGGATTTTCCACATCCTTCCGATGTCGCCCGAGATTTCGCCGATGACCGCCTGCGAGCGCTCTCGGATCTCCTCCCGAATGCCCGCCTCGACCGAATTGACGAACGAGACGAGGGCCGAAACCCTCTCGATCTCTCCATTGAGTTCGATGGCAGTGAGCACTCCTTTCGCCGCTTCGACGCAGCTTTTGTCCTTCGAGAGGTCCTTGATGTCCGGCGGTGCTTCCTGCGAGCTTTGTCCCGCCGCCGCTGCCACCGGGACGCAATTTCGCTCGATCGCAGCGAGGCCAGGCTCGCTTGTGGCGGCGCGAAGGGATTCAGGGTCGAAAGCCTCGATCCACCGCAGACTAGGGTCGAGGGCGCCCAGTCTTTGTTGTGTCTTCCAAACCGCAAGTTCGGCTTTCGCGAGCGTGGCCTTCAGCGACTTGAGGTGGTCTATCAGACCGCCAATCGCCGCCTTGCGCGCCTCAAACACGGCTATGATGTTCTGCAACCGATCCTGCTCGCCCTTCACGTGCGCCTTGAATTCGCCCGTCTTGACCAGCCGGCCGCAGGCGGGACACTCGACTTCTTCTCCGTCTTTCACGAGCGCCGCAAAGGCATCGGCAGACTGCAGCACCTCCAGCCTCTGCGCGATCAGGGGCTCCATCGATCCTGCCAGTTCCGCGCTGACTTCCCGTACCCGCCCGACCTCGTCCCCAATTTTCAAGTCAGCGATGGTGCGCAACGCGAAGTGCCGCAAATTTTCCGCGGTAAGTGTGCCGACGCGCTGCACCAGCGCCGCCTCCAGCTCGGCGCAGCGGGCCGACGGCTCCTCTGTCGGTGAGGCCGAACAATACTTCCAGTGCAGCTCCGCGATGGTTGTCTTGATCGCTTCGTCAGATGCAGCGCCGAAAGCCACTTTGCGCTTCACGGCCGTCTCGCCAAGCGCACCCTGTTTGTGCGCCAGCTTCGATTGCTGCTCGATCGCCTTGGAGAGCTGCCGGCAATTTTCAGCCGCGATTTCCATTTCGTGCAAGCCGAACAGCGGCAATAGCGCCGAATATTTCTCGCCCTTCCGATCGTGAATGAACCGCGAGACCTCGTCTTGTCTCAACACGACTTGCCGATAGTCCCACGAAGGCATGTCGATCGCGTCGGCACCCGTCCGAGCATGCGTGCCGTCACGCGCGATCTTGACGTTCAGTTCGGCGTCGTCCGCGAACTTGATCGTAAACTCGGTACTACAGTCATCAGGCGTGTGCGTATTCGGAACCGCCTTCTCTTGGTTCAGGCCGCTGTACTCGTGGGCGAGATGCGCCAGCTTGCCCCTCTTGAGGACATACTCGACAGCATCGACGAAGGACGACTTGCCGGCGCCGTTCTGGCCGTAGACGACCATGGACTTGCAGCCAAGCTCAAGCGCGACGCTTTCGGCAGCACCGCGGAACCAGGCTAAGTGGATGTGTTTAATCCTCACGACGGTGGCGCCCCGCATCAGGATCGGCAGGTGCCGCCAGCAGCTCCTTCGCCAAGGTCGCGAGTTCCGCGGGACGCAGGGGTCGCTCCCGCATCGTTCCGCGCAATTGCCCTATGACCTCGGAGACGATTGCCCCGTTGACTGGCGAGGACTGCTGCGCCGCGTCGACTCGCTTGGTGATCCAGTCACCTTCCAGTTCTGACATCCTGATGCCCCGTCCTCGGCTCAGCCATGCCGTCGGGCAGGACTTACCGCAGGTTTACGGAAAACATACTATCAACCAGGTTGCCACAAATGAGCGGATTCGTTCCGCCCGCGCCTTGCGGATCCTGAAAGAGGAAAATTCAATAGTTCGGGCCTACTTTACCAGCTTCAACTGACGATCCTTGTTCCTCACCTTGCCCTCGTGTGCCCGCGATAGGTTGGCCTTCTTCGCCACCACACGAATGACTGCAAGCTTGTGGTGATAGGCCACCCAAACTCCGGCGAGGGCGCGATCCGCCAACAGGGGTTGATACTGGTTGTCGGCAGCCGGGCGAACGAGCTCGATTGTCGGCTCAATTCCTCGCGCTGCCAGAAACGTAACCGCGAGAGTGCCGAAGGAAATCGGCGGCGCGTGGTCGGCGTGTGCTTCGTCGAAGGAAATTCTCGCACCGGTGATGGCACATTCTACTTTCCCGTCGGCGTCTCCGTGTTCCGTGAACCAAGCCCGTTTTGAATCGAGGATGTCGCTCGTCACCTCCGCTCGTAGCGCGGCCATAACCTGCGCCTGGTCCGACGGAGCCTTGCCGTCGATACAGTTCTTGAACGAAAAATCCGTGGTCGAACCGTCCGTACGCACAATTTCAAAGCAGCGCGTGTTGAAGATCGCCGCGCGAACACTGAAACTCTTGGCTCCGCTTCCAAACTTGTCCGCCGATTCGGAGTGACGCTCCAAAAGCCAACCCAGCTGGGTCGAATCTGGGTCTCCGATAACCTGCCCAGGATAATGCCGATAGAGCATCTCACGAAAATGCTCCGCGGCCGCGCTCTTTGTCGGAAACGAGAGCCCACCGATTTCAATTGGTATTTTCACTCTACTCTCGCCCTCACGAGGCACAAATCGGGACGCTTGATCGTCGACAAGGCCACCTCAGCTTGCTGAGCTCGGTCCCGCGTCAGCGAGGCCATTGGTAGGCGCATCTGGTGGCACCGCCTCGACATCACCTACCCCCTGTGGTTCGCTCGGCAACTGCAGAAGGTCGACGCTTTGTAGATCACGAGCTTCGAGATCAACGGGCTCGAGTCGTGAGATCGACCTGCCGGCAGCGCCTATGCCCAAAGTCTCGAATTTGCGAACAGCGGGCAAGACCCGTCCCTCCAACGAGCCAACTGCTTTGTTATATCCATCCACCGCGCCCCGTAACGCGCGCCCTAACCCGCCCATGTGTGAGCCGAACACTCTGATCCGTTCAAAGAGATCTCGCCCAATTCCAGCTATCGCTTGGGCATTTGCGGCCAGCTTTTCCTGCTGCCAGCCGTAAGCTATCGCTTTGACCAAAGCTATGAACGTGGTCGGCGTGCTAAGTAGAACTCGCTGACGAATTGCCTGTTCGAACAAGTTTGGGTCGCTCTCTATCGCCGCAGCAAAAAACGCCTCACCGGGCACGAACATGACGACAAAATCCGGCGTGACCGGCAGCGCATTCCAATATTCCTTCGTTCCCAGAATGCGAATGTGATCACGCACCTGCCGTGCATGCTCGGCCAGTTGGCGTTCCCGAGTAGTCTCATCGGTCGCCTCGACAGCCGTCAGATAGGCATCGAGTGGAGTCTTTGCATCGACGACGATCGATTTTCCGCCGGGCAAACGAATAACAACGTCCGGTCGCAAAATGCCTTCGTCCGTGTGGAGTGTCTTCTGCTCGATAAAATCGACGTTCTCCATCATGCCGGACATTTCCAGCACGTTCCGAAGCTGATATTCGCCCCATCGACCACGCGTTTTCGGTTGCCGAAGCGCCTGAACCAGACGGCTGGTCTCAGTCCTCAGACCGACCTGCCCCTCCGCCAATATTCGAACCTGTTCATTAATCGCTCCAAACGCTCCCTCTCGCGCCTTCTCTAACTGCCCCACTTGCAGCTCGAACCTTGATAGACTCTCTGCTATCGGTTTGACCAACGCCTCGATAGCCTTGTGTCTACCCTCCAAATCTTGACTGGCAGCGGCATCGTGTTTGGCGAACCGCTCAGTAATTATATTCAAGAAGCTTTCGCTGTTCTTTCCGAGTGCGCTGTTAGCGAGGACCAAGAACTTGTTCTCGAGCTCGTTACCGACTTTTTCTAATTCCTCGATGCGTACTGCATGAGTCTTTGTTTCTATTTCCAAGCCAGCCTGTGCTTCGGCAACCCGGGTGTTGGCGGCCTCGAGTTTCGCGGAGATATCCGCGATTGTTTGTTCGAGATGTGGAACACGATCAGCTGACACGCTGGCTCTTGCGAGCTGTATCGCAAATTCCTCGCGCGCCGATTGGGCCCCCGCCAACTCGGCCCCAACGAGGCTCGTCCGAGCTTCGGCCGCGGCTACTCTCGCTCGCAGCAACCTTCCATACGCCACATAGCAGACCCCCGCCCCTATCAAGGCACCTAGCGCGAAAATCACCAGCGCCGTTTCAACGCTCATAACATCAGTTTTCCACCCGCGATCATGCTTGGTCCGGCTGGCCGCGCAGTTTGGCTTTCTTGCCTAGTTCGGCTGCGAAGGATATGGACCAAGAAATCGGGCACCGTTGAAGTGAATGAGATGGCTTGGGCTGTCGGCAATCCACACTTCCGTTTCCCATGAGATTGCCTCCAGATATTTCGTAAATGTTCGACGATCCGGGAACGCACTTACAAAAACCAGTCCCGCTGTCGATCCGCCAAAGAGCGTCTCCAATTCCTGATGTCGCTTTGCGTCAACCGGGCCGTGCGACGTGACCGCCTCAGCGAGGATGAGCCATTTTTTCGCCGGATAGTAAATCACGACATCAGGCATCTTTCCGTGGTTGTCGATCTTCACGCCCAGGGATGAGAGGAGTTCTTCATCAAAGTATCCCCATTTCTCCCCCGTATCGCCCGCGTACATTAGCTGCCCGCCGGGCACGAAACGGGGGCCAAATTCCTCCCAGATTTGCCGGATCAAAGCGCTATGTGCGCCTGGGCTCAACGACACCTGTTTGCCCGGCGCGACTGTAACAGGGACCATTTCCATCTCACGGTGTTTCGCCCACTTCGCTGCGAGTCCAGGCATGGTCGCGATGAACTGATTCAGTTTCGCCGTGTGCTCCTTTGTTCCAACGCTCCTCAGCAGCGCTAGGCACGTCGGCTCAATTTGATAGACCGCGTGAGGGCTATTTACGGGTCGCGATGGAAGATCGGGATTGTATAGCGCAATCCCGGCCTCGACGAATTGGTGCATCGTCTGGCGACGAATCGTTTCGCGCGTGTTGGGCGCATAATTCTTGTCATAGTGGTCGCGCACCCAATCCATAATTGGTGTAATACCCCGAAGGGGCGCCGCTCCTGCCGACCACGGCTTGCTCGGCGTTAGATCAAGAAGCGCAAGCAGGCACAGGGCTGAGCGCTCATTGAGTTGTGCCCGCGGCATCCCGAGGCCCGCGAGCACGCCCAGCGCCTCCTCTATGCGGGTCTCTTTAGTCATTGTGGGATTCAACAAACTCGTCGATTTCTGCCTGTGTTGGCGTCTTTCGCTTCGCGGCCCACTTGCCGAAGCGGACGATGGTCGCCTTGCTTGGAAAGCGCATTGAGCGAAGGTCCGTCGCATTCACTTGGGTGTGTCCACTGAATGTGCGGAAGTGCTCGTCAACGATCGTCGAGTTCAGAAACAAAGCTATTCCTCTCGCCAAATCAGGTTCGATGCCTTGCTTGCGTGCGTGGATAACATTGAGGTGATTTTCGAAGCCATACACCTCGAACGGCAATTTGCCAGGGTCGAACACGTGCGCGACGAGGCGACGTCGTTCTTCTTTAGAAGAGAATCGCTTGGTGATTGCATACCAGCCTCTCGGCATCATCCATTTTCGAGTCTCTGACGACAACCTGATGGCGTTCGGCTTCTTATGTTCTCGTGGCCAATGCAGCGCGCCGCCGGAGAAATGATGGGCGTAGAGTAGAGGCACCGTGTCGGGCACTGGCATCGCGGATAGGTAGTCCTTCATACGGAAATCGACGACCGGGCCAGTGCAAACTTCGAGCCCCAACTCCGAGAGGCTCTTAGAAAAGAGCTTCCCTCCACCAGTTTTCTCCAACGTCGGCACATGGATAAACCGCTCGGGGTCTGCGGGTTTGACCACTTCCGCGAATGACACGACGCGCTCGGCATAGTCGTCGAAAGTCGGCCCATTCGATTTCGAGATTGTCACCGAAACCTGCGGCACTCCGCGCACCAAACGGACGATGATGTTTTCCTGAAGCACATGGTCTTCGCGAAACGCCTTGGTGCGGCTCTCAAAAACATGAATGTGGGTCAGCGCCACGCGCTCAAGCAGCCACGATCTAAACAATCGAAAATACGTGCCGTTACAGAAACTCCGCGGAACAATTCCCACTATTTCGCCGCCCTCGGCTGTAAGCAAGACTGAGAGCGCCAGAAAC
>Ga0265342_10002785_pt1 | contig 14797 bp, 18 predicted proteins | sample 4CB327metaG_FD_203125 | JGI IMG/M metagenome (GOLD analysis project Ga0265342, IMG submission 203125) | Rhizosphere microbial communities from Carex aquatilis grown in University of Washington, Seatle, WA, United States - 4-CB3-27 metaG | ecosystem: Host-associated > Plants > Roots >...
GCCGGATCCGTTCGAGCGAGCCCGGCAGCGGGGCTGGGTCGAGGTCGCCAACGACCTGCTCGTCGGCCAGTACAAGGCCCTCGTCGCCACGGATCCCACAGAGCTCGAGAAGGCCCGCGCTGCTGTGGACTCCACGCTGGGGCGGCTCGAAGAAGCAATGCAGTCCAAGGTGATCTCGGAGACCGGCTTCGGCCTGGTACATGTCGCGCTCGCGCCCGCCCTTCAGCGCTTCGTCATCCTCGCCGACGCGCGGCGGCTCGATCTTCTGGCCCGCTACCCGCGCGTGGCAGCGCTGGCGAAGGTTTTGGCGGGCCGACGATCCGTTGCCGATACCGTGCCGTTCAACTTCGCAACGGAGTGGGTGGCGGGCATGGTCGCTCGCAAATCATTGCTGCTTTCATGAAGCAGACCCGGGAACCGTCTGCTTCGAGTCACCTCATGGTTGCGCCGACCGGCAACCGGCGTCACTCCGCGGCCGACGGCGCCGCACTGGAATTGGCCTCCTCGCGCAGGCAGAGCGTGACGGCCGCCGCGCTGAGGAGCGCCAGCGCAGGGCCGACGTAAAGCAGGGCCGGCCCCCAGCCGTAGGCGGTGACCGCCGCGCTCGAGCCGACGACCGCGACGATCGCGCCGAGGAAGCTGCGCGCATACCGATCCCGGCCGCCGTCGGGCTGATCGCGCGTGCGGATCGCGCCCCGCAATGCGCGCCACATGAAATGCAGGTAAGCAACGGCGATGCCGAGGCCGATGACCAGGGTGAGCACGGTGCCGGTGGAGACGATCGTCGATGACATGGATGATCCTTTCGCGTGCCGCGTCTACACTGGTGCAGCCGGGGCCGAGCTGGCGATTGCGGTGGTCACCGTGTCCGACGACGCGGTCGCGTCCTTGATTTTCGCCAGCCGACCGTAGTCGTAGCTCTCGGAGGAAACCAGGCTGAGCACGACGGGGACCAGCGAGCTCGCCGCCAGGATGGCCACCGAACCCCACAGTTCACCGAACGAGCTGCGCACCGGCATGCCGATCGCGATTGCGGCGACCGTTCCCCAGACAAACCCTGCCCCCGTCATGCGCCGCCAGAACAGCGCCAGGATCAGCGGCACCAGGATCGCGGTGCGGATCGCGTAGCTGGTGAGGACGATCGTCACGAAGTCGACCCCGGTCAGCACCACTGCCGCGGCCACGACCGCCGCCAGCACCATGGGTAGCTTCGCAGCTACAAACAGCGCGCGGTCACTGATGCCGGGCGCGAGCGGCTTGATGATGTCGACGACGAACACGGAGCTGATCGCCGTGAACGCACTGTCGATGACCGAATAGCACGCCGACAGCACCACGACGACGTACGCAAGCACGATCCAGGTTGGCAGACCAAGGTGCGAGATCAAGTACGGTCCCACCGCCGCGGCGTCGCCGCCGAGCTGGGTCTTGAGGTCGACGTGCAGACCCAGCCCCACCAGTCCGAGAACCCCGATGCAGATCGGGATGGGATAGAACCACGCGCCTGCCCACAGGAAGGTCCGGCTGACCTCCTTCTTCTTGAGGCTCCACGCGAGCTGCCAGTACTCCTGGCCCGCGATGGTCGCGGTGAGCAGGCCGAGGGCGAGCGTGATCCCGAAACCGTTCGCCGCATCCCCCCGGAACACGGAGAGCAGGTCATGCCCCTGCCCGGCCACCGACTGCCAGATCGGCCCCGCGCCGCCCGCCTGATGGAGCACGGCCACGACGATGACCGCCGGCGGCACCGTGTGCAGGAGCGTGGCGACCGTAGACGTCGACACCGAGGCCCACAGCCCGCCGAGCGTGCTGTAGACCAGCACCACCGCCAGCCCCACGATGGCGGCGACGTTCGGATCGACGCCGAACACGTGCGAGGTGACCAGCGCCGTCCCTTTCAAGTTGATGATGATCTCGATCAGCGAGCCAAACAGCGCCCCCAGGATCACCACCGGGACCGCGAGACGCCCGCCGCTGAATCGTTCGCGGACGAATTCGGGGATCGTGTAGCCTTCGGGCATCAGGCCGCGGATCTTGCGCGCGAACGGAATCACGGCGATCACCGCCAACCCATTGGGGACGGTGAACCAGAACAGACCTGACAGGCCGTAGGTATAGGTCTGCGCCGCTGACATCATGACGGCCATCGCCCAGGTCCATATCGAGATCATCCCGGCAACCCCGAAGCCAAAGCCGATCTTGCGATCGGCGATGACGAAATCGCGAGCCGAGCGGACGAGACGCGTCTTGATGTAATAGACCAGCGCCAGCAGCGCGGCGCCGAGGAGAATCTCCGTCGCAATCCCTTGCGCGGGGGAAAGCTGGGTTCGTTCGGTCAGGAGCGTGGCATTCATCGTTCAGTCTCCAATCGTCAGTCACGACTCATGCAACGAGTCGCGGAGCGTGGTACCCGGATAGCGGGTGCGGTATCGACCCCGGCGCTGCAACTCCGGGACCACCATGTCGACGAACTCTTCGAAGCAACCAGGCGTGTGGGTGGCGATGAGCATGAAACCGTCAGCCCCGCCGCGATCCATGAAATGCTCGATCTGATCGGCCACGTCCGCCGGCGAGCCAACCACGATCGGCATTCCCATTCCTTGCGCGTAGTAGAGCGCAGCTTCGCGGACGGTGACCGGGGCGCCGCCCTTGGCGTAAATGACCGATTCGAACAGCCCCTGGATCCCGGGCACCTCGATGTTCTGCACGTGCTCATCCAGGCTGTACTTCGAAAAGTCGGGGCCAAAGTGACCGGAGATCCAGGCCAGGGCGCCCTCGAGAGGGATGCTCGCCTTCAGCCGCTCGTGCTTCTCTTCGGCCTCACGGCGTGTCTCGGCCACCACAGTCTGCAGCCCGTAGATCAACTTCACGCTGCCCGCTGGGCGTTCGAACTTCCGGTAGAGACGATCGTTGAGATCGTCCGTGTACTGGCGCATCCGTTCGACGTTTGGATGAACGGCGAACACCGCCTCGGCGTGCTTGGCGGCGAAATCGCGCCCGCGGTCCGATGAGCCGGCCTGCCACAGCACCGGCCGGCCCTGCGGCGAGCGGAAGACGAACGACCGGGCCTTGCAGCGAAAAAACTCGCCGCGGAAGTCCACTTCGTGAACCTTGGCCGGATCGGCGAAGATGCCCGTCGCCTTGTTGGCCACGATGGCATCCGGCTCCCAGCTGTCCCAGAGCCGGTAGCAGAGCTCCATGTACTCTTCCATGCGCTCGTAACGTCCGGACCGCAGCGTCATCTCCTGGCCGTACGCGTCCCACTCGCTCTTGGAGTACGAGCTGACGATGTTCCAGGCGACGCGGCCGCCCGAGAGATGATCGAGGCTGGAGAGCCGCCGCACCATCGAATAGGGGTGCTCGAAGGCGGTCGACAGCGTCACGCCCACCCCCAGGTGCTGCGTCGCCGTCGTGATGATGGGAACGATGGTCGAAGGCTCGTGCGTCGGGCACTGCACCGCGTACTTCACGCAGGCGTCCGAGCTCGCTTGATAGTTGTTGTAGGGGGCAAGCTCGTCGGCGATGAAGATCGCGTCGAACAGTCCGCGCTCCATCGTGCGCGCCATGTGTTGCCAGTAGGGCGGTCGGGTCCAATCCCAGCCAACCTTGTCCTTGGGGTACCGCCACATACCAGTGGCGTGGCTGTTGACGCCATGCTGGATGAAAGCGAGCAGATGCGCGCGTCGTTTGTTGTTCGAGGGCACGTTGAGCGCCGAGCCGATTTGCACGACCCGTGCCTTTGAAGGACGGGCGCCCGGCGCGCCGGATTCGGTCACATGCAGACAGAAGTGGCAGCCAAGTGTTTCTGCAGCAACACGCCGACAGCAATGCGTGTTGTTGGGAAAGCAAAGCAGCTCACCCATCGGCGTCCGGCGGCCGATTGCGTGACCTCGTCGAACGGTATGCCGCGTGCAGTTGCTGGGGCCCGCGTGCCGTGCATGGCCGGACGCGATCGATGCCCCTCGAATTTGGAATCTGTGTACCGACCGGCGGCGGGTGGCTTCGCGTGCGATCGCGCGCGGCGGCGCCCGATGCGGCCGATCTGTTGCGCTTGGGCGAGGCTGCGGACCGCGTGGGATACGACTTCTGCTATTTGCCCGAGCACTACTTGAACGCCGTCTACGGTCCGGCGTATCCCGTCCTCGACGCCTGGGTGCTGGCGGCGGGGATCGCGGCGCGGACCCGGCGCATCCGGGTGATCACGGCGGTACAGCCCGGCTTCAAAGCGCCGGGCGTGGTCGCCAAGATGGGGGCCACCATCGCGGCGATGCGCCCGCATGCGTTCGGCCTCACCATCATCGCAGGCTGGTGGCAGCTCGAGGCGGAAATGCACGGCGATCGGTGGCTGCCGCACGGCGAGCGCTATCGCCGCGCCGGCGAATATCTGGCCTGCATCGACGCGCTCTGGAGGCACGAGATTGCTGATGTGGATGGACGAGACTACCGGCTGGCGCGCGGCACGGCCAGTCCGCGACCGAACCCGGTCCCCTTGGTCATGGTGGCGGGCGAATCCGATGCCGCCATCGATCTCGCAGCCCGCGCCGCCGACGTGCTCTTCGTGAACGGTGGCCCGGTCGACCAAGTTCGCGAGTTGATCGGCCGTATCAAAAGGCGCGCGCGCAACGAGCACGGTCGCTCGCTCCGGGTCATGCTCAGCGCCTTCGCGTTGCTGCGCGACACCGATCGTGAGGCGACGCGCGCGGCCGAGGCGCTGGCGGCCGACGCCGACGAAGAGACGCTGCGTTACTTCGAGAGTCAGGTCGAGTCGAGCGTCGTCGCGCACAACCGGGGTGCGGCCCGCGACCGCGTCGAGGCCAACCTGGGCCTGACCAGTGGGCTCATCGGCAATCGCAATACCATCATTCGCCGCGTCCAGGCGCTGGCAGAGGCCGGCGTCGATGCGATCGCCCTCAAGCTCGAATCCAACACCGACGAGCCCGCTCGCTTCTATCGCGAGGTGATCGGGCCGCTCCGGCAAACCACGGACCTTGCGGGGGCGACCTCGCGCGATGGGGGTTGAACCGATGCTCGAAACGACGATCGTGGGAAGTCTTCCGAAGCCGGCATGGCTCGCCACGCCGGGCCAACTCTGGGCGCCGTGGCGGCTCGACGGCGAGGCCCTCGACGAGGCGAAGCGAGACGCGGCCATCTTGGCGGTTCGCGAACAGGAGGCCGCCGGTCTCGACGTCGTGACGGATGGCGAACAGTTCCGGCAGCACTTCATTCACACCTTCGCCGCCGGTCTCGAAGGCCTAGATTTCGTGAACCGAGAGACCAAAGGGGGTATTCGGCCCGCGCTATCCGGCGCAGGTTCCCACTGTCGTGGGGCCCATTCGCCGATTGCGGCCGGTGCACGCCGAGGAGGTGCGCTTGGCACGCGCGCTGACCCAAAAGACCTTGAAGTTCGCGCTGCCCAGCCCGATGACGATCGTCGAGACCGTCAGCGACAAGTATTACCGAGACGAGAGCAAGCTGGCATTCGCCTTTGCCAGGGCGATCAACGAAGAGGCGCGCGAGCTCGCCGCGCTGGGTGTCGACGTGATTCAGCTGGACGAGCCGGCATTCAACATCCACCTCGACAAGGTCCGCGACTGGGGCGTGGCGGCGCTGGAGGAGGCAATCCGGGGGGTGCCCTGCAAGACCGCGATCCATATCTGCTACGGCTATGGGCTACCGGCGAACATCGCGTGGAAGCAGGGCCTCGGTCCCGAGTGGCGCCAATACGAAGTGACGTTTCCGCTGCTCGCCAAGACCGCCATCGACCAGGTGTCGCTGGAGGCGATCAATTCTCGCGTGCCGCTGTCGTTGCTGAGTGCGCTCAGGGGCAAGCAAATGGCGGTCGGTGCGATCGATATCGCCACCGAAAGGGTCGAAACCAGCGAGCAGGTGAGCAGCGTATTGCGACAGGCGCTCGAATACGTGCCCGCCGAGCGGCTCCCCGCCTCGACAAATTGCGGGATGGCGCTGCTTCCACGCCAGGTGGCCGCACAAAAGATGCGCGCGCTGGTTCAAGGCACGTCGGCTCTACGCAAGGAGCTGCATCACTGAGTGCCCGTCGCAGTCCGGCGGTGAAGGCTCACCCCGCATCGTCGCGGGGAGGTGAAATCAAGGTCATGCCCAAGTCATTTTCGGGCCTCGCCAAATGTTGGCGTGACGCTCGGAGTTTTGAAGGTCAAGCTTCCGAGCAAAGAGGAGAAGCCCATGTCGAAATTCGTGGTTGCTGGAGTCACGGGTCACGTCGGTTCTGTCGTCGCGCGCGATCTACTCGCCGCCGGCGACGCGGTCACGGTCATCGTCCGTGATGCGAAAAAGGGGGCCGAATGGTCGGCGCGCGGCGCCCAGATCGCGGTCGGCTCGCTCGACGACGCCGAGTTCGTGGCGTCGACGGTGAAAGGAGCCGACGGCTTCTTCACCTTGATCCCGCCGCACTATGCGACCGGCGACATCTACAGCGCGCAACGGAAGAGCGCCGATGCGCTCGCTGCCGGCATCAAGCGTGGCGGCGTTCCGCTGGTGGTGCTGCTCTCCTCGGTCGGCGCCGATCGCGCCGATAAGAACGGCCCCATCAAGAGCCTCCACTACGCCGAGAACAAGTTTCGCGAGACCGGCACGAGGCTGGTCGCCGTCCGCGCCGGCTCATTCCAGGAGAACATCGCCGGCGTCATTGCCGCGGCGAAGAACGCCGGGACCTTTCCCAACTTCCTACCGTCGGCCGATATCCCGGCGCCGCAGGTGGCCACCCAGGACGTCGGCCACGCCATCGCCAAGGCGCTCAAGTCATCGCCCGCGCGCAATGAGGTCGTCGATCTGGTCGGACCTGCCTACTCGTCGCGGCAGCTCGCCGAGAAGATCGGCAAGCTGCTCGGCAAGACGCTTTCGATCGTCGACATCCCCGCCGCCGGCCACCAGGCGGCGCTCCAGCAGGCGGGCGTGCCGCCCGACGTCGCCGCGGCGTTCACCGAGATGTACGCCGGCTTCTCTGCCGGCTTGCTGACGCCCAAGGGCGACCGCACGATCCAGGTCACGACGCCGATCGATGAGATTCTCCCGGCGTTGGTCGGATAAGGCGGGCACTCGGCCTGGCGGTTGGTCGGGTTCGTGAATTCAAACGTGAACGTGGTCCCTGATTTCGAACGAACTGCCCGAAGCCGATGAGCCCGCTCCGGTTGCTGCTCCTGTCGTTGGGGACGTTCGGTGCTGGCATCATCTCCTCCATTACGGGTGGAACGTCGTTGATCACGGTCCCCCTGCTCTTGCTGGCGGGCGTTGAACCACAATCGGCCATCGGCACGAATATGATCGTCGTGGCCGCATTGTCCGCTGGATCGGCGGCGCGATTCCGGATGGTCAAGGCGATTCCACGCGATCCCACGCTGGCGCTGGCCCTGTCGGCAATTCCCGGTTCTTTGTTGGGTTCGCTGGCTGTCGTCTTGCTCGATGATCGAACGCTCCGCCTGATCATCTCGGGCGCCCTGTTGGCCATGGCGGCGTTGCTGACAGTCCATCCGACCTTCGGCGCGTCGCGGTCCAAGAGCGGACCTCGCATCATGATGCTCGGGTACTTGGTGCTGTCGCTGTGGGCGGTCTACGGCGGCATGTTCTCAGGCGGCTACGCCACCCTGCTCACGTTCGGGATCGTCTTCTTCTTCGGTCGCACGCTGCCTGAAGCGGTCGCCGCCTCGAAGGTCATCAACTTCGTTGGCTCGGCCGCCGCCTCAATCGTGTTCGTCGCCCGGGGGCTCGTCAGCTGGGATTTGGCTGTCTGCATGGGCATCGCCGCGGCGCTGGGGGGCTGGCTCGGGGCAAAGCTCGTGCTTCTTTTGCGACCAGAGCAAATCCGTCGGCTGTTCGCGCTGGTCCTCGGTGCCATCGCAGTGAAGGTCGGATACGACGCGTGCCGAACCAACCGAAGCGGTTGAAAGGTGGCCGCAATTTCGAGGGATGGCTGCGGATCGCCTGAAGGCGCGTGACAGGAGAGGACCGACGCGAGTGCGGCACGGACTGGGGGGCGGAATACGTCGCGCGGGTGGACGTTGACGCCCCTGGAGGGATCCGCGTCGCGAATCCGCGACGAGCCAGCGGGCGAATCAGTTACAGGTTTAGCTACAGGGTCAGACTTCGAAAATGATCTTGCGGTACTTAGCTGCGGGGTGGACCGGACTTGAAAACTCGGACCCCGGTGCAGCCAGGTGAAGTCGGAGAGCATTCTGGCGCGGTCTCCGGGCACTTACGGCTCATCGTACCCGCGGCCGAGTTGCCAGAAAAGGCCAGTGCGCAGGGGGGCTGTAGCATTGTAGCTGCGGGCGGTGCCGAACCCATCGCTGCAGCTCTCCAGGCGGCGGTGGACGGCTGGGGGCGCTCGCAAGACCGGGTCGCTCTACGGCGACGGCTCGTGGGCCTGCTGATGCTGGTCGCGTCCGATGGAGTTGACCCGATTTGGTGGACACCCACGCTCAGTAAAACGAGCGTAGAAAAGGTGCCACATGTCGAATATGGAAGCGAAGCGGACCCGCCGCGTACACACGCGAGAGTTCAAAGCCGAGACGGTGGAGCTCGTGCGAGCCGGGGGACGGAGTATTGGCCAGCTTGCCCGGGACTTGGGACTCGCGGACAGCCTAGTGCGCGCGTGGGTGAGCCAGGCTAACGTGGATGCCGGCAAGGGCCCGCCCGGGGCGCTGACGACGGCAGAGAAGGAAGAGCTTTCGCACCTGCGACGGGAGGTGAAGGTTCTCCGAATGGAGCGGGAGATTTTAAAAAGGGCGGCCACCTTCTTCGCCAAGGAGAGCGCGTGAAGTTCGCGTTCATCTCCGCAGAGAAGGTGGCCTTTTCCGTCGCGGCGATCTGTCGCCTCCTGGCTGTCTCGCCGAGTGGCTACTTCGCGGCACAGAAGCGTCCCCGATCGTTCCACGCTCGCCGCGACGAGGAGCTCTCCGAGCAGGTGTCTGCAGCGCACTTGGGCAGCAGGCGACGGTACGGCAGCCCGCGCGTGCACGCCGAGCTCCAAGCCGCTGGGGAGCACGTCGGCCGCAAGCGCGTGGCGAGGCTGATGCGCGAGAGAAAGTTTGTGGGGCGTATGCGGCGCCGATTCCGTATCACGACGGACTCGAAGCACAGCTATCCGATCGCGCCGAACCTGCTCGCGCGCAACTTCACAGCGGCGGCCCCCGACCGAGCATGGGTCACCGACATCACGTTTCTCTGGACGGCCCAGGGGTGGCTGTATCTCGCGGTGATTCTCGATCTCTTCTCGAGGCGAGTGGTGGGCTGGGCAACCAGTCGGAACGTTGACCGCCATCTCGCCCTCGCGGCGTTGGACATGGCGCTCGCAAAGCGCCGCCCCACGGCGGGTCTCGTCCACCACTCTGATCGCGGCAGCACGTACGCGAGCACCGACTACCGAAGGGCGCTGAAGACCAGAGGCATCGAGTGCAGCATGAGCCGGAAGGGAGATTGCTACGACAACGCCGTGGCCGAGAGCTTCTTCTCGTCGCTCAAGCGCGAGATGGACGGCGCAGATGATCTGGAGAGCTGGGCGGGTGCCACCGTTTCGATTGGCGAGTACATCGACGGCTTCTACAATCTTCAGCGCCGACACTCCGCGATCAGCTACAAGAGTCCGATCGAATTCGAACTGTTACATTCAGTGAAGAAGGCAGCGTAAGAAAACCGTCTACCAAATCGGGTCAACCCCACGACGACTAGCGGCGCGTGCGGTTGGAAAGGGCTAGCGAGGATCAGAGACCGCTTGCCAACTGGCGGGCCTTGGTCACATTCGTGCGCATAATCACCAGCTCGACGCTCACACCGAAGGTCTCAGCGATCTGTACGTCAGGACAGCCTCGCTGGACGAGGGGGACCAGTCCGTTGAAGGGAACGAGAGCAGCGCCCGCCACCCCGTACGCCTCCCTCTCCTTACTTCGGGCAAAGGTCCTCTGCGGCAAGCCGGTCACCGGATGGGGAACTAAGTCAGTTGGCTTGTGGCCGAGAATAATGTGGGACACCTCTTCCATCAGCGACACGCGAACACGGTTCTCGTTGTGCCACGGGTTCCACGTGATCAACCAGGGATTCGCCTCGCCCATACGAAAAGCCATGGCCGACCAGCGGCTGCTCTCGTCCCGGAGCACTCGTAGGTCTTCAGCCCGTTCTGCGGGAGCCGTTCTGAGATCGAACAGGACCATATTGTCATAGGTCGCGATGAGCGCCGCCGGATCAAGTCGGACGGTCGACCCCAACTTGAGTCTCTGCCTGAGGCGGTGCCCCTCGCGCTCGAGGTGGCGCACGAAGGGGTCGTTCGGCCACGGAACGAACATCGAGTGGCCTCACTCGCCCGGAGGCTTCTTGGCCATCGCGATGTACGCCTGTTTGACTATGCGAATTAGAGCTTCCGCGGCCTCAGGGCGGAGATTCGGATCGGCCCGGAATTGCACCTCCACAGACGCCAGCGGGTCGCCTTTCCCCCCCTCGGCCCGCTTGGGCAACTCGCCGCGACGGTGAACTACGCGCTCGAGAGGAACTCCCACCCAGTCCACCAGCGCCTGAACCGTGTCGAGATCCGGGCGGGCTTCGCCGCGCTCAATCCTAGACAGGGTCGACGCACTGACGCCGCTTTTCTTTTCGGCGTCGCGAAGAGAGAGCCCCTTACTCTCGCGATGCCCCTTCACCAGTGCCCCCAGGCCGATGAAGTCGACCACGGTTCTTGCTTTCACGTCCGTTAGCACAGCACGTCATCGTCCCGCGCGCAAGATATTGTCCCGTCCTTGACACACGACCTCCGCCCTATCATCCTAGATACACCGTCCCATACTCGGGACATCACTCACGGAGGACAACAGTCGTGTTCAAGATTCGCATCAACAAGGACAACTTCGAGTGGCCGAATCCAACCATCACGGGCAAGGACGTCTTGGACCTCGTGAAAAAGGACGCCGCGAAGAACGCGGCGTATGAGTTCATCAAGGGCAAGCCCCAGCGCGTGCAGCTCGACCAGACCGTGGACCTGACCGATCCGGGTGTCGAGCGATTCGAAACGCTCCCGCTCGACCAGACCGAGGGTTAACTTGCCCTCGCGGCGGGAGTTCGACGTCCCGGAGGAGGACCGCGAATACCTAGATAGTCGGCTGGGCCTCGAGTGGGAAGCGGTCCGCGAGGGTGAGATCCGTCGCGTCGTAGTGCGCAGGTTCTCGATCCCCGGAGGTTACAATGTCGCGGAGGCTGATTTGTTTTTGCGGATCGAAGCGAGCTATCCCGACACGCAGATCGACATGGTTTACTTCTCGCCCGGGCTCACGCTCACGAACGGGAGAAGCATCAATAACCTCTCCGGCGAGCCATTCGACGGCAAGACCTGGCAGCGGTGGTCACGGCACCGGACCCAGGAGAACCCATGGATCGCCGGCGTCGACAATATTGAGCGCCATCTGCTGCTAGTCCGCGAATGGCTCGAGCGTGAGCTGAGAAAGTAAATGTTGCGGTCGCTATCATTCGCGTTGACGGCGCGTGACCACGCGCAGCTTCAAAGCCATCTCTTCCCCGGCGACGGGTGCGAGGCGGTGGCACTCCTGCTGTGTGGTCGGGCGCGTGGCGCGGAACAACACGAACTGCAGCGGCTTGTCGTCCACCGTGTCGTTCCAGTGCCGTACTCCGAGTGCCCCGTGCGGACGCCAGAACGCGTGACCTGGAGGACGCATCCGTACCTTCTTGATCTTCTAGTCGAGGCCGCTGCCAAGGGGATGGCTCTCGTGAAGATCCATAGCCATCCGACGAATTACCCCACCTTCTCGCAGGCAGACGATGAGAGCGACCGCGAGCTGTTCGAACGTGTGTTCCCGTTCCTCAACTCTCACGATCCCCACGGGAGTGCGATCATGTTGCCGGCCGGACGAGTATTCGGCCGGTGGTTCAACGAGAACTTGGCCGCAACCCCTTTTTCTCACGTCAGCAAGATCGGCGACGACATCGAGATCTGGCCAGCCACCCTGCCCTCCAGCGCGAACGCGTCATCACAACGCACGGTGCAAGTCCTGGGCGAGGCGACCTTCACCGTCATGCGCCTGCTCCGTGTAGCAGTGGTGGGATGCTCGGGCACTGGCAGTGTCGTTGTCGAACAACTCGCCAGGCTCGGCGTCGGACACTTGATCCTCGTCGATCCTGACGTGGTCGAATACAGGAACCTCAATCGCATCGTGAACGCCACGAGCGAAGACGCAGCGTTGAGTCGGCCCAAGGTCGAGGTACTCGCGCGCTCAGTCGCGCGGATGGGCCTCGGAACGACCGTCGAAGTTCATCACGAGAATCTGCTCACCCCCCAAGTCGTTCGCGCAGTGAGCACCGCCGATGTTCTGTTCGGCTGCATGGACGGCGTCGAAGGCCGCAACGCCTTGAACCGCCTGTCTGCAGCCTACCTCCAGCCCTACTTCGACGTCGGCGTGCGCATCGATGCCGACGGAGCCGGTGGCATTGAGGATATCTGGGGATCGGTTCACTACCTCCAGCCCGGCGGCTCGTCCTTGATGGAGCGCGGTGTCTACACCCGGGAGGACCTCGACGCGGAGGGCCTCAAGCGCACCGACCCAGTTGAGTACCGCCGCCGTCGACGAGAGGGCTACATCCGTGGCGTCCCGGAGAACCGCCCAGCCGTGATTAGCACGAATGCGCTGTACGCTGCCTTCGCCGTGAACGAGCTCCTCGCACGCATCCACCCGTTCCGATGGTCAGGAAACGACGGGTTTGCGATCCATCGCTACAGCCTGACAAGGGACCTGCTCATCGCCGAGAGCGACGGGGCGCCCTCAGCGCGCCTTGCCAAGATCGTAGGACGCGGAGATATTCGACCGCTCCTCGATATGCCGGAGCTAAGCGAGTAGTGACAGCGGCAAGACGCTACCGTGTTCGCCGCGTCGAGGAACGCCCAGATGGAGATGAGATGGAGCCGTGGACGCTCTATGTCGTCGGTGACGCGAAGACACCGTTCTGCGCAGCGATGCTGTGCCCTTGCGAGTGTCGCGCACCCATGTACCTGAGCCTTGTCGAGAACGACGAACCGCGCTGGCAGGTCAAGGTATACAGCGATGGAACGCCAACGATGGTCCCCAGCATATGGCGCGTCGTCGGCTGCCGCAGCCACTTCTTCATCTTCCGCGGACGCGTCGCATGGGTTCGTGATCGCCTCGGACGACACCGCTAGGTCACACATCCCGTCTGGATCGGCATGAGGCGATTCCGTCGGCTGGCAAGACTCTCCCAGCGTCGACCTTGATCATTCTAACGGCGATCGGGCGACGCTCGCTCTCGGGCGGAAGCATGGTGGATTTCGAGACGCCCGCGTGATGTCGGGTCCTAGTCACTATCGGCCCATCGCAGGGTCGCCGCAGGTCCCACCCGCACCTTCTTGCCGTCGTCCTGGACAAGAAAGGGCTGACCACTAATGACGTGCCATCTACCCGCCCACCACGTAGCAGACCCAAAACGTTGGGGCGAAGGAGTGACGCCCGACCGCACGTCTTTCCATGCCGTTGACGCAACTAGCATCTCCAGCCTGCTGCCTTGGACAATCAGTCGTCCGAGCAAGTAGTTGCCTTGCCGATATTGGCCCGTGATCCGAATGGCGGACCGGAGGACCTTTTGCCGGAGCGCTCTTGTTTCTTCGAAGAGCGCCCGGTTTGGGTCTACATCCAACGGCGCCATGGGCCCGTCGAACATCGCGGAACTCGCTTCGATTTCGGTGACTATTTCCCGGGCTCGACGATAGTTGTCTCTCTTTAGGGCTTTGCTCTCGGCCAGGAGCTGTGAGAGCTTCTGATCTCGCAGTAGTGTCAGGTATTCATTGGGGGTCATTTTCCGATCCTCTTGCGGTTATTTGCCAAATGGTCCCTCGACCAGCCAATAGTCTCCGCTTTTCCGATCAACCTCGTCTAGTCCAACAATTTTTTACTCTGGCGCGCTCAGGCCACTGACCTCGATGCTCGTCACGTGAGCGAGAACCGGGAGGCTCCAACGACTGTGACCGGGGCCTGTCGGCAGATCAGGGCCCGGACCGGGAGTGCGTCCTCTAGCAGTCCGACCCCGACCACTGGAGAGCTTGACGCGCACCTGAACATTGCATCAGTATGGAGTATGAGGCTGACAGGATGGGCGGTTCCGACGATCCCGACTTCGCCGAGCTCGTCGCTGGAGCGAATCGGGCCTTGGAGAGCCTGGCGGTTTTCATTGGTACTGACGCGGTAGCAACGATCGCCAGAACCTTCGAAACGCAGATGCTTCAGGCATGGTCGGCTCAGCCCGCGACCTTCCTGTCGGCGATGGAATCCGTCGTAAAACAAGGACTAGACGATCACGAGGAACCTCCGAACCGCGTCGCCCTGGCGTGCGTGCTCCGGTTTCTCCGCGGCCTGCACTACTCCATGCGCCAGTTTCAGCGAGAGCCTACGACGCTCGGATCAGTTGAGGGCCGTGCGCTTCTCGATTACCTGCGAATGAGTGCTGAGTCGATCGGTCTCGATCGCTTTGCCGAGGCCACGATCCGCGCGGCGGGAGTTCGCTCGCTGGCCTTGATGAACGGATTCGCTCATCTGGGGGCTGCTGCGGACACCGATGGGTCTCCGGAGAGAATGGAAGAGCAGCTGCGGACGCGAGCACGGACGTTCGCGGACGCGACGGAAAGCCTAACCAAGCCGCTGTGGCTCGCGCTTGGTCGTGTGTAGACGGCCATCCGGATCCGAGGAGATCTGACGCCCGGGCCGTGGCCGAAGACGGAGCGCTGCAAAATTCGCGGTGACGGGCGACCCGGCGTAAACGGCAG
>Ga0265342_10002786_pt1 | contig 14795 bp, 9 predicted proteins | sample 4CB327metaG_FD_203125 | JGI IMG/M metagenome (GOLD analysis project Ga0265342, IMG submission 203125) | Rhizosphere microbial communities from Carex aquatilis grown in University of Washington, Seatle, WA, United States - 4-CB3-27 metaG | ecosystem: Host-associated > Plants > Roots > Rhizosphere...
CCCCGCGTTGGCGGCCAAGAAGTGCTGACGAAATGCCAACGGACGCGCAGCATAATCTCCGTGTCCCGCTAGCCTTCCCGACGCAATGTCGGTCGTCGGGATCAACATCGGAGCCCTTACGGTCAAGGCGGTTGCGCTGCGCGGCGACGAACTGACCGCCGCGGTTGCGGCTCACCGGGGACGGCCGCTTGAGGCCCTCGAAAGGCTGCTTGGCACGCCGGAATTCGCGGATGCGGAGTATTTCGGCGTCTGCGGCGCCCTGGGCCACATCACCGAGGTGGCCGCGATCCAGCGGGCCTTGATGGAAGCCGGCGGAGGGTACGACGCCGTCGCTTCGCTCGGAGGAGAGTCGTTCCTGGTCTACACGATTCAGGACGGGCGGATCGCCAATGTCCTGTCGCACGACAAGTGCGCCGCAGGCAGCGGCGAATTCCTGGTGCAGCAGATCGGGCGGATGGGCCTGTCCCTCGACGAGGCGATCCGGCGATCATTCGACGGCAAGGTCGTCCCGCTGGCGTCGCGCTGCTCGGTCCACTGCAAGTCCGACATCACGCACAAGCTGAACCGGCACGAGGCGGCGCCCGAGGACGTCCTCCGGACCCTCCACGACAGCATGGCGACGAAGGTGGTGGCGCTCCTCGACAAGGAGCAGCGGGAACCGCGGCGGGTCCTGTTGATCGGCGGAGTCGCGCAGAACGCCGCGATGGTCGCGGCCTTGCGGGAAAAGAAGCGCGGGACGGAGATCGTCGTCCGGCCAGAGAGCGCCTGGTTCGACGCCTGGGGCTGCGCCCTTCTGACGCGGGACGAGCCCGTCCATAGGAAGCCGCAGACCGCGTCGCCGCGCCCGCTGGACAGGCTCCCGCCGCTCAGCGCCTACGCCGGCCAGGTGCGCGTGATGGAGCCACCCGTGACCCTGTCCCCCGAAGAGTCCGCGAAGGCGGGGCCGCTCGTCCTCGGAGTCGACGCCGGCTCGACGACGACCAAGGCGGTTCTCCTGGATCCGGCGACCCGCGGACTGGTTGCCTCGCACTACGCCCGCACAAACGGGGATCCCATCACGGCCGTGCGGAAATGCCTCAGGGAGCTGGCGAGGGAAGTCGGAGACCGGCCGGTGGGGCTGGCGGCCGCGACCGGGTCCGCGCGTGAGCTGACAGGCGCCTATCTCGGAACGGAGGATGTTTACAACGAGATATCCGCCCACGCTGCCGGGGCCTCGCACTACGACCCGGAGGTCGACACGATCTTCGAAATCGGCGGCCAGGACTCGAAGTACATCCTCCTTCGAAACGGGGTGCCGATCGACTACACGATGAACAACGCCTGCTCCGCGGGGACAGGCTCCTTCCTGGAGGAGAGCGCGCAGGGCGACCTCGGGGTCGAGGTCGGGGCGATTTCGGGGATAGCGCTGGCGGCCAAGTCCCCCGTCCAGTTCAAGACGACCTGCGCCGCGTTCATCAATTCCGACATCCGGATCGCGCAGCAGCAGGGCCACTCGCGGGACGACATCGTCGCCGGCCTGGTCTACTCGATCGCGGGCAACTACCTCGACCGGGTCAAGGGACCGAGGCCCGTCGGGGCGAAGGTGTTCCTGCAGGGGGGAGTCGCCCTGAATGCGGCCATCGGCCATGCGTTCGCGCACAGCGCGGGGAGGCCGGTCGTCATTCCGCCCCACCCGGAGCTCCTGGGCGCGCTGGGGGTGGCGCTTCTTGCGCTCACGCGGGCCGGAGGGGTGAACGGCGATGCCAGAAAACTGCTCAAGCTGGCCGAGCCCGAGATGAAGCTCGCCGGGCATTTCACGTGCCGCGCCTGCAGGATGCACTGCTCGATCGACCGATTCGAGGTGGCGGGACGGCGCTTCCCCTTCGGCGGGCGCTGCAGCCTCTTCGAGCATGCCTGGAAGCGCGGATCGCGCGGGCTCATCGCGCCGGACCTTGTAGAGGAGCGCTCGGAACTGGTCTTCCGGGAGCCGACCGTTCCCTCGCCGAAGATTGCGCCGGCCGGCCCGCCCTCGCGCTGGCGGCTGGGCGAGAGGATGGCCGAGGCGAGGACGTACATCGAAAACCGCTTCGGAGAGGAGGCGCCCGCCGACCCGGGCCCGCCGAGGCGGATCGGAATTCCGAGAGCCTTGACGACCCATTCCCTGTATCCCCTCTACGCCGGATTCTTTGCCGGGATCGGGATGGAGGTCGTCCTGTCGGGTGTCGAGCCGGACGGGGACATGAAGTCATACTCGGGCTTTTGCTTCCCGGCGCAGATCGCCCACGGGGCGGTCCTGGATCTGGCGCGAAGGAAAGTGGAGCTCGCGTTCCTGCCCCACGTGACGCGAATGCCGCAACCCAACGCGTGCCGGGATTCGCTTCTTTGCCCGATCACGCAGGCGAGCCCGTATTTCCTGGCGAAGGCGTTCCCCCGGATGCGGCTCCTTTCGCCCCTGCTCGATTTCACGCAGGGCTACGAGAAGTGCGCAACGCTCGTCGAACTCGCGGTTCGCGAACTGGGCGTGCCCCGGCCCCTGGCCGAGGGGGCCTGGTCCGGGGCCGTCATGGCCCAGGTGGCGGTCGAAAAGGCCATGCATGAGCTCGGCCGGCGCGCTCTCGAGGAGGCCATCGCGAGCGGGAAGCCGACGATTCTGCTCGCCGGACACAGCTACAACGCGTTCACGCCCGAGGCCTCCCAGTCGGTCGGCCGCAAGCTCGCCAGCCTCGGGGTCAAGGCGATCCCCGCCGATTGCCTCGCCCCGCGGGACGGGGGTCCGACCGCGTGGCATTTCGCCAACCAGATCATGAACGCGGTGGCACTCGCGAAGGAGCATCCCAACCTGTTCCTGCTGTGCGTGAGCAACTTCAGCTGCACGATCGACGCCTTCACGCACTCGATGCTCGCCTCGGAACTCGGAACGAAGCCGTACCTGTTCCTGGAAATCGACTCGGCCACGGCCGATGCGGGGGTGCAGACGCGGCTGGAGGCCTTCCTCGACATCATCCGGCATGTGAAGGCCGGCTCCGCGGCTGCACCCGCGTTTCTCCGTCAGGCGAAGACCGGCTCGACCAAGTCGCATCCGAGCGGGTGAAGCGTTGCCGGCGTTCGCTATCCAGTTAAGGAGCCGGCTCTCAACTATCTGGCAGCCGATAGTTGCCGGAACGGACGCGCCTGAGGCTCGGGTTGGGCGCTTGTTGAAGCAATCCGCCTAATCATGACTCCCAGCGTTCCTGAACACAGTCCCAAGATCGGTTTTCACCCAGGCAATCGCTAGCCCGCATGCATCACAAAACAGGCGAGTTTGAGCGAGATTTGCCTGAATTTGTGATGAATGCGGGCTAACGATGTGGAAGAGCCCCTATGGCGGAGGTCACGGGTCGTAGTCGAGGTAGGGCCCGAGCCACTTCTCAGCCTCGGAGACGGGCCAGCCTTTCCGGCGGGCGTAGTCGTCGACCTGGTCGCGGCCGAGCTTGCCGACCCCGAAGTACTTCGAATCGGGATGGTTGAAGTACCAGCCGGACACGCTGCTCGCGGGAGTCATTGCGCAGCTCTCGGTGAGCGCGATCCCGGTGGCGGCCTCGGCGCCCAGAAGGTCGAATAGGATCGGCTTTTCCCGGTGGTCGGGGCAGGCGGGATAGCCGGGGGCGGGTCGGATGCCGCGGTAGCGCTCGCGGATGAGGTCCTCGCAGGAGAGGTTTTCGGTGCGGCCGTAGCCGCAGGCTTCTCGCGCGTGCTTATGAAACTTCTCGGCCATGGCCTCGGCGAGCCGGTCGCCGAGCGCCTGGGCCATGATCGCCGAATAGTCGTCGTGGGCGGCCCTGAACCCGGCTGCGAATTCCTCGACCCCGTGGCCGGCCGTCACTGCGAATCCGCCGATGTAGTCGATCCGGCCGGATTCCTTGGGAGCGATGAAGTCCGAAAGGGCGTGGTTGAACTGGTCCGCGGGCTTCTCGAGCTGCTGGCGCAGGGAGTGGAAGACGGTCGCGACCCGGCTGCGCGACTCGTCGGCATAGACCTCGATGTCGTCGCCGATCGCGTTGCAGGGCCAGAATGCGATGACGGCCTTCGCCGTGTAGCGCTTCTCCCGGACGATGCGATCGAGGAGGGCCAGGGCGTCGGCATAGAGCTTTGTCGCCTCGGCCCCGACAGTCTCGTCCCTGAGGATGTCGGGAAACCGGCCGGCCAGTTCCCAGGCGCTGAAGAACGGGCCCCAGTCGATGAAGGGCACGACCTCTGCCAGCGGAACGCCGGCAAAGACCCGGGAGCCGAGAAATTCGGGCTTGGGGATGTCGACATTGGCCCAATCGAATTGCTGGCGCCGTTCGCGAGCGGTCGAAAGGGAGAGGAGGGGCTTTCGCGCCCGTCTTGCCGCAAATTCCTCGCGCTGGCGGGACTGCCTGGCCGTGTTTTCGGCGAGGAAGGCGGGCTTTTGCTCCGGAGAGAGCAGGGCGCTCACGACCCCGACGACGCGCGAGGCGTCGAGGACGTGGACGACCCCGTGGGGATATTCCGGTGCGACCTTGACGGCCGTGTGGGCGACGCTCGTCGTCGCCCCGCCGATCAGAAGCGGAACGGTGAAACCCTCGCGCTTCATCTCCTTGGCGACATGGACCATCTCGTCGAGGGAGGGGGTGATCAGTCCGGACAGGCCGACCACGTCGGCGCCGACCCGGCGGGCCTCGGCGAAGAGTTTCTCGACCGGCACCATGACGCCGAGGTCGGTGACCTCGTAGTTGTTGCAGGCGAGGACGACCCCGACGATGTTCTTGCCGATGTCGTGGACGTCGCCCTTGACGGTCGCGATCACGAACTTCCCGTTGGGCCGGGCGGTGCCCCCGCCGGCGACGTGGAGGCGCTTCTCCTCTTCCATGAACGGAGTCAGGTGGGCGACCGCCTTCTTCATGACGCGGGCGGACTTGACGACCTGGGGGAGGAACATCTTGCCCGCGCCGAACAGGTCGCCGACGACGCGCATCCCGTCCATCAAGGGGCCCTCGATGATGGTGAGCGGGCGGGGATACTTGGACTTGTTCAGCCGCGCCTCCTCGGTATCGATCTCGACAAAGGCATCGATCCCCTTGACGAGGGCATGGCTCAGGCGCTCCTCGACGGGGAGGGTGCGCCAGGCATCCGCTTCCCGGGCAACGGGGACAGGCCCCGTGCCGCCGGCCTCGGCGGCGTCCTCCTTCGCCTTCAGTTCGTCTGCATAGGCGACCAGGCGCTCCGTGGAATCCGAGCGCCGGTTGAGGAGCACGTCCTCGATCAGGGCGAGCAGGTCCTTCGGGATTTCCTCGTAAACGCCAAGCATTCCGGCGTTGACGATCGCCATGTCGAGGCCGGCCCCGATCGCATGGTAGAGAAAGGCCGTGTGCATCGCCTCGCGGACGGGATTGTTTCCCCGAAACGAGAAGGAGACGTTGCTGACCCCGCCGGACACCTTGGCCCCGGGAAGGCTTTCCTTGATGATCCGCGTCGCCTCGAAGAAATCGACGGCGTAGTTGTTGTGCTCCTCGATTCCGGTCGCGACCGTGAGGATATTGGGGTCGAAGATGATGTCCTCGGCGGGAAATCCGACCTTCCCGGTGAGGAGTTTGTAGGCCCGGGTGCAGATGCGCACCTTGGCATCCCGGTCCGAGGCCTGGCCCTTCTCGTCGAAGGCCATGACGACAGCGGCCGCCCCGTATCGGCGAACGAGCCGCGCGCGGCGGAGAAACTCCGCCTCGCCGTCCTTGAGCGAGATCGAGTTGACGATGCCCTTGCCCTGGAGGCATTTCAGGCCCGCTTCGAGGACGCTCCATTTGGAGGAATCGACCATCACGGGCACGCGGGCGATCTCGGGCTCGGTCGCGATAAGCCGCAGGAACCGGCCCATGGTCGCCTCGCCGTCGATCAGCGCTTCGTCCACGTTGACGTCGATCAGGTTGGCGCCGTTTTCAACCTGCTGGCGAGCGATGGCGACCGCGGCATCCCAATCGCCGGCCTTGATCGCCCGGGCAAACCGGGGCGAGCCGGTGATATTGGTGCGCTCGCCGATTACAAGAAAGGATGCGGCGGACTTCTTCATCCGACGAGAAAGGGCTCGAGGCCGCTCAGGCGGAGCGCCGGTTCGGGCACGGACGGACGGCGCGGCGGCAGGCCCTGCACGGCCTTTGCGATCGCGGCGATGTGGGCCGGGGTCGATCCGCAGCACCCGCCGACGAGGTTGACCCAGCCGTTGAGCGCAAAGTCGCGCAGGACGGCGGCCATGTCGGCCGGCGTCTCATCGTAGCCGCCGAAGGCGTTGGGAAGGCCCGCGTTCGGGTAACAGGTCACGTAGCAGGGGGCGACCCGGGAGAGCTCCTCGATGTACGGGCGCATGGCCCGCCCGCCCAGCGCGCAGTTTATGCCGACGCTGAAGGGCTTCACGTGGGCGATGCTTGAATGGAAGGCCTCCACCGTCTGGCCCGAAAGGGTCCGGCCCGAGGCGTCGGTGATCGTCACCGAGATCATGACGGGGATCCGCCGGCCGAGCTCATCGAAGAGCTCCTCGATGGCGAAGAGGGCCGCCTTGGCGTTCAGGGTGTCGAAGATCGTCTCCACAAGAAGCGTGTCCACACCGGCGTTGAGGAGCGCCCTCGCCTGCTCGGCATAGGAGGCCACCACCTGGTCCCAGGTGACGGCGCGGTAGTCGGGCCGGTTGACGTCGGGGGAAAGGGAGAGCGTGCGATTCATGGGGCCGATCGCCCCTGCGACAAAGCACCGGCGGCCGGGGATCGCCTTCTCGGCCTTGCGCGCCGCCTGGAGGGCCAGGCGGGCGCCGGCGGCGTTGATCTCCGGCACAAGCGATTCGGTCCTGTAATCGGACTGGGAAATCGAGGTCGAGTTGAAGGTGTTCGTCTCGACCATGTCGGCTCCCGCCGCGAAATAAGCCGAATGAATCCCCTCGATCAGGTCGGGCCGGACGAGGCTCAACAGATCGTTGTTTCCCTTGAGATCGTGGGGGTGGTCGCGGAACCGGGCGCCGCGAAAATCGGCCTACTCGAGGCCGTGGGTCTGGATCATCGACCCCATCGCTCCGTCGAGGATAACGATCCTTTTCTCGAACAGGTCCCGCAGGGGCCCGAACGACGGGGGCTCCTCGGGACCGGCGGAGGCGGCGGGAAGGGTGCTCATGGCGGGAAAGGGGAGCAGGAAGGGCGGGTTTTGGCAAGCCACATATCTAGAAATCTGAATATGATGATATGTTATTCGCTTGCTTGTCGGACCCGCCTTTGCTCGCCTCGGGCCGCCTGCCGTTCTTTTGCACCGCCGGGATACAGGGAAGGCTGTGAGAATCAGCCACAGTTGCGCTGCGGTAACGCATCACAGACCCCAACCGGGTTGTAGGCAACCCGGGCAAAGCCAATCCCCGAAAGATTTCGGGGGTGAAGGCCAGGGGCGAGGAAACTCGATCGACCGGAATTTTCGTCCGGCGGGCGGGTTACACATGCGGAGTCCGAAAATCTGCCCCGGCAGTCTCACCCGTCCGACGCGAGTTTGCGCGCGTCAGGGCGAATACCTTCATCGCAAAAATGAAGCGTGGGAGCGACCCCTTCGGCGTCTGCTCTTGGCGCGTCCTTCCCAGCAGATGCCATGAATCACATTGCCACGCCGGTCCGGCTGTCGGTCCGGCTTCTTCCCATAACACTGGTCTGCGCGGCGTTGCCGGCCGCCCGGGCCCAATTCACGCCGATCCAGATCGATCCGGTCGTCACGACGGCCACGCGGCTGCCCGAGCCGCTGACGACTGTTGGAACGGCGATGGACGTCGTCACCGCCTCCGAAGTCGAGCGCCAGCAGCTGACGAGCCTGGGCGACGCCCTGGGGGGGGCCGCGGGCGCCCCGGAGTTTGCCAGCGGGCAGGCGGGCGCCGCCGCCTCGCTTTTTCTGCGCGGGGCCAATTCGAACCAGACGCTGTTTCTTGTCGATGGAATCCGGGTCAACGATGCCAATACCGGTTACGCGGCCTTTGTCGGTGGGGCGCGGTTCGGCCCGTTCGACTCCCTTGAAATCGCCCGCGGACCCCAGGGGACGCTCTACGGCTCGGATGCTGTCGGGGGCGTCGTCTCCATAAGCTCCCGGAAGGGCGTCGGGCCCCAGTCCGGATCGATCGGTGTCGAGGCCGGTTCGTTTGGAACGGTCCAGGGTATTGCGAGCATCCAGGGCGGACCCGGGAAGTGGGCGTATGCCATTTCCGCAGCGGGCGGAGACACGGAGAACGACCGGCCGAACAACCGGTTCGAAAGCGGCAATCTGACGCTCCGGCTCGACCGGTCGATCTCAGAGGACTTTTCGCTGGGGGCCACGGTCCGGGGGCTTGTTTCGCGGTATGGCGACCCGGGCGACGAGTACACGAACGACCTGTTCGACACCGAGCGCGAGGGCAATTGGCTCGGGACCCTCTTCGCCGACGCCCGCCTTGGCGAGAACTTCACGACACACCTGACGCTGGGCGGCCAGGAACAGAAATACACCGCGGTGACCGAATTTGGTACGACCGTCGTCACGAACGAGCGCGGGGTCGTCGATTGGCAGGTCACGGGCCGGATGACCGAAAACAACAGCCTGACCGCGGGTCTCACGGACGAGAGCGAGATGACCCGCAATCCGGGCTTTGGAAGCATCGACAACCACCAATCGTTCCTCGCCGTCTTCGCCCAGGACGAATGGACTCCCATCAAGGACATCCATCTGAGCGGCGGCGTGCGCCACGACGACTTCGACACGTTCGGAAGCGCGACGACCGGCCGGGCGACCCTGGCGGCGCTCTCGGCGGACCACGCGGTCAAGCTTCGGGCAAGCCTCGGGACGGGCTTCGATTCACCGAGCTTCCTCGATCTGTACGGCCAGAGCCCGTTCTACGTCGGCAATCCGAGGCTCAAGCCTGAGAAATCCCGCGGCTGGGACGCGGGAATGGACTTCTACATCCCGGGCAACCAGGGCTCCCTCGGCCTGACCTGGTTCCGGACCGACCATAGAAATCTGATCGAGGACAACTTCAACGTCTACCCCGCGACGGCGGAAAATGTGGGCAAGGCCCGGACGGAGGGGCTGGAGGTGTCCGTAAAGACGGTCCTCGCGGGATCGATCCAGACCAAGGCGGCCTACACCCGGCTCGATGCAAAAAACGTTGCGGACGGCACTCCGCTTCTGCGGCGCCCCCGGGACAGCGCAAGCGTCGACCTGTGGCAGGACCTTGGGGCGGGATGGAGCCTCGGCGCGGGCGGCAGCTATGTCGGCCACCGGGCCGACATAAACGCCCTCACGTATGCGACGGCCGAGGATCCGACTTACACGGTTGTCCGGGCTTACGCAGCCTGGCGGGTGAACCCTCACCTGACCCTGAAGGCCCGGGTGGAGAACCTTCTGGACCGGCGCTATGAGCCGGTAAACGGCTACCCGCAGGCGGGGAGAGGCATCTACGGCGGAGCGGAGTGGAGGTTCTGACGACACCGGCTAAGGCTTGCCCTCGGGCTGAGTCTCGTGCCTGTGTTTAGGAGCATGGGACGAACATTCCGAGGCCGGTTCTCCGCGTTTGCGGCCATTGCGATTGCGGTTGCCGGATGCGGGACGGCGGGTTTTGCGGCGGATTCCGGAAACAGTCTCGCCTCGCGGGTGATCATCCTCGCCAACGCCGCCGATCCGGAATCCGTCGCAGTCGCGCAGCACTATGCCCGGGTGCGGGGCGTGCCGGAGGAGAATATCATTTCCTTGGAAATGCCGGTTCTGGAGGAGATCAACTGGCTGGAGTTTGTCTCCTCAATCTGGGAACCGCTCCAGGATCAGCTCGTCCGGAAGGGCTGGATCGACGCCCTTGCGATCGGGGATGTCGACTCGCTGGGCCGCAAGAAATACGCGGTTTCAGGGCACAGGATAGCGGCCCTTGTCGTCTGCCGGGGGGTGCCGCTCAAGATCCGGGAGGAACCGAACCTGTACGAGCCGGTTCCGCGGCTGACCGACCACGAGCAATTGCGGACGAATGCCGGGGCCGTCGATTCCGAGCTGAGCCTGCTCGCTGCCGACGGCGGCTACCCGATCAACGCGTTTGTCGTCAACCCCCTGTACGGGAAGGACAACCCAAGCGTTTACGACCGGGCGAAGGTCGTGGAGGTGGGGCGGCTCGACGGCCCGACCCAGGATGACGCCCTTGCGCTCGTCGATCGCGCCGTGGAGGCGGAACGCGCGGGCCTGGCGGGACGCGCCTACGTGGACATGGGAGGAAAGTTTGCCGAAGGCGATCGATGGCTGTCGAGGACCGTCGATGAGATAACCGACCTCGGTTTTGACATGAGCGTCGACCGGGAGCCGGTCACGATTCCGTCAACCGCCCGGTTCGACGCGCCGGTCCTTTACTTCGGGTGGTATGCGCCGGACTTGAACGGGCCGTTCCTGCTTCCGGGATTCCGGTTTCCGCCGGGTGCCATCGCGCTGCACATTTACAGCTATTCGGCGCGCACGATGCGCTCGGCGAGCGACGGCTGGAGCGGCCCGTTTGTCGCGCGCGGGGTTACGGCGACCGTTGGCAATGTCTACGAGCCCTATCTCGAGTACACGCACAGGCCGGATTTTCTCGTGCGCGCCCTCGCCCGCGGCAGAACCCTCGGCGATGCGGCCTACTTCGCCCTGCCTGTCCTGAGCTGGCAAAGCATCCTGATCGGCGACCCGCTTTACCGCCCCTTCGCCGTCTCCCTTGCCGACCAGCTGAAGAATCCCGGGCGGTTTTCCGCAGGCCTTGCGGGCTACGCCACCCTGAGGTCGGTCAATCTGCTGGACCACATGCACAAGCCGGAGCTGGCGCTTTCGGAGTTGCGCGAGGCCCTGGCCCGGGAGCCCAATCTCGCCGTCGGCATCGTGCTTGCCAAGCGCCTCCAGGCGCTCGGTTCATCGGGCGAGGCGGTCGGGATTCTGGAGACTCTCCTGAAACAGGACAGCCTTCTTTCGGAGCACTGGGTGCTCGCCCGCAACGCCGCCGATCTTCTGGCGACATCCGGCCGGCCGGATCTCGCCGTTACGGCCTACAGGCGGCTATTAGCGATCAGGGGCCTGCCGGCGGGGGTGCGCGCCCAGTGGCTTGTCAGCGCAAGGACCGCCGCGACGGCGGCGCACGATTCGGAGCAAGCGTCCATCTGGAAGGAGGATCTCAACGAGACGGTGACGGAGATCCTGACCCAGAGGGGTTGAGGTCCCCGGTCAGATCTTCGTGACAATCTTGTCCGCGAGGCCGTAGGCGATCGCCTCGGTGGCGTTAAGGTAGAAGTCGCGGTCGCTGTCGTGGGCGATCTTGTCGATCGGCTGGCCGGATGCGTCGGCGAGAATCTGGTTCAGTTCCCCGCGCAGTTTTTCCATCTCCTGCGCCTGGATGTTGATGTCGGTGGCCGGGCCGATGAAGCGGCCCGAGATCAGGGGCTGGTGGATGAGCACCCGTGCGTGCGGATAGATGAGCCGGCGGCCCTTGGCCGCGCCGCAAAGGAGCACCGACGCCATCGAAGCCGCCATTCCCGTCACGACGACGGTGACCGGCGAGGAGATGAGCCGCATCGTGTCGAATATCGCCATGCCCGCGGTTATGGAGCCGCCCGGGGAGTTGACGTAGAAGGTGATGTCCTTACCGGGATCGGTCCCCTCGAGATAGATCAGGCGCTCGCAGATGTCCTTGGCGGTCTCGTCGGTGACGGCACCCCAGAGGAATATCTTCCGTTGGGCCAGGAACTTTCGCTGGACCAGGTGAAAGACGGGAGTGCGGTGCTCCTTTTGCGCCTCAACGAGTTCCTCGTCCTCATCATCATCGTCATCGAGGCGGGGGATGGGAGCGTTCAATCCGGGCTGGAGGCTGTCAAAATGCATATGCCATAACCTTTGCGCGGCCTCCGCCGATTGGCAAGTGCGCAGCTGGCGGGGGTGTCCTGATCCGGGTGAAACGACTCACTCCGCGGCCGGTGTTGCGTTTGGCCGGCGGAGGGCGATTTTTGAGGGTATGAGAGTGCAGAGGATTTCCGGCCGGGTGGTGGATGTTCTCAGCCGGACCGAGTTTCCGGGAACGGTGGAATTTTCCGGCGGGGTGATCCGCCGGATCCGTCGGGACGCGAAGGTGCGGGGCAGGGGGCTGATCATGCCGGGGTTTGTGGACGCGCACATCCATATCGAGAGTTCGATGCTTCCGCCGGCGGAGTTTGCGCGGCTGGCCGTGGTCCACGGGACCGTGGGAACGATCAGCGACCCCCACGAAATCGCCAACGTCCTCGGTGTCGCGGGTGTCGACTACATGATCGCCGATGGCGGCCGGACGCCGTTCCACTTCTGCTTTGGCGCTTCGCCGTGCGTGCCCGCAACGGACAAGGAGACATCGGGGGCGAGGCTCGGGACCCGGGCCGTGGCGAGGCTCCTGGAACGGCCCGAGGTCGGGTACCTGAGCGAGGTCATGAATTTCCCCGGCGTCCTTCACCGGGACAAGGCGCTCATGGCGATGATCGCCTCCGCCGCGCGGAGGGGCAAGCCGGTCGACGGCCATGCGCCCGGGCTCAGGGGCGCGGAGGCGGCGGCCTACGCCAGGGCGGGAATTTCAACGGACCACGAGTGTTTCACGCTCGCCGAGGCAAAGGACAAGATCCGGGCAGGAATGAAGATCCTTATCCGGGACGGTTCGGCCGCGCGCAATTTCGTGGCGCTCGCGCCGCTTCTCAAGAGCAACCCGAACCGATGCATGTTCTGCTGCGACGACCTGCATCCGGATCTTCTGGTGCAGGGCCATCTGGACCGTCATATCCGGCGGGCGCTCGCCCTGGGCGTGGATCGCTTCGATGCGGTGGCTTGCGTGACCGTCAACCCGATCCGCCATTATGGTCTGCGCGTGGGCCTTCTCCAGGAGGGCGATCCTGCGGACTTTGTCGTCGTGGACGGCTGGAAACGCTTCCGGGTCCGCCGGACGTACCTGGCGGGCCGGCTGGTCGCGAAGGACGGAAGGAGCTTTCTGCCGCGGCTTCGGCCGAAGATCGTGAACCGGTTTCGTGCAGGGGCGAGGAAGGCGGGGGATTTTGCCGTGGAGCTGCGGCCGGGCAGGCTGAAGGTCATCGAGGCCCTGGACGGGCAGCTCATCACGCGAAGCCGCCTCATGAAGCCAAAGGCTTCCGGGGGCCTGGCGGTTGCCGATCCGTCGAGGGATCTCCTGAAGATAGCCGTGGTCAACCGGTACGCCGCCCGGGCTCCTGCCGCCGTCGGTTTCATCCGGGGTTTCGGCCTGAAGACGGGCGCCCTGGCCTCGTCGGTGGCGCACGACTCCCACAATGTCGTCGTTGTGGGAGCAACGGACGAGGAAATGGCGGAGGCGGCCAATCTCGTGATCAAACACCGAGGGGGAGTGAGTGTCGTCGGGAAAGGACGGCGCGAGGTCCTGCCGCTGGAGATCGCCGGGCTCATGGCCGCGGGAGACGGGCAAACGGTAGCCCGCCGCTACACGGAGCTCGACGCCCTGGCCAAGCGCCTGGGAAGCCGGCTGCGGGCGCCGTTCATGACGCTGTCTTTCATGGCGCTTTTGGTCATTCCCGATCTCAAGCTCAGCGACCGCGGGCTATTCTCCTGCTCCCGCTGGAGATTCGAGCCGCTGTTTGCGGGTTAGTACGGCGTCTTGTCCGTCTTGGCGGTCCAGTCCGTGAACGCCTGCCGGGCCTCTTCGCGCAGCAGGGGAAGCATCGACACGGTGCGCTTCTCGGGAGGAAGCGCGAGCTGGCGGTAAATGAAGTCGTCGTCGAAGCCGATTGCGGCCGCCTCGGCGCGGGTGTTGCCGTAGAATACCCGGGGGATGCGCGCCCAGTAGATGGCCGAAAGGCACATGGGGCAAGGCTCGCAGCTCGTGTACAGTTCGCAGTCGGACAGCCTGAAGGTCCCGAGCGTCGCGCAGGCGTCGCGGATCGCGGAGATTTCCGCATGAGCGGTGGGGTCGTTGGCCGACGTGACCCGGTTCTCGCCGCGTCCCACGATTTTCCCCTGCCGGACGACCACGCACCCGAACGGCCCGCCTTCATTGGATCGGACGCTTTTCTCGGACATCGCCAAGGCTTCCCGCATAAAGGCTTTCGGATCTTGGTTCATGGATGAAGAGAGAAAGCCGGATGGCCTCCGAGGGGTCAAGCCAACCGGCCCGCGCTATGCTGTTGCGAAGAAGGACAATCCCCGTTGTAAGTTGCCGCTTTCCCAGGCGCGCCAACTTCGACTTCCCGAATGATTCAACCCGATATCAGAGAGTGGCTCAATATCCTCGTCCGAATCACCCACTTTGTAGCGGGGATCATGTGGGTTGGGACTTCGTTCTATTTTGTCTGGCTTGATTCCGTTTTCACGCCCCCGTCCGAGAAGAGGGAGGGCGTGGAGGGGGAGGCGTACCTCGTGCACGGGGGCTTTTTCTACAAGGTGGAGAAGCGCCGCTTCGGAGCCGGGGCCATGCCAAGGACGCTGCACTGGTTCATGTGGGAGGCGACCTTCACCTGGATCACCGGGTTCATCCTGCTCTGGGTAGTCTATTACACGACCGACGGGGCGTTCCTGACGGATCCTTCGGTCCTTCTCCTCACGCCGGCCCAAGGGACGGCGATCGGGCTTGCGGTCCTTTTTGGCGGATGGCTGGCCTACGAGGTTTTGTTTCGCTCGCCGCTCGCCCGGACAAAATGGTGCAGCGGCGCGGCCCTGGTTCTCCTGGCGGGCCTGATATTCCTTCTGACGCACACGTTCAGCGGCCGGGGCGCATTCATCGAACTCGGGGCCATGTTCGGAACGATCATGGTCCTGAACGTCTGGGTGCACATCCT
>Ga0265342_10002787_pt1 | contig 14791 bp, 17 predicted proteins | sample 4CB327metaG_FD_203125 | JGI IMG/M metagenome (GOLD analysis project Ga0265342, IMG submission 203125) | Rhizosphere microbial communities from Carex aquatilis grown in University of Washington, Seatle, WA, United States - 4-CB3-27 metaG | ecosystem: Host-associated > Plants > Roots >...
CGACGATCTCCCACGCGTTGACGACACGAAGCCCAAGAAGACGCCGCGCGATGTCTTCGCCTACGTGATCCACGAAGGAAAAATACGCGCACCCCATGGCGCGATGGAACTGATAGCCCGCGTGAGCTGATCCAAAGATGGCCCGGCGCAAAACACTCTTCACCATCGGCTACGAGCAGACGCCGGCCAAATCCGTGCTCGATGAGCTCGAGCAGGCCGGCGTGAAACTGCTGGTCGATGTACGCGCGGTGGCGTCATCCCGCCGTCCCGGCTTTTCCAAAAGCCAGCTCGCGGCCGGCCTCGACGAGCGCGGCATCGCTTACGTGCACCTACGCGGGCTAGGCACCCCGAAGGAAGGCCGCCTCGCCGCCCGCTCCGGCCAATACGACGTCTTGCAAAAAATCTATACGAAGCATCTCAAGACCGCGCAGGCCAAGGAGGAACTCGACGAACTCTCGGCGCTGGTGACGAAGTCAGGCCCGGTCTGCATCCTCTGCTATGAGCGCGATCACACCCATTGTCACCGGCGATGGATTGCCGAGATCATCGAAGACCGCGATGACGTAAAGGTCGAGAATCTGGCCGCCAAGCAGCTATAGGGCTTTCCGCATCAGTCCAGCGTGCGGCGGAAGCGCAACACCGCGATCGTCATCGCAAGCAGCATCAACAGAGCCAGCGCGACGGTGTCGTATTCCAGGTTCGGCAGCGCCGCACCCTTCAGCATGATGGCGCGTACGATCCGCAAGTAATGCGTGAGCGGCAGGCCTTCGCCGACATATTGCGCCCAGACCGGCATGCCCAGAAAGGGAAACATGAAGCCGGACAACAGAATGCTCGGCAGAAAGAACATGATCGACATCTGCATAGCCTGAAGCTGGTTTTGCGCGATCGTCGAGAAAGTGTAGCCGATGGCAAGATTGGTCGTGATGAACAGCGTCGAGAGCAATGCCAGCACGATCAGATTGCCGAGCACCGGCACTCCGAACAGAAAAACGCCGATATTGATAATGAGGAACGCCTGGACGAAACCGACCAGCACATAAGGCACGATCTTGCCCAGCATCACCTCAACCGGCGTGATTGGCATCGACAGCAGGCTTTCCATGGTGCCGCGCTCGACCTCGCGCGTCACTGAAAGCGCGGTAAAGATCAGCATGGTCATGGTGAGGATGGTGCCGACCAGGCCCGGCACAATGTTCAACCGTGAAGAAGCCGCCGGATTATAGCGCGCATGCGCCCTGATCTCGAACGGCATCGTCGGCGGGTCGCCGGTGAAAAGATCGTGCGAAAGCGCGGTCTGGGTAAGGACACCGAGTGACGACAGTGCCGAACTCGCCGCCACCGGATCGGTGGCGTCGGCCGCGATCAGTAGCGCCGGATGATCGCCGCGCCGTACCGCACGCTCGAAGCCACGGGGGATTTCCACGCCGAACAGCACCTTTCCGGACGTCAGGAGATCGTCGAACTCGGCCACGTCGTGCACTTCGCGCACGAAGTGAAAATAGGCCGTGTTTTCCAGTGCCTTCAGAATCGAACGGCCGAGGTCGCTGTCTTCCTGCAACAGCACCGCGGTCGGCAGATGATGTGGCGTGGTGTTGATGGCGTAACCGAACAGCATGAGCTGCACCACCGGGATCATGATAATCATGGCGAACGACACGCGATCGCGCCGGAGCTGGATGAATTCCTTGACCATCATCGCATAACAGCGCCGCCAGAAGCCGAAACGCGGCTCCGGAATTTCATAACCGCCTGGTGCCTCGGTCGCACTCATTGGAAGTTGTCCTTCGACCGCGTCATCAGCTCGATGAACACGTCCTCCAGCGACGGTTCGCTGGCGTCCCAATGCAACTCCTTGCGTTCGCGCCAGGGCGCAATGCTGGCCTCGAGCGCGGCGCGATCACGCCCCGACACATGCAGGCTGGTGCCGAACGGCGCAATCATGTCGATTCCCGGCTGGCCCGCGAGCGCATCCTGGACGGTGTGAAGGCCCTCGCCGGTTGCGGTGTAAGTCGACAGGGCTGATTTCGCGATCACCTCCTCAACCGTGCCGTGGGTGAGCAGGTGGCCGTAGGCGATGTAAGCGATCTCGTGGCAGCGCTCGGCCTCGTCCATGTAATGGGTGGAGACCAGAACCGTGAGGCCATCGGCAGCGAGCGCATGAATCTCGTTCCAGAAGTCGCGACGCGCCTTCGGATCGACCCCGGCCGTCGGCTCGTCCAGCAGCAACAGTTGCGGGCTCGGCAGGGTGCAGGCACCGAGCGCCAGGCGCTGCTTCCAGCCGCCGGATAATTCACCCGCAAGCTGTTCGTCGCGACCGGTCAGGCCCAACCGCACGATCATGTCGCGCGCAGCGCCGGACGGATTCCGCATGCCGTAAAGCCGCGCTACAAATTCAAGATTTTCCCGGACCGACAGGTCCTGGTACAGCGAAAAGCGCTGGGTCATGTAGCCGACGCGGCGCTTGATCTTGTCGGCATCGTGCCGGATGTCATAGCCGAGGCATGTGCCCTCGCCGCTGTCAGGCGTCAGCAGCCCGCAGAGCATGCGGATGGTCGTGGTCTTGCCGCTGCCATTGGGTCCGAGGAATCCGTAGATCGAACCTCGTTTGACCTGCATCGAGAGGTCATGCACCACCTCGCGGCCACCGAAGGATTTCGAAAGTCTGCGAACGTCGATGGCGATGTCGGAAGATACTGTCACCGGGGTCACCGCTTGTCCGCGACCGGCGTCTTGGCGCTCAGGAATACGCTGACCGGCTGCCCAACCCTGAGAGCGTCCGGGCGCGAAGGCCGCGCCTGCACCAGATAGACCAGTTTGTTGCGCTCATCGAGGCTGTAGATGACCGGCGGCGTATATTCCGCCGTCGTGGAGAGAAAATAGATTCTGGCGGTGAGATCTGCCGAGCAGTTGTCGCACGTGACGCGTACCTCGTCCCCGACCGCAAGCTTCGGCAGATCGACCTCTGAAACGTAGAAGCGCACCTTCAAATTACCGGGCGGCATGATCGACAGCACAGGCCGCTGCGCCGGCACCGTCTCGCCCTCGCGAAAATAGATCTGCTGCACCGTGCCCGCGATCGGCGAATAGCCGATGCGGCGCGAAAGACGCGTCTCCGAGGTCACCACCTGGGCTTCGGCGACGCGCAACGCCGATAGCGCTGCGTCCAACGTGGCTTGCGTGCCTGAACCTGTCCTGCTTAATGAAGCGGCGCGATCGTAACTCTGCCGCGCGTTGGCGAGCGTGGCCTTGTTCTGATTGAGATTCGCCTGCTGGAGATCGTCGTCGACCGCGTAAAGGCGATCACCGCTCTTGACCTCGTCGCCCTCACGGACGTTGAGCTTGGTGACGCGCCCGGACTCGTCGGGACTGACGAAAATCATGTCGGCTTCGACCCAGCCCTGAAAGCCGGGATCGCGCGGCGGGTTGCACCCGGCGAGCAGCATCGACAGCGCCACTGCCACGAACATTCGCTTTGCGGTGGGGGATGCGTTCATGCCGCCCTCCGTTCACCAAAAATCAGATCGAGATGGACGCGAAGCATGGCGAACGCGTCGAGCGGCGCGAACTGTCCGAACAATCCTTGCCAGATGACCGCGACCATCGCCGGCGCAACCACGATCTGCGGAAAATCCTTCAGGCCGGTCTCGCGGATCTCGCCTCTGGCAATGCCGAGTTCGATCAGTGCGCGCATCCCCGCCATTCCTCGTGATACGACTTCGCGATAATAGAAATCCGCGATCGCCGGAAAGCGTGGTCCCTCTGCGATCACGAGCCGCACGAGCGCGCCTCGCCGGGTCGTCGTGACTTCCCTGACGAAATTGCCGGCAAAGTTTTCGAGCACCTCACGGATCGAACCGGTTGGCGACGGTGGCGCCATCAGCCTGGACGCCAGCGGCACGATCGCGCTGCGAACCAGTTCCTCAAACAGCGCCTGCTTGTCTTTGAAATGAAGATAGATCGTTCCTTTGGCGACGCCCGCCCGCTTGGCGATGTCGTCGAGGCGGGTCGCGGCGAAACCCTGCTCGATGAAGGTTTCGAACGCGGCTTCGATGATCGCCTGCCGCCGGTCGGCGGCGCGTTCAGCGCGATTTGCCCGATTGGTGGCTGGTCTTGCAGAGGGCTTTTTCATTGCAGGCCGTTCATTGCAGGTTTGGCGTCGGCCGAGTGTGACATGAATCAAAATATGACTGACCAGTCAGTCAATGTCAAATTTGAGATTACCACGTTGATTTTACTATTAAATAATAGGCGGATTGAATGTCAGCTGTGAAACTTCAGGCCATCGACGATCTTGTCGATCACCTTGCGATCGGCGCGCATGGCAATCCCGACCAGGTTCAGATCGGGACGTGCGACCGCCCTCACCACCTCGCGGTTGGCGGCATCGTGCGAGGTCTTGAACATTTCCTCGGTATAGACCGCAGGCCTTACGTCGCGCGCCAGCGATCGTTCAAGCGCGCGCGACAACGCAGCGCGATCCGCGCCGTAGATCAGGATCGGTTGGCCGATCAGTGATAGGTAAGGCGTGCCGGAACCATCGGCATAGGGTTCGCCGACGCATTCTGGAAACGCCGCGGCAATCCCGCCGGCCAAAAACGAGGCAACGTTGAGCTTTTGCCACGGTTCGAGATCGGTCCGGATCACGACCGCGATCTTGGTGTCGAATTGCATGGAGGACTCCAACGGACGGCATTTCGGATCCGCGAGGAGTCCGAAAATTCCGAACCATTAGAGCAAGGAATTGTCCGCGAGGCTATTGCGTCATCCGTCATTATCCTTTGGCGTCGCAAGCCCAGGCGCGGATCACGCATTCCTTGCCGCCATACTTGTAGCATTCGCGGGTCGCCTCGTTGAGCGAACCCGAAATGTGCGGCTTGACGGCGTAACCATGTGCGCCACAGGGATTGGCCATGTCGACGGAAAGCGCGGCACAAGCACGCTTCATGGTTATGGCTTTGCAGTCACCATGGCATTGCCTGAGCGCCGCAGCACGCGCCGCACCTTCAGCCGGGTAATCGTAAGCTTGGCCATAAGCGCCGCACTTGCCGATCGCAAAGGCGCCCGCCGCACGGCTTTCCGTGATCAGGCGGGAGGCGCAGACGACCAGCGTGAATGCGAGAACGAATAGCGCGCGGCGCCGCACGACGGCTGTCGAAACGATCAAGACCCCCTCCCCCAATTCCAGCGGGGCGAAACTTAAAAGAGAGGTCGTTTCCAGTTGGTGAACGGAAATCAGCGATCAAAAAATTGTTGGACGGCCGCGAACGCTAGTGCCGCCTATTGAAGTTCCTGCACCACAAGCGGCGAACTCGATCCAGGAACTTCAAATAGAAAAGCGGCACTAGAATCATAAGTTTGCTAGTGCCCATGAAGTTCGTGAAAGGTGGATGCTGAGACGTAACACGAACTTCGGAAAGTGGGCACTAGGCACTGCGCGCGGCCTCGAGCGCCTGCGGCGTATCGATATCGAGAAACGCACCGTCGCCCTCGACCGGGACTTCCGCCACTGCTTCGTTATGCTTCGCGATCAGATGACGGGCGCCGACATCGCCGTCGAGCGTCATCAATTCATTGAAGAAACGGCGCGACCACAGCACCGGATTGCCACGCCGGCCATCGCTGACAGGGATCGCGATCAAATTGCCGCGATCCGGCGCGAAGGCGTCGATCAAACGATCAATCAGCCCCGCCGAGATCATCGGCATATCGCCGAGACAGATGAGCGCGCCGTCGGCCTGCTTCGGCACCGCCGATATGCCGGCCTTCACCGAACTTGCGAGGCCATGCGCGAAATCGGGATTGTGGACGAATTTGACGTTGAGTCCTGCGAGCGCTTTCTCGACCAGTTCGGCCTGATGGCCGGTGACCACGATGACGTCCTTGGCTTTTGAGGCGAGCACCTGTGCGGTCACGATCCGGACCAGCTTCTGACCGTCAAGCTCTGCCAGCAACTTATTGGGACCGCCCATGCGGGTCGAGCGGCCGGCGGCGAGCACCACCGCGCTGACATGGCGGTTGCCGTCGACCTCGAGGCTCGCGCGCGGCTGCGGTCGCGTCACGATTTCCATCAACAGACCACCGACGCCCATCCCCATCAGCTCGGCGCGGGTGACCTTGAGGCCCGCCAGCAGGCGCATCAACACCCAGTCAAACCCGTTTTCGACTGGTGAACGCGCGCAGCCGGGCGCGCCGAGAACAGAAACATTCCCGGCCTTTCCGATCAGCAGGAGATTGCCTGGATCGACCGGTATGCCGAAATGCTCGATCGCGCCACCGATGCCGGTAAGCGCCGAGGGAATCACGTCCCGGCGGTCGGCGATTGCCGAAGCGCCGAACACGATCACGAGCTCGGCGCCAAGACCGAGCAATTCCTTCATCGCCGCCTTCAGCGCCGCCTCGTCATGCGGCACCCGGCGCTCGGCCATGATGGTTGCGCCCGCCGGCGCAAGCCGTTCCGCCGTCACCTTCAGCGTCTTGTCGATGACCTTCGGTGAAAGCCCCGGCAACAGCGTCGAAATCACCCCGACACGCTTGATCACATAAGGCGCAACCCGCAACGCGCCGCCTTTGGCGGCCTCGACCGCGGCGTCGCGCAACTTCGCTTCGACCCCGAACGGTATCAATTTCACGGTTGCAATCATCTCGCCTTCGACCACCGGCTTGAACGCCGACAGTGTGGCAAAGGTGATCGCTTCGTCGACGCCGTTGATACGATCGACCGCGGCGCGGTCTATCACCAGCACGCCGGCCTTGGCGGCGAACAGATTGGCACGGCCGGTGAAAGCGCGCTCGACGTGAACGCCCTCGCCGGCGATCGCCTTCGCGATGCTGGCAGCCGCGACGTCCTCGGAGACGTCGCCGTCCTCGAGCCGCACGACCACGACTTCCCCCACGCCCGCCTTGTTCAGCGCCGCAACTTCGGCTGGCCCAATCGTCGTCCCCTTCTTGAGCACCAGCGGTCCCTGACGCAGGGTATGAACGGTGACGCCACCGAGCGCGTCGGCCGGACTGGCAGGGCCGAATTTCATGCTGCGGCTTCTTTTTCTTTTGGCATCCGCAGGCTCGCAGTGATCTCGGCCATGATCGAGACCGCGATCTCGGATGGCGAAACCGCGCCGATTGCGAGCCCGATCGGCGCGTGGATACGTGCGATGTCGGCGTCGGTCGCGCCTTGCGCCTTCAGCCGCTCGCCGCGCTTGGCGTGAGTCTTTCGCGAGCCGAGCGCGCCGATATAGAAGCAATCGCGCGCGAAGGCGTGTAACAGCGCGGGATCATCGATCTTGGGATCGTGCGTGAGCGCGACGAAGGCCGTGTAGCGATCGATGTTGAGCGGCGGCAGCGCGACATCGGGCCATTCGGCGATCAACGGTACATCCGGAAAACGTTCCGCGCTCGCAAACGCCGTGCGCGGATCGACCACTGTGACGTCATAACCGAGCGAGCGGGCCAGCGGTGCCAGCGCCTGGCTGATATGGACCGCGCCGATGATCACCATCCGTGCGGTCGGCGCATAGACGTTGAGAAACCACTTTTTGCCGCCGACTTCGACGTTGGCGCTCTTGCCCATGCGCAACTGCTTGGACAACTCGGCCTGCAACGGATCACGGGCAAAGTCCGCGGCCTTGACCAGACGTTGCTCGCCATTGGACGTATCGGTCACGACTATCACCGGCCGGCGCGCGGCGCGTTCGGTGTTCAATTCCTTCAGCGTCGCGAGCTTCATTAGTACCCCGTTTCCGAAGTTCGCACACCGCCGCAGCACCCACTTTGCGAACTTCGGAAACAAAGGGGCACTAAAAACATAATGTAGGTAGTGTCGCTTTTCGATTTGTAGTTCCTAATCGCGATCGCGGCACCACCGCAGGAACTACAAATCGGCGACATTACTAGCTACCCAACTTTCTCGACAAACACGCGAATGGTGCCACCGCAGGACAGTCCCACATTCCAGGCGGTTTCGTCGGCGACACCAAACTCCAGCATTTTCGGTTCGCCGCTCGCGATCACGTCCAGCGCCTCGGTGACCACGGCACCCTCGACGCAGCCGCCGGAGACCGAGCCCAAGAACGTGCCGTCATCATTGATCACGAGGTTGGAGCCGGCCGGCCGCGGCGCCGAACCCCAGGTCTCGACAACGGTGGCGAGCGCCACCCCGTGGCCGGCCTTCCGCCAGTCTTCAGCGGCCTTCAGGATATCTTCGTCACGATCGAGCATGGGGGGCCTCGCCGGTTATTCTTGTTCAGGCTGCTGACCGTATCAGGCTGCGGTGATGCGGCTGCGGCATCGCCGATAGCGCCTCGATCAACCCTTCGATGGACTTCAAGTTATGCACCGGGCGGAATTCGTCAACGTGCGGCAGCATCATTTTGATGCCCTGCGCCTTGGGTTCAAAGCCACCATACCGCAACAGCGGATTTAACCATATCAGGCGGCGGCAGGAACGGTGCAGCCTGTCCATTTCGAAGGCAAGGCGGGCATCGGCCTCGCGCTCCAGCCCGTCGGAAATCAACAGCACAATCGCACCCTGACCGAGCACGCGGCGGCCCCAGAGCTTGTTGAACGTATGCAGTGAGGTCGCGATCCGCGTCCCCCCGGCCCAGTCCTCCACCGCCGACGAGCAGCTCGCCAGCGCCTCGTCAGGATCGCGCGCGCGCAACGAGCGCGTCACATTGGTCAGGCGCGTACCGAACAGAAACACCGACACGCGCTTGCGCGCATCGGCAATGGCATGCAGGAAATGCAGGAACAGGCGGGTATATTCGCTCATCGAGCCGGAGATATCGAGTAGAGCCACGATCGGCGCCGGCTTTTCGATCCGCCCGAGCTTGCGGATGTCAATAATATCGCCGCCGGTGCGCAGCGATCCGCGTAGCGTCCGCCGCATGTCGAGCTTGAGCCCGCGCGCGTCCGGCCGGTAACGGCGGGTGCGCAGCTCCGCCTGCGGCAGCTTCATGTTGGCGATGGCGCGCGTGACCTCGGCGATTTCGGCGGCGGTCATCTGCGCGAAATCCTTCTTTTGCAGGATTTCCTTGTCGGACACCGAAAGCCGTAGCTCCTCGGCCTGCGCCTGCGGCGTCTCGGTCATCTGCGTTTGGGAGAACGCCTCCTGCACACGGCGTGAGCCTGCTTGCGGCTTCTTCCTGGACTGATCCGGCAACGGCACCGAGTCCAGCATCTGCTTCCATTCGTCTGCGGCGCGGAAGAACAAATCGAAAGCCTGGGCAAAGATCAGTGCGTGCTCGTGGCGCTTGACGAAAATCGCTTCCAGCGTCGTGAACACGTCGGCGCGGATACCGATGTCGACGAGCTGGATTGCGTTCAGGGCGTCGATCACAGCCCCCGGACCGACCGGAATGCCTGCCGCCCGCAAGGCGCGCGCAAAGCCGACGATGTTGTCGGCGGTCCGGCCGGTGGGGATTTCGTGATCGACGGCCATTGGTGACCTCGTTATCTAACGCGCGATCAGGTCTCGCTCGTCGCCTCTTTCAGAACGTTTTGCAGCGTCTCGCCCTGAAGGCGCGCGATGTCGTCCTGGTATTTGAGGAGCGCCCCCAAACTGTCGCCGATTGCTTGCGGCGTCAGCGAGCGTACGTCGAGCTCGGTCAACGCGTGCGCCCAATCGAGCGTTTCGGCAACACCGGGCGATTTGTAGAAATCCTGATGCCGCAACGCCTGCACGAAGCGCACGACCTGCTGCGACAGTTTCGCCGAAATGCCGGGCAAGCGAGATTTGACGATCGCAAGCTCCCGCTCGGCAGAGGGATAATCGACCCAATGATAAAGACAGCGCCGCTTCAGCGCGTCATGGATTTCGCGGGTGCGGTTCGAGGTGATGATCACGATCGGCGGATGCGGCGCCTTTACCGTGCCGAATTCGGGGATCGTGATCTGGAAGTCCGAGAGGATTTCCAGCAGATACGCCTCGAACGCCTCGTCGGCGCGGTCGAGTTCGTCGATCAGGAGGACCGGCGCGCCCGCCACGTCAGGCTCGAGCGCCTGCAACAGCGGCCGCTTGATCAGAAACCGTTCGGCGAAAATGTCGCTCGAGAGCTGCTCGCGGTCGGTGTCGCCGGCTGCTTCGGCGAGCCTGATCGCAATCATCTGCGCGGCGCTGTTCCACTCATAGACGGCGGAGGCCGCGTCGAGGCCCTCATAGCATTGCAGGCGGATCAGCTTGCGCCCGAGACCCGCGGACAGCACCTTGGCGATCTCGGTCTTGCCGACGCCGGCCTCGCCTTCGAGAAACAACGGCCGGCCCATGCGGAGCGACAGATACGCGACGGTCGCGAGCGAACGCTCGGCGATATAGCCGCGCGAGGACAACAGCTCCAACATAGCGTCGACGGAATTGGGTAACGCCGATGCGGTCATGGACGGGCCAGCCTTGCTGTAGCAAGAATCAACGATCTTACGACTTTGCGGTCGCCGCCTCGACCGCGCGACGCGCCATCACGGCAATCAGGTGGGCGCGATATTCGGAGCTGCCGTGCAGGTCGCTGTTGAGACCATCCGGCGGCACGGTCAGGCCGTCGAGCGCCTTCGCCGAAAAGCGCTTCTTCAGCGCTTCCTCAAAGGCGGTCAGACGGAATACGCCATCGGAGCCTGCGCCGGTGACCGCGACCCGTACATCCGACGGACGCCTGGCGACGAACACGCCGACCAACGCATAACGCGAAGCCTGGTTGCGGAATTTGACGTAGGCCGCCTTCTTCGGCAGCGGGAACATCACCTTGGTGATGATCTCGTCGCTCTCAAGCGCGGTGGTAAACATCCCTTGAAAGAATTCCTCCGCCTTGAGGCGGCGCTTGTTGGTGACGACAGTCGCACCCAGCGCCAGAACGGCGGCCGGGTAATCGGCGGTCGGATCGTTGTTGGCGAGCGAGCCGCCAATGGTGCCGCGATGACGTACCGCCGGATCCCCAATCATGCCAGCGAGCTCGGCAAGCGCCGGAATGGCTTCGCCGACCACGGCCGAATTCGCTACCGTATGATGGGTCGCCGTGGCGCCGATGACGAGCGAGCGCCCCTTCATCTCGATGCCGTCGAGGCCCTCGATGTGGGACAGATCGACCAGATGCGGCGGGCTTGCGAGCCGCTGCTTCATGACCGGCACCAGCGTGTGACCGCCGGCAATCACCTTGGCGTCTTCATTCTTGACGAGCAGGTTCGCCGCCTGCCGCACGGTGCCCGGACGATGATATTTGAATTCGTACATCGGTATTCCCTGATCGCCGTGGTGCGTTTACGCGAGGTCGGATTTGGCCATCGCCTTGGCGCCGGCCGCAATCGACTGCACGATGTTTTGATAACCGGTGCAACGGCACAGATTGCCTTCGAGCTCTTCGCGGATCGTGTGGTCGGAGAGATCGTGTCCCTTGCGGTGAACGATATCGATCGCGGTCATGATCATGCCGGGGGTGCAGAATCCGCACTGCAGGCCATGATGCTCGCGGAAGGCTTCCTGCATCGGATGCAAGGGCGCGCCGTCGGCTGCCAAGCCCTCGATGGTTCTGACCTCGTGGCCGTCGGCCATCACGGCGAGCGTCGTGCAGGATTTGACCGCCTTGCCGTCCAGATGCACGACGCAGGCGCCGCATTGCGAGGTGTCGCAGCCAACATGGGTGCCGGTCAGCCGCAGATTCTCGCGCAGGAGCTGCACGAGAAGGGTACGGGGATCAACATTGGCGTTGACGGGATTTCCGTTCACGATCAGGGAGATTTTCGCCATTCCGGGCTCTCTATGTCCGCGCCGACGCTGCCCGGCGGCGCAGTGATTTCAGGTGTTTCGGGCTCATAATATGGGTCGCGACGGCGATGAGCAACCTCATGACCGCATGGCTTGGGCTAAACTGGCTTGGGACGGGACCAGAAGTCAGCCTTCGACCGCCTTGGCAAAATTCGCGAAAAACTCGTCGGCCAGTTTCTTGGCCGCGCCGTTGACCAGGCGCTGCCCGAGCTGGGCGAGCTTGCCGCCGATCTGCGCCTCGACATCATAGGTCAGGAGCGTGCCGCCATCCTTGTCGGCCAACGCCACCGTCGCGCCGCCCTTGGCGAAGCCGGCCACCCCGCCCTCGCCTTCGCCCGAGATCTTGTAGCCATTCGGCGGATCGAGATCGCTCAGCGCCACGCGGCCCTTAAAGCGGGCCGACACCGGGCCTACCTTCATTTTCGCCACCGCGCGAAAGCCGTTGTCCTCGGTCCGTTCCAATTCCTCGCAACCGGGGATGCAGGCCTTGAGCACCTCGGGGTCATTCAGCTTGGCCCAGACCGCCTCGCGTGAGGCGGGAAGCTGGACCTCCCCCTGCATCGTCATGGCCATGTGCGTCTCCGTTGGTTCAACCGATCTTCCGCTATGAACTAATGCACGAATGGCACAAAAGGAAGAGTGCGGTCGACTGAGTCGGCCGCCTAGCTGGGTTGCATTGGCTTTTCTGATTGGCACCGGGCTGCAACGGTGGTTAGGTCCCGCGTAATGGCCACCTCGCTCTCACCGCTGCTTGCGCCCATGCTCTCAAGCGCCGCCATGCGCGCGGTGTGCGACGATCGCGCCTGCCTCCAGTTCATGCTCGATTTCGAAGCAGCGCTGGCGCGTAGCCAGAGCGCCGCCGGCATCGTTCCGGCGGACAGTGCGGAGACCATTGCCAAGGCCTGCAAAGCAGACGCCTTCGATCTCGCATCGCTCGCCGAAGCCGCCACGCGGTCCGGCAATCTTGCTATTCCTCTCGTCAAGGCGCTCACCGCAGAGGTCGGCAAGGCCGACAAGGATGCCGCCCGCTTCGTGCATTGGGGCGCCACCAGCCAGGACGTGATCGATACCGCGACCATGCTGACCCTGCGCGCCGGAATTGATGCGCTGCTGTCGGATATCGGTCGCGCCGTGACCGGCTTTGCGCGGCAGGCAGCGCAACACCGTAACACCGCGGTCGTGGCGCGTACCTGGCTGCAACATGCGCTGCCGATGCCGTTCGGCCTGAAGCTCGCCGAATATGCCGCAGCGTTGCATCGCTCGCGCGGCCGCTTGCAACATCTGAAAGACCATGCGCTCGCGCTTCAGTTCGGCGGCGCGGCCGGCACGCTTGCAGCCCTCGGCAATCAAGGCTGGACCGTCGCGGAAACGCTTTCCGATATCCTTCGATTGCCGCTGCCGGAAGCGCCCTGGCACTCCCACCGCGACCGCATCGCGGAGGCAGCCTCTGTGTTCGCGATCATCGCCGGTACCTGCGGCAAGATCGCGCGCGACGTTCAGTTGATGATGCAGACCGACGTCGCCGAAGCCTTCGAACCGTCAGGCGAAGGCCGCGGCGGCTCATCCACCATGCCGCATAAGCGCAATCCCGTCGCCGCTGCGAGCGCAATCGCCGCCGCGACCATGGCGCCGAACCTGGCCGCTACGATCTTTACCGCACAAGTCGGCGATCACGAACGTAGCGCCGGGCCGTGGCACGCGGAGTGGCCGACCCTGCCGAGCCTGCTGCTCGTCACCTCAGGCGCGCTCAGCGCCATTGTCGACATCGCCGAGGGCCTCGAAGTCGATGCCGTGCGCATGCGCGCCAATCTCGATGCGACTGGCGGGCTCATCATGGCGGAAGCGGTTGCGTTCGCGCTGGCCGAAAAGGTCGGCAAGCAGGACGCGCATCATCTGGTCGAAGCTGCGAGCAAGAAGGCCGTCATCGGCAAGACCAGTCTGCGCGCGGCGCTTGAGAGCGATCCAAAAATCACGGCGCATCTCGATCCGAAAAAGATCACACAACTACTCGATCCGATGGCCTACCAGGGAGTCTCGCAAACCCTGATCGATCGCCTGCTCGCTTCGCTTGAAGACAAACAAAACAACTAACAAGGAAGAATGGAGAAATTCCATGCCGATGATCGATGCCGACGGGTGCCTGCTCAATGTATCGGTGGAGGGCCGCGACGGCGGACCGACGCTGATGTTGTCGAACTCGCTGGGCACCACGATGGCGATGTGGGAGCCGCAGATGAAGGCACTCACGCAGATCTTTCGCGTGATCCGCTACGACCGGCGCGGCCACGGCAAGTCGGGCGTACCGGCGGGCCCCTACTCCATGGAACGTCTCGGCCGCGATGTCATCGCCATCCTTGATGATCTCAACATCCAGAAGACGCATTGGTGCGGGCTCTCGATCGGCGGCATGGTCGGACAATGGCTAGGCGCCAACGCGCCCGAACGATTCAACAAGATCATTCTTGCCAATACTTCGAGCTATTTCCCCGACCCGACCAACTGGCAGAACCGCATCAAGCTGATCAAGGAAGGAGGCATTGCCGCGATCGCGGACGCGGTGATCTCGGCCTGGTTGACCGCCGACTTCCGCGAGCGCGAACCGCAGGCGACCCAAAATCTGAAAGCCATGCTGCTCGCGACTCCCGTGGCCGGCTACCTCGCCTGCGCCGAGACGCTCTCAACGCTCGACCAGCGCGCATTGCTGCCGAAGATCAAGAACCCGACGCTCGTGATCGCCGGCCGTCATGACACCGCGACGCCGGTCGCCGCCAACGAATTCATCCGCAGCAATGTTCAAGGCGCCTCGATGACGATCCTGGACGCGGCGCATATCTCCAACCTCGAACAGCCGCACGCGTTCACGGATGCTGTGGTCGGCTTTTTGACGCAGAAATAATCTCATTTGTCATTCCGGGGCGATGCCAACGCATCGAACCCGGAATCTCGAGATTCCCCGATGCGCAATTGCGCTTCTGAGGTCTGGTGCTGTGCACCATCCCCGAATGACGGAGGCTCAATCATGGACGATCAAAAGCGCCGCGA
>Ga0265342_10002789_pt1 | contig 14788 bp, 9 predicted proteins | sample 4CB327metaG_FD_203125 | JGI IMG/M metagenome (GOLD analysis project Ga0265342, IMG submission 203125) | Rhizosphere microbial communities from Carex aquatilis grown in University of Washington, Seatle, WA, United States - 4-CB3-27 metaG | ecosystem: Host-associated > Plants > Roots > Rhizosphere...
GCCTCCATTCGAAAGGAGCGACTCGATGAGATACAAAGGCTCTCTGTCTTGTGTTTTCCTGGGGCTTTGCCTACTAGCCATGCCTGCCCATGGTCAGCGGATCATGGAAAAGCTCGGCCGCGGTTTTGTGGCGGTTGGGGGAGGAACCGGGACGCTTCTGTCGTGGCGGCTCTACGGCACAGAACAAGGCACCGACATCGCCTTCAATGTGTACAAGGGCACGACGAAACTCAATAGCGCACCGATAACCACCTCAACCAACTATCAGGACACCGCCGCCGGCGGCGGTACCTACACCCTGAAAGCCATCACTGGGGGCGTCGAGGAAGCCACAGGGACAACTGCGACGAATCTGCCCAATGGCTACCTTGAAATCCCGCTCAGGGACGCCGGCGGCAGGAAGATCCATCTTGCCTATGTCGGCGATCTGGATGGCGATGGCGAATACGACTTTGTCGTGGACCGCTTCCAGGCAGGCGTATCCCAGTATGTAGACGCGTACAAGAGAGACGGGACGTTCATGTGGCGGGTCGACATGGGCCCCAACAGCACGAATACCGACCTTTCACTGTCCGGTCCGGACACCATCAGCTGTGGCCATGCCGACGATGAAACCGTGTATGACATCGACAGCGACGGCAAAGCCGAACTCATACTCAGAGGCGGCAACGGCATGATCTTCGGGGATGGAACAACACTGAACGCCTCGACAACGCAAACCGACTCGTTCATCGTCGCGGTCGACGGAGTCACCGGCGCGGAGAAAGGCAAGGAAGTCGCTGTCCCCCAAGATCTTAAAGCCACGGGGAACGTAACCGGCCATTTCAGCATCGCCTATTGGGACGGCGTGCATCCAAGCCTGTATTTTAAGGGAAAGGCTGGTGGGACGGCGGCCATGATGGACATGGGATTTGATTTCAAAGACAACGCCTGGTCCCTGCGGTTCAAGGCCGTACGGAGCCCAATCGGAAACTTTCCCAATAACCACAACGTCAGATGTGTCGACCTTGATCGCGACGGCATAGACGAATGCGTAAATGGCGGCTATGCCATCAAAGGAGATGGATCGATCTTCTGGAATTTGTTTTCCCAGGGCATTGGCCACGGCGATCGGTGGCATATAGGCGCCATGGATCCCAAGGCCGGGGCCGACCTGGTGGGGTGGGGCGTTGGACAAAGGCTCGCCTATGATTGGTACGAGTATAACGCCAAGACCGGCACCGTAACTCGAAAGTATGGCAACAGTGGAGCCGACCTGGCGCGCGGGACATGCGGAGACGTTGACCCGACCCATCCAGGATACGAATGCTGGACCGGTGGCAAAGTGTTCAACATGCTGGACCTGACCGGTGCGCAAATAGGCACCAGCGCGCCGCCGCAGAACTTTCGCATCTGGTGGGACGGCGATGTGCTGAGCGAAAATCTCGACTCCACCACGGTTTCAAAGTGGGCCTATCCGGGTATGCCCGGTGGCGGCTTTACCAGTGTGAATCTTAGCGGCGTCGTCGGGCCGCGCGACGCGGCCCCGCTGTACGGCGATATGTTCGGCGACTGGCGCGAGGAAGTGCTGCTGGAACAATCCGATAGTGCATCGATGAGGATCTACACAACGGCCATCGCAACTGAGAAGCGCATCTACACCCTTGTGCACGATCCCGAGTATCGAAACAGCATGTGCGAAAAGGGTTACATACAATCGCACATGTTGGACTATTACCTGGGCGACGGGATGACGGATCCGCCCAAGCCCAACATCACGTATCCTGACGGCAGCGGTGCCGCAGGCTCTGGTGGTGGCGGGAGCGCCGGGGCCGCGGGCGCGAGCGGCGGCGCGGTTGCTACGGGCGGAGACCTGGGTGGCAGCGCAGGGACGCCTGAAGCCGGCGGAGCTGCAGGCGGCAGTTTGGCGATCGGCGGAAATATCGTGGCAAGCACCGGAGGGATCGCAACAGCGACAACCGCGGGAGCGGCCGGAACGGGGACGAGCACGAGTGCTGGGGCCGCCGGACAAATGGGCACAGGGCCAACCCATTCGGCCGACGCGGGCTGTTCATGCGGAATCGGGGCGAGATCCAGATGCTACTCGGCAGGGTACCTCTTCGTTATGCTCGGACTGTTGGGCGTCGTCGTGCACCGGCGACGTCAGAGGGTGAGCCGACGAAAGTGACAGGCCGATTTAGCCGCAGGCCCGCGTCGGGGTGCACTTGCAGGCGCAGGCCAGGATTCTTGGGAGTTGAAATACGGGGTGGTAGGGCGGGTGATGAACCAGCCTGAAAGGGCGGGTTCGGAGGGCAATCGGGAGCGTTCAGCACGCTCCCGATTGGCCCTCTGGGTGGCTTTGATCGGGGTCACCGCGGCGGTCGTTCTGCTTGTGCTAGGGCGGATTGCACATGTCCAAAGACCGACATCCGACCCATTCGCAGCCGAGCCAAGAACATTCAGTGGAACCTGGCTGCGAGAGCCGATCGAACGGAACCGCTTTTTTCGGGTACCCATTGTGGGCTCTGACCTGTCTGGACTCACCTTCACCAGCAACGGGCAGCGCGGCTGGGCTGTCGGCGATCGTGGAACCATCCTGAGCACGCGCGACGGGGGCAAGTCCTGGCAAGCCCAGAGGTCCGGCACCACGAGGGGATTGCTTGCCGTGACGTTCACCAGCGACGGGCAACGCGGCTGGGCTGTCGGCGCCGATGGAACCATTGTGAACACAGGCGATGGTGGCAACAACTGGCGGGCCCAGTCGAGCGGCAGCAAGAGCATCCTTTCTGCTGTGGCCTTCACCAGCGACGGGCAGCGCGGCTGGGCGGTCGGCGGCGACGGAACCATCCTGGGAACGCGCGACGGTGGCCACACCTGGCAGGCGCAGTCCAGCGGCACCGAGAACTTTCTCTTGGCCGTGAGGATCAGCGAGGACGGACAGCGGGCCTGGGCGGTCGGGTTAGGAGCCATCCTCGCTACGCACGATGGTGGCAAGACCTGGCAACCCCAGACCGGCGGCAGCGAGAGCATCCTATCCAGTGCGACCTTCACCAGCGACGGGCAACGGGGTTGGGCCGTGGGCGCCGATGGAACGATCGTGAATACGCGTGATGGCGGCAACACCTGGAAAGCCCAAACGAGCGGCACGAAGAACTGGCTGTTCGCGGTGACGTTCGCCAGCGATGGCCAGCGCGGCTGGACCACAGGAAGCGAGGGAACGATTTTGAGCACGCGTGACGGTGGGGTTACGTGGCAGGTTCAGTCGAGCGGCAGCAAAGAAGGCCTTCGCGCCGTCGCGTTCTTCAGCGACAGTCAGCACGGTTGGGCCGTGGGCGTCCATGGCACGATGCTGAGCACGAGCGATGGTGGCCATTCTTGGCAGGCCCACACCAGCAGCCCCAGGAGATGGCTCTACGCCCTCAGCTGTGTCGGCGATGGCCAGCGCGGCTGGGCGGTCGGCGTTGGCGGCACCATCGTAAGCACGCGCGACGGGGGACATACCTGGCAGACCCATCCGAGCGTCAGCAAGAGCCAGCTTTCAGCCGTGGCCTTCAGCCGCGACGGCAAGCGTGGCTGGGCCGTTGGAGACGAAGGAACCACCCTGAGTACAGGGGACGGCGGCGACTCCTGGCAGGTCCACTCCAGCGGTGTCAAGTATGGGCTTTCCGGCGTGACGTTCTCCCCTGATGGGCAGCATGGCTGGGCCGTCGGCTATCACGGCACGATCCTGCACACACGAGACAGCGGCAGCACCTGGCGGTCCCAATCGAGCGGCACCGAGAGCTGGCTTTATGCTGTGAAATTCGCCCACGACGGCCAGCGGGGCTGGGTGGTTGGCAGCGAAGGAGCGATCCTGAGCACGCGGGACGGAGGTAACACCTGGCAAACACAGTCAAGCGGCAGCAAGAGCTGGCTCTACGCTGTGACGTTCGCCAGCGACGGGCAGCGCGGCTGGGCGGTTGGCAGCGATGCAACGATCCTGAGCACGCGGGACGGCGGCGCCACCTGGCAGGCACAGTCGAGTGGTAGCAAAAGCAAGCTCAACGCGGTCGCGTTCCAGAGAGACGGGCAGCGCGGCCTGGCTGTGGGCGGCGAAGGAACCATCCTGAGTACGCAGGACGGTGGCTCCACCTGGCAGGCCCAATGGGGCGTCAGCAACAGCGAGCTTCATGCCGTCGCATTTGCTGACGACGGGCAGCGTGGCTGGGCCGTGGGCGACGATGGAACGATCCTATCCACGCGCGACGGCGGTCATACATGGAGCGCGCCTGGCTACGCTCAATATCCGGCGCCGTGGTTCTTTGCGGCCGGTCTGCTTGTTCTCGTTGCAGCTTCCTACCCCGGATGGCGACTGGGCCGGCGCAAACTGCAGCGCGGGTTGTGAGAACACTCAGCGCCGCTCTTCCACGAAGGCAGCGGTAATGACCTTGTCGGTGTCGCCAATGATTTCGTTAAGAGCGGCGGGGCTGACCTTGAAGGGCTCGGTGGTAAATTCCGGTCGCTGGTAGCTCTTGGTGAAGCTCTCATAATAGCAGGGGTCCTGTTGCGGCAAAACTATGGGCTTGTGCTCAATCCCACTGCTGTCTATGTAGCTAAGAAACAGCTTCCCGAAAATGCCGTCGGTGCGTTTGCTCGAAAACACGATCCACCGGCTGTTGCTTGACCAGGCATGATAGGAGTCCGAGTGGTCGCTGTTGATGGCCAGCTTCCTGTAGCTCTTCTTTTCGAGATCCATCAGATATAGATCCGTGCTTTGCCGAATGATTGAAAACGACCCCCGATCGGTCATGCAGAAAAGAAGGAACTTTCCGTCGGGCGACACGGCCGGAAAGGTGGACCCCAATCCTGTTTCTCTAGCCGAAACCAGCGTTTCCACCCCGCCCCAGGTATTGCGGTCGGCGTCGTAGCCGATGCGCCGGAGATCGTACTGCACCTTCAGAAACTCCTCTTTGGGGACCAGCGGACTGCTAACAAAATAGAGGTACTTGCCATCAGGAGACCATGCGGGCTGGGTCTCCATTCTGTCGTTTCGGGAAATCTCTGGGGTGGAAAATACTGTGTTGCTGCGCAAGTCGTAGATGCCTATGTCGCCGTCCAAATCGGTGTATTCGAGTACCTCTTCGGCGCCCCGGCCGGCGACAAAAGGGAATACCGATACCTTCCCGTCCATGGAGAGCGCCACGAGATTGCCGTTGGGGTGCCACGAGGCATAGCCCGACCCCGGTCTTTTGAGGGTCGGCGTAATCAGCGAGGTCTTCCCCCGGTCATGGAGCATCATGTAGTTCTTGCCGCGAAATCGTGCCTGAAAGAGAAATCTGTCGGTGGAATGACGATAGAAGGTGTGGCAATTGAAACAGCCATCCTTGGGCGTAAGGACCACGTCTTCCTCGAAGGACTCCACGTCCCGTTGCCGTATTTCTAGCCTGTTCTTCATGTAGAATTGCGGGTAGGTAATCCGGTAGGTGATGTAGCGATCGATGGGTTCAGCGGCGATCTTGTTCGTAATCGGGGAGAACGCGTACCAGCGCCCCTGTCGTCTTGCGTAGATACGAAATTCCAGCTGGCTTCCCGCATTGTCCTGCAGAAGCCGATGCCATTTCGTGGGCGGAATGGCAATCTCAGGCGATGCGCCAACGACTGAAACGGCAGGTCCCCTGTTCGCGCTGATGACGACAGCGAATTCCTCGCCGGAATCACCAATGGTGAAGTTCAGCGGCGCGATGTTGGGCGGAATGACGGCGTTTGAATAGTCCGGCCGGATCGTCGGAAGGCCTCCTGTGGGAATCGCTGAATGCTCGTCGAACCCAGTGCACGAGCTGGCCGTTCCCAGGAGCGCGGCGAGGCACGCGGCGACGACTACTGAATTGGATCGATGGTGTACGTCCATGATTGCCTTTGGTTCGCAAGGCTCTGATCGGTAAGGGACGTGTAGTAGTAGAGATAGGTCGCACCGAACTTGGATTCGCACGCGGCGTTGTTCACTGGATAGCCGGCAGCGCGCTGGCGCAGAATGTCGGAGTATTCTATGAAATCGCGGAAAGCCGCTGGCTGTATTCGCCTCGCAACCGCTGGCGGTGTCTCCTGACCAGTGGCGGCCAAGTACATCAGGACCGCCTCCTGACAAACGCGAGGGATTGTGCCGCCAGCCAGCGGGGCAGGGGAGCCATCGCGCGGAAAGAAGATCTCGTATATCTTGCCGAGCTGTCCGTTGATCAGGTACGCGGCTATCAGGTACTCTCGCGCCATCTGGTTGTTGGGATTGTGCGCCGCCAGTCGAGACGCAATTGCGAAAAACGGCGGTCGTTTCATCAGGCCCTCGATGGGATCGTCGGTCAAAAGGATGTGCGATTTGATCGACATCAGGTAGTCATCGCTCTCCATCCGCTTGGGCTGGTCGGTGTAGGCCAGGTAGCGGTCGGCCCATGCGCTGAATAGCAGATTCTGCTTTATCTTGTAGAGGAAGGGGCGACTGGCCTCGGGATTGCCTTTCAACAGGTAGGTGAGGGCGAGTAGTTGATACGAAGATAGAAGATCAGTGCGATATTCCATCACATCGTAGGCCGTCAGTTCCGTGTAGTTGATCAGGCCGAGTTCAAAGCACACCCGGGCGTTCTGCTGAAGGTTGACGACATATCTTCCGTTTTCCAGGTCCTCGCGCAGGGTCTCGGGTGTGACGTTCGCGGCATAGGGGGGAAAGAGCTGGCGGTACTTGAAAAGTTCGTCGGGCAGACCGCCGGTGAAGTGCAAGGCCTCCAGTATGAATGGCGATACCAATATGGGCGAAGCGTCGGCGAGCGACGGCTTTTGCACCTCGTCCAGGACCGCCGACCATTGTCGTGTGGCGGAGTAGAAGTTCAGCCTCAAGACAGAGCTCCAGTAGTCGTTGAAGGCGAAGGCAATCGTCGTCGCGGCGAGCAAGGCAAGTGAACTGACAGATGCCGCTCTGGCCCAGACAGGCCACGGTCTGGGCCATTTCTTGCGCCGAGCGGAGAGGTGCGCCGATAGAAGAGGGGCGCCGATGAGAATGGCGAATAGCAGCCTAGAAGTCGGCAGCCAGGTCCGGAGGTCGGCATATCCCACGATAAGAAGCGGCAGCAGGGCGAGGCCAGAGAGAGTTCTCTTCCTGAAGGCCACGGCCAGGGCCAGCAGGGCGAGGGCGACGAGGATGGCTTGCTCAATGAAGGAACCGCGGTCGATGGCTGCGGACAGGGCCGCTCCCGGTAATTCAACCTTCGCGTGTGAGAGGTAAAGGTAGCGGTGGTCGACCGATAGGACGAGGAGTGCCAAGGCAGCGTACAGGAGGCCGGCCCATCGAGCCTCATGGCGAAGAATTGCAGAAAGGATGCATAGGGCGGCGAAGAGCCAATACAGATCCTCCACTATGAGGATGAAGAAGCATGAGGCAACAAGGAAGACGAAAGCCCTAAGAAGGGCTTTCGCTATCGGGAGGCGAATGAAGACATCCGCGATCACAAGTGTGGCAAGCAGCTTGCTCAGGGGAATGACGCGGAATTGGTTCAGGGTGCAGAGGAAGAAGAAGAGTGGGACAGCGGTGAACAGGGAAGGGCGCGCGCGAGTAATCGTGGAATAGATGCGATTGGAGAAGATGCCTGCCAGAAGGGCGAAGGAGACGGTTGATAAAGCGCCCAACCAGGGGAGGGCGTTGAGCTGGAAAAGAAACTTGTCCGCATAGGTCGTCAAGCCACCGGGCAGCAACGCGATCTCGCGGAAGAACCCGAAGGTCGTCAGGAACAGTTCGGGATTCCAATAGTACAAAACCTGCGGCCTGATCCTTGCCTCGATATAGATGGCGGCGGCGGCAAAGAGGATGCAATAGAGGGCACCCTGGAGGACGAAGGAATGGTTTCTTTTCACCTGAATCACCCGCCGTTGGCGAGGCTAGAACGCAATCGGGGTCGCAAGCAACTTGATCTCGTCCGGGCCGAGCGCGCGGTTGTAAAGCACGATCTCGTCGAGACGGCCAGGGAAGAACTCGGAAACCGCCCCCGCATTGCCGTTGCCACTCAAGATCACCGGGGTCGTGTCGCGGGGAAAGACGCCGACGATCGGTCGCGAGCCCGCCGCGACGCCATCCACATAGATGATTGCTAGGTTGCCATCATAGGTTCCCGCCAAATGTGTCCAGTGCCTGAGCGCGACTGGCTGTGGGGCAGTAGGCCGGGCCGCTGCGATGCTCGCCGAGAACCCAATGAACAACGTGGGAGTGCCGTCCTGGTAAAGCGACAGGTGGTAGTACTGTTCATTGGTGCTTCGGATCTGTCGCGAGATGGCTGTCCCATAGTCGACCGGAATGACCCCGTCGAAATAGACCCAAGCGGCAAGCGTGACCTGGGCGGTGATGCTGTCGATGCTGGGGGAGTCGGGGACCGAAGCGTACCCCAGGCCGTTGGGGGCCAGGGCGCCGCCTTGGCGACCAGCTACCCAGGCCAGCGCCGGATCCAGGCCGACCAATGTTGCGTCGTTGCCGTTGCCCGACGAATCGCTGGCGAGCGTACTGCCGACGAGGTCGTCGAAGTGCCAGAGTCCGACCAGGCCGCGCGACAAGCCCGCGATGGTTGCGCCATCCAAGGTATCTTGGGAATTGCCGTCGATGGAAGGGGGAGTCAGGCCCCCGTCCGTAAAGAGATCGACCAGGGTCAGGGTTTGTGGCGAGCAGGCTGCCACGGTCCCCAAGAGGATCAGCTGCAACGCGGATCTAGAAAGTGACGTGTAGCCCGACATCGAGCAGGACTCCTGGGCGAGAGAACGGTTTGGTGTCGGTGTCGGCAATGCGAATGACCAGGGGCGGGATGGTCGCGATGGCGTCCAATTCGGCTGCCAGCCAGAACCCTTTGGCGACCCGAAGGGCCGCGGCGATACCGGCCGAACCCAGCGCCGACCAAGCGGCAGCGGCGTGTGCAGCCGCGCGTGTGGGTTGAGCGGCCGCTCCTTCGCCGCTCAGGTGCGCCACGCCGGCCGACGCCACGACCAGGGACTGCAGCCGCGGTCGGCGCAGGAAGGTCCAGGTCAGTCCCAGCGATGCGTGTTCGCGATGCAACCGGGCCGTTCCATACTTCTCGGTCAGCGTGAGGGCCGGGCCAAGGCCGGTCACCTGGGCCCTGAGCCCCAGTCCGCGAGGCCACGTCACCATGGCCATCAAGGAACCCATCACCTGCAGCGACGGAAACTGAAATCCCGCGTCCTGCTGCACAGCGATTCCCAGTCCCACGGTAATCAGCGGCCGCTGCAAGGCCTTAACCGCTTGATCCGCTTTGGGAGTGGGGGCGGCGGGCGGCGCGGGCCACAAACCGGCGAGGCTGACACGAATCAGCTCTATGGCGTTCACAGCGAGAACCGCGGCATCGTGGCTGATGTCGTCGCCCTGGATGGCCATTCGCAGAATGCTGGTCCGCTGTCCCACGCGATCCGAGACCCAGATAGCAATCGTGTGGCCCACCGGCTCACCGATGTGAGCGATGGCAAACGCGGCGACGGCGTGGGATTCGGGCGCGACAGTCTCCACCTGCGACGTGGGATCCTGGGCTGGGTCGAGGGTGACAAAGGTGGTTTGGAACTCGGCCGCGTTCAGCTCGCCCGTGACACGGGACAGAGCGGTGCGGGTCAACTCATCGACATCCGCCGGCCGCAGGACGATGACCAGTCCTCGCGACGGCTGCGCCTTGGTCTGGGGTTCCGGCTGAGGCAGGGCGCCGGACACCCCCGCGATTGCCAGGAGGAATATCATGACAGAGGCAAAGGAGGACATGGACGGCCAAAACTCTCAAGCAGGAAAGTCCGGATTGTACCACCCGCGGCCATCGAACAGGTACACCCCTGACCCCCACAGGCGTCAGGCGACCGGCCAGCAGAGGCCCAAACATTCGGCCCCCTCGCCCCGCGCAGCGCCGCGAAGCTGGGCGAGGGTTGGGGGACATAGGTGCTAACCACCGTTTCCGGCAGACTATTTTGTCAGCACCGACGTCACGTGCGGCTACTACGGGTCATTCAGAACCATGAAAGCAAACAACGAGTATCCGTTGGCATTGCCCCTTTGCGTTCCATTCATGCGCACGTAGCGCGCCGTGGTCGTGGCAAACTTTTCATCGGTGACAGAGTACGATGCCCCGACGGTCGTGCTGAAGACATCGGTCCAGGTCGTGGAATCGGTCGACACCTGAATCTTAAACGACTTGCCGTAGTTCGAGTACCACTTGAGAATTACCCGATTGATCGCCATGGCAGAGCCGAGGTCCACCATGATCGTTTGCGGATCGGAGGCCGCGCTCTCCCATCGCGAGTCTATGTAATTCTGATAGGTGGTGGCCTTGGTTACGTTCGCGGCGGCGTTCGCGCCGTTGGTTGAGGAGGCGGTGGCCGTCTTGCCAAGAGCCAAGTCGCGCGTAGTACGGTCGAATTGCCTCCACGTGCCGGCGGCCACGTTCAAATCCCAATCCTGGTAGTAATTCGCCGTTGGCGCGCCCGTGGCGCTGAAATCGTAGGGCAGCCACACATAGTTGCCCATGAAATTTCCGCTTGGCTTCCAACGATCGGCGTCCAACATGTAAACGGTCCCATCCGTGCCCGTAAACGGGAAAACGAAGTCACACTGCGTTTCGTAGGTCGTGGACGAACCGGGCGTGACGAGCATCGTTTCACCAGACCAAGGGCCAGTCAGGTTGGTTGCCGTGTAGTACCGCGTGGGTGATGGATCGATCCCGTTGGTTTCAGACACCCCGTAGTAGTAGGCGCCGTTGCGTTTGAACATGTGCGGGGCTTCACGACTAGGTACATCAAATAGATACATTTGCGTATCGAGGGTCAGGTAGTCCGCTGACATTCGGTAGATGCCGTGTTGTCGATTGGGACCGGTCTTGTCCCAGACATATGCCAGATATGCTTTCCCGTCGTCATCCTTCCACGCCGACATATCTCCGATGCTGTAGCCGTCCACGAGAGTCTGGGTTGGTGGAACTGTGAATGGTCCTTCAGGAGCGTCCGCGGTAGATATTCCCAAGAAGGCAGCGTTGCCAATGTACTTCAAGAACATCACCCATTTCTTGGTGGTGTCGTTGTAGAGCACATCCATTCGATTGGCATCCTTGGGCAGTTTGGCGATCACGCCCTTGTAGGTCCAATGGACCAAATCGCTAGACGTGTAGGCAACCTGGTCGGTCGCGGGAGGCGGGCTGCCATACCAGTAGAAGAGACCATTGTACTTGTCGAGAGCTCCGCTGCGCACCTGGAGAAGATTCCCGTCGGTGTCATAGATGAAGAAGTCGTTGTGTATGGTGACCCAACCTAGGCTTCCTGCCCCGCCGGTGGCGGTGGCGCCACCCGCCGGGGGACTGCCGCCAGCAGCGGTCGTACCAGCGAGCGAAGTGGTGCCGCCGGCTGCGACAATTCCGCCCGTCGCAATACTCCCACCGTTGCCAATGGCACCGCCCGTTCTGACGCTTCCGCCTGCTGGAACGGTGCCGCCTGTCGCAACAACTCCGCCGCCTTGTGCGCTCCCGCCGGAAGAGCCGGCATCCCGGCCGCCTCCGCCCCCTTGGGTCGACACACCACCTGTGGCAAGTATTCCGCCCGTTGCAGGCATGCCTCCCGTGACAGGCAGGCCACCTGTGACGGGCAGACCACCTGTGGCCGCCCCGCCGGTGCTCGAAGACGCGCCGCCAGTGGCCGATGCGCCGCCGCTGCCGGCGCTCGTTTGGCCGCCTTGGCCGCTAGGGGACACCTTGCTGCCACCACAGCCCGTCGACATTGGCGCGACGATGAGCAACACGAGAACGATAGCGTGTGCATTCGCTGTGATCTTCATGGGTTTTCCTCGGTAAGAGTCAAACGTTTTACATGGCACCGTGCCGTCGATTGCGACGGGCGTTCCTAGGGATCATGGTTCCCCCGAAGGGGAGATGCTGCCCCGCCTAGGGTAAGGTGCCGGGTCGCGTGCGGGGTGGCTCAAGCAAATCCGACGGCGCGGGCGGTCGAGCCAACCCCTGGAACGGGCAAGCCGGAACAGCCCAGCGAAAGAGGGTCTTCTGGCGAGCTCTGCCTCCTGGCCAGGCCCCAACTGCATCACAACCGTCACCACCGGTGCGTTCCTCCGCGGCCCATGGTTCGACCGCAGCAAGGAGTTCCTCGCCCGCCAGCGCGGCGAGCACACCCTGCCCATGCAGTTCGCGACCACCTTCGACATCGAGCTCTCGCCCCTGCCCTGCCTTCTGGACATCACTGAAGACGAGCGCCAGGCCCACTACCGCCGCGTCGTTGGCGAGATCCAGGCCAAGGCCGAGGCTGACAACAAGGAGAAGGGCCGGACGCCCATGAGCGTCGAAGCCATCCTCGCCCAAGACCCTCACAGCAAGCCTGCCACCACCGACCGCAGCCCGGCACCCTTCGTCCACGCCAGCGACGATTCAACCGAGATGGAGTTTCGCGTTTCCTACCGCGTCTTCGTCGACGCCTTCCGTGCTGGTGCCCTTCGCCTGCGCGAACGAGCACGCGAGATTAGGGACATGTTCCCACTCTGGGCCTTCCCACCGCAGCTGCCCTTCAACGCCCAGGCCTGACCAAGGCCGCCGAGAACGACGCTGACGGGGTCACTGGCCAGAGCGGAGTTGGGAAAGCTCTGCCCGGCGAACCTGGCTGAAGGCGACCGGTTTCACGACAAGACCGCCATTCACCAGACCTCCGTCGGCTTGGTTGATCGCCATCTCGGCTCTCGTTCGTCGACCTTCCTAGAAACCTCTGGAACCACCCCCGTGGCTCGTCACGGAAGGGCCTTTGCCTCGTGTCGACCTTGTATTCGTATAGACGAAACAGAAAGCCCCCTAGTCCGAGTAAAAACAGCGCAACATAGGCGCAAACCGCGACCCACAATTTCATTTCCATGTTGTGGCCAGCCCACGCGGTGATGACTGCGACCATGGACGCGAGTATAGGGAACAGCCACTCGCCAATGTTTGGGCGCTGCATGATGCGACTATCTCACCATTGTGATTTTTAGCCAGCGATCCGGGGTGAGTCCAGCTGCCCAATAATTCCCCGCGCTGCCCAGCAATTCCGCCAGTCATCGCGTCATCTCCGAATTGTTGGGCAAAGCCAGTCGTGAGCGGTGTTGTCCCAGTCGCGAAGAGCTTTGCCCAAGTTTCAAGAAGTTCTGCCCAAGTCGGGGTAGTTCGTCGGGGTAAACCCAGAGGCTTCCAAGAAGCATCAGCAGGCTTCGGCAAGCTCGCGCGAAAGCTCGCGCGCTCTACTTGGCTGGCCGCTAGCTCTTGCGCAGACAGCGACGGGCCAGTGCCGCGATGGCGAGAACGGGATCCAGGCACAGGCGCTCGAAGGATTCGACCGCGACCGGGCGGCCCGCGAAGGCCGACAGCGATTCCAGTGCGGCCAGACGCACGCGCGCGTCCGCATCTTGGGTCGCATGGACCAGGCGGGTCACTGCCCCGTCGCTGGCGTATTGGCCGATGGCCACCACCGCCCGGCCGCGAACTTCGGGCTGCGGGTCGGCGAGGAGCTGGGCCAGGAACGGTTCGGCGGCGGGCGCGGTGATGGCTCCCAAGGCGTCGATGATGGCCAGGCGAATCGTATGTTCCTGCTCGGGGTAGAGCACCATCAACCGGCGCGCGGACCAGCCGTCGCCGATGCGGCCAAGGGCACGCAAGGATTGGTCGCGGGTTTCCACGTCGCGCGCGAACTGGTCGAGCAGTAGACGCAGAGCCCGGCGCGATCGGCGCCGTCCGAGCGCCTGCACGACCTCGGCGCGCACCCCGACCGCCGGATCATCGAGAAGTGGCTCCAGCATGTCGATGATCTCGGCCTGCTCGTTCGCGGCTAGCACGCCAACGGCCGCGCGCCGGACGTCCTCGCGTGTATCGCCGAGGGCGCGGAGCACGAATTCGCGCTGGGCCGCGCAGGGCGAGATGCGCATGACCTCGAGAACCAGCGACGCCCGGGCCGTGGCCACGTCGCGATCCGCGAGGAGTGCAGCCGTGACCAGCTCCGCATCCATGGACCCGAGCGCGCGCACGGCGGCCGCGCGCACGGGCTCCCTGGGATCCGCCAGGCACTTGAGCATGGCCGGTACGGCGCCCTCCGCTGTCAGTCCGGCCAGCGCGCGCAAGGCGGCCACGCGTACTCGGCCATCCTCGCTTGTCAGCAGCCCCTCGCAAAGCTCGGCTGCTTCCTCGATGCCCAGCGCAGCCGCGGCCGTACAGCTGAACACACGCACATCCGAATCGTCGTGCCCCAGACCCGCGAGGACGCAGGCGTGGGTGGTTGGCCCCGCGAAGAGCACGGCATCGAGCAGCGGCTCGCCCATGGCCAAGTCCCAGGCACCGTCGACGAGCGCGGGATACAGCGCGGGAACCGCCAGCGCGCGTATGACCGCGATGGCTGCTTCCTTGAGGAAGTGCTGATCCACCGCGCCCTCGGGCTCGACGTCGCGACGAACCAGGATGGCCGCCAGCCGGGCTTGTACATCGCTGCCCTCGGGGGAGGTGAGCCGCTGCCAGGCACGGCTGGTTTCAAGCCCCGACAGATCGACCATGCGCCCGAGCGCGGTGCCGAGAGCAAGCAAGCACCCATCGAAATTTTCGCCGCCCGCCCTGCTGTCCAGCAAGTCGGCCAATACCGCGGCGGCGGGAGTCGTGGCGATCTTGCCCAGTGCCTCCACGGCCAGCTCGGAAATGGCGGGATCGCCGGCCGCGCGCATGAGCGCGTGCACGCTGCCGGGATGGCCGATCTCGCCCAGGGCGTGCGCCGCCGCGAAACGCAGCCAGGGATCGGCCTCGAGCATGGCCTCGAT
>Ga0265342_10002790_pt1 | contig 14784 bp, 10 predicted proteins | sample 4CB327metaG_FD_203125 | JGI IMG/M metagenome (GOLD analysis project Ga0265342, IMG submission 203125) | Rhizosphere microbial communities from Carex aquatilis grown in University of Washington, Seatle, WA, United States - 4-CB3-27 metaG | ecosystem: Host-associated > Plants > Roots >...
CGCCCCTGTCGAATCGAGCCGAGCCGGCCGGAGTCGCCGCACGGGTCTGTCGACGTCGCTCGATTTGTGGGGCTGGCAGAGCTCAGCCCGCCATCGGTCTTCCCCAGGCCAGACGCCCCTCCATGAACACGGCCGCGATCATCCTCGGCTCCAGCGTCATGCGACGGCCGCGCTCGGGGGAAAGCTCGTGCCCGGCGACGAGGTCGCGGACTCGAAGGAAAGTGAGCATGCCCTCTTCGATGCCGTCGAAGCGCATGCCGCCGAACCCCACGCGAGCGGCGCCGCCGTTGTCCTCGGCCAGGACGATCTGATCTGTCGGTAGAGGAACGCGGCGGCCATCCGCGAACGTCACGAACGTCCCAGGTGGCCCATTTTGCACGATGGGAAGACCCGGTACGAAGTCGCAGTCCTTTTCCACGCGAGTCCCCTGCACAAACTCCACGATACAGAAGACTGGCGTGCGGGAATCCGCTGTCTCGCCGCACATGGTGTCCGCACGACTATCACGTTTAGCAGTCGCGGCCCCTCTCCGCGGCCCCTCCCAGGTTGATTTCCAGCCCGCTCGCTGCGACACCTCTCGACCCCGATCTCTCGTCCCATCATCTCGATGATTTGCTTGGAGATCGCCAGGCCAAGGCACGTGCCCCCGTGCGATGTGTCCTGTTCGGAGATGTTCGCTCGATGAGCGACTGACGGGCGCCGGTGCTAGGGTGCGCGCATGAGCGCGTTCGCTGACTTCAAGAAGGCCCTGCAAACACTCACGACGACGGTCGTGAAGGCGCAGGCCGCCCAGGAATCTCAGGGATCGAGCTCCGACGCTTTCGAGCTGCAGCGCGCGGCGAGCGCGGCCGAGAGGAGGCTTCTGCGCGAGACGCACGCCGCGCTGGTGGCCGAGCTGAGCGCGAGCGCTCCCGGAGCCCCGCTGCCGCACGCGACCTGGTTCGCGCAGACGGTCGCACGCGCCGACGCGCTGTTCGGGCCGGAACCTGTTTGATACGCTCTCGCTTTTCTCTTCACCTTCAGGAGGAGGACTCATGATCACCGTTGCCGGACAGAAGCGTCTCTTGTCGGACCTGGTGGCGTCGATCAAAGCCGATCCGCTGACCCCCTGGCACAAGGGGTACGATTGCTACTTGCTCAAGCTGAATGGCAACATCTACGCCACGATGCCCGATCTGATCATGGCGCTCGCAAACTATGTCATGGGCGAGAAGGATCTGGACAGCGTTCACCTCGCGCGTTACCGGGGCAACGGACCCACGCTGAAGTCGGCGATGTCCCTTGCCCCGTTGGCCCGCGCCAAGGTCAACGCGAATGACGTGGTGGCCATCAACGCGCTGATGACCACCGGCGGCGTCGGCAATGGGATCTCGGACAAGTCGGCGCACACCACCGATCCCGAGACCGGCTTCCCCAAGAGCGGTTTGGTGACGGTCTCGGAGTTTTACGTCAGCGGCAAGGACGGGCGCCGGGCGACCAAGCGCACCGAAGGGCAGACGACCAGCTACTACTACTCGAAGAGCCACGTCGCCAACACCTACGAATACGCGCGGCTCGTGTGACGAAGGTAACAAAGCGGCTCGCGAAGCTCGGCGGCGGCCTGGTGTTGCTGGCGGTGCTCGGGTTTCTGTTCCTGCGCTCTGTGCGCGGCACACGTGCAGAGCCTTACACCGTCGCCCGCGACAGCCTCGGCCCGTGGAGCCTGGCCATCGTCTCGGGAGCGCCGCCCGACGAGGCGATGCTGGTCTTGCGACCGCCACCCAAGTTGATGAGCGACCTCTTCGACCAGCTGTTCAAGCGGGCGATGGAGTCGATGGGCGAGCCACCCGTGCCGGGGATCCCGTTGGTCATGCAGGGTGAGCTCACGCGCGCGCTCGTGGACCACCCGACGCTGACGCCGGAGGCGTTGCTGGCGGCGGCGCGCGCGGCCGGCCTCGACGCTTCGTCGCCGAAGCCGCTGTGCATAGCGCACCGGCGGACGACCGGCGGGCGCGATCGGGCGCAGCTCTTCTTCGCGATCTTCGACCTGCCGGCGTTCGGGCAGTTTCGTCAGAGTCTGGCGACGCAGTGGAATGGGGGCGTCACGCCGAACGCCTTCGACCCGGCTCTGATCTCGCCGGCGCTGATCATCGCCACCGTCGAGTCGACAATCCAGTCCTGGCTGCCGCTCGGCGCCGACCCCAAGGTCGACTGCGTCGCGCCGATCGCGATCTCGTCGGCGACGGATTGAAGGGCAAGGAACGCCTGCCCACGGGCGGAACGTATCGTGCTCACGGCATGATGGGTTACGCCGCTACTGGATCGTGCAGTAGTACTGGTCCGTATCCAGCCGGCCGCTTCCGGGATCGATCTCGGTGCCGGATTGGATACTCGAGATGTACTTGCTCGTCGAGAAACCGCGATTTCCGGTCAGGTCCTTGAGGAAGGCCGAAATGGTCACCACGGGAGCCCCCGTGGTGGAGACGGTCTTGCGCACGTACGAGTGGACCGCCCAACGCCCGTTGTTCCCTTCCCACAGGTCCCAGCTGGTGCCGTCGATGGTCACTGTCGCCACGACGCTGCCCAGTGGTGCCGCCGCCCCGCCGCGATACAGCCAGATCATGATTTCGTCAGTCGGCTGGTCGTTGATACCGGGATTGGCGATCGTGTGCGCGAACATATCGAAGTCGATGTTCATGGTCTGATTCGCCGAGAGGCGGTACGTCCAGCCGCACGTGATCGTCTTGTTGGCAGATAGCTGCACGGGCAGCCCCGTTCCGGTCAATGGCCACCCCCAGTCCCAGCCGAGCACGGAAGACACGTACGAGACGACGCCGCCTGGACCAGTCCAATTCCATTCCGTTCCCCAGCCAATCGTGTTCCCCGACGAACACGTGCTCCAGATGCTTTGCGTCCCCGTGCGGGTGTCCGCGCCCCACTGGTTGTTCGTGATCCAGTACTTCCCAAGGGTGATCGATGCGCCCCGGGTGCTGGTCTTGCCCAGCTGGGGCATGTTCGCCGCGCAGGTGCCCGCGCCGCACGTACCGCCCGAGCACGTGCCCGCGCATTCCTTGCCGCAAGCGCCACAATTCTGCGGATCGGTCTTGCTGTCGACGCACACGCCGCCGCATTCGGTGAGATTTGCGGGGCAGACGCACGCTCCCGCGACGCAGGTGTGCGCCCCGGAGCAGACGTTGCCGCACGTCCCGCAGTTGGCTTTATTCACGGCGGTGTCGACACAAGTCGTTCCGCACAGCTTCAGCCCGCCGCTGCAAGTGGCGTTCGACACCCACTGCACGTCATCCACCACCAAGGAGTACGGAGCGGGAACGGGAACGAATCCGGCATCTGGCCCTCCCGGGCCGGCGGCGTAGGCGAGGCCCAAGTTCCAGGACACGCCCGTCACCCCATTGCCTGTCGTCGGGACGCTGGCGCCTTTGGCGGTGCCCGCCGTGAACGCGTTCCATTGGACGATCACCTGCGTCCACGTCGGCGACACCGGGAACGTGGCGCTCGCGGCCGCGCACGTACCGGACGTGCAGGTGCCGCCCCCGTCGCCCGTTGCGTCCGGGGCGGAGGTGGCTTCGCTGCTCATCGTCACCGCTGCCGATGCGGTCGGGACGGTACCCTTCACCCAGAACGACAGCCCCTGGTACGCGGACGCGTCGACACAACCCATCCAGACACCCATCTGGGCGCCCCATTTGCTGGCCTGCGCGTTGGACATTCCCGCGGCGTACTTGCTGCCGGCATTGCCCGGACCCGCGATGCTCACCATCGGCGATCCGGTCCCGTCATTTGATTCGAAGAGGCCCGAGTAGACCGCGGTCCCACCAGCGTTCCACGACCACGACCACGTCGTCGCCGAAGTGCTTCCGTCGTAGGTCTCGAAATCGGCGACGACGGGTGATTTCACGACCGCCTTCGTGAAGCAGTCCTTCACCATCTTGCAGATCCCCGCGTTGCAGGTGCCGCTGACACAAACGGTTCCACACTTGCCGCAGTTCTTCGCGTCGCTCTGCATGTCGACACAGGCGCCTCCGCAGTTCGTCTGAGCGCCGGTGCAGGTTACGGGCGCACCGCCGGTGCCGGCCCCCGCGCCGCCTGAGGCGCTAGCGCCGGTGCCCGATCCCCCCTTGCCCGTGGTGGGCCCGGTCATTCCGCCGCTGCCGCCGCCTGTCGTCGGTCCAACGCCACCACTCTCGCCGCCATCCGTAGCGTTCTTCATGCAGCCAGCCACCAGCAACAGGACGATCGCGCCGGCGGTCCCCGACCTGGTCGCGAGCCCGGGACAAGAGGATTCCTGAAAAGCGGGGGGAATCGACTTCATGCACCGGAGTGTCCACATAATCCGGGCGGATGCCAACTGAGCGTTCAGAAAGCCGTAGGGACCATCGGCTGTGTTCGTTCAGAGGCGAGCCGGCGCCCCATCCGACCGTTCGGCGGAACGGCCTGCGTCAACCTGGAGGGATCGATCTAGTGCCTGATTGACGCGGCGGCGCTCCGACGCCTGATCTCGCGTGCGGAACGGCACCCCTGTATGTCATGCGAAAAATCTTCACATCGACCCTCGTCCCCGCGATTGCGCTTGCCGTCACATCCGTCCTCGGTTGCTCGGTTCGCATGGATGGTCTCGTTCCCGCCGGCGACAACCGCGGCGCCCCTGGAGGCGCTAGCGGTGGCGCGGTCGATTCGGGCCCGGCGGGACCCGCCGTCGCGGCTGGCCTCCCCTGCGAGGTCGCTGCGCTGCTCGCGGCCCGCTGCCAGTCGTGCCACGGCGCTACGCCGGTACCCGGCGTGCCAATGTCGCTGGTGACCTACGCCGACCTGATGGCGCCGGCGCGCAGCAACGCTACCATCACCGTGGCGGCGCTCGCGGTGACGCGGATGCAGAGCGCGACTGCGCCGATGCCGCCCGCGCCGGCAGCGCGCGCGACCAGCACCGAGATCGCGGCGCTGCAGAGCTGGAACGCCGCCGGCAATCCCCAGACCGGCTGCGCGGTCGACGCCGGCGTCATCGATCCGTTCAGCGTGCCGCCAACGTGTACGAGCCACACGAACTGGACCGGCGGCACGCGCGGCTCGGCGTTGATGAACCCCGGGCTCGCCTGCGTCGCGTGTCACGCGACGACGGGCGGCGAGGCGCCGCTGTTCGCGATCGCAGGCACGGTCTATCCGACGGCGCATGAGCCGGACCTCTGCGACGGCGTCAACGGCGCCGCGGCCGGAGCCCAGGTGGTGATCGCCGGCGCCGACGGCCAGACGCTGACGCTCACGCCCAACGCCGCCGGCAACTTCTCCTTCGAGGGCAGCGTCGCGCTCCCGTTCCAGGCCAAGGTGATCTACATGGGGCGCGAGCGCGTGATGGGCACGCCGCAGAGCTCGGGCGACTGCAACGGCTGCCACACGCAGGCGGGCGCCAGCGGGGCGCCGGGTCGCATCCTGTTGCCGTGACCGCGACGCGCACCTTCGGGTTCCGTTTCCGGCGGCGAGGTTCTGTTCCTGGTCGGCAGCGAGCGGCCGATGGAAGCGCGAGCTCACCTCGAATTGACGTACTTCTCGGTTTCCGGCCTCCCCGCGCGTGTGCTGTACTTGGGCCACCAGGCACCTCGGGCTCGAAGCGCGTACGGGTGCACGTTGAAGACGAAAGCGCCGCCCAGCCACCCGTCGATAGCGCGCGGGCGCCGAGGGGCCCTAGTCGCCTGGGCACGGGCCGTGGCAGTCGTTGCACAGGCCCTTCATCTTCGATTCGCTGTGGTTGAACGCCCAGGTCGTCGTGTACGCCGTTCCGGTCTTGATCGTGACCGTGCCGGTCGGCTCGACGTGACACTGCGAGCAGTCGGCCGGATAGAAGTGGTTGGGGAAGGTGACGGTGCAGGAGCTGCCCCCCTTCTTCGCCGATAGGCTCGCGACGGTGAACGGCCGGGTGTCGCCCGCGCCGCTCGACTGACTGGTCGCTCCGTTCCAGACCGGGTTCACGAGGTCGCTCCCCGCTTCATGGCAGGCGTTGCAGTTCGCGTTGTCGACGGCCGACGAGTGGTCGTATCCGATCGCATTGCGGCCACCGGACGCCGTGACGTGGCAAGCGGTGCACGCCTGGGACCCGACGGTCGGGTGAGGCAGGTTGGTGATCCCCTTCTGCGACGTGGTGGTGTTTCCGGCCGGGGGATTCGAGATCGTGAACCCACCGACGGAGATCACCGTCGGCACGCCGCCGCTGGCGCCCAGCCAATTCGGCGACGCCGTTCCACCGCCACCCGGCCATGAGTGGCACGACCCGCAGTCGGTCGATCCGGAGACGCTCGTGAACGCGGTGTGGCTCTGGCCGGGGTAAGAGGCAGCGGGCTTCACGTTGAGGTGGCAGCTGCTGCATCGGCCGGTCGTGCCGTTGGCCACCAGCGCGTTGGCGGCGTTGAAGTTCTGGTGGAACTTGGCCTGGGCCCACTCGCGTCCCGCCACCCCGGAGACGGTCGAGGGGCCGACCTGCGTATGGCAGAAGCTGCAGTCGTGCGCGGTGACGTTGACGTCGGCGTGGTTGATCTGATCGAACGTCCCGGCGGCCACGCCGGTGGTGCCGTCTGCCGCGGCGCTGGTGACCGTGGTCGAGTTGGTGAGCCCCGACGGAAGATTGTTGTTGGTTCCAGCGGCGGCGCCGCCACCATTGCTGACGCCGTGGCAGGCAGCGCAGGTGGTCACGCTGCCGACCTTGGCGTGAAACAAGGAGGTCTTCGACCAGACGCTGCCCGTGCTCGCCGCGTCGGCGGCGTGGCAGACCACGCAGTCCTTGCCCGCGACGTAGATCGAGCCGTGGTTCATCCACTGGCCGGTGTTGGTGCTGGTGGCGCCCAACGCCAGTGCGTAGGTCAAGGTGCTCGTGGTGGGGACGTTCGCCGCGGGCTCGGAGACCGCGTGGCAGTCGACGCAGGCCGCCGGCTGTGACGACGTGCTCGCGTGATAGGCGCCCGGCGACCAGGCGCCCGATGCAGCCGGCATCACCGTCGCCTTGGTGAGCGCGCCGGAGTGGCAGGTCTCGCAAGTCTGGAACGTGATCTGCCCCGACCGGTGCTTCATGGCGTAGGCGACGCCGCTGGTGAGATCCGCGCGCGCCGGGTCAGCCATCAACGGGTAGTGGCACGAGAGGCAGTCCTTGGGCGTCGCCGCCCCGAGGCTGGCGTGGAATCGCCCGTCGGCCCAGGTGCTGCCCGGGCTCTTGTGACAGATCGAGCAATCGATCTGCGAGACCTTGGTGACTGACATGCCGCCGATCGTCGCCGCCGACACGAACTCCGCCGCGTGGTCCATCGCCAGCAGATCGGAGGCGCCGTTCTCGACGATTCCCGCCGGGAGCATCTGGGCGTGGCAATCGGCGCAGCGGGCGGTCGGTTGTGGGATAGCCGTCACCGCGCCTCCGGGGGTCGCCGCGTAGCTAGTCAACGATGCGTGGAACTTCCCGCCATTGAACGCGGTCACCGTGCCGTTGTTGTTGACGTGACAATGCCAGCACTTGGTGTTGTCGGGCGTCGCCGTGGTACCGGGGCTCAGGCGCGTGTCGATGGCCGACGAGGTGTGAACGATGCCGTTGTAGAGCGTCTCCACGCTCGACGTCGTCCCGGTCACGAGGTTGCTGGGCTGGGCGCGGCGCAACTGCAGCGCGGTCACCGCGACCGATTGATTCCCACTGCTCGCCAGCGACGGTCCCGGATACTGCTGCCCGTTCTTCCAGTCACCGCCCGGCAAGGTCCCGGTCGCCGGGTTGTTGTAATTGACGTACGAGCCGCCGGTGACCGTCGCCTGGTGGCAACCGAAGCAATCCCCACCACCGTTGAGCGAGTGATCGAACGACGACACCGGCGCCGTCGGCCGCTGCGACTGATGGCAGGCGACGCAGGTCGTCCCCGCGATCGTGTTCGCGCCGTGGGCGAAGGCGGCGCCGGTCCAGTTCTGGGTCCCGCCCCAGGCGCCGGTTCCTGGGCCGGAGTGGCAGCTGGCGCAATCCTGCCCGGCGCCGTGAGTGACGCCGCTGGCGCTGGTGCCGTAATCGAACGCCGATTTGGTGTAGCTGGTGCTCGTCCACCCGTTCGTCGACGTGGGTCGCTCGTTGGCGTGGCAGGGCAAGCAGGTCTTGGGATTGCTCGCCCCGGACATGTGGAATTTGCCGCCCGCCCAGGAGGTGCCCTGCACCGCCGTGTTGCCGTGACACTGGCTGCAGTCGGCCTGGGCCTCCGGTGATTGGTGGTCGAACTGCACGTTGGCCGGCAGCGATGGAGCCATCGCCGACGTGAGGAGCACCGAGCAGTCGCCCCCCGGGCAGGGCCGCGAGTTGGCGTGGCAGTCGATGCATGACGTCGGCTTGGGCGCCGCGGCCGCGGCCAGCGACGCGTGCATCAGGACCGGCGCCGTCCCCGAGGTTCCGATCGTCCATCTCGAGATGTTCTGCCCCGGCGATTGGTGGCAAAGCCCGCAATCGGCGGTCACCGCCGACGTCATCGCGGGGACGCCGCCGATCCAGACCACGGCGTCGTGCTTCATCTCGCCCGACGGCGGCGTCCGGCTGGTGCGGATGGCGCCCACGAAGCCGGTCGGCATCGACGGCGCGTGGCAGTCGGAGCAGACCATTGGCTGCGGCACCATCAACACCGCCAGCGACGCGTGAAATTGACCCGGGTAGTAGATCCCCGCGCCGGCGTCGAGGTGACAGTTGGTGCAGGTCGACAGAACGGTGGCGTCGACCGCGGTCGTGGCGTGATTCATCATCTGCGGCAGCGTCTCGGTCTCGGGGCTGAGCGTCGAGATCGACAGGCCGGCGTAGGTCGGAATCAATGCGGCGAGCGAGACGTCCTGCGCCGGGTCGTGCGAATTCGTGGGAGCGCCACCCGTCGCGCCCTTCCAGTCGGATGTGTTGTGGCACCCGGCACAATCGGCGCCTCCAGTCGCGGGATGATCGAAGCCCGCGACAGGGAGGGCCGCGAACTGCTTAGCGACGTCATGGCATTGCGCGCAATTGCCCTGGATGCCGACGTGCGAGAACCCGACGGAGTTGCCGTTGGCGTGGCATGAGTAGCAGGAGGCGCTGGCGAACTTGTATTCGTTGGGCCGACCCAGGTGCAGAAGGTCCGTGATCGTCTGGTCGTGGCCGTGGCAGCCGACGCAGGTGAAGTCCTTGAACGTGTTGCTCGTCGACGCGTGACACGACTCGCAGGCCATGGCGCCGTCCGGCATGGCTCGCCCGATGGCATGCGGGGTCCCGCTCGTGATCGGGAACCACTGATGGCTCTCCGGCGTGACCCCCGTCGGCAATGCCCCGCCAGACGAGTTGGTGCACGCCGCCAGAACGAGCCCGAGACCGACGACGATCCCGAGGGTCACCTGGCACTGCGCCTGACGCTGCGCTGTTTGTATCATGTGGGTTCCTAGGCCATGCGCGGGCGCGGGCTTCACATCTAAGGGGATCGCGAGCCACTCGAATCAGGCATACCCGGACGGACATCTGTCGATTCTTCGGGATTCGATCCTCGACCGCCGTTCGCTGCCTGATTCTTTCCAGGCGCGTTGGATGCGCGACGCCGCGCTCCTGGCGTACCGCTCGTTCGGGCTCACGCTTGTCTGTGTCTCCGGGGGCCAACAAATCAGGCAGACAAGCTGCGGCCGACGGCGCATCGGCACCAGCGTCGCGACGAGCAAGAAGTGAGGGGGGCGTGCCTGATTCCAGGGGCGTTGCTGCCACTGAAGGACAGCCCCTCGATCCACGCGTCGCTGCTGCGTTCCGTGCCGTGAAGCTCCGAGATGTTGCAGATCCTCACCGCCCCATCCAGCCACCTCCTGCGCAGGAGCCTGAAACCGCTGGTGGCGGCGGTCTGCGTCGTCGTGCTCTGGGCTTCGCCGGCCGCCGCGCAGTTCTTTTCGCCCGGCCCGCTGGCGCGTGCCCACGGCGCGCTGGAGGGCATCGACAACTGCGCCAAGTGCCACGAGCAGCAAAAGGGGTTGTCGGCGCGGCTGTGCCTCGACTGCCACACTGAGCTACAGGGACGCGTAGCCAAGGATGCCGGGTTTCACGGCCGGCTGCCGGCTGCGAAGAAGCAGGACTGCCAGAGCTGCCACCCTGACCACCGCGGTGTCGACTTCTCGATGATCGAATGGGAGGGGGGGCGCGATCGCTTCGACCACCAGAAGACCGGCTGGCCGCTCAAGGGCGGCCACGCCAAGGCCCGGTGCGACGACTGCCACCAGAAGCGGCTGATCCTCGACGCCGCGATCGCCCGCCTGCTGGAGAAGCAGCCCCAGCGCAAGACGCTGCTCGGCGCGCCGTCACGCTGCGACGCCTGCCATTTCGACGAGCATCGCGGCGAGCTCAGCCGCGATTGCCAGAGGTGCCACGACGAGACGACCTGGAAGCCGGCGCCGCGCTTCGATCACCAGAAGAGCGATTATCCATTGCTCGGCAAGCACAAGGTCGTCGCCTGCGCCAAGTGCCACCCGAACGAGATCGACGATCGCTTCGTCGCCACGGCCTTTCCCAAGCCGCGCGCCGCTTCGTTCATGCAGATGAAGCCGATCGAATTCAAGAGCTGCGAGAGCTGCCACGCCGATCCTCACAAGGGGACGCTTGGTCCCGCCTGCTCCAGCTGCCACGTCGAGGACGGCTGGAAAATCATCAAGGTCGACAAGGGGCGGGACACGTCGTTCCACGACAAGACCAAGTTCCCGCTGCGCGGTGGCCACGTCGGCGTCGCGTGCAAGAGCTGCCACGGCCCGTTCCCCGGGCAGCCGGCGCGCTTCAAGGGGCTCGCCTTTGGTGCTTGCAGCGATTGCCATGAGGACGCGCACCTCGGCCAGCTGCGCCCCAAACCGCCGGCCAAGGTGGTCGCGTGCGAGGGCTGCCACAGCGTGAACGCCTTCGTACCGGCGCGCTACGAGCTCGAGCAGCACCAGAGCACGAAGTTCGCGCTCGACGGTGGGCACATGACCACCCCCTGCCGCGGCTGCCATCCGATCGACGAAGGCCTCGCGGCACGCATCCCGGCGGCGGTGCACCAGCGGTTGCAGGCGCGTCACCGCCCCGAACGCTTCAGCTTCGCGGTGCTGCGGCCCAAGAAGTCGCCGCTGGTGTGCGGCGGCTGCCACGAAGACGTGCACCGTGGTCAGTTCGCGGGCACGTCGGCGGCACGCGAGCGCGGAGGCGACGTGTGCACCGCCTGCCACAAATCGACATCCTTCGCCGAGCTGACCTTCGATCATGATAAGGACAGCCGCTTCCCACTCCAGGGAAAACACGCCGAGACCGCCTGCGGCAGTTGTCACCTGCCCCAGCGACTCGACAACGGGACATCGTTCGTGCGCTACCGGCCGCTCCAGCTCGGCTGCGGTAGCTGCCACACCGACTATCACCAGGGCCAGTTCCTCGTCGCGGCGAGCACGCCGCGCGCCAAGAGCCGCAAACCCGAGAAGGTGCGCGGCTGCGACTTCTGCCACGAGACCGTCTCGTTCAAGGAGTCGATCTTTGACCACAACGATCCGGCCTTCAGCGCGTACCCGCTCGACGGGCGGCACGTAAAGGTCAAGTGCGCCGGGTGTCACCCCACCGTGTCGGTCACCAGCGAGATCGAGACCGTGCGCTATCGGCCGCTGCCGCGCCGGTGCGAGAGCTGCCACTCCGACTTTCATCACGGCACCTTCCGGGGGTTCGAGCCGTGAGCCGCCGGAGCAGGGGCGCGGCGCTGGGAGCGCTGCTGCTGGGGGTAGCGCTGTGCGCGCCGATGCGCGCGACCAGGGGCGCCGGGTCGGGGGATGATGACGGCGACGAAGCGATCGCACCGCGAAAGGTGCGGCGGCCCCGGCTGATGCTCTATAGCAAGAAACGGCCAGTCGACCCGGCCGAAGGCAACGAGGACACCCACTGCGCCGCCTGCCACGTCGTCGAGGGGTGGGAGAAGGTTCGCTTCAACCACGATCCGACCGGATTCCCGCTGCGCGGACACCACGTCGACGTCTCGTGCGGTGGTTGCCACAGGAAGGACTTCGAGACGCCGATCGCCGACACCTGCGCAGGCTGCCACCGAGATCGACACGCCGGCGAGCTCGGCATGCATTGCGAGGGCTGTCACGACGAGAAGAGCTGGCGGCCGCTGTTCGACGCCGAGGCACACCGGCGCACCAACTTCCCGCTGGTCGGGAAGCACGCGCTGATCCCATGCACGGAGTGCCACGGCAACGTCCGCGATCGGACCTTCGCGCACGCGGCAGTGCGATGCGACGCCTGCCACGAGGCCGACTTCCTTCGCACCGCGCTGATCTCGATCGATCACGTCGCCAACAACTACAGCCGCGAGTGTCAGACCTGCCACGACACGCTCCGCTTCTTCCCGGCCACCGTACGCGCCCACGACGGCTGCTTCCGGATCTCGGGCGGCCCGCATCAGGGGATCCGCTGTCTCGGCTGCCACACCTCGCTCGCGACCTCGGTGTTCAGCGGAACCTGCACGACCGGGACCTTCACCTGCGCGGAGTGCCACACGCACGCCTGCGCGCGCAGCGATCTCCAGCACAAGAAGGTGATGGGCTACGCGTGCACCGACTCGAAGTGCTACGAATGCCACACCAACGGTCATCTATAGCGCTCGCGCTCGGACTGGCGCTGGCCAGCCTGAGCGTCGGCGGCACTGTCGAGGCGCAGGGGCGCAAGCGCCTCCGCCGGCATCCGCGTGCAGCGCCGCCGGCGACATCGTCGGCGGCGGCGACGCTGTCGTCGTCGCTCGCGGTCGCGGCGGCGCCCGTGCCGCCCCAGACCACCAGGTCGAGCGCAAGGGCGCCGTCCACTCCTGGACGCGTGCAGTTCGTCACCGACAAGCGCGCCTACCTGGATCGGGGCGCCGCCGACGGCCTCACCCCTGGACAGGCGCTGCCGCTCGCGCGTGGTGGGCGGTCCGCCGGATCCTGTACCGTCGACACCACCAGTGATCACGGAGCCACCTGCGTCGGCGGAAGGCCGCGGGTTGGCGACACCTTTCGGCCGACGCGCATCCTCGCCAAGAAGGTCCAGCGGCGCGCGGCAGCGCTGGCACCCGTCGTCGACGAGGAGACCCTGGTTGCCCGCGCCGCGATCGTCAGCGACGGCGCGATCGACAAGGTCGACTTCAGCGGCAAGCCCGCCTTTCGTAGTCATTCCACCGCCGAGATCACGCCGGGCTTCTCGGTCTGGTTCACCCGACCAGACGCGCAAGGCGGGTCGTATGCTCAGGAGAGAATCGACGGCACAATCCGCGGCGTCGCGCTCGGCTTCGGCGGGCTGCACTTCGACGGCGCGTTCTCGGCCATGCGGTGGAGCGCGCCCGCGGGGCAGGAACGCTTCCGCGCCGAGACCCCGACGCAGTTCTATCTATGGGAGGCCGAAGTCACGCGCCGCGTGGAGGAAGGCGGAACCGTCGTCGCCGTCGGCCGCCTTTGGCCGTTCCATACGCCGGGCCTCACCTTGCTCGATGGTGTTCAGCTCGGCCGGCAGAATCAGGATCACACGCTGGAAGGCGGGTTCTACGGCGGACTCATCCCGACGGCGGCGAGCCTCACGCCGAACTTCGACATCTTGACGGCTGGGATCTACGGCGCACGCAGCCAGGCGGGGAACAAGAAGTCGCGCCTCCGTTTCGCGCGACAGGAAGCACGCCTCGGCGTGTGGCGGGGGACGACGGAGGGCGTCGTGGCCGAAGCCGAGGCGCTGGCGCAAGCGTGGGTCGGACCGGTCGTTGCCGGCGGCGGGGGTCGCCTTCGCTGGGCCACCCGTGACAACGGACCACCGGCGATCGAGAACGCCCATCTGGATCTCGGCGTCCGGCCCAGCCTCGACTCCGCCGCGGGGCTGCACGTACGTTATGTCGGCGCCACCACCCTGCTGCCCGACGCGCCGTTGCGCGGCGAGATGCCGATGACCGGCGCCGCGGTCCACGCCCTCGCCGACGCTCGCGTCGACCTGTCCCCACGCTTCGGCCTTGCGGGCAACATCGGCGCGCATCGCGAGGGCGAGACCGGCCGCCACCAGGCGCACGGCTCGATCGAGGCCCGCTGGCCGCGCCTGTTCGGTCGCGGCGGCGGCATTTGGTGCGGGGCCTCGGTCGAGCAGGGGTGGATGCAGGGCGAGAACGTCTACGCACAGTTCGTCGGTCGCCACTCCGCGCGCGTGCAGGTCCTGGCGCGTCTGTCGGCCGGAGCCACACGTTTCGACAGTGGCAGCGGCATCTGGAACCTGCACGAGGCTGTGGGCTCCGTCAGCCTCGATGGCGCGATCACCTCCTGGCTACGCGTGCGCGCTTGGTCGATGCTGCGCGCGCCGATCCTCGAACAAGGAGCTCCGCCGGCCGCCGCCTCAGTCGGCGGCGCCGCAGGACTCAGCATCGCTGGCGCCATCTGACCGCCGCGCGGCGGACAGCGCTGATGCTCATGCGATCACATGCTCGCGCGATCACCAGCCCATTTAGGCCGGCTCGCTGCGTTCCATCCCCGCGGGAACCGGGAAATAGTCACCCTTCGGTCCGATGGCGTGGCCGGCCGGGATGGGGATCCCCAGCTCGTCGATGCTGAAGGAGGTGGGCGGCAACCGCAGCGATTCGCGCAGCCGGTCCATGGTCCCGGGCACGAAGGGGTAAAGCATGATCATCAGATTCTTCAGCACGTAGAACGCGCTGAAGAGGGCGTTGCGCCGCCCTTCTTCCGGGTGTCGATCATCGTGCGGTTTGTACTGCGCGAACAGGCTGTTGATGATGCGCGCGTAGTTCTCCACCTCGAAGAGCATGTTCGGGTAGTCGGCGCGGTCCATCG
>Ga0265342_10002792_pt1 | contig 14775 bp, 14 predicted proteins | sample 4CB327metaG_FD_203125 | JGI IMG/M metagenome (GOLD analysis project Ga0265342, IMG submission 203125) | Rhizosphere microbial communities from Carex aquatilis grown in University of Washington, Seatle, WA, United States - 4-CB3-27 metaG | ecosystem: Host-associated > Plants > Roots >...
ATGCCCGGATGGCGTGCGGAGCCCACACCTGCGAGCGGCGCAGCGGCGCAGGAGGGCACCCTCCCGGGGTCTCCATTTGAGAGCACACGCGAAGGGATTCTCAGGGGCCTGTACCTACTGCGCGAGGGTGGTGTATCCAAGCCGAAGGCACCACGGGTCCAGCTCTTGGGCTCGGGTGCGATCTTGCGCGAGGTGATGGCTGCGGCGGACATGCTGGCCGAGGACTTTGGCGTGGTGGCCGACCTTTGGAGCGCTACCAGTTTTAATGAATTGCGGCGCGACGGAATCGACGCCGAGCGCTGGTCCATGCTTCACCCGCAGGAGAAGCGGCGACAAGGGTATGCGGAGACGTGCCTGGTCGGGCGGCCAGGTCCCATCGTTGCTGCGACGGACTACATGCGTCTGTACGCCGACCAGATTCGGCCCTACCTGCCTGGGAAAAACTATGTGGTCCTGGGAACCGATGGCTTTGGCCGCAGCGACACGCGCAAGAAGCTGCGCCATTTCTTCGAGGTGGATCGCCGCTATGTGGTGATGGCGGCGCTCAGGGCATTGGTGGACACCGGCGAGCTGGACGCGGGCAAAATTCGTGATGCGATCGAGAAGTATGGGATAGATCCCGAGAAGCCGAATCCCGTAACCGTGTAGATTCTTCGCGGCTCAAGCTCCGGAGGAAAGTAGAACGTGGCGAAGACACTCGAAGTGACCGTGCCCGACTTGGGCGATTTCCATGACGTGGCTGTCATCGAATTCTCGGTGAAGCCAGGCGACACCGTGGAGAAGGATCAGGCGCTTTTGACCCTGGAAACCGACAAGGCAACCATGGAATTGCCGTCGCCCGGTGCGGGGGTGCTCAAGGAATTCTTCGTTGCGGTTGGCACCAAGGTGTCCAAGGGCTCGCGCATTGCGAGCCTGGAAGTCGCGCAGAACGGCGCGTCCGTGCCTGCTCCTTCGGCGGTTGCCGCTCCCGTCCCGGCCAAGCCCGCGCCAGCTCCGGTTCGCAGTCCCGTGACGGCTGTTCCACCCCTGCCCGTCGAACCTGCGGTGGTGGAGGCTGCCCCCGGCCTGTTATCCGATTTGTCGTCTGATATCCGCAAGCCATCCTCGCATCAGACACCCGCGCCCGAAGAGCTCCCCAGCGTCACCCCGCCGCCACCCCTCGCCAGCGTGAAAGTGAAATCTCACGCCAGCCCTTCCATCCGGCGTCTGGGCCGCGAGCTGGGGGTGGATCTGGCGCTGGTGAAGGGAACCGGGCGGCACGGCAGGATTCTCGAACAAGACGTCAAGAGCTACGTCAAAGAGCACGTCGGCAAGGCCTTGGCCGCGGCGGGCGGCTTTGTGTTGCCCGAAGCGCCTTTCGTCGACTTCGCCCGCTTCGGCTTGATTGAATCGCAGTCGCTTTCGCGCATCAAGCGCGTGACCGCCACGAATCTACAGCGCGCCTGGCTGCGCGTCGTGCACGTGACCCAGCACGACGAAGCCGACATCACGGATCTGGAGAGCTTCCGCAAGTCCGAATCCGAGCAGGCGAAGAAGCGCAACGTGCACCTGACCGTGTTACCCTTCATCATGAAGGCCGTGGTGGCGACGCTGAGGGCGTTCCCGACCTTCAATGCCTCGCTGGATCCCGCGGGCGAGAACTTGATCCTCAAACGCTACTTTCATCTGGGCGTCGCAGTGGACACGCCCGAGGGCTTGGTGGTGCCGGTCATTCGCGACGTGGATCGCAAGGGCGTGTACGATCTGGCAGCAGAGCTTGCGGTGGTCAGTGAGAAAGCACGGGCGCACAAGCTCTTGCCGGGCGACATGCAAGGCGGAAGTTTCACCCTTTCCAGTCTGGGAGGCATCGGAGGCACCGCCTTCACGCCCATCGTGAACATTCCCGAGGTCGCCATTCTGGGGGTGTCGCGGGCGAGCATGAAGCCCATCTACGAAAACGGCGCCTTCGTTCCACGTTTGATGCTACCTCTCTCTCTGTCGTACGATCATCGCGTGAACGACGGCGCGGACGCGGCGCGCTTCACTACCTACCTGCGCCAGATGCTTTCCGACATCAAGCGATTGCTACTTTGAAGAGGAGCGTGGCGCCATGGCCAATACACCTTCCCGCATGGTTTCCCTGGGTACTGCGATGCCGGCCTTCTCATTGCCAGACACCATCAGCGGCCGCACGCTCGATTCGTCCGCACTGGCAGGCAAGCCGAGCGTCGTCATCTTCATCTGCAACCACTGCCCCTTCGTCAAACACATCCGCGCCGGCCTGGCAGACTTCGGTCGCACCTGCAGGAGCAAGGGCGTGCCCATGGTCGCCATCAGCTCGAATGACGCCGTCAGCTATCCCGACGACGCGCCCGAGGCCATGGCGCGCGAAGCCGCCAGCGCGGGCTACATCTTCCCCTACCTCTACGACGAGTCGCAAGCGGTGGCCAAGGCCTTCGACGCCCGCTGTACACCCGATTTGTTCATCTTCGACCGTGACGGCAAGCTAGCCTACCGCGGACAATTCGACGATGCCCGCCCGGGCAATCAGCTTCCTGTCACCGGCCGCGATGCGCGCGCGGCCATCGATGCGCTTCTGGCTGGCCAGCAGCCGGCTGGCGAACAAAAAGCCAGCATCGGCTGCAGCATCAAGTGGAAACCCGGCAACGCGCCGGCGTGAGCTCATCGTCCTCGGTGCGCGACATGCTCGTTCCATCGGATGCGGGCGCGCGGTAGTCTTCCCGCGATGAAAGATGCCTTGGTTCGGTTCGGGGTTGCCCTCGAGGGCTCGCTCTTGCGCGACCTCGACGCCGTCGTGCGCGAGCGGGGGGGAACCCGCTCCGAGCTGCTGCGTGACCTGGCGCGCGCCGAGGTGGGGCGAGCCAAGGTGCCCAAGGCCGTGGATGCCATCGCCACGCTCACGCTGGTGTACGACCACCACGTGCGCGACCTCAGTGAGAAGCTGACCGATCTTCAGCACGAGCTGGGCGAGCAGGTGCGTGCGGCGCTGCACGTGCACATCAATCACGCTCTGTGCCTGGAGGTCATCGTGATGCGCGGGCGATCCGATCGCCTGAAAGGCATCGCGGATCGCATGTTGGCGTTGCGCGGGGTGAAGCAAGGCGGGATCGAGATCGTGCCTGGCCTCGGCGAGGAGGGGCACGCTCAGGTGCCTGTCAGCGAAGGCGAAACTGAACTATCCAGCGCATCCGCACCCGCGTCGGGTGGCCGTCGCGCAAGGCGGGCGAAAAGCGCCAAGTCCGGATCGCTTGCGCAGCGGCCTCATCGAGGCCATACCCACGGTGAATGAGGCTGCGCGCCTCCAGCACGCGGCCGGCGGTGTCCACAAGAATCTGAACGGGGACGTCCGCTTCAACTTCGGCTCGCCTGGCTTCGGGCGGGTAGGCCACCGGGCCGTCGGCAATCAGTCGGGCCGGGATGCTCACATCCTTCTCCGACAGAACCTCGTCTGAACCAGCGCTGCCCTTGCCCGCTTCAGTCGCCGCGACATGCTCTCCGGTGATCGGGCTCGATGATGAAACCCTCATGGCCACGGTGCCACCGGCCAGCTTGAAGCGGAGCGGTGGGCCTTGCTCCGCGGGCGTCGAAGCGGGCGAGTCCTCGACCGGAGCGTCCGCGGAGGGCCGTTCGCTCTTGCGCTCGGGTGGGGCAGGCGTCCGCGCGCGCCCCGACTTGTGGCTCGTGGTTGGAGTCCGGCTCGCTGGCGTCGTAGGTGGTGCGAGTTTGGGCTCCTCGGCCGGCCCGGTCAGGTCGGTGTGTGCCAGGTTGACCTCGATTTCCACCTCGTGCCCCTCGTCTCGCAGGGCCAGCGGCAGCACCACGCTGGCCGTGACTGCCGCGAGCACGTGCGCCGCCAGGGAGACCAGCACGGCGCCGCCAGCCGCAGGAATGCGGTGAAAAACCTGCCGCGCAGGATGCGGCGAATTCGGAGAAGGGGAGGGCAAAGCGCCCCATAACTGTAGCACGATTATTTATGAACGTGCTATGTGAGGGGAGGGCGCGGCCCCGCGGGAGCGTGCCTGAGCAAGATCGAACGATGATGGGAAATTCGTTGGCAACTCTGGACCTCGGCAGGTTCCTGTCGACCTCATTGGGGGTGTCCATTCTCCTTTTCGCGCGGGGCGGATGGGCACAAGCAGACGGCGGCACGCCAGATGCTGTCGAAGCGCCGCCAGCCCTCGCGCCGCCCTCACTCAAGATCCATCGCGAGGCTACCTATCCGAGCCAGGCGCTGGCCGAACGTCGCGAAGGCAACGTGGGACTGGAGCTCGACCTCGATGCTGTCGGGCAGGTGGTCGACGTTCGCGTGGTTGCGCCCGCGGGCCACGGATTCGACGAAGCTGCGGTGGAGGCGGCGCGATCCTTCACGTTCGAGCCGGCGCGACGGCGAGGCATTCCCGCGGCGTCGACCGTGGACTTCACCTATGAATTTCACGTGCCCGCGCCAGCACCGATAGAGATCCCCGTGCCAGCGACCAAGCCCGCTCCTGCCGCGCGCGAGGTGACCCAGGAGGAGCCGAACCAGTCGACGCTCGTACTTGGTACCCGGCCGATCAGCGCGGCCTCGTCGTTCACGGTGCAGGAGCGCGATTTCGCCCTCAGGCCCATCGGAAGCGTGCAGGACATCCTGCGCGTAACGCCGGGCCTTCTCACGGTTCAGCACTCGGGTGGGGGCAAGGCGAATCAGTACTTCCTGCGCGGGTTTGATGCCGACCACGGAACCGACCTGGCGCTTTCCATCGACGGCATTCCGATCAATCTGGTCTCGCATGCGCATGGGCAGGGCTACGCCGACACCAACTTCATCATTCCCGAGGTGGTCGAACGCGTGGAAATCACCAAGGGGCCCTACTTTGCGGGCCAAGGCGACTTCGCCACCGCGGGAACGGTCAACATGGTCTCGCGCGACGAATTCGAGCACAGCTCGGCCGGAGCCGGGTTCGTGGACTCACCCGGACACGGCTCCGCTGGCTATCGCACCCTGGTCATCGCGAGTCCCAAGTTTGAAGCCCTGCCCATGAAGGCCACCTTCGCCGCCGAGGTGGGCCGTACGAACGGTCCGTTCGACTATCCCGACCACTGGGATCGCTACAAGCTGTTCAACAAGCTGACCTTCCAGGTAGGTCCAGGTTCCAGTCTAAGCCTTGGCGAGATGAGCTACGCGGGCAACTGGAACGGCTCGGGGCAGATTCCCTCGCGGGCGGTGGAGCAGGGGCTCATTTCGCGCTGGGGCTCGATGGATCCCTCCGAGGGTGGTAACACGGCTCGGCACCAGGTGTACCTGCAGTACCGATTGCGCCCGACGGAAAACAGTGAATTTCGCGCTCTCGCCTATGCCGGCACCTACCGCTTCAACCTCTATTCGGACTTTACGCTCTGTCTGAATGACACCAGTCAAGCATGCGACACCGGAGACGCGATCGAGCAGGTCGACCGGCGCACCTTCTACGGTGGAAAGATGAGCTACCGCGTGCTCCGCGAAATCGGTGGTATCCGCTTCGACACCAGTATTGGCGGCGAAGGCAGGAGCGACGATATTCACGTGGAGCTGTGGCACACCGACCACCAGCGCGCGCAGATCTCCCCCACACTTGGCAGCGACAACGTGCACGAAAGCTTCGTTGCGGCCTACGTCAACGAGGAGCTCACGTTCGCTCGATGGGCGCGACTGGACCTGGGTGGACGGGCGGATCTTCTTTCCTTTGCGGTCGAGAACCAACTGACCGCATCCAGCGGTGTCGGCGCGGCCCATCAACTTAGCCCCAAGGCCAGTATCGTGCTTACCCCTGTGGATTCCCGTAAGGCACAGATCGACGTCTACGGGAACTACGGGCACGGGTTTCATTCGAACGACGTGCGTGGTGTCTTTGCGCCCCAGGCAGTGACGCCACTGACTCGCGCCGTGGGAGAAGAAATCGGTTCGCGCGCGCGCCTTTTCGGCCGCTGGGACTTGGCGCTGGCACTGTGGCAGCTCGATCTCGCGAACGAGACCGTGTGGGACGGGGACAACGGCACGACCGCGGTCAGCGGTGCGACCACCCGTCGAGGCATCGAAATTGAAACCCGCTACGAATTCACCTCCTGGCTGGCGGCCGACCTCGATCTCTCGTTCACCCACTCGCAGTTCAGCAAGGACAACGAGAACGGTGGTGGGCTGGCGCTGGCGCCCAAGCAGACCTGGTCTGGAGGGTTGTCGGCGCGCCATGCGCTCGGACCAGGCACGGGCCGGGCCGGCCTGCGTTTCTATGGCATCGGCGATCGCCCGGCGACCGACGATGGCGCCCTGGTCGCGCCGGGATTCACGCAGGTCGACCTGCACCTAGGCTACCGACATCGTTGGTTCGACCTCGCCCTCGATATCGAGAACCTACTCAACGGTCAGTTCCGCGCGGCCCAGTTCGCCACCACGAGCCGGTTATCGAGCGAACCGGTTGCGAACGTGGGCAACCCAGTACCCGTCGGATTCACGTGCGGCAAGAGCGGCCGCCTGGTGCTGGACCCCAAAGGCGGCTTTGGCGGCTGCCAAGACCTGGACTACACACCGGCTTACCCCCTGACGGTGCGGCTCATGGCCACGCTGTTTCTCGACTGATAGGATGGCATGCATATCCCCGACGGATTTCTAGACGGTAAGACGGCGGCCACGGCAGCCGCGCTTTCCGCTGCTGGGGTCGGCCTGGCCCTGCGCCAGGTCCGTCGCGAGTTGCTGCCCCGCCGCGTGCCGCTGCTTGGCCTTGCGGCAGCGTTCCTGTTCGCCGCGCAGATGGTGAACTTTCCAGTGGCTGGCGGCACCTCGGGGCACATCGTGGGGGGGGTGCTGGTGGCGGCCCTCCTGGGCCCAAGCGCGGCCATCGTCGTCCTGACCGCGGTCCTCATCGTTCAGTGTTTCCTGTTCGCCGACGGCGGCGTCTCGGCGCTGGGGGCGAATCTTCTCAACATGGGAATCCTGGGTGCGGGCGGTGGCTATCTCGTCTATCGCTTGCTTGCAAGCAGGCTGAGCGGCCTGCGCGGGCAAGTGACGGGGGTGGCCTTCGGCGGCTGGGTTTCCTCGGTGCTGGCAGCCATCGGGTGCGCCGGCGAGCTCGCCTGGTCGCACACTGTCGCGTGGTCCGCTGGCTTTCCCATGATGGCCGGCGTGCACATGGTCATCGGTCTCGGGGAGGGCCTGATCGGCGCACTGGCGTTCGTGGCCATTGCGCGCACACGGCCCGAGATCGTGGCCGAACGCACGCCAGCCTCTGGCGGGATCCTCCCCGGCGGCGTTTTGCGCTATGGGTTGCTCGTGGCGCTGGGCCTGGCCATCTTCGTGGCGCCCTTTGCTTGTCCCTGGCCTGACGGACTTGAGGCCGTTGCCGCAAGGCTGGGATTCGACAGGCAAGTTGTCCCGGGTATCGTCCACTCGCCCGCGCCGGACTATCGCCTGCCGGGCATTCATTCGGCGGCCGGAGCGACCGCTCTCGCTGGCGCTCTTGGCACCCTGGTGGTATTTGGGTTGGCGCTGGTGCTTGGGCGAGTGCTCGTGCGCAAGCCCGCGATGAAGGAACCGTCGTGCTGAAGGACTGGCTCGGTCATCATCATGGCCATCGCGACAGTCCCGTACACCGGCTGTCTGCGGCGACCAAGCTGGGGGCGGCTCTCACGATGATCGTGGGCACGGTGCTCATGCCGTGGAGCTGGCACGCCTGGTTCATCGCCGTGGCAACGCTGCTGTCGCTGGTGGCCTTGCTCAGCCGGATCCCCAGCTGGTTTCTCGTCCGTCGGCTCTTGGTGCTTTCGCCGTTCGTTCTGGGGGTGGTTCTAGTGAATTCCTGGCAGGCCTCTGTTCACGAAAATTGGCTCGCGCTGGCCGCCAGAAGTGGGCTCTGCCTCTTCACCGTGGTCCTGCTGTCGAACACCACGTCCTTTGGCAAGATCCTGGGCGTGCTGCGAAGGGCCCGCGTGCCGCCCCTGCTGGTCACGACGATTGCGCTCATGCACCGCTATCTCTTCGTGCTCATCGAGGAGTCCGAACGCATGCGACGCGCGCGCGCCAGCCGGACTTTCCAGCGGCAGCACCGCGTTCGCTGGCACCTGCTGGGGAGCGTGGTTGGACAGCTTTTCGTGCGTGCTTCCGAGCGCGCCGAGCGTATCTACGCCGCCATGTGCGCGCGGGGGTGGAAATGAGCGGCTCCGTCCAAGTCCAAGGCCTGCGCTACCGTTACCACGACGGGACCGAAGCTCTTCGTGGAGTGAGCTTCACCCTCTCACCGGGCGAGTGCGTCGGACTGCTCGGCCCCAACGGGTCGGGCAAATCCACCCTGCTCTTGCACTTGAACGGAATTCTGCCAGAGAAGATGGCAGGCGACGGGGCCATCCGCATCGCTGGCCAGCCGATCACGGCGGAGAACCTGGAATCGGTGCGACGTCAGGTGGGACTGTTGTTTCAGGATCCCGACGACCAACTGTTCTGCCCGACCGTCGAGGAGGACGTGGCCTTCGGCCCGCAGCAACTCGGGCAAGCGGGTAACGCATTGGCAGCCCGAGTCGAACGCTCTTTAGCCATGGTGGGCCTTGCAGGATACGGCCATCGCGCCACGCACCACCTGAGCCACGGGGAAAAGCGGCGCGTGTGCCTGGCCGGCGTGCTGGCCTGCGAGCCGACCATCCTGGTCCTCGACGAGCCCACCAGCGACCTCGATCCGCGCGGCCGGCGCGAATTCAAGACGCTTTTGCAGGGGATCGCCGCGACCAAGCTGATTGCGACGCACGATCTGGAATGGGTGGTCGAGCTGTGCTCGCGGGTGATCGTTCTCGATGGTGGCAACGTGGTGGCGGACGGCCGAGCGGTTGAGATCCTGAACGACGAGGCGCTGATGCTGGCCCACGGCCTAGAGCGGCCGCACAGCCTGCGCCACCATCATCCGCACTAGGCTCCGGATCTTCACCACAGAGAGCACAGAGGGAACAGAGAGGAAAAAGAAAGGAAAGGTTTCCGGATCTCTGGATGCTGAAGACCTCCTTTCTCTCGAACCTCCGTGTTCTCTGTGCCCTCTGTGGTTGCCTTCTCAGTCAGCGCTCTTCGGCTGAGCCAAATTGCAAGGGAACGCTGAAGCGCTGGCCACTGCTGGTTCCCGCGACGGTCGCCTTGGAGATACTCGTGGTTACGCAGGTGACGAGGGTGTCATCGCCGAGCGAGCTCATCTCGACGTGAGGCGTTTCGACGCGCCCGCCGGTGCCGATACGGATTCCAACCACCAGAGTGCCGCGTAGGGCAGGGCGCACAAGGAGCACGCGCTCGTAGCAGGGGTGCGCGCGCTCGGCGAGGATACCCAGGGCGCTTGCCATGCTGGGCTCGGCGTCCCTGCCGTCGGACCCGCGCGGTTTGCGCACCGTCACCCTGGGCGAACGAACTGGAGCGGTGGGGGAGCTGTCCGCGTATTCACCCGTGTCTCCACGGGAAAGCACCGTTCCATCGGGCGCCATCAGGGCGGTGCCCAGAACCTCGATCTCCATCTTGACCACGCGTCCCCCGCCCAGCCACATGCACCCATCCTTGCGTAGTTGTGAGCCCGCAGGACGAAAGATCAAACGTAAGGCGAGCTTGCCCTCCGCGCGCTGGGCAAGAAGCCGCTCCGCCAGATCCGGCGCGAGGACGAAGCCAGGTGCCGGATCCGTGCTGGGCGCGAACAGCTCTGCCCCGTCGCCAAGCACCAGGCTGTGCTCGGTGTCGAGTATCAGTCGGCGCTCGCCGAGCTCGTAGCTGCGGAAGGCGAACCCGGAGGCGGGAACGATGGCAACGTAGCGGCCGGCCAGGGCGGCCTGGCGCCTTTGCGCATGGGTCTCCAGGGCGCGCGCTTGTTCCACGGCATTGCCGGAGAAGCTCGTGGGGTTCTCGTCGCGCAAGGTCTCGCACAGGGCCACGAGCCCCTCGGGGCCGCTCACGCTCGATGCCTCGCCGTTGTTGCGTGGTCCGGCGCCCGGGCTCTGGGCGCGAGCTGCAGGCCGCTCCTCGGATGGTAGCGGAAGAGTGCCATCCGGCTCGGTGGGCGGCGCACTCGCGCAACTCGCAAGCAGCAACAGACCCGGCAGTGCCAGCAAGGATCGACCTGAGGGAGCTTGTTTTGTCGCCATCGCCTTCCGAGCATACCTCTCACCACGACTTGGTGGTCCTACCGATTTGATAGTTTCAAGTGTCGCAAATCTTGCAAGCGGGCTCACATGACGGCAATATGTGCACCATGCCCAAAGCAAAGAAAGCAACCAAAGCCAAGACCGCAACCAAAGCCAAGAAGGCCCCCGCCAAGAAGAAGGTGGCTGCCTTGAAGAAGACCGTCAAGAAGGTCGTCAAGAAGGCCGGCGCAAAGAAGGCCAAGCCCGCCGCGAAGGGCTCCATGAAGAGCGCCCGCGCGATGTCGATGCGCGGCTGCTGCTGCGGCTGATCCCGCCACGCGGACTCGATCCGCAGAAAGACAAAGAGGGCGATCCTTCGCGGGACCGCCCTTTTGTTTTTGGGGATAGTACAAATCCCGCGCAGGCGTCGAAGGTCGTGGCCGTGCGACGTCGCTGAGCTTGTCGAGGGACTAGGTCGGCGCTTCTCGCGTCGTGCGCCGTCCACCCACGGCGTGGCACTTGTCGCACTAGGGCTGCCCCACGGCGCCATAGGCGCTGCTACAGTGCGCGGACGTCGATGAGGTGGCCCCAGCGGGCAAAGTCGGCGACGTTGTCGGTGAACAGGGTCCGGATACCGTGAGCCAACATGGTTGCTGCGATGTTGGCGTCGTGGATCTGCTTGCCGCGGGTGTCGCCCACGGCAAGTAGGGAGTGTAGTTGTCGGGCGACGTCGGGACCGTCCTCTGCCACGCGGCACTGCGACTCGATGGTGTGTGCGCGGTTCAGGATGTCGGCCATTGGGGCGATCCCAGCGAAGAATGTTTGCGGCCGGGACATCACGGCCAGGAACTCTCGGACTACTTGACGGCTTGTCCATAGCGTCCCGATGGCCACTTTGCCGAGCGCTGCGACGGCCTGGGCGTGCCGCGGAGCGGTTGGGACCGCCGCATTCACCCACACGTTCGTGTCGGCGAAGATGCCGTCAGCGGTCGGTGTCGGCATACAGATCCTCGCGTCGCAGGCTTACACCGCCCACCGGCCACTGTGCGCTAGGCATCGCCAGGTCGGCCCAAGACGTGGCCGACGGTTCCGGCGTGACCGCTTCATCCAGGACGACCACGACGCGATGAGAACCGCTCGGCACGTCCGGTGGCACATCCACCACGAGCTGGTGGTCTGACGTCACTATCCCTGTCGTTTGCAGTGCCTTCATGAGACTTCTCCTGTTCAGAAGTGTAACCCGAACAACGGCCAAGGCGAATCTGGGTTTGCTTCACGCGCCAACGGCCTTCCAGCGGCGGGTGGAGTGGTGGGTGTAGCCGGTGAGCAGGCCCAGGGCTTCGAGTCGTGCATCGTAACCGATGGGGCGACGGGGAGGAAGCGGAAGCAGCGAGGCCCGGCAGCTATGCTATGTCCTTGCCGTGCCGAATAGCGCGGTGGCGCTGATTCCGAGGATCCCGGCGGCGTCGGTCAACCATTGGCGCAGCGACTTGGCGTCCGTGGGCAGTTTCGCGAGATCTGCAGCTTCGACGATGGCGCGCTTGCTTGCGAGGCTGCTCTCGTCGAGAAGTGAGCTCGGATCGGCGGCTGCTTCCGCGTCCCGGCGGCCTTGCAGGGCAGCAAGCCAGGATTCGATGGCCTCGATGGCTATTCCACCGACGACCTTGGGGAAGTCGGGGATCACTTCTCGCGCGCGGCTGATGCCGGCGAGAACGTACTTCTCGCGCTGGCGATCTCTATCGCGATCGCGTGAGAAGACGACGGCGTTGCAGCCTGCCTTGCGTGCGCGCATGACCACGCCCAGGACGTTGCCGACCTCGGCAGGCAGTCGCTCATGCGCTCGGTACTTGGGAATGTTCTTCCAACAGATGCCATCGACGACGGTCCAGCCATCGGTCTTCACTCGACGAAGCAGGGCTTCCAGCAAGCCAACCTCGGGCGCCTCGCCGCGATAGTTCGGCAACCTGGACCAGTCGCCGAGCTCAGTCTTGGCTTCGCCAGCGAGAAAGACCTTCACGACTCTGGCTTCCCGGAAGAGAACAGATCGGCCTCGTCCACGCCGTTGGCGTAGTAGCACCATTGATGCATCTCCAGGCCGCGACGATGCATCCGCCATCGACAGTGGCGGTGCGCCCATCGACAGCGCGAACGACCACAACACCATCGACGCCTCTCCAGGCCCCGGCGAGGTACCCACTATCGACAGTAGCGACGCGCCCCTCGACAATTCGAAGGATGTCGGCGGCTTCGATCAGGTGGCGACGGACAGCAACGATGGGTCCATGGCCAGCCCGGACATTGCCGCCGCCGATGCTCCAATGCAAACACCGGAGGTTGGCGGAGGTTGCACCGCCTCGACCGATTGTCCCGGTCCCTGCCAGACCTGCTCGTCTGGCCACGTCTGCGTCGGGGTCGTGGGGCAAGACGATCCATCGGGTCACTGCGCCGGCACGTGCGACTCCACGGGGGCGTGCAAGAGCAAGAAGGGCCAAACCTGCCAGACTGTCGCCAGTGGTTGTGCCAGTGGCACGACTTGCGCGCCCGACGGCATCTGCTGCGACACCACCTGCTCGGGTTTGTGCCAGGCTTGCGACATCCCTGGCTTCCTTGGGATATGCACGCCGGTTGCATCGGGAAATCCACACGGAAATCGGGCCTCATGCGGAACCGACGCCACTTGCGGCGGCACCTGCGCGGGCAAGGCAGATGGAACCTGCTCGTACCCAACGAAGAACTGCGGCGCCGGTCCGACCTGCTCGGGGACGAGCATGTCCATCGCTCAATCCACTTGTGCCAGCGGCACCTGTCAAACTCCGACGGCCCAGCCCTGCCAAGGCGGCTTTGCTTGCGCCGGTGGTGCTTGCAACTCGACCTGCCAGACCAGCGCCGACTGCCAGACCGACTATTTCTGCTACAACCAAACATGCCACTCGGACGTCGTGAGCGTGGCGCCTGGGAGTCAGCAAACCTGTGCCGCGCTGAAGGATGGACGCGTCATGTGCTGGGGGAGCGGTCGCCTTGGAGATGGTACCAACCACAGTCCGACTGGTACGCCAGTTCAAGTCGCAAACCTGACCAACGCCCTGCTAATCCGCTCCAGTGAACAGTCAGCTTGTGCCCTCACCAGTCTGGGCACCGTCGTTTGTTGGGGCCAGGGTACACTGGGTCAACTCGGCTCTGGAACGAACACAAGCGGCAATACTCCAGGTCCAGTCGCCACAACGAGCGGCGCGACGCTCACTGGTATCGTTTCGCTCTACGCTGGTTTTGACAGCTTCTGCGCGATCAGTTCGACAAGCACGTATTGCTGGGGGCGCAACTCTGATGGCGATCTGGGATTTGCCACTCCTGCCAATCCCACCTCGATACTCTCTGCCACGCCTATTCAAGGCGCCCCAGCGTTTACGTTATTGGCAATGGGCGATCTTTTTCAGGTCGGTATCCAGAATGGCACAAATGTTTATCCCTGGGGCCACAGCGCAAGGGGAACCATCGTCTCAGTCTCCGGCACTGGTGACTTCCCTGCCTGGGATTCGCAATCCTTCATAGCATCTCTCAATGTCTCGCAGGTTGTCGCTGGCAATCAAAACGCTTGCTTTCTATACGTGACAGGAGATGTTCAATGCTGGGGTCATAATGCGAATGGAGAATTGGGAAATGGAACGACGATCAGTCCAGACGTGACCCCTGGGCACGAGATTGCAGGCTTTACCGCAACTCATCTGACAAGCGGCTATGATTTTACGTGCGCCCAGACTTCAGACTTGAGCGATGTTGTTTGTTGGGGTGATAACGCAAGCGGTGTAATCAACCCCGACACGACTACCAATCCACAATATTCGGTTCCCACGCTTGTTTCGTTGAACCTGCCCGTAGGGTTAATCGTTCGAGAGGTCGCCGCCTCGATATCATCGCTACACGTGTGCGCGATTGTTTCCGATGGTTCCCTCATGTGTTGGGGTGACAATCACTATCTCCAAACTGGCACCGGACAAACCAGCAGTTTCGTAACCTTACCGTCTTTCGTGCAGGCGAATTGGTGACGGATCGGACTCTCGCCGGAGACTCGTGGCTGCAAGCGCAGGACGAGCCTACGCGTCCGTCTCGAGGCTAGGCATGACAGGCATCGACTGCACGGGCGCTCGATTCTGCTGCTGCCGAATCCAGGCAGGCGGACGCGAACCGCATGAATAGAAAAGAGGGCGATCCCTCGCGGGACCGCCCTTTTTGTTTCAGTGGATGGTAGCCGAGACGCCTACGGACAGTTCAAGTTCAGGCCCGGCCCCACGTTGGTGGCCTCAGTGCCGGCGTTGGCAGTGTCGTTCGCGTTGTTCGAGTATGTATTGCTGGCGTCTAGGGTCACCTTGGTCAGTGGCGTGCTGGCCATGTCCGCGCACTTCACGTAAACGCCGTAGCCCATGCTATGGGTGAATGACGAGTGGTCCACCGAAATGACGGAGGTTGAGTTGCCATCCTCGACCACGAGGTCGCCGGGAGTGCTGCTGTAGCTGCCGGCATACGAAATGTCGGCGTAGCTGATCTGAGCTTTGCCACCGGACCATACATAAAGACCGACCCAGTCGCCAGCGGCTGGCGAAGAGAGGAGTGACGTCAGAACGACTCGTCCGGAGGCACCGCCATCAGGTTCGGCGCCAGCGATGATCACACTGCCATGGCCCGGATTCG
>Ga0265342_10002793_pt1 | contig 14773 bp, 12 predicted proteins | sample 4CB327metaG_FD_203125 | JGI IMG/M metagenome (GOLD analysis project Ga0265342, IMG submission 203125) | Rhizosphere microbial communities from Carex aquatilis grown in University of Washington, Seatle, WA, United States - 4-CB3-27 metaG | ecosystem: Host-associated > Plants > Roots >...
CTGTCCGGTCCCCTCCCCCGCGGACGGGGGAGGGGACCGGAGATCGTCCTAGCCGACTGCCGCGCCGAACAGCCGGCCGATCGCCGCGGTGACCGCCATCGCCAGGCCGCCGCCCAGGGTCACGCGCACGGCCGCGCGCAGGATCGGCGCGCCGCCCACATAGCCGCCGAACGCACCGAGCGCGGCCAGGCTCGCCAGCGATGCGAGCGCGATCACCGGCAGGCGCAGCGCCACCGGCGCCCCCAGCAGAGCGAGGATCGGGATGAGAGCGAAGGTTGCGAAGCTGGCTGCCGAAACCAACGCCGCCTGCAGCGGGCGCGCCAGCGCCGCGCGATCGATCCCCAGCTCGTCGCGCATGTGCGCGCCCAGGCGGTCGTGCTTGGAGAGCTGCTGGGCGACCTTCATCGCCAGCGCGGGATCCAGGCCGCGCCTTTCGTAGATCGTCGCCAGCTCGCGCAACTCGGCGCGCGGCGCCTCGGCCAGCTCCCGCTTCTCCTGATCGATGTCGGCCTGCTCCGCATCGCGCTGCGAGCTGACCGACACGAACTCGCCGGCCGCCATCGACATCGCGCCCGCGACCAGGCCCGCGACGCCCGCGATCAAGATCGAGTGCTCGGTCGCCGATGACGCCGCCACGCCGATCATCAGGCTGGCGGTGGACACGATCGCATCATCGGAGCCGAGCACCGCCGCGCGCAGCCAGCCGGCGCGCCCGCTGCGGTGCGCCTCGCGGGGTCGGGGCGCCTGGTGGTGGGACTTTCGCCTTCGCATGGTTCGCGGGTGGAGACTAACTGATTTCGGCGCCGCTCGCGGTAGACAACCGCGTCGCCAGCCCCACCTTGACGCTGGTGTTCTATCCAAAGATTCGAAATGGTGCGTCATGCGCAGTCGCATCTCGAGCGACGCTGGTCTTGATGGCGCTGTCCGTTGGCGGTTGTGGCCACAGCGGTACGCCGGCAGCGGCCGCACCGCCGCCCCAACCGGCCGACCTGGCCCCCGGCGCGCAGCCCACCGAGCGTAACCACCTGCTGGAAGCGCACTGGAGAGAGGTGCGGGTCAAGGCGAGCAAGCAGGGTGGGGAGGTGCTCTCATCGGTCAAGCTCGTCGGGCCGGACGTCCGGATCTTTCACGCCGGCTCGCCGCCCGAGCCCGAGAAGGCAGACAAGGTCAAGAGCGCTGACGCGCCAGCCAATCGTCCTCCCCAGGAGGTCATCGACCTGGCGGAGACACTTCGAAAGATCACGCCGCTCGCCATCGACCACCTGGATATCCTCGACGGCCAGGTCGCGTTCGTGGACGTGAGTCGCGCGGAGCGTCCCGAGCTTTGGCTTCATGAGCTGCAGCTATCGATCGAGAACCTGACCACGCGCGTGCGCAGCGGGGAGGGGAGGCCGGTCCTGCTCACCGCGAGCGGTAAGCTCGCGAAGAGCGGCGACGTCTCCATCTTCATCACCGCCAATCCGTTCGAGAAGGGTCTGACGTTTTCGGGGCGGGTCGCGGTGGTCGGCCTGGAGACGGCCGAGCTCTATCGCTTCATCGAGCCCGCGACCGACCTGCAGGCGCCGCGGGGTACGATCGACATCTTCATCGAGTTCGATTGCCGCAACGGCGAGCTCACCGGTGGTGTCAAGCCGGTGCTGAAGAACGTCTCCATTCAGCCGACCAAGAAGAATCCGTTCACGGTGTTGAAGGCGTGGGCCGCCGATCTGGCGCTCAAGATCTTCTCGAATGGAGCCGGCAGCCGCGCCGCGGTTGCGACGGTGGTTCCCATCAAGGGCTCCGTGATCGGGCCCGACGTTCAGCTGTGGCCGACGATCTTCGGCGTGATGCGCAACGCGTTCGTCGAGGGCCTGACCGAGGGTTACGAGCACGTGCCTCCGGCGACCGCGCCCAAGAAGCAGAGCGTGGTCAAGCAGGGCATCGATGCGATGACCGCCTCGCAGCCGCCCAAGGCGCAGCCCACGTCGCCTTCGGATCCCGCGCCATCGGCGGCGACCAAACCGGACCACGAGCTTGGCGCCGAGACAGGCATTCCGGTCGCGGCGACGCCTCAGGGGCTGATGCGCGACGGAGCGGAGACGCGCATTCAGGAGCGGCTGAAGGCGCGCGGCCTCCTGCGCGCGGACCAGAGCAACGGCCAGCTCGACGCCGATACGCGTGCCGCGCTTCGGACGTTCCAGAAGAGCAAGGGGCTACCGACGACTGGCTTGCCGAGCTATGAGACGGTCGACAACCTGGGGCTGGATCTCGACGCGATCTTTCACTCCACGCCGCGGCCGGGCGACCCGACCGCAGCCGCGGTCCGCGCTCGACGGCCCTGAGGCACCTCCGCTGTGGGGCGAGACAGAGTCGCGCCCCCCTCTTTCCATCGTACGTCGCCGATGAATTGTGGGTCGGCGAGCGTCCCGGCCAGCTTTGCATTGGCGCTGACCTGACCGCCCAGCGCCTCGATGCTCGGGTTGAGCTGCCTCACCCACGCGACGTCCAGGTCCTTCGCCACCACCTGGCCGTGGACCGGCCTCTTGTTCAGCGGCGGTCCGTGGAGAACTTGCGGATATCCGAGGTCGGCGGCGATGTTGGCATCGACGCGCAACGAGCCACCGCGTGCCGCGGAGAAGGTCAGGTTCGCGTGCGCGGCGCGGTCGGCATAGGTGACGTGCAGCGCCGCCTGACCTAGGTCGACGTCGCCGGCCGAGGTCGTGCCCGACGCTTTGCGCGCGGCGGCCACCGCCGCACTGTTCGGGGGCGGTGCGGGCAGCTTCAACCCGCTGGCATTTACCTCGCAGCTCAACTTCGGTTGCTCGGCGGTGCCGGCGAGCTTCAGGTGCAACGTCATGCGGCCGTCGACGGGCGCGGCCTTCGCGGTCATGCCGCGTATCAACTCGCCGAGGTCCAGTCGCTCGATATCGACCCGCACGTCGAGCGGCGCGCCCGGGGCGGCGAACGCGACCGGAAGCTGAAAGGCCGCATCCAGCGCGGCGAACGGCGCCTCGACCTTGGTGGTTCCTTCGACCTGCCCGTCAGCGAGCGTCGCACGCACGTTGGCGTCGACGCGCGACCAGTTGCGCGCGCGCCCGCCCTCGAGGTCGACGCGCGCGACGACGCGCGGTTGCGCGACAGTTCCGTCGGCGCGCACGTCGACGCCAACCAAGCCGCCGAGGTGCAGCGACGGATCGACCAGGATGTGCGGTAGGAGAGCGAGGCGCAGGTTCTGGACGGCGAGGTGGGCATCGATCGCGTCGCCGGCCTTCGAGGCGTCGATCGCGATCGTCTGCCCCTGCGAGCCCAGCCGAAGGTTGGACAGCGACAAGCGCTCGCCGCCGAAGCCGACGTGCGCCGTGCCGTCGAGCGCCCAGAGCGCGTCGGGAAAACGCAGCGTGAAGAACCCGAGCGCCAGGCCGCGGGAGTCGGGGTCGAGCGTTCCACTCAGTGTGAGGTCGACGGCCTCGGGGGACGCCAGCGCCGCCTTGGCCGAGACCGCCTGCCCGCGAACCGCCGCGACGAGCGCGAGCCCGCTCAGGTGGGTGGCGCCGGTGCGGACCGACGCGACGCGAATGTCCAGGTCGGCGAGATCCGGCGACGTCACCAGGTGCGCAGTGCGCGCCTCCAGCGTGACGCCGTCGATGGCGTTGTCACCGATGCGCAGCCGCTCGAGCGCGCCCTTCGCGCGGCCGCTCCAGGTGACCGGTGCGCCGCTCATCTTGCCACCGCACCAGAGATCGATGTGGCCGTGGCCGGTGACTGGCGGCAGCGGGCGACCGGTGAGATCTCCCGCCGCATGTGCCGCGAGCGCCAGATCGTCGAGCGCCAGCTTGCCGTCGAAGCTGAAGGCGTCGCTGCCGCCGCCCTTGCCGTCGAAGGCGATCCCCGGTACCGCGAGCGCGATGGCGAGCATCGGCACGCCCGGCTGGGTGGCGCCCTCGATGCGCAGCGGCCCCCAGGTGTGGCCGGCGAGGCTGAACGCGGGGATCTGGAGCGCGACTCGGCCTTCGGCGTTCTCGATGTGCGTTCCCAGGAGCGCCATGTGGGCGCGAATGGTTCCACCGAGGAGCACGCCATCGATCTGGCTGCGCAGCTCATCGCCGCGCGCTTGCACGCCGGCCGTCAGGTGAAGGGGGCCCACCGGCCCGACCCGGCTCTCGCCGTCGAGTTGCGCCGCGAGATTCAGCGAGCCATTTCCCAGCGCGTAGCGCACGTGGCCGAGAAGATGGAGCGCCGCCAGATGGAGCCTCGGGTCAGCGGTGGTACCGCGCGGGCGGGAGACCGCGACCGCCAGATCGCCGCCGTTTACCTCGATGCGCTCGACGCTCACGACCCAGCCTTCGCTGGTGGTTTTCGGCCGCGGCGCCGGCTCAGTCTTCGGGCGCTCGTGTCGCGGTGCGGTCGCCTGCGCCAGGTTCGTGCCGTCGGCGCCGGAGAGCAACCCCAGCTGGGGCGTGTCGATGCGGAACGCGGTCACTCGCACTTCCTTGTGGAGCAAGCGCGTCACCGAGTAGGCGACGTCGATTTCCGCGATGTCGGCGACCAGGTGGCCCTGTGGATCGCGCAGCTCCAAGCCGCGCAGCGCGAGGTGATTGCCCCCGAAGATGAGCGCCCCGATCTCGAAGTGCCCTCGAATCTGGTCGTTGACGCGCGAGACCAGCACGCCGCGCAACTTCTCGCTGCCCCACGACGTTCGCAGGATCGACATCGTCGAACCGACCAGCAGCGCGAGGGCGGCTACGATGCAGCCGACGATTCTCAATCCAAGCCCGCCAGCGCGTTTCATCGTCATTTTCCCCGCAGGGAAGGTAGCCACCCCCCTTCCCTCTGAACAGGCCTCTATCGGGGATCTCCGCATTGATGAGCCTTGGAGTTCCCCGGACAATGCTTACCTTCCAGCTTCGATGGTCATAGTCCAGGCGATCTTTTCATTGCTGAGCAAGATGGCTGGCAAAGTGCTGAACGCCGTCTTCGGCTGGGCCGTCATTGCCTTGTTCGGGCGGTCATCATCGAAACAGCAGACGCTGCTCACGGGGCTGGTCGGCGCCGCCGCTCTCTGGCCGCTGTTGTTGCTCGGGATTGGGTTGCCCAAGGTCGCGGCCCTGGTGATCGCGTTCATTCCCTATTCCAGGCACATCCCTGCGCAGGTCCTGCGCGCGATCTGGTTTGGGCTGGCAGTCGCGGTCCCGATCGCGGTCGGGTTGGTGGTCGCCAGCAAGGCGCCCCCGGGCTCGCCGCGTGAATCATTTGCGAAGCGCGTCGCGCGCGGCTTTCCCATCACCGCCGGAATCGCCGGCGCGTTCCTGGTGATGTTCGTGGTCGTGCCGGTGTTGCGGCTAATCTCCGTCGCCCGCGGGCGACAAGACGAGCACGTACCGATGCTGACGACCGGCGCCGGCTACGAGACAGTCGCTGAAATGATCGACGAGACTCTGGAACGGCATCATTTGGACGCGCCGCGCGCTGCGCCGGCATGGTGGTTGAAAGCGCCGGCGCGCATCTTGGGTTTCTTCGGGGGGCGATCGTTGCGCGGATTCATGCCGGCCGAGCTGGCCTACTGGCTGGGGCCCGGCCTGGAGCTGGCGCTCTACCCGAGCGATCTCCTGATCCGCGGCGCCAAGTCAAAGGCCGCGTGGGCCCACGGTGTGCTGGCCGAAGAGCTCACGCGCGGGCCGGGTTTGCAGACTCTGGACGTGACGGCACAGAAGGTCGAACAGCAGATTCGCACGCTGTGGACGGCGGTCGAGAGCGATCCGTCGCATGCCCGCGATTCGGGGGATCTGCACGAACGTTACGTGGCGATCGCAGCCGCCCTCGGCCAGGTGGAAGTTCCCTATGACGATTGGCAGGTCCTGTATCGTGAGACGGCCCAGCTGGGTCGCGCCATCGACGGCGAGCCCCAGCTGCTGGAGCTCGCGTTGACCAGCGGGCACGCTCCTCAGCCGTAGGTTCGAGGAACACCCCTGGCGCCGGCAACTGTGCCGTCCGCGACACGCCGTGAATTTTGTGACCGTGGTCCGCATGTGGGCGCGGCGCAGGCTTCCCGCGGTTTCCGTACGCCTTTTGTCGCGCGCCGCTTGGCGCGCAATTTGAAAGGTGCCATCACCCGAAAGGGTGGTGGCTGCGTGGAAACAGACAGCGGGTCGTACGTTGGATCTAGTGAGATGACAATAGGGCATCGATCGCCGCTTCCGTCGCCGCCGCGACATGGCGCGAGCGCTCCGGCGCTCCTGGTGGTGGCGCTGGGCGCGATCGCCGCCGGTGCCAGTGGCGGCTGCGCGGTGAGCTCGACGTATCGCGTTCCCGGTCTGGAGGTCCAGCGCCTGGCCAACCTGCCGCCAGAGGCGCGCAGTAACGACATCCGGGTCGTTCCCGAGACCGCGCCGCTTTATCCCAGCACCCAGCGTCTGGCACCGCCACCACCCCCGGTGGTCGCGCCCCCGCCGGCCCCACCGGGCTATGGCCCCGACGTGGTGGTGGTCGACGAGCAGCCGCCGGTCGTCGTCGTCGAGCCGGGCGTCTACGTCGACGTGGCCATCCCCATCGGCGGCGGGCATCCGCGCGTTGGGCCGCCGCCGTACGGGGCGTCGGGCCGTCCGCCGCCGCGCGTGGCGCCGCCGCCCGCGCGCGCCGGGTTCGTGGGAACGCCGGTCAGCAGCGGCGGTGGCCTGCGTGGCTCGCCGCCCGCGGCGACGGCACCGAGGACCAGCGGATGGCGCGGGTCGCCGGTGGCCAGTGCGCCCCGAACGTCAGTGCCGCCGCGCGCGAGCGTGCCCAGGTCCAGCGGTGGCGGGCACGTCGGCGGCGGCGGTGGTCACCACGGTGGTGGTGGTGGTGGATCGGACGCGGCCGTCGCGGTCGGTGCGGCTGTCGCGGTCGTAGGCCTGATCGCGCTCGCCGCGGTTGCTGCCGAGGCCAACGCCAAGGCCGAGCGCGCACGAACGTTCGATGGCTGGGTCAACGTGAACCCATCGCACCCGCTGCTGCTTCACTACAGCAACAACTACGAGCGGACCGTGCCGCTCGATGCGTTGCAGCCCCGGGACGCCATCGGCGTGCAGTATGCGGTTCTGTCGTCGGATGACGGGGACGTCGAGCTGAAGGCACCGCAGCCCGTGGCGGTACGCCCCGCGGCGGCGGCTGCGCCACCCGTGGCGCGCGCCATGCCGCCTGCGTCGACTCTGCCCGCCACGCCCGCCCCGCCGCCGGCCGCCGTTCCATCCGCGCCCGCGCCCGCGTACACGCCGGCGCCCCCGCCACCCGTTCCGCCGGCTCCGCCCGCGGCGCCGGCCCAACCGACGAGCTGACCGCTACATCTTCGCGAAGAAGTCGAGGGTTCGCTGCCACGCCTGCGCGGTCGCGGCCGCGTTGTAACGGATCGGGATCTTCATGTCGATCGCGGTCTCGTTGCCAAAGGCGTGCTTCGCGTTGTAGCGATAGATCTGCGCGTGTACGCCGGCCGCGGCGAGCTTCTTCTCCAGCGGCTCCACCCCCGCGATCGGGAAGAACGCATCCTCGGTCGCGAAGTGGCAGAGGAGCGGCGCCTTGATCTTGGTGGCGTCGAGGTATTCGAGCGGCGGGTAGCCGTACCAGCTGGTGGTCGCGCTGGCCTCGGGCACGTTGGCGGCGCCGAGCAACGCCAGCGCGCCGCCCATGCAGAATCCGTTGATGCCCACCTTGTCGCTACCGCGCTTGAGGTAGGCCACCGCGCCGCGCACGTCCTGGCCCGCGGCGTCGCCAAAATTGAGGCCGTTCATCAGGTGCTCCGCTTCCTTCGCTTCGACGGTGACCGTGCCGCGAAACAGATCCGGCACCAGCACGCGGTAGCCCGCGGCGGCGAAGCGCTCGGCGACGCTCTTGATCTGCGTGTTCACGCCCCACCATTCCTGGATCACCACCAGCCCAGGCGCGCGCCCGCCGCTTTCAGGCTCGACGTAGTACCCCGAGATGTTCTTCCCGTCCGGACGAGGAAACTCGATCACTTGCGCCATGACGATCCTCCTTCGTGGTGTCGGGCGCGAAGCGTGCGCCAAATCGCGGCGCGCTGAAAGCGATCTCGGTAACGAAAGTGACGGATGCCGAGGGCGTGTCCCAGCATCACGACCGGCCCGAGGCGGATACCGGTGCCGTCCTCTGGTGGCGGGCGACTGCGGCGGCCAGACGGTCGCGATCGGTCTCGGGTAGCGCGGTGAATGCCAGGCGCAAGTTCTGGGATCGTGGTATGGCCACGGCCCGCGCATCGACGACGACCGCCGCCAAGGCTTCGAAGGTCGCGTGCTCGTCGAGCATGAACCAGCACAGAACGTGGCTGCCGCGGACCACGGGGCGCGCCAGCAAGGCCGGCAAGGTCAGCGAGAGTCCTCCGGCGCTGACGTCGCCCATCGTCCCCGAGAGCAGCGTCACCGGCCCCATCCGCGTCGGAGCGGCCACGCGTGCGTCACCGGAGGGAGCCGGCGCGTCGATGACCTGGATCTTGATGGGAGCGCTGACGCGCACCCGGATGAATTCGCGGTCCTGCTGGCGTTCGGGTTTTTCGTCATGAGACAGGAACACGCGCCGGCCGGGAACCCGAGCGCCCGACGCCGTGACGACCGCAGGCATCTCTTCCGACTGCAAGACCTGCACGCGCGCGAGATAGCGGGCGTCGTCGGGCCGCTCGATGGTGATGTTGACGGTGGCACCCTCGGCGAACGCTGCCGTCACGGGCCATTCGAACGCGAAGCTGGCTTCACTCACCTCGACGACGTTTCCGTGCACGCCGTTCGTCGAGACCGAGTCGCCCGCCGCGAGCTCGCGCGTGCTGAGCAGCCATAGATGGGCCGACAGCGGGGAGAACCCGAGCGCGCGACGCAGGCGCCGTACGCGCTCGAACCTCGAGTTGGGGGCCGGCCGGATCGCGGGCGCCTCGTCGGCCAACCACGTGGCGGTGGCGTGCTCGAACGGGGCCAGGCGGGTCATGACCTCGAGAACCGGCACCTCGCCGGCCGCGGCGATCCGGGTCAGGTCGGCGAAGTCGTCGTTCGACAGTTCGGCGCGCGAGAGCACCGCCTGGATCTGTTCCGCGAGCGCGCGCCGGTGCCGTCGCCGGCGGATCCACGCCGACATCGCCACCGAAATGACCACCAGGGCCAGGACGTAGAGACCCACTCGCGCCCAGTTGGTCGCGCGGTTCTCGGCGAAGCTGTCCTGCACCGAGTGGAGAAATTGATCGATGGGCCTCACCGACTCCAATGGTCCTGCCGAGGGCAATCGTCGCGCAATTTGAAGTCAAAGACTACTTTCCCACCTGCGAGAGGCGCTAGCGTGGGTGCCGGACTACATGCACTTGGGATCGGGCCGCGAAATCAGGACCGATGTGTCGACGGCCAAGGGCACGCATCCGTGCGCCGTCGCCGGTCCACCTTCGACGGGATCGCCGCAGATGAGATCGAACGGCGTCTGCGCGGGCAAGTGACATGAGAGACATGTGGCACGCGCGTTCGATACGCTCGTGCCTCCACCGCGGTTGGCGATGGAGACGCCCGTCCCTCCGTCGGGGGGGCCGTTGAATAGAAAAAATTCCCAGTCGTTGCTGGTTGCGTCGAAGCCCTGACCGCGCTTGACCATCGCCTCCAGCGGATTGAGCTGCACGATCGTACCGACGGGATAGGTGCCGCCCGAGGACGATCTCGCCACTGCGAGCATTTCGGCGTCGTGTCCAAGCGTGTTCTTGTAGCGGGCGACTCCGACCATCGTCCATTCGCTGTTTCGATTGCAGTCGAAATCGCTGAGGGTGGCGACAAAATCCTCGCCGATCACGTTGCCATCGCTGGCCGATCCATCCGCGGCAGGCCCGCTGTCCGATGTTGTCGCGACGTCATCGAGAGATCCGTCGCCAGGGTTCGTCGAGACAGAAGCCTTTGGTGTGTCGGATGACCGACAAGCCAGGCACGCGGTGGCGACAATCAGAAGCGAAAGTTTCATCGAGACACCTCCGTTGAAAGCTGCGCTGGACGTCGCGAACGGCGCACTCGTGTACGCGAACCCAACCCTGCGCAACCCGCGCGGAGAGTCGCTCACAGTGCACCGCATTACAAGCGCATCCCGTCACGCAAGAGTCGGAGATCGGGGTGGGGTGAGGCGCAGGATAGAATTCGGTCAGGCACCACACCGACCGACGCGCGTCAGGTCCTCGCGACTAAGAAATCTTCTCCGCTCGACGGTCGCAGCCCATCGGTCCGGCCCGAGAAGTACCGCTTGTCGTGGTCGGCGGCCGAGACGTGACGGGCATCGTTGAACCCGACCTCGCGCGAGAGTGCCAGCAGCTCCGCCGGATCGAAGAAACTGACAGCAGGGGTGCCGGACGCCGCGACACTCTTTTTCGCCCACTCCAATCTGGCGCGGTCCTCGGGATCCCTGAGCTCGACCGGTGTCAGGAAGGTCATCGCAAACGTGGAGCCGGGTGCGAGTGTCGCGAGCTGGCGCAGCGTGGCCTTCGTCGCGGCTTTGGTCAGGTACATGCTGACTCCGGTGGAGACCACGACCGCGGGATGGTTGCTATCGAATCCGGCGCTCATCAACCGCTCCCACCACGAAGCACCACCCTCGAAGTCCACAGGTACGAATCGCAAAAAGGATGGGACGCCGTAGCCAAGATCGGCGAGACGTTGGATTTTCCACTCTTGAGGGCCAGGGCGGTCGACTTCGAAAACGCGGAGGCGCGAGGCGATCTCCGGCTTCCTCTGGGCGAAGGTGTCGAGGCCCGCTCCAAGGATGACGTACTGACCGATGCCGCGCTCGACCTGTTCGGCGACAAGGTCCTCGACGAAGCGAGCGCGAGCGACGATTGCCGCACGGATACGCCGCGTCCACTGCGGATCCACGTCGTGCGGATCGCGCCAGCCCGCCTCAGGCAGCGCCAACTTGAGGCCGATCTCGTCCTCGAATACATGTGGCGGCGAATCGAGTTGAACGTGCATGGCGCGCCATAGCGCTGTTCTCATCGCCGTGATGTCGGGGCCGAGTTTCTTGTCGTCGGGCATGAGGCGCCTAGCTTATCGCTTCTCACTGGCGGTGGTCCCTGACTGCAACACGGGCGCGAGGGCGGCTCCCGTGGCTGATTCTCCTCCCAGAGATACCGCTGGCGTCTGCGGCCCGAGCTACCGATGATCAACCTTCAGAACGATGGGACAGCAGCGAAGCCTTGGTTCGGCAAGTTCTCCGCCTCATCGGGGAACACAACCTGCAGGTGAAGTCGTGAAGCAGGCATTTCGATATCGAATCCTCGTCGAGTGGAGCGAAGAGGACCAGGTCTACATCGCGCGCGTTCCGGCGTTGCCGGGGTGCATCGCCCACGGCGAGACAGCGGAGAAAGCAACCCATGAGGCTGAGCGCGCGGCCGCGTTGATGCTGGACGTCTTACGTGAGGATCGAAAGCCCCTCCCGCCCGAGGACGCCGTCGCCGACTTCTCGGGACAGCTCCGGCTACGACTGCCTAAGTCGCTGCATGAGGAGGTTTCGCGTCTCGCCACGGCGGAGGGGGTGTCCATCAACGCCCTTCTCCTGTCGCTGGTGGCCGAGGGGTGTGGGCGGCGAGCGCCTCACCAGACCGACCGAGGCGGCAAGGGAGCGCGCCCCGGCAAACGAAAGGCGGTGGCTTGATGCCTCGGAAGTCACGGCGGCGCCCGCATAACATGAGTGACGGTGCACGCGACAGACGTTCGCGTCGCGCTGGGTGATGGACGGACGGCCGATCGAGAAACGGAAAGAGATCCCCGGCCACTCGAAGGTGCAGGTGACGGAGCGCCACGCGCACCTCAAGACGGATCGCTTCTCGCCCACCGACCTCGCAGCGATGAGCGTCGACCTCACCCCCGGCGACGCCAAGACCGGTACCATTGGCTACGCTGTGGCTACAGCGGAGGTGGACGAGCGCACCGTGAAGTCGTAAGTATTTGGTTTCGTCCCCGCGAGGATGGCGGAACTGGTAGACGCGCCAGACTTAGGATCTGGTTTCGAAAGAAGTAGGGGTTCGAGTCCCCTTCCTCGCACTGACAAGGACGACGCGGGGTTAGGAGTTGGTAGCCGCGTCGGCTGAATCAGAATCCGGTGACGATCCCCCACCTGATCCCCCACTTGGCACCGCCGCCCGGTCCCCCTCTCGCGGCCCCAACACCAGACGCACCACGCTGCCCGCTGCCGCCAGCTTCTCATCCCGACCCACGTGCGAGTAGTGCTCGGTCATGGCCTGCGTGACGTGGCCGGTGATCGCGCGCGTGACAATCTCGCCTGCGACCTGGCGCGCGATGTTGTTGAACGTGCGCCGGAAGCCATGGACCGTGAAACGCCCCTTGATGCCCACCACCTTCAGCACGCGCAGCAGCGGCCTCCTGAGGTAGTTCTTCTTGAGAACGCCTCCCTCCTCCTCCGCGAAGATCCACCCCTCCTTCAGCCCCGCATGCTGCCCAGCCACCAGCCGCGCGCGATGCGCGCGGAGTGCGGCCGCCAGCTCTGCCACCAGCGGCACTGTACGCGCCACCCCCGTCTTCGTGGTCGAGATGTGTCCCTTCCACTGCGCCCGCACCACCCGGATCTGTCCCTCCCCCTCCCGCACGTCGCCCCACTTCAACGCCGTCGCCTCGCCAAACCGGAGCCCCGTGAGCGCCAGCATGAGCGCGAGCGCGTAGTCGCCCGCTTCGGACCGGCCGAATTCGCCCAGCACCTTCCCCAGCTCCTCCGGCGACAGGATGTTCGGATCGTCGTCGGGAGCATGCCGGAGCGGGATCGCCCGAACTCGTTCCGCCGGCGAGCGCGCGAGGTTGAAATCCGCGCACCCGTCCGACAGGACCATCTTCAACATCCGTAGCGCGTTGTTCGCCGTCGCCGCCGCCCGCTTTCCCGCCAGCTCCGCGTGCCAATCCCTCACGTCCTTGTCTGCGATCTTGTCGAGGAAGAAGTCGCCCAGTGCGGGCATGACGTGGCAGTCAAGGATCTCCGCGTACGTCCTTGCGGTCGACGGCTTGACCGCGAGCGTCCTGGATTTCATCCACGACGTCGCGTAGTCGTCGAGACGCGGCACGACGACGGACCGTTGGTCCGACGTGTGGATCTCCTTGCGCCACTGCTCCCGCAGCAGGACAGCGTCCTCGGTCGACGCCTCGATGATTCGGTCCACCTCCTTCATCCGGCCGGTTCTGGGGTCCACGGCGCGAAGCCGGATGCGCTTCCGGCCGTGTGACATAGGTTCGATCCCCGGGTAACGAGCGTGCTTCCTCGGCATGTTCCACTCCTGCCGGGGCCATGGAAGCGCCATGACCGGCGAGCATAGCGTCCAGGTCTTCCCGTCGAAACAAGTACGTGCGCCCGCGCTTACCGGTGGGGCGAAGCCGGCCAGCGGCCACGAGGTTGCGGATCGCCGAAGACCCCTTGTAGCGGGCATAGTCAGCCGCTTCGGCGGTGGTGAGGTACGGTGAGGCGGTCTTCATGGGGCTCCTTCGTGATGCCGCGCGACGCCATTGCTCTCTGCCCAGCCATTGACCTCCTTGGTTGGGCGGAAAGCATTCTCGTAACGGTATGGGTCACCCTTCCGGCCGGTCCCCACGCGTCGGACCTGCCCTGATTCCAGCAGGCGGTCGATTGCCCTCTGACACGTGGCTCGTTTCACTTCGGTCCTGCCCGTCAGCTCCTCGACCGTGAGCGACGCCGCAGCGGCGACCAGCGTGCTCATGATGGCCTCCCCGGCGTTCCCGAGAGCAACCGCTTCGTCACTACCCCGCGCGACGTATCCCGCGTCGGTCAGATCGATGATGAGCTTCTCGGGAACCTCACCGAATCGGGACAACGTGTGGATCGCGCGACAAGCGTCGTGGCCGGTTCCGTCCAGACGCCTCACCGACATCACGATGTCCGCCGACCCCGTCAGCGCGGAGCTTCCCCGAGCGGACTCCCCAACGTCCCCCACCCCCTTCCGATCGTGGTGAACCACAAGCACCGCGATCCCGTCAGCGGCGGCGCTCTGCAGTGGACGAAGCATCTCGAGCGCCGTCCCACTGTCGTTCTCGCCGTCGCCCCTGAGCTGGGCGAACTGGCCGATCGTGTCGATCACGAACAGCCGCGCGCCGACCTCCTTGCAGCGCTTGTGACCGAGTTGGGCTGCGTCGAGCCATGGAACGGTCGTCACGCGATGCCACTGGAGCAAGTGCAGGTCTACGCGATCCCGCAGCCCCGCCCGTCCCAAGGCGGCGACGAGGGTGGCGTCCCTCTCCTCCGTCAGGTAGACGACGGGAGTCTTGGCGGTGGGCGCCTCGAGAAAGTCACCGCCATCCAAGATGGCCGCGACGAGCCTGAGTAAGAAGGTGGTTTTGCCGGCCGTCTTGGGCTTGCCCGTGAGCTGGGTGATCGCGCCGGCCACCAACCAAGGCCGTGCGATCCAAGGCACGGTCTCTGGCGACGAGGAACAGAGCTCGGCGGCGGTCCTGAATGGGCTCGGCCCTGACCGAGAAAGACCAGCGTCCGACCCAAGGTCGGAAACAGCGCTGGCCTCGGGTGCGTAGCGGGCGACTGATTGGCTCACGCGGCGAACGTCGCGTTCATCCAGAGGAGGATCGCAGCTCAGACGATTCTGAATGTTCAGCGCGGCTGCGATCGCCTCCTCGTCGAAACCAACCCGGCGCATCGTGCCGCCCATGCTGACCATCGAATCGTTTCGTGTTCCGTCGCTGAAGCGGATACCCGGAGGGCGAACAGCCGTGCGAACGGTCGATCGTCCCTTCACGACGAGCGACAGCAACCACGGAGGCGCATCAGCGGGGGG
>Ga0265342_10002801_pt1 | contig 14757 bp, 15 predicted proteins | sample 4CB327metaG_FD_203125 | JGI IMG/M metagenome (GOLD analysis project Ga0265342, IMG submission 203125) | Rhizosphere microbial communities from Carex aquatilis grown in University of Washington, Seatle, WA, United States - 4-CB3-27 metaG | ecosystem: Host-associated > Plants > Roots >...
GGCGCGGGGGGGGGGCGGGGCGGGGGGGGGGGCGGGGGGGGCCCCCGCGGGGCCCCCCCCCCCCCCCAGGCCCCGCAACTGGCTAAACTACGGGCCACCTGACATTTCGTCAAGTGACCCGTAAGTTTTACTATCCGCGCCGGCGGCCCTGTTACGCAGTCGCGGGGATCTATTTAAGTTTCTCCAGGACGGAAGACAGCGCTTCCAATTCGGCCAGGATGGCCGGCCTGTCCGGGTAGGAACCTCCTTTCAGCGCGTTGGTCACCGCGGTTTTGCAGGAGCGGCCGGCGGGCGTATTGGCGCGCAGAGAGTTCCATGCGCTCTGGAGCGCGGCGTCCAGTTCCGCGCCGAAGACCGACTGCGCTTTCGCGAGGGCCAGCAGGGCCAGCGCCTGGTCGGGCAGGGACGCCTTCGTCCCGTCGGGCTCCAGGAACGCGCCCGAAGCGTCCTGCAGCGAGACCAATTGCCTGGCCAGCCTGCGGGAAGGCGCCGCCAGCAGTTCTCCGGCCAGCCCGGCCACCCTGCTTTCTCCGGCAGGGACCGATGCGGCAGCTGTTTTTTTATCTTTCTCAGCCGGGAACGCTATGCCTTTTGACGCTTGTGCCGAAAACATATCCAGAGAGCTGCCTGCATAGCTGGATTTACTTTCTGCGCCCCTGACCGCCGAGGGAGCGGCCATCCTGGCGTAGCCGGAAGCTCCCGTCGCTCGCCCGGCAACAGCGCTCATGTTCGAGCTCGCGCCGCCGAAGAAGCCTTCGTACCTGGTACCTTCCGGCAGTTCGGACTCCACGGGCACCAGCAGGGGCGTCTGCCCGGCCGAGGCCGTGCTCTCGTCCACCGCCACGAAAGAAGTGTACTGCGTTACCAGTTCGTGTTCCAGGCCCAGCTGTATTATCTTCTCCCTCGCGTCCGCGTCCTCTTTACCGTACATCGCGCGGGTAAGCTCGGTAATGCGCGCCCTGGCCCACAGCGGCCCCATGGCGGCGTTGGCGGCCTCTTTCTCAGGCAGGTCCACCTTCACCGGCATCGCCCAGGGCTTCCCCATCATTTTCCCGCGCAGCGTTACGGTAGCGCTGCCGCTTTTTTCGTACCTGGCGTGCAGGAACACCGGCTGCCCGGCGAACAGGTCCTGCATGACGGCCGGCGAGGGCTCCTGCACGTCGAGCCCTTTCCAGTCCACCGACAGGTCGGTCAGCACCGGCTTGGAGATCCTGTCGTAGAACCGCTCTATCACCTTCTCCAGCTTGGCGGGTTTTTCGTCCTGCCGCACGTACTGCACGGTGCCTTTGCCCATCACCGCCATTTCCTCCAGCAGGTAGGTGTTGGGCGACGACCCTACGCCCAGCGGGAAGATGCGGCTGTTGTTAAGATGCTCCTTTATGAACCCCAGGATCTCAGCCTCGTTGCCGATATACCCGTCCGTCATGAACATCACAATGCGCATCCGCTCCGGGTCCTTAGGCGCTTCCAGCACCGCGCGTATCGCTTCCAGCATCTCTGTCCCGCCGCCCTCGTGAAGACCGTTTATTACCGAGCGGCCGAGCGCGATATTCTCCGGCGTGTTCTTAAGCGGCTTCTCAAAATGAAGTTTGTTGCCCGCAGAGAAACTTAATATCTGGAACGTATCCCCGGGATTCATACCCGCAAGGCAGCGCAGCGCCGTTTCTTTGGCCGTCTCGATCGGGAAGCCGCTCATCGAGCCGGACACGTCCAGCGCGAAGACCAGTTCCTTGGGCGTGACCTGCGACAGCGGGAAGTCCGCGCTGGGCTGCACCATCAGCGTCAGGTAGCCTTCCTTCCCGTCCTTGTGCGCCAGCACCGCGGCATCCACGGCTTTTCCGGCCGGTTCGTAGGTCAGCAGGAAATCCTTGTTGGGGATGCGGTCGTCCGGGTCCAGCCCTATCTCCGCCGCCGCTCCGCCCGGCGTTTTCACAGTTATCTCGTGCGAGGTGCTCCGGATGTTCTTCACCGCTATCCCCGCGTTCAGTTTCACCTCCACGGAGATATCGCGGCCCGACCGCTGCCCGGGCTTCACTACGGGCGGCGTTATGCGCGACGCGTCCCCCACGGCGTCGGTGTCGGCGGACCAGCCGGTCCCGGTCTTGCCCGCGGCCTGGCCGGGGATGTAGCGCGGCCCCACCGTCATCGGGAAGCTGAATTTGTATACCCCGTGGTCATAAGCCAGGTCCTGGATGTATTTAAGAGTGACCCTTATTTCATGGCCCGGAGGAATATTGGCCACCGACTGTGTGAAGATGTTGGGCCGCTCCTGGTCCAGCAGCGCGGCGGTCTTGCCCTGGGCTTTGGCGGCCTCATAGATCTGCTTGGCGTCCTCGCGCTTCTTTATTTGTCCCTTAATAACGCGGTCCGCCACGGTCAGCGTCATGGCGTTGACCGCCGCGTTCTCGGGCAGAGGGAACACATAGACCGCCTCGATGGGCCTGTCCGCCGGGTTGCCGAACACCTGCGTTACGCTGACCTCGGCCACGAAGCCGGAGATCTCCGCCTTCACCTCGGTATGCTTCAGCGGCAGTATGCGCCGGCCGTCCCCGGCCATCTGCATGCAGCCCTCGCCCGGGTCGGCCGCCTGCGCGGACAACAGCGCCGGGAGCGCCAGCATAAGCGCCGGCGCCAGCAATTTTCCTATCAGCGTTTTGATCTTCATATAGCCTCCTGTGCGTACCTGTCCCCGTTAGACACCGGAGCGCGGAAAAAGTTCCAGCCGGTTCCGCTTTTTGCTAAACTTTCCCCGGGGATCCTTCTTCATGACGAACCACTCTGGAACTTTTCTCGACCGCCGGTGTCTTTTTATCGAAGCCCCGGGAGGCCGCATTGGACGCTGAAGAGTTATTTGAAAAATTCTCGCCCATGGTGTACAACCTGGCGCTGAGGCTGTGCGGCAACAGGAGCGACGCCCAGGATATAGCCCAGGACGCTTTTCTGAAGGCGGTGCGCGGGCTCGGGAACCTGCGGGAGCAGTCAGTCGCCGGCACGTGGCTGTACCGCATCACCATGAACGTCTGGAAGAACCGGGTGCGGTCCGAGAAGCGCCGCTCTTTCTGGAAGACCTTCTCGCTGGACTGGCGCAAGGACGGGGACGACGAACCGGCCCTGCAGCTCCGGGCTCCGGACGCCCCGGCTGACGCGGCCATAGAGCAGCGCGACGAGAAAGCGGCGCTGGAAAAAGCCCTTTCGCAGCTGGACCCGGAAGACCGCGCCCTGCTGGTACTGCGGGAGATAGAAGGCCGCTCCTACCAGGAGATAGCAGAAATAACGGAGAGGCCGCTGGGCTCGGTTAAATCCGGGATCTCCAGGGCGCGCGAGGCCCTGAGACAGAAAATGAGCGGACTGGTCTAAGACAATGGATCATAAAACCTGCAGGGATAATCTTTCGGCCTTCCTGGACGGCGAACTGCCTCCGGGTGAGCGCGCGCTGGTGGAGGCCCACCTGGCCGGCTGCCCGGAATGCGCCGGCGTACTGGCCGGGCTGGGGAAGGTCTCGGGCATTTTCAAAAAGCACGCCATGGAGCCGGTACCGCCCTCATTAAAGGAAGGAGTCTTCGGCAGCCGCGGCGCGGAAAAGGCCTATAACCCCTGGCTCAAGCCGGTCCTGGCTCTCTCCGCGGCCGCTGCCGGGGTACTGATCTTCCTGAACGTGCCCAAAAGCCCGCAGCGGGCGCCATTGCAGATGAAAAACGGCTATTCGCCGGCCGAACTGAGCATGAACGCTGCAAGTGCCCCGCGTGCCGAAGCAGTCGGCTCCGGGTCTTCGTTCGGCATGGAAAGCGCCGACAAAGCGCCGGCGCCGAGGACGGCCGCCCGCACTTTAGGCTACTTCGGCCAGGCGAAAGCCGCCGCGATACGGGGCGCTATCAGCGGCAGTTCGATATCGGCCATGACGAGCGCGAAAGCCGCGAAGAGCTATTCTGCCCAGGCCGCGGGAGGAAGCTCCCTGGACATGTTCGCGGCCAAAGCCGAAAAGAGCGGCTACAGTTCGACCGGGGCGGGAATGAAGGGCATATCACCGGAGACGGACTATGTGGCGAGCAACTACACCAGGGACGGCCAGGCCGTCAACCGGTTCGCGAACAGCCCGAAACTTTATCGCGACAAAACCGCGGCGGGGAGCGGGACACTGAAACCTTATCTTGACGCGCTGCGGGCCGCCGGCGCGGCGGGCGGAGCCGCGAAAATTGATATTACCGGGGCGTTCGAGTCCGACAAATACGGCGCCTTCGTCTTTTATTCCGCGCAGACCGGCCCGGGGAGCAACACTTCCGGATTTATGATCATGGCCGGCAAGTCCATAAAATTCAAGGACGAGCAGACCTGGCCGGGGCCTTACGCCAAACAGCTCTGGGACATCTTCGAGCACGACGGAGAAGCGTGGCTGCTGGTCGATGTGACCCGCAACGGAACGCATTTCTTCGAGCATTACCGGCTCAGCCCGGGAAATACGGAATTTTCCGGAACGTCGGAAACTCAATAGGAGAGGATTATGCGTTTTTTTCCTATTTTAATATTGATGTTGGCGGCCTGCCCGGCTTCAGCCGCGCAGGTCAGCCTGGCGCAGGGCGCCCCTCCGGCGTCCGTATCACAGGCGGCCCGGCCGGCTGAACAGGGGACACCGCCCGCGAAGAGCGGGCTCAGCCGCCTGCTGGAACTTTACGTAGTGCAGATACTGGCCGTCATGGCCGCGCTGTCGGCGGCCTCCGAAGCGGCGGAACGCAAAGATCCGGCCCTCTCCCGCGCCATCAGGCTCGCCTGGAACTGGCTGCTGCTGCTGACTTTTTCCGTCTGCATAGTTTTAGGCATAGCTCTTTTCTTCCCGATAGAGAAACCCGTAAAAGACTACGTCTTCCGGCTGCATGTCTGGACGGGCGCCATCGCGGGCTGGGCCGGCCTGTACCACCTGGCCAAACGGGCGCGCTCCATCCTCCCCCGTTAAAGCAAAACCGGCGCGCCTTTTCAGGGACGCGCCGGTCGGCAGGCTCAACTAAGCGAAGATACGGCTAATCGGCTTCAGCCGGGGCAGCCGCGGTTTTCGCCAGGGAGAAAGGGACCAGCGGCTCGCGCTCGCCGGCCGCGGAAAGCGTGTTAACGGCGGGATACGAATTCAGCAGCATTTTCCCGGGTTCCGGGAATTCCAGGATATGCCCCGGGTGCGCGCCGCTCTCGGGCGCCATGCCGTTGTCTATCTTTATAAGCCGCCCGCCGTCTATGGACGCGTCCGCGCCCTCCACGTTGAACGCCCCGGGCATATGCCCGAAAACTATGCCGAAAAGGCCGTTGTCGGCCGCTGTCTTTTCAAGCGAGGCGCGTATCCCGGCGTCGCTCCACCAGTTCTTCGCCTCAAGCGCCGAATCAGCCCCGGCAAGGAAATCCCCGCCGTAATCGCCGGCCTGCAGCGCGGATAGCGCCTGCTGTTTAAAATCCGCCCACGCCATAGCCGGGTAAAGCCCCGAGTGCACGAAAAGCCAGCGCCCCGCGCGGAAAGCCAGCGGCAGGGAGCGCAGGAAAGCCCCCCTGGGATAGGCCTGGTCCCGGAACTGCTCCAGCGGTATCTTTTTGGAATTCAGCTCAACCAGCAGGGGTTTGAACTTGGAGCCGGACGGGTCGGCCAGGAATTCGGCCTCGTGATTACCCAGCAGCACCACCAGCTTCCCGCCGGCCGCCTCCAGCTGGGGCCCGAGCGAACGCCAAAGGTCTATAACGTCCACGCTGTCCGCGCCCTTGTTAATGGAATCACCCAGCACCACAAAAAGCGCGCCGCCGCCGGTCCAGGCGTTCTTCGCGTCTACCAGGCCGTTGGCGCGAAGCAGCGCGAGCAGGTTCGCGTACATGCCGTGCACGTCGCTTATGACGTAGACCGCGGAATACTTGTCCGGCGAATCCGTCTCCACCACCCCGGGATTGGCGGCGTTCTTATATACCGCCGCCGTATCGAGAACTACTGCCGGGACCGCCGGAACGTTCTGCGCCGCCGCCGGAACGCCGCCGCGAACGGCCAGGACGGAAAGAAGCCCGAAGAGGCAAAGCGTTTTTTTCATATTATTTTTCCCTTTTCTCGCCGGCGGGGCGCACGCGGGTAAGCGAGTCGAACTTTATACCGTAGCGCGTGATGTTCTTGTCCGTCTTGATCCACACTACCCGGGCCTTCACTTCTATCACGCCCCTGTCCAGGAACCGCAGCCGCGCGCGGAAAACTTCCGGCATGACTACGGGGTCCCCGACGGAAAAGGCCGCGCCCACCGTGGAAAAGTCGACAAGCCGGCCAGTGGCGGCCACGTGCCCCTCCACGTCGAAGATCTCTATTACCGAATTGTGCCTGTCGCGCGGCGCGCGGCGCTTGTCCCTGCCGTTCATGGGAAGCTCCTTTGCCCTCTGGTTTCATTCTAGGATATGCCGGGCCGCCAGTCAAAAAAGAACCGTCTTCTTTTGATATTTAATACAATATTTCAACAAGGGGCTTACGAAATTATGGAAAACACAGCTAACGCGCCGCAGAGATCCCGCCTGCTCTCCCTGGACGTGTTCCGGGGCATGACCATAGCGGCCATGATAGTGGTTAACACTCCGGGCAACGAGACCTGCTACACCCAGCTGGACCATTCAGCGTGGAACGGCTGCACCCTGACCGACCTGGTATTCCCTTTCTTCCTTTTCATCGTGGGCGTCTCGCTGGTCTTCTCCCTCTCCAAGCGCCTCGAGCGCGACGGCGGCCAAGGCCTGGCCGCGCAGATCTTCAAGCGCACCCTGATCCTGTACGCCTTCGGCATGGTGCTCAATGCCATCCCCAACTACCACCCTTCAACCATCAGGATACTCGGCGTGCTGCAGCGCATAGCGCTCTGCTACTGCTTCGCCTCGTTCATCTTCATAAAGACCAGGCTGCGCACTCAGATAGCGTTAGCCGCCGCGGCCCTCGCAGGATACTGGCTGCTGATGACCCATCTCCCGGTGCCCGGCTACGGCGCCGGCATCCTTACAAAGGAGGCCAGCCTCGCGTCCTGGCTGGACCGCCTCGTTCTCGGGGCCCACACCTACCGCCAGGGCGTCTATGATCCCGAAGGCATCCTCAGCACCCTCCCGGCTTTGGTCACCACGCTGCTGGGCATCTTCACCGGGCTGTGGCTTAAGGCTAAAAAGGCGGAGGCCCGGGCGGCGGACCTGGTCACCGCAGGGGCGGCGCTCATACTTGGCGGCGGGCTCTGGAACCTGGCCTTCCCCATCAACAAGGCCCTATGGACCAGCTCATACGTGCTTTTAGCCGGCGGGCTGGCCCTCTGGCTGCTGGCCTTGTGCTACTGGCTGATAGAGGTGAAAGGCCTTAAAGCCTGGTCCAGGCCTTTCGAGATCTTCGGCATAAACGCCATAGCCGCCTACATGCTGCCCATCTTCCTGCTGAAATTCCTGGTGCTGTACAAGCTGCCGGTGCCCGGCGGCGAACCTATCCAGCTCCGGATCCTGATCTGCAACCAGGTCTTCGGCACCTGGCTTTCCCCGCTGAACGCGTCGGCCGCTTTCGCCTTCTCCTATATGGGCCTGTGGCTGGCCTTCTTCTGGCTGCTGTACAGGAAGAACGTTTTTATAAAGATATAAGGTACGCCACAGAAAGCGGCCCGCTTTTTGGTATCATAATTACGGGTTTTCACGCGCGGGGACCGGTTTTTCAGGAGAGCTTATGAAAGTACTAGTAGTTGACGACAATGTCATGACCAGGGGCCTGATAACGGATCTTTTGACCGAAATGGGGCACCAGGTCGTGGGCGAGGCCGAGAACGGCGACGAGGCCATACGGGTCTTCTCCGAAGCGCGGCCGGAGCTGGTACTGCTGGACATGATAATGCCCGGCAAGAACGGCCTGCAGGTGCTGCAGGAAATACGCGCGATGGACCCCGCCGCGCGGGTGGTAATGGTAACCGCCGTCCAGCAGGACATCATCAGCAAAGAGCTGATGGAGAAAGGCGCGGTCGCCATACTGCACAAACCGTTCATGTACGACGAACTGGAGGCCGTGCTTGCCACTATCAAGCAGCCCTGACACCGGCATGAACACCAATCCCTACACCGCGCTGGAAAACCTGGCCGCCCGCAGCCTGGAGACGTGCCTGCAAAGGATCTCGCGCGTTTCCGCCGGCACCTGGAAGGTCCTCGAGGTTAAGGCCGGTTCCGGCACGCTCGAGACCGCCCTCAAACTGCACGCTTACAAAGGCACCGCGGCCGCGGTCTACTTCAACCTGAAGGATATAGCTCCCCTGACGGCGGTCATGCTGTTCGAGCCGGCGGACCTGGAATGCATCTCCAAAGGTTTCACGGGCCACTCTTTCCCGCGCAGCGGCGCCATAACCATGGCCGAAGAGGTCATGCTGACCGAACTGGCCAACATCGTCCTCAACGCCCTCATCAACGCCCCGCTCAACGCGTTGAAAAAAAGCTTTATGCCGGCAGTACCGCTTTTTGTCCAAGGGGATCTTCAGCGCCTGGCGCTGGAACTGGGGAGGGTCACCGGACCCGGGACGAATTTCAAGATAATCGCGGCCTCGATCTCGGTGCAGTCCGGCAATTGCGCCAGCCGCACCGAGGTCTTCACCCTGCTTCCGGAAGAACTGGCCCAGGCGCTGGAACGCATCCAGCCGTCTGCCTGAAAATAATTCCGTTCCGCACTGCACAAAATTAAAACCGCCGGCTTAAACCGGCGCTGAGCCCGAGGGCCGGGCTGCCGCGCGAGAGGCCCAGCACCAGGCCGCAGGTATACTGCATCCCGCCGGGGGACTTATAAGCCAGCGTGCCGCGCAGGTCCCTTGCGTCGGCGTTCCCCGAAACCAGGGCGCTGCGGGTCTCGTAAAGGGCCGTCAGCCAGAGGTCCTTGTTCAATTCCCTGAATATCCCCATGTCGAAAGCCAGCTGGTTGTTGAAGTTCACACCGGCGGGAGAGCCGATGATAGTGTAGTAGCCGTCCGCCCGCAGCGACCACCAAGGGGAGATCTTTTTAGCGAACTCCGCGCCCAGTCCCTGGTCCAGCTCTCCGGTGCCGAGCCCTTTATTCTTGTCGGCGGTGGGCAGCTTCAGGTTCCCCACCAGGGAAAGGTCGAAAGAGCGGGGGTCCTCCGTCCTGATAACATAAGTGCCGCGCACCAGGATGTCGCCGGGGCCCGACTCGCGGGTAGTGCGCCCGGACAGCGCCCCCTCCTTCCCCGGGTTCACGGGCAGGCCTCCCACGCGGGTCAGCTGCCCGTTGGAGCTCTGGTACAGCCAGGGCACGGTTACGGCGATCTCGCCGAACCGGTAGTAATCCTTGAACGTGAAAGGGATATAGACCGAATCCGCGCGCTTATCGGTCCCGTATTTACCGGTGTCGTAATTGGCCGAGGCGTCGAACTCCCAGTCCGCTCCGCGCGCGGCGGCCGGCAGCGCCGCACAGGCGGCGGCAAGCAGGAAATAAAACCGCGTAACTTTTTTCATTCGGATACCCCGGGCGTTCGGATGAAGCAGGAACGCCCCCTTTATGGACAAATCTAAAACAATTTAGCCGCCCAGTCAACCCCCCTTTACCTTTGGGCGCATTAATAATATTATCTTATTGTAGGGAGGACGCATGCAAAAACTCTATTATCCTGAAGATAAACTGCCGCTCTCGCGCCTGATCCCGATGGGGATGCAGCACGTGGTGGCGATGTTCGGCGCCACGGTGCTGGCGCCCATCCTGATGGGCTTCAACCCCCAGACCGCTATCTTTTTTTCGGGTGTGGGCACGCTGCTCTTCATCGCCATCACCCGCGCCAAAGTCCCCAGCTACCTCGGCTCTTCCTTCGCTTTCATCGGCCCGGTGCTCGCCGTAACCGCCGGCAGGCCGGAGAATATCCCCTACGCGCTTTCGGGCATAGCCTGCGCCGCCGTCCTCTACGCCATAGCCGGCGCTATCACCACGCGCTACGGTTCCAAATGGATAGACTGGCTGATGCCGCCCGTGGTTACGGGTTCCGTGGTGGCGCTGATCGGCCTGAACCTGTCCTCTTCGGCGGTGGCGAATTTCTTCAACGCCGATTTCCGCCTGGCCGATTCGGGCGAAGCCGTCCGGCTTTTAGTGGCGGTAGCCACCTTTACCGTGGCCGCGTGCGTTTCCATCTACCTGAAGGGCTTCCTGCGCCTGCTGCCCATTCTTACGGGCGTCCTGGCCGGCTACATGTTGTCGCTGGTCCTGGGGATAATCGACCCCGCGCACCTGGCCGCCATAGTCAACGCGCCCTGGGTGGGCCTGCCGCCGTTCATAGCGCCGGCCTTCAGCCTGAAAGCCATGCTGGTGATAGCGCCGGTCTTCGTGGTGCTGGTGGCCGAGAACAAAGGACACATAGAGGCCATCTCCGGCTACATGAAGCGCGACCTGAACCCGCACCTGGGCCGGGCCTACCTCGGCGACGCGGCGGCCACGTTCGTTTCGGCCATGGGCGGCGGCACGCCGCAGACCACCTACGCCGAGAACATGGGCGTGATGGCCATCACGCGCGTGTTCAGCGTCTATAACTTCATCGCGGCCGCCTGCATAGCCCTGCTGCTCGGCCTGTGCCCCAAGTTCGGCGCGGTAGTGCAGTCCATCCCCGCCCCGGTGCTGGGCGGCGTTACGGTGATCCTCTACGGCCTGATAGCGATGATGGGCGTAAAGATCTGGCTGGACGCGAAAGTGGATTTCTGCTCGCACAAGAACCTGATCATAGCGGGCTCCTCCATCATAGTTTCCACCGGTCTCGGCGCTAAAGGCTTCACCCTGGGCACGGTCAACATAGCCGGCATAGCCTTCGGCACCGTGCTGGCGGTGCTGGTGAACCTGGCGCTCTCGTTCGGCAAGGAAGACAAGGAAGCCGACGGCCAGGACTGCGAAGTCTGCAAAATATCATAAGGACACAATGTTCGAAAAACTCCTGAGCGTCTACAAACCCGTCCCCTTCTCCGAACCGCTGCCCGCAGAAAAAGTGCCCGCCGCCTACACCCGCCTGCGTTGGCAGATGATGCTCAGCATCTTCTTCGGCTATATCTTCTTCTATTTCGTGCGCAACAGCTTTTCGCTGGCTAAGCCCTACCTGATAAACGACTACGGCCTGAGCAAGGGCGACGTCGGCCTGATAGCCACGGGGCTGGCCATCTCCTACGGCATCAGCAAGTTCGTGATGGGCAACGTGTCGGACCGCTCCAACCCGCGCTACTTCATGGCCACCGGCCTGATCCTGTCCGGCCTGGTCAACCTGGCGTTCCCCACCTTCGCCGGCTCGGTGGCGGTGATGTTCGTGCTGTGGACCGTCAACGGCTGGATGCAGGGCATGGGCTGGGCCCCGTGCGCGCGGACGCTCACGCACTGGTTCAGCGACCACGAGCGCGGCACCATCTTTGCCACCTGGAACCTGGCGCATAACGTGGGCGGCGGCATGGTGGGCCCGGTGGTGAACGGCGCGCTGGCGCTGGCCACGCTGGCGGCCGCCGGCGCGGCGCTTAGCGCGGGACTGACCTTCCATATTATTTTCTACGTGCCGGCCATCCTCGCCATAATAATGGGCGTGCTGCTGCTGGTCTTCCTGCGCGACACGCCGCAGTCCTGCGGCCTGCCCGCTATCGAGGACTACAAGAACGACCACCCCGACACCGGCGTGGCGGACCCCGAGCGCGAAATGACCGCCAGGGAGATCCTGTTCAACTTCATCTTCAACAACAAGCCGCTGTGGATCATCGCGTTCGCCAACATCTTCATCTATGTGGTGCGTTACGGCGTGCTGAACTGGGCTCCCACGTACCTGACCGCCGCCAAGATGTGCCCCGCCGGCACCTCGCGCTGGCTGTTCTTCGTGTACGAAGCGGCGGGCATCCCCGGCACGCTGCTGGCCGGCTGGGCGTCGGACAAGTACTTCGGCGGCCGCAGGAACCCCGTGTCCTGCATCTTCATGGTGCTGGTGACCATAGCCGTATACGTGTACTGGAAGAACCCGCCCAACCATTTACTGGTGGATGCGATAGCGCTGTTCAGCATCGGGTTCCTGATCTACGGCCCCATCATGCTGATAGGCGTGAGCGCCGTGGACCTGGTGCCCAAGAAAGCCGCCGGCACCGCGGCGGGCTTCACCGGCTTCTTCGGCTACGTTTTCGGGGCGGTCATCGCCGAGCTCGGCCTGGGCCGGATAGTGGACCGCTGGGGCTGGGACGGCGGGTTCATCCTGCTGCTGGCGGCCTGCGTGATCTCCGTAGTGCTTTTCGCGATATCCTGGAACGTGCACCACAAGGCCGACAGGTGAAAAACACGCGCGTGAATTTAATTTGTCTGGCCGGGGCCCTGCTGCTCGCCTGCGCGCCGGCCAGGGCGCAGCAGAAGACCGTGCACTTCACCACGGCCGACGGCTGCCGCCTCGAGGCGTTCTACCTGGCCCCGTCGTCCGGCGCGTTCGTTTTCATAAATTCGCACGGCCTCGGCTCCGACAAGAACGAGTGGGGCCCCCTGCAGGACAAGCTGAAGAGCGGCGGCTACGGCTACCTGTCCCTGGACCTGCGCGGCCACGGCGCCAGCACCACGTGCGGCGGAAAAAAAACGGCCTACCTGTATTTTACCGAAGCGGACTGGAACGCCGCGTCGCGCGACATAGAAACGGCCGCGGCCTGGCTGAAGAAGAAGGGCATTTCGCCCAAGAGAATGGTTTTCTGCGGCGCCAGCGTGGGTGCGAACCTGACGCTTAAGGCCGCGGCGGAAGGTTCCATAAAGCCGGCCTCGGTGGTGCTGCTGTCCCCGGGGCTAAGCTACGCCGGAGTGAAGACGGCCGATTATTTTACCGCGCCGCGCGCCTTCCGTGTGCTCACCGTGGCCGCCCGCGAGGACGGCTACGCCTGGGAGAGCTCCGCGGCCCTGAACAAGGCCGCCATGGCCAAAGGCCTGCGCGCTTACGCGCTGGAAGGCTACGGCGGGCACGGGGTGAACATGTTCAAAACCCCGTCCACGATACCGGCTATTTTGTCCTGGGTGGAGGAAAAGTAATGCCCTGGGTAAGAAGACGGGTCTACCACTCAAACCACAGGCTGATGTTATTTGCCCTGGCCGCGGCCGCCGCGGTCGGAGTGCTGGCCTGTCTTGCTGCCTCGCTCATTCAGCCGCGCGTGAGCAGCCTGGCCGACAAGTACTCCGCCTACAAGGCTATCCGCGCCAAATATTCCGACAAAGAAATACAGGCCGCGCTTGAAAAACGCGGCCTGGCAGGCCGGTAACCTCCGGCGCACCCTTAACGTTCTTTTTCAGCGGAAAGCCGCTGTATGGCGGCGTTGGCTATGGTAAGGCCGAAGATGCCGGTAAGCGTGGGGAGGCTCCCCAGCGCGGCCCGGCGGCGGCCCTGTTCGAAAAATTCGGTCTCGGAACAGACCTCTCTTTTTTTCTTCAGCTCCCCCACCGGTTCCAGGGAATAGACACAGGTAAAATCCAGATGTGTGCCGCTTTTCCTCAGCAGGTTGCGCACCTTGGCGGCCAGCGGGCAGCCGCGCACGTCCTTTATGGCCCCCACGCGCACCATAGTGGGATCCGTCCTGAGCGCGGCCCCCATGCTGGCTATCAGCGGCAGGCCGCGTTTTATGACCTCCGCTATCAGGCCCGCCTTGGGCCCGAGCGAATCTATCGCGTCGATCACCAGGTCGGGGTTCCCTTCCAGGATAGCGTCGAAAGTGCCGGTGTCCGCGAAGACGTTCATTTTTTCCGCGCGGCAATGCGGGTTGATGTCCAGCACGCGCTCGTACGCCAGGTCGGCCTTGTGCCGTCCGATGGTGGAGCCCAGCGCGTAAAGCTGCCGGTTGATGTTGCTGGCGCGCACCACGTCGAAATCCACCAGCCGCATGCGGCCCACGCCGGAGCGGGCCAGGCCCTCCACGGCGTAGCTGCCCACCGCGCCCATCCCCACCACGGTCACGAACGAATTTTTCAGGCGCTCCAGCTTCTCTTCGCCCAGCATCAGCCTTATGCGCGCCAGTCTGTCTTCCATATTTTTATCCGCCTATGTGTTCGATGAATTTGTTGCCGTTGGCAAGCGTCAGCGCGGCCAGCTCTTCCGCGGGCTTGCCCAGGATGGCGGCGGCCGCGGCCGCCACCTCCACTATCCCGGCCGGGCCGGCGCGCCAGCCCGGGGCGTCGGGTTCGGGAGATTCCGTTTCGAAAAGCAGCCTGTCCGGCGGGGTCGCCAGCAGCGCGCGGCGCAATTTTTCGCGCTTAGGGTCCAGGATAGCGCCGCTGAAAGAAAAATAGCCGCCCAGCGCGGCGAACCCGGGAATCATCTCCGGAGAGCCGCCGTAGGAGTGGAACAGGAAAGGGCCGGGCTTCTCTTCCTCCAGCATTTCCAGCATCAGCCCCCAGGCCTGTACGCAGTGCAGGCAGGTCGGCCGTCCCAGTTTTTTCGCCAGCCGGAGCTGGGCCACGAAAGCCGTTGCCTGCCGCGCGGAATTGGCGTTCTTGCCGCCGTCCAGGCCGATCTCGCCCACGCAGGACGGCACCCGGAGCAATATCGCTTCCAGCGGCACCAGCCAGCCGGGCGCGGCCACTTTAAGCATCCACGGATGCAGGCCGAAGCAGGGCACCACGCCTTTGCGCTTGGCGGCTATTTCGGCTACCTTCTCCCAGTCGCCCACGCGCGTGCCGTTGCACAGCATCACGCCCACGCCGGCCGCTTCGGCCATTTTAAGGGCGCCGTCCAGCTTTCCTTCGGAGGCATAGTTCTGCAGGTGGTTATGGGCGTCGAAATATATGGT
>Ga0265342_10002802_pt1 | contig 14754 bp, 18 predicted proteins | sample 4CB327metaG_FD_203125 | JGI IMG/M metagenome (GOLD analysis project Ga0265342, IMG submission 203125) | Rhizosphere microbial communities from Carex aquatilis grown in University of Washington, Seatle, WA, United States - 4-CB3-27 metaG | ecosystem: Host-associated > Plants > Roots >...
GATGAGTGACGGTTCAGTGATTGTTTCGGAAATACCCTTGACAGTCTCACCGATCAGCTGGTCCATGACGGAAAACGCCTGGCCGAGCGGGAGATTCGGGACGAAGTTCTTCAACCGGTTGTTGTCGAGGACAATCACGGAGTCCGCGGCGGAGGCAAGCGCCTCAAGACCTTCTTCTGCACGGATCAGGCGGGCCTTTTCAACCTGGAACGGGTAGCTGACCATGCCGACGACAATGGCGCCCTGCTCCTTTGCGATCTGTGCAACAACGGGTGCGGAACCGGTACCGGTACCCCCTCCCATACCTGCTGTGATGAAGACGAGGTCTGCTGATTCAAGAATTGCTTCCAGGGTCGGACGGGCCATCTCGGCTGCACGTTTACCGACATCGGGATAACCACCGGCACCGAGACCTTTGGTCAGGGACTTGCCTATGAGGACGCGCTTGTCGGCCTGGATCATATCCAGGTGTTGCTTGTCCGTGTTGATCGCAATCGTTTCTGCACCGGATACACCCATGTGATGGATACGGTTTACTGTGTTGTTTCCAGCCCCTCCGCAACCGATGATGACAATCCGTGGCTGGCCCACGAAATCATCGTCTGTTGCATTGGCGCTGCCGGGCTTGTTAATCTCTTTCTCAAGCTCGGCGTTTTTTAAAGCGTCGTTGATAATGCTCTGCATTTCTACCCTCTCAAACCTTGAATGAAACCTGGTCGCTTTCCTTCAGGACACGGCTGGCGCGTTTTTCTACAAGGTCACGCACCGCAGCCCTTACAGCCTCTGAAACATTGGGATATTCCCCTGAATCAACCAGCTGCTGGAGCAGGTTGATCTGCTGTTCGGGTAACCGGAGTGTGATCCTTTGCATCATAGTATCTCACATTTCTGACATATGTCTGGCTTATGTCATACATATGTCAGACGAAGAGAACTCTTGTGTCTGACTTAACCAGATAAAATAGAATACTACAAAATGATATAAAAACTTTCTTCTTTGCAGATCCAGGATTCCGCACAATGCATTTATGACTGCCAAACCAAGTATTCTGGGAAACGAGCGGATTTTCATGGCTGTTGACTTTCCAAAACGGGTGATTCATGGGGGCATCGGAAAGTTGCAGCGGGAAAAAACCCAGAAAAATGTACTGGATTTCAGCGCGAGTGTCAATCCCTTTCCCCCAAAGATCGATTGGCACTGTGATCCTGAAGATCTCTCAGGTTACCCGGATGATACCTACAGCGGGCTCAAGGAACGAATCGGCGAAGTTTTTTACCGTGATCCAAAAGAGATTTGTGTCGGCAACGGATCCATAGAGATCATCCGTGTATTCTGTTCTGTTGTACTCGGCCACGCCGCCGGAACCCGGCATTTTTTTATCGAGGCCCCGACTTTTGGCGAATATGAACTATCAGCCCGGCTTGCCGGTGCAGAGCGTACTGCAAATCCCAAGAAAGCCGATGTACGGTTTATCTGCAACCCCAACAACCCGACCGGTACCTTGATCCGCAAAGGAGAACTTCTGCATACGCTTGAAACAGTGAAACCCCATCGGGGGATCCTCTTCTGCGATGAGGCGTTCATCAGCCTTGCTGACCCGAAAGAGAGCCTTGCGGATATCCGGGATCCCTCCCTGTTTATCCTCCAATCCCTGACAAAATCCTTCGCCGTCCCCGGCCTCCGTATCGGATTTGGTTTTGGGGACCGTGATCTGATAGAGAAGATTGAAACTGCCCGGTCCCCATGGTGCGTGAATGCCTTTGCAGAGGCATTTGCCATGAAGGCTCTCCAGCATATCGATGACCTTGCAGGTTCGCGCAGAAAGATAACAAAAGAACGCAACCGGCTGATTCATGCGATCAGCAGTCTGGGCCTGACCTGTTATCCCTCATCCGTAAATTTCCTCCTCATAGAGTGCAGCAGGGATGTTTCTTCCCTTTGTTCAGCCCTTTCACAAAAGAACATCCTTGTGCGGAGCTGTGCTTCCTTCGGCCTCCCGACCTGTATCCGGATAGCTGTGAGGACACCGGACGAAAATACACAACTTCTGGAGGCACTGGGATCATGCATGCACTGATCATGGCCGGCGGGGCCGGCAGTCGTCTTTCACGGGGAGAGAAACCCCTTATCCTTGTCCGGGGACGACCTATGATATCCTATGTTACCGATGCGTTCCGTTCCGCCGGGTGTGAGCCGGTTATTGTTTCATCCTCAAAGACCCCGATGACCGCAAACTGGTGCCGTGCACACGGCATCGCGGTTGTACGAACGGAAGGAGACGGGTATATCGAGGACATGACGAGTGCGGTTCAGCACCTGGAGGAGAATCAATCCATTGTCATAAGCGTTGCCGATATTCCCTGCATAACCCCGTCAATTATCACAACGATACTCCGGTCCTATCATGATTGTGGAAAGGATGCCCTCTCAACATGGGTGCCTGCGCACCGGGTAAAATCCTGTCGCGGGGGCATGCCCTACCACGGACAGATCGGGGGTGTTGATGCCTGCCCGGCCGGCGTGAACATCCTCCGGGGTGACCGTATCGGTGAAGAGCAGGACGAATTTGCACTCCTGCTCGACGAACCGCGGCTTGCCCTGAATGTCAATACCCGGGAAGACCTTGCCCGGACTGAAGCGTTTCTTCTGTCGGGCACTTCACGCTGAACACGGCGGTTGCACGTCCCAATACTTCCCATTTTGCGGCAATAGTCTCAAAATACGGGTAATTCAGCCGTATTTCTGGGCAATGCATATTAAGGTTGATCGCCAAAGATCTTGGTACTATGGGAGAATCGCAGGAGATAGAGCTGCGGGGTCATATCATCGACTCAGGGATCATGACCCAGCTCTTCGACCGGGTTATGGATATGGGCGGCAATTTCGAGATACTTGTCTTTGATATCGGCAAGAAGAAGGCCGACCCGAGTTATGCCCGCCTGCGGATCAATGCCTCGACCAAAGAGAAACTGCGTTCCATCCTTTCTGAACTCCATCGTCTCGGCGCAAGACCGGTCGAAGTGAAGGATATCAACCTTGTGGCAGCGGAAGCAGACCGCGTTATCCCCAAGGGATTTTACACCACATCCAATCACCCCACCCAGGTCAAGTACGGGGGAGAGTGGATCGATGTTACTGCAATCGAGATGGATTTCCTCGTTGTCGTTGACCCGGCAAAGAAAACCGCAACGGCTCGGGCATTGGGGAAAATACGGAAAGGGGATCTCGTTGTTGTCGGGGAACAGGGAGTAAGCGTCATCTATCCCGAAAGGCCCCGGGAACAGAGCACGTTTGAGTTCATGCATGGGACGGTATCTTCCGAACGCCCCAGCGAGACCCTGATCGCCAAGATTGCAAAAGAGATCCTCGATATCCGCAAAAAAGGCGGCAAAATCGCGCTTGTCGGAGGACCGGCCATCATCCATACCGGTGCCGACAAGGCACTTGCCGGCATGATCCGCAACGGGTACATCGATGTCCTCTTTGCCGGCAATGCTCTTGCAACTCATGATATCGAATACAATCTTTACGGCACATCGCTGGGGATGGATATCTCCACCGGCAACCCGGTGATGGGCGGGCACAAGCACCACATCTATGCCATCAGCGAGATCATGCGGGCCGGATCCATCAAAGATGCGGTTGACGAGGGGGTTATTACCGGCGGGATCATGTACGAATGCGTGAAGAAGAATGTCCCGTTCGTGCTTGCCGGTTCCATCCGTGATGACGGACCGTTGCCGGATGTGATACAGGATGTCATGGAGGCGCAGGATGCAATGCGGAAGCATATCGAAGGGTGCAGCATGGTGCTGATGATTGCAACCCTCCTCCATTCCATTGCAGTCGGCAACTGCCTGCCCTCAAACGTGAAAACGGTTTGTGTCGATATCAACCCCGCCCACCTGACCAAGCTGATGGACCGGGGCACGACGCAGGCAATCGGTATAGTCTCCGATGCCGGGACCTTCCTCCCCCTGCTCGCACGCCAGCTCGAGATCCAGAGCAGTCAGCAGAAAAAATAAATTTTTACCGCGTCAGCGGCATGCAATAGGGTTTTTCTTCAGTAAGTACAAATTCCCATTCCTTTTTACACCCGCATGCAATATCGAGCAGGGCACCGATCAGGTCGCGATCTCCGTTAAGCGAATAGTCCCGGATCCCTTTAACAATCTCATAGTCGCAGGTCCCGCAGTTGTGCGGTCCGCGTTTCTGGCCACCGCCAAGGGGATCGCAGGTCACGTGGACCGGGGCTGCAGCAAGCAGGGTGAGTACGCTCCAGAGATACGGTGGCCGGTATGCCCCCCGCTTCCAGTAATATTCGAGCTCGGTGTTCCGCTGGACCGTACAGGGGTTCATGGAGAGGATTTCTGCATGGGGGATGGTATCTGCAAAAGAAGATTTCATATCAGTGACAGCCTCTCCTTCGGTTACGAAGAGCGGTTTGAAGAGCAGGTAGGCTTTCAACCCGGCGCCCGCTTTGTGGGCCCGCCGTGCTGCATCCGTAAAATCCCTGAAGGTAAATCCTTTGTTGATACTCTTTTCCCGGATGGCATCATTACTGGTCTCCAGGCCGATAGCACAATACAGTGGAATCTTCCAGCTGCCATCATCTAGTGCCTCGATGAACGAACCGAGGATGTCTTCATTGACAAATTCCGGCCGGGTCTCTGCAACCACCAGCTTTCCCCGGAAAGCGGAGGCGATATCGATGAGAAATGACGGGGGGACTTCCTGGGGATCAAAAAAACTTCCCGAGGTAAAAATTTTCACCATCCGGAATTCTTTTGGATCATACTCATCCATTACCCATGCAAGCTGGGCTCTGAGATGGGCAAGCAGAGTGTCGCAGGACTCGTTCTGGTAGCGTTCGTGACGGTAACTGCACATACGGCAGGCCGACCACGTACAGCCGCCGCTTTTAAAAATAACCGTCAGGCATTCCAGCAATTCGTTTTCGCACCGCTCCTTTCCCCGCCACGACGCCAGTGGTTCTTCCGGTCTGTCAGAAATCATTAACATCCTAATAGTTGATCTGATATAGATGAAAAAGATCGTCCTGCTGATGATAGGACTACTCTTTTTACCGGTATATGCCAGTGCCTACCAGGTGAATATTAACGCTCCTGAAACCCTCGCGGTAGGAAAACCGCTTATCGTGACCGGGGTGACTACGTTTCCTCCCGGCATGTCGGTTGATGTTGTCCTTTATTATCAGCTGACAACAACAACCGAGATCAAACGCCAGGTCGTCACGATCAGGCCGGACAAGACATTCAAGGTATTGTTTGATACCACCGGCCTTAAGACTGGCACATACAAGGTTGAAGTACCGGTGAACGGCATGGGAGATTCCATAACGATGCGGCTCGTCCGGATCATTGACCGCTCTACGGAGATCCAGTTGGATTCCCCGGTAAGCCAGCAGTTCACCGGGAAACTGGTTATTGCCGGTATTATCGCGGGCGATGAAAATTCCGGCGTCCAGGTTGAGGTTTTCGGCCCGGATAACACAGGGGTTTTCGGCCCGCAGTTTGTCAATACGAACTACGAGGGGGCATTTTCTACGGATGTTCCGATCAGTATTCCCGGAGAATATGAAGTGAGTTTTACTGATGCGAAAGGATTTATCGGTACCCGTATCATCACTGCGACAGGCCCGCAAACGCCGGTTGCAACCCTCTCTGAGGCTGCCGCTCCCAAAACCGTGGTATCGGCACATGCAAAGGCCTCCCGTGATGCCCCTGCATATTTTGCTGTGCAGACAGGTTCCGGGCCGGTGATGCTGTACACCTCCTCCTCCGTTGACTGGGTGATCGAATATGTGGATGAGAATGGAGTTCTGCACGTCGAAAATAACCAGGATGCACAGAACCCGGAAAAAGCAGCAACCACAGGAACGGGAAAAACAATTTTCGTGAAGATATACCCCTACAACTATTCAGTACAGGGCGATGTTGTCCTGTACGCGGAAAATGCGAATGCTGTTACCGTGAGTCCCATGATACCTGCACCATTCGCTGCAGCGACACAACAGCCATCCGGGGAAATTCCGGGTGTTTCACTGTGGCCATTGTCGGCACTTGCTGCAACCGTGATCGTGCTGATCCTGCGCAGGTAATTATTCCCGCGATGAACGATTGAAATATCCGAAATTAAGAAGCCTTTTTTAAATCGCAGATCCAACATATGGAACACTGCCGGGGTAGTCTAGTCCGGGAAGGCGGTAGCCTTGAAAGCTACTGGTGCCCTGCACCTCAAGAGTTCAAATCTCTTCCCCGGCGTAGTACCTGTTTTGATCAGTGAAAACGAATAGTAAATCCCGTTAGTTTTCAGATATTCCAGATCCGTACAAACAGGATCCCCGTCGATGCAAAGCCGAGAACTGCCCGGATCAGGTTGCCGGCATAGAACGTAGCCGGCCAGTCCAGAGACGTGTATATGGCAAAATTCGATGGGATGGCTGCAATCACCAGCAGGACGACTCCGAATGAAATCCCTTGTTGCATGACGGATCACTGCAGTGCAGGATAAACTGTGCCATAGACATATGCAGCGGAATTATGCAGCGGTAAACGCAAGAACAAAGGAATACACAAAAAAGAGCACCTTGACCGGGTCGTTCATGGGACGCAACCCGCTGAATTTTGAAATTTCATAGGTAATCATCTGGTTCACGATCACGTTCAGGGAAAAGAGCAGAACGAGGAGGAGCGTTCCACCCATAAGACCGTCAACTGCACTTTGTTACCATTCATAGTGAATAGCTCTTAATTCATGATAAAAAAATGCAGAAGATGCACTTTGAAAGTAATTATCAAAGTGCAATGAATATACTCTCCCTTTTTCTCGGATTCATGCCTCACCGCCCTTACCCGGGCGTCATATTGCCTGCATACATCATCGTTTTTATCTGTTCTGAACGCCAACTATACCTTTCAGGATAATGAGGGTAGGTTATGTGCGTTGCAGTGCCGGCCGAAGTCATTGAAATAAAAGAAGGAAATATCGGACTTGTTGACTATGGAGATCTCCGGCAGGAAGTGAGGCTTGACCTTGTTGACGTAAAAGTGGGGGAGTTCGTGCTGGTACACGTGGGATTCGCAATTCAGCGGCTCTCCCGCGAAGAAGGACTTGAGACCAGGGATATTTTCAGACAAGTCTATGAGGCTCTGGATAACTGATGCACGAGTATTCAATCGCCTATGACTTGTATGCAACTGCACGTACTGCTGCCCTTGATCATCATGCGAAAAAAGTAAAAAAGGTCAATGTTGAAGTCGGAAAAATGGCGATGGTCAACCCGGAACAGGTTGTTTTCCTCTTTGACACTATCAAGGAGGAGGATCCTCTTTTCCTGCAGGCTATTCTCGAGTGTCACGAGACTGATCCGCAGACAAAATGTCCCTGCGGATATGAAGGTGATGAGGTATATGTATGCCCGAAGTGCGGAGCATTGCCGGAGCTTGTCAAAGGCAGGGAAATTGTGGTCACCAATGTGGAAATCGAAGTGGATGATTAAATGAAAGTGAACATGATGCATGGTGCCGGCGGCGAAGTCATGGGAGAACTCCTCCAGACGCTCACCAAATTCCGGCATAATAATGCCGGTGGGATAGGGCTGGAAGCCATGGACGATGGCGCCGTCATCCCGTTTATGGGGGAGAACCTGGTCTTCACCACGGATTCTCATGTCGTCCGCCCCATCTTTTTTCCGGGAGGGGATATTGGGAGGATCTCGGTATGTGGTACCATCAACGATCTTGCGATGATGGGAGGTAAGCCAATTGCACTTTCCTGCGGCATGATCATAGAGGAGGGGTTCGAGATCGACGACCTTGCCCGGATTGTCGCATCGATGGATGAGGCCCTGGGAGAAGCAGGCGCAAACCTTGTCACGGGCGATACGAAGGTGATGGAGCGGGGCGCTCTCGATGGTATCGCGATCAATACAGCCGGTATCGGAGTTGCAAAGACCATTGTCCGCGACAACGGCCTTGTTCCCGGAGATGTGATCATCGTTTCCGGCACCCTGGGCGATCACGGGCTTGCGATCATGGCCCACCGCGAAGGATTCGATCTAGGGGAACAGATAAAATCGGATGTGTCCCCGCTCTGGGGCATGGTCGAGAAAGTGCTGGCCGCAGGAACGGTTCATGCAATGAAGGATCCCACGCGGGGCGGATTTGCCAGTGCAATCAATGAGATGGCAAGGAAAAGCGGGGTCTGTGTCCGGGTGCAGGAAGAGAAGATCCCTGTCCGTAAAAATGTCCGGAGTGCGGCCGGTATGCTCGGAATCGATCCGCTCGAAGTAGCGAATGAAGGCAAAATCGTCATGGGAGTTCCGGCAGCCTGTGTTGACGCTGTCCTGGGTGCACTGCACTCCCATAGGTATGGGACAGAGGCGGCAGTTGTCGGAACCGTGACCAAAGGGACCCACGTGATTATGGAAACGGCGATTGGCGGCGAACGGTTCATTGAACCCCCGATGGGCGACCCGGTCCCGCGGGTCTGCTGATGATTCTTTTTTTTGCTCTGGAGAAATCATTCAGGAATCCCTGAAGCTCTCGGGGGAGACCGATGCGAAGCATCGGGCTGGAGAAGAACGCATCAGTGTTCTTCGACCCGGTAACCCTGCTTCGAAGAACTCTGGCGAGTTCTTCTCATCCTCGCGGTTCTGATGAACCACTCGGACCCCGCCGCTGGGCACAGCGAAGAATTCCCGACTGCCCTCTTCTCGAGTTCCTTCGTCACCCAGCGAAGGGCCTTTGCACCTTCTCGGGCCCTCTTCGCTTGCTGCAGATGAGGGCATCTCCCATTGGGATGAAGACGTATTACCTGCAACCTGACTCGGGTCATCGCAATGCGCCCCGGGTCGAAGAACTCTGACGAGTACTTCTTCTGCTTCGGGTCTGATGACCCTGGAGCATCCCCCAACGGGGATGTCGAGTCTCATCAGAGATGAGACGTGAGAAGAATCCGAAGGATTCTTCGAATCTGGTGGCGCAAGGGGGGCAATATTTCGCGTGAAAAAATGTTTTCTCCAGAGTACTTTTTTTTTAAATTCTGTTCAGGGAAATTTTTTCATGGGCGTTCCCCTCTCCTGCAGGCCGGACCCCCTAATCCCCATGAACCGCGGTGAATTCCGTCCTCTCCCCGTTCTCCCTTCTCCGGGGAGCTCTTCTGTCCACCTGACAGGTTCCGGGTGCGGTGGACAGGATGGCGGTTCCTGCAGATACCCTAAAATGTCCACCGCCCCGGAACTATCCGACAGCAGGATGTCCAGAAAACAGAAATGTACCGGGGAGCACGGGATTCCCCTTTATTTTGTCCCAGGGAGCGGAACACGATGGTGGACCAAACATGATATGATGCAAAAGACACCCGGATTGCCGGATCTCCCTTTCCAGCTCTGATACCCTTCAGTTCAGGTAAACTTCAGCAAGAGGAAGTTTTTTTTAAAACTCCCTCTGCTTCATCCGTTCAGGATGAAGTAAGTCGAAGACCTGATGGCAGGTCGAGGGAACTTTATGGAGTTTGTTTCCTGTTTCGGACCTGAAGGCCCTCAATATTTTTCAGTCTCATCTCTGAGGAGATTCAGTCTGGCCGAAGAGCCTGACGGCTCTTCTCCTGTCTCATCTCTGATGAAATTCGACATTCTTCATCGGCGTTGCATCATAAGGACAGAACCCCACGCTGCCGGTGGTTTCCCATCCGCAGACCGGGTAGCGCCGGATCTCCGTATGGCCAGAGAGAAACGGGATAAGCGGCAGGAAGAGGAACAGGAAGAAGAAGGGGAGGCAGACCCTCCAGAGAAGGGCAGTCAGGACCAGAGACCCTGCCAGGAGGAGGAGACTAATCTTCCAGGGTTTCATCAGGACACGTCCCAATCATTAGTCTGTATTGCAAAAAACATTCCTCGTTTTCGCCAGCTCGCGGACGGCAAACGCCGGCAGGGCATCCGCGGCCGGCCCGAGTCCGCGGGTCAGATCCGTCCCGCCAAGTTCCCGTGAAAAGAGCGGGGCGCCGATACCGGCAACTACTATTTCTTTGGCACGGGAAAATTTCACGATCCTTTTGACCTGATTACCTATCATATCGCGCTGGACAGCCCAGCACTGTTCTGCGATCTGCCATGCTCCTTCAATCCCGATCTCGTCCAGATCGGCACAGACCACGCGGGCAAGCCTGCGCATGGAGGCCTCGCGGGTTTTCTCTTTACGGTCGGGAGTATCGCAGGTATAGAGCGCGGTTGTGATATGCCCGAGAACAAGGTGGACATCGGCACTTGCAGCGAAATACTCGGTACTCACGGGCGTTGGAACTCCCGCAAGGTCAACGGAACGGAGGAGCGTTGCAACACTGGTGCGGAGCATACCGGAATAGATGAGGTACCCTGCCTGCAACCGTTTCGTATCGGTCAGCAAAAGAAGATTATCGAAGCGGTTGAGCGGGATGATGTCAGCTGTTGTGCTGCCAATATCGAGAAGAAGAGCATCCGCATGGCGGGAACGGAGATAATCGGCAGAGGCAAGCCAGTTGGCTGCGGCAAGCTGTGGGACAGCACGGTCATGGAACTGCGCATCCGTACCGTAAAACCGGGCAATAGGAAATGCTTTCCGGACCGCATCAACAATAAACGAGATCCCCTGCAGCTTGCTCTCAAAACAATCGGCAAGTTCCCCGCTCATCACCACTGCGGCAGGATCCTGGTCGCTTTGGGCATACCGCCGGAGCAGATCCGTCAGGGATGATTGCTCCCAGAGCGGGCAATAATGAACATGCACGCCCGCATCGGTTACAACCTTGAGGTTTGCCCCCCCGACATCGATCCCGATCATAGGCGGGTTACCTTTCCGTTTGTATCGAAACGTGCACTACCGCTGAGATGGACTGCAGCCGGTCCTGCTCCCTTCGAAGCTGCAACAAGCAGATCTGCAATCTCCTCCTTCATGCAGTTCACAATACCTACAAGGCTTGTCGTTATCCGCGGGTTGACGTCCACCACGTAAATATTGTCCGCCACCACCAAATCCACGCCGCAGTATCCCTGGCAGCCGAGAATTTCGACCGCCTTCTTGGCCGTACTGATGATCTCCTCCTCTCGATCGGGATGCACCGGTGTTTCGCCGCCAAGGTAATGGAATGAACCGTCAGCATCCGTTTCAACCTGCTGCCGGTTGATGGCAAGAACAAGCGGGGGATTACCGGAATAATAGAGACACGCATCCCCGATGACCCGGTTGGGGATGATACTCACCGAGAAGTGTTCGCCAACAATATAGCGCTCAGCAAACTCATCTGCATCCGGTTCGCCTTTCGAGAGCCTGACCCCCAGTGCACCGCATCCCCTGACCGGCTTGATCACCTTTTTTCCGGGCCCGGGTTCCCCCGGCACAAAAATACCGTGCTGCTGGAGGATCTTCTGGGTCTGTACCTTGTTCGCACAGAGCGCCACGGTCATGAATCCGCAGCCAAGGTTGTGCGTGTGCTGTTCGAGGATCATGGTAAACCTTGAGAGCAGGTGATCGGGGGCGATTACGAGGCCCATGTCACACTCAGGTGCGAGCTGTTCGATACCGTCTGCAAAATCGCCATCACCCGGGAGAACAACTTCGTAGCCGCACCGCTCGAAACTTTTCTTGAGCACAGAAAGCATGGCTCTGCCCTCATGGGCAAGCACCGGATCATGCGCGGTCGTATATTCTGCGAGCAGGACTTTCATCTGATTACACATATGCCGGCAGGGGAAATTACCCTATCCGATCGGTGATTTATTGGGGGGCTGGGTGTAATAGATGGTTGAACATGAGACCTTCGATCCTTCTGACCAATGATGACGGCGTGAACTCCATCGGGCTCTGGGCCGCCCATGAAGCACTGAAGCCCATAGCGGATGTAACGGTTGTCGCCCCCGCCACCCAGCAGAGCGCGGTCGGCAGGTCGATCTCCATCTTCGAGCCCCTCCGGGCAACGCAGGTCGTGGTGAACGGCGAAAAAGCCTGGGCTGTTGCAGGAAAACCCACTGACGCCGTTATCATCGGGTTATATGCCTTGAAGCTCGAGCCCACACTGGTGGTGAGTGGGATCAATATCGGGGAAAACCTCTCGACCGAGTCTATCATGACCTCCGGTACGGTCGGGGCGGCACTCGAAGCCTCCAACCAGGGGACGAAAGCCATTGCCTTCAGCCTGCAGGTCGAGGACCAGGGGGATAAGTTTGATGACCCCCGGTATCATGCCCAGAGTTTCGATGCGGCCAGGAAGGTGGTGCTGGACGTGGTGGAGCGTGTCCTGTTGCACGGGTTCTGTCAGGATACCGATGTCATTAACGTCAATATCCCGTCACAGATAAAAGGGGGATATGAAGTGACCCGTCTGGCTCACAAGCTCTTCCATACCGGCGTTGAGAAACGTCTTGACCCCCGGGGGCGACCCTATTTCTGGATAAACGGGCCTCTTGTCGAGGATGCAGAAGAAGGTACCGATGTCCATGCCATCCGGAAAGGTAATATCTCCATCACACCGATCACGCTGGACTGCACAGCGTACAAATCCTGCGCCGCTACGAAGAAGATATTTCATTGATATTTATTCTGATTAATTGAGAAAACAAGATTTACATTAATTTTTTTCTCTCAATTCAGGAAGTTGAAAACTAGAGAGCGATCATCGGAATTATGTTCGTTTTGTTTCCGTGCAAACATTTTAATGGGGGTTGAGATCCCAATTCCCCCGATTTTAATTATAGCCGCCGCCTCCGCGGCGGATCGATTACCTAGGATTTATCCGGGTAATCAGCCCCCGCCGTACCTCGGTGAGGCCCTGACCCGGGGAGCCCGCCCTCATTTTTATGGTAATTTTGGCTCTGGAGAAATCCTCTCAATTATTTCTGACGCTCTCGGGGGCGCATGCGATGCCTCGATATTACCTGTCCTGAAACTTCCCGCATTTTTTTTAAACAGGTAATGCAGCACTATCGCAACCGGGGCGCCCCAGCGGCGGGGCAAAGCCCCTGGAGCGTCAAGTAATTTCAAATGATTTCTGCAGAGCAGTAAAAAGATGTTTTCTCCAGAGCAGTAATTTTCTTTCATTGAAAAGTAAAATCCTTGGATCGTATCCAACTGAAAAAAAACAACTGTAGGAAATTTCCCGCGGATAGATCACCAGTTTTAATTAACCCCGGGCGGTAAACTATCCCGGTAATGGAGAAGAAGGCAGAGGCACTCGAGCAGGCCAAGCGTGCGTCCGGTTACCGGGCTGCGGATATGATAGAGGAGGGGATGGTGGTCGGGCTGGGAACCGGCTCCACGGTTTATTTCACGATCGAACGGCTGTCTGAAAAGATAAAGGGCGGCCTTAAAATCACGGGCATCCCGACGTCATTCCAGACCGCAACCCGGGCACGGGAGGCTGGAATCCCGCTCTCCACCCTCGATGAAAACCCGGTGATCGATATCGCCGTCGACGGGGCAGATGAAGTCGACTCGCACCTCCGGCTCATCAAGGGAAGGGGTGCGGCGCACCTGCGGGAAAAGTGCGTGGCGGCAGCCGCAAACCATTTCATCGTTGTTGTAGACGAACAGAAAGTAGTAAAAAAACTCGGCGCTGTCGCAGTGCCGGTTGAAGTTCTCCCCTTTGCAATAACTCCTGTGCTTGAGCAGCTCCGCAGGCTCGGGTGTGAACCGGTCATCCGCGAAGCTGTCATGAAGGACGGCCCGGTCATCACGGACAACGGGAATTTTATTGTTGACTGTAAATTTCCCGCTATCGGCAATCCTGAAAAGCTGGAAGCAGCTCTGGCCGCGATCCCCGGGGTCATCGAAAGCGGGCTCTTCTGCGGGTTTGTGATGAAAACCACCGTGATTGTCGGCGGCTTAAAAAAGGTTAAGATAATCTCTTCAGCGGATATAGTCGCGTAATTTCTGGACAAGGGCGAGCTGGTTGTTCGCCTCTTTCTTCTTCTCTTTCTCAATGCTGTCCATGATCTCGTGGATCGGTTTTGCGAGTTCGTAGATTTTGACCGGGCGTCCTTTGCTCTCTGCCTTGCTCTCGCGGCTGGTGATCCAGTCCTGATCAATCAGGTAACGCATGGCAATACTGACTTCCGGCTGGCGGAGGTCCGTACCGCGCTCGATAGCGCGTGAGGTTGCCTCCGGGGTGTTTGCAAGGAACACCAGTACCTTTGCAACATTGCGCTTCGTTCCGATCTCGATAAGAAGATTCGCGAACTCCTCTTCCTTCTCAGTGAAATACATTACATTTTCCGTTCTCATACACTCACATCCACATTATTTCCAAGAAACTTTACTGGATTAAATATCCTTTCAATGATATATAGGCTTCGTTATTGTTGGGCAATGCTCGATTGTTTTATATACAACATCCTGTGGATACAAATGAAGGGAGGCGGGCAGATATGCAGGACACTGGACAAAAATAAAGTATACACGATTTTTTAAAGAGAAAATTACATCAGACCCAGGCTGCGGAGATCGGACAGGATCTTGACAACTGCTTTCTTGGCATCTTCCGGTTCTTTCCCGCCGGTAATAATAAGCTTGCCAGACCCAAAGAGAAGTACGACAACTTTGGGGTTATCAAGGCGATAGACGAGGCCGGGGAACTGCTCCGGTTCATACTCGATCTTGTCAAGATTGAATCCCACCGCAATCTTGTTGAGGTTTATCGGTGTTGCGAGGTCTGCTGAGGTAACGATATTCTGGATTTTGTATTCCAGTTTTTTATGTATT
>Ga0265342_10002810_pt1 | contig 14730 bp, 10 predicted proteins | sample 4CB327metaG_FD_203125 | JGI IMG/M metagenome (GOLD analysis project Ga0265342, IMG submission 203125) | Rhizosphere microbial communities from Carex aquatilis grown in University of Washington, Seatle, WA, United States - 4-CB3-27 metaG | ecosystem: Host-associated > Plants > Roots >...
GGAGCGTTTGATTCTCTTGACCACAACAGGAGAAAGCTATTCGATTATTATGAACCTGTCCTGCAGAAATTCAGCAATAAGAAATCCGAACAGGCGGGACAATCATCCTTATTCGGCGGCGGGAAATCGCGTACAGCTATCAAAGACACAGTCATGGATCCCGAACGTGCTTATGATGACTGGTCGGACCGCGAAAAACTTTCGCATGAAAAATCAGTTTTGGGGCTTTACATAAGCTCGCATCCGCTTGCTGACTATGAAAATGAACTGAACAAGAACTCGACTTTAAAATTCGGCGATGTAAGCGACAGCGAAGCCGAAGGGGTTGATGTTTCAAAGCTATCTTCGGTAAGAATGTGCGGCATAATTACCGATCTGAAAGTTAAGCAAAGCAAAAAAGGCAACCGCTTCTGCGTATTCACGCTCGAGGATTTCACCGGAATGGGCGAATGCGTGGTGTTCCCGCAAGTGTTCGATAAGAACAGGGAAATCCTTCAAAATGACGCTATTGTAATGGTAACCGGCAGACCGGAGGAAAACGGGGATTCAATCAAACTACTTGTAGATGACATAAGACCTCTCGTGAAAAAATCAAATAACGGGCAAAATAATGAAGTAATTGAGAAAATTACTATCAGAATTCGTTCAAACGGTTTCGAATCAGATAAATTGAAAGAAATCAAACTGCTGGCTTCGCGCAATGGCGGGAACTCAAGTTTGTTTATTAATTTAGACGGGACCATGATGGAACTTCCCGGCGTAAAAATTAATTATGATGAGTACGCTAAAAAAGTTCTTGAAGGAATATTCGGAAGTGAAAATGTAATTGTAAACTAACAATAATTATTTTATTTTAAGGAAATTAACCGAACAAAAAGGAGTACATACTTAAATGCATCCAATTGAAATAACAGACGCCAACTTTGAACAGGAAGTTTTAAAATCAGATATCCCGGTCTTAATAGACTTGTGGGCCGTATGGTGCGGGCCGTGCAAAATGATAGCTCCTTTTATAGAAGAGCTTGCGGGCGAATACCAGGGCAAAGTAAAAGTGGGTAAAGTTGACGTTGACAACAACCCTAACGTATCTGTGCAGTACGGCGTTAGAAGCATTCCGACATTGCTGTTCTTTAACGGCGGAAAAGTAGTTGACCAGATCATCGGCGCAGTGCCCAAAACCGCAATCGCGCAAAAACTTGATGCGCAGTTGCAGACTGCATAAAAGTTTATATTTATTTTTTCCAAGAACCCGCTGTAAATGGCGGGTTTTTTGATGTTTATCATATTCTAGAATGTTCATATAATTGTTACAATAGTTGATTTTCTGTTAATCTTGAATAACTATATAAAATTAGACTATGAAAAAATTCAGAATCGCATCTCTTATTTTATTTTCAATGTTTACAAACTGCAGTTCAGATTTCACATCGCAGCACACAGACTGTCTTGATAAAGCTGCTTATAAAATTAGCTCTGTAAATATTCAGAGTAATGATTCAGACCTGTTATTTCTGAAAAATATCCTGGAAGATGATTCAGTAAAAATTGTTTTGCTTGGCGATTATGGTAATATTGATACCGTATCTTTTTCAGGCAAGACAAAGCTTGTAAAATTTCTGCATGAAAAATGCGGCTTCGATGTTATTGCTTTCGAAAATAGTTTTTATGATTGCGCTAAAGGATGGGAGTTAACTAAGCAAAATAATGATTACAATTCGAGTATCAGTTTGGCATTGGGTTCCTTACCGGCTTTTAAAAGTGGAAACTGTGCTTATGAGGCATTCATAAAATATCTTCAAAATACTTTAAACAGCAAAAATCCATTGATCTTCGCGGGTATCGGTAATGGGCTGTCAAGCTTTAAGCATGAAGATTTCATAGCTGATGTGAATAGGCTGAATCTATTAAAAACAAACGACGAAAATGAACGGCTGATAAAAATTATCAGGTCTCTTGATCCAAATCCATTTGCTCCATCTTATCCTGATAGTGGTATTATCAAATATAATGTTAATTTTTTGGATACACTTTTAGAAAGGGTAAATAAACAGGACTATCCGGAATTTTCAGATCTTGACAGAGAGTTTTGGTTGCATGTGATCAGGGGACTCATACAAAGCAATCTATATTATAATGAACTAAAACTTAATTACATAGATGCGCTAAATAAGCTTAATACAGGTAAAACAGATAATCTAATTTGGCTGGTTGAAAAAAAATATCCGGGAAAGAAAATTATCATTTGGGCAGATAATTTCAGCGCCTGTAGGGGATTTAAACACATTGAATTCAGTAAACAGCGGGGTGATTTTCTAAAAAACGTATACTCATTAGATGATGCTTTATATGATACTTATCGAAACAAAGTATATTCAATCATATTAACAAGTTATCAAAGTGAATTAGGAGTTGAACCTGAGTTTACTTTGGAATATTCTGTTGAACATTCAGGATTTAAATATGCATTTCTGAATCTCAGGGATAAGACAGGATTAGATTGTATAGGCAATTATTTTTATACTGGCGCACTTTTGCGTGAAGAAAAGGCCGAATGGAATAAAGTACTTGACGGATTTTTTGTATATTCAAAATAATATCATCCGTTTCCCCATTTTTCAAATGGTGCGTTTTTTTACTTCACTTTATTCATATGTATTCCATGCATTTTTACCACCACTTGCATCAAAGTTCCATTATCCCTAAATTTGCAAATGTTTGATATTAACGAAGTCAGGAAAGAGTACCCCATAACGCAGCAGTGTTTCACGGTCTATGGCTGCGATGTGCCGTGTAAGCTTATCTATTTTGACCACGGCGCCTCGACCCACTGCCCTAACCGCGTTTTAAACAAATACATCGATTTTCTGAAATATTATTATTCAAACGTACACCGCGGCAAGCATTTCCTTTCAATGATATCATCCGAACTGTTCGATAACGTTTACGAAACCATATTTAATTTCATCAAAGCGGATAAATCCAAGAACGAAGTTGTGTTAACATCAAACACAACTACAGCTCTGGATATTGCCTCCAGCATCATGACTGAAAAGGAAGGCATTACGCTTGTTTCGTTAATGGAACATCATTCAAACGATCTGCCGCACCGAAAGCGCTCCAAAGTTGTGCATTTTGGTTTGCACCCCGACGGCACAATCGACATGAATGACCTTGACCAAAAGCTCAAATCAAATAAAGTTAAGCTTGTTGCAATAACAGGTGCATCAAACCTCACAGGATTTATGCCTGATATTCACAAAATAGCAAGGATGGCTCATGAACATGGCGCTAAAATTCTTGTAGATGCCGCTCAGCTGCTTGCTCACAGAAGCATTGATGTAAAACCTAATGATGACCCGGAACATATAGATTTTCTCGCAGCTGCAGGGCATAAAGCATACGCGCCGTTTGGCTCGGCGTTTTTATTCGGTCCACGCGACTTAATGGATGAAGCTGACCCGTATATTCCCGGCGGAGGAACTGTGTTATATGTAACTCCTGACGAAGTATATTTTGATAAATCCCCCGAACGCCATCAGGGCGGCACGCCCAATATTGCCGGAGCTATTGCGCTGGCTGAGTCGCTGAAATTCCTTACAGAGATCGGGATGGATAATATCCGCGAGCATGAAGTTGAACTAACCGAATACGCGCTGAAGAGATTCAAGGAAGTCCCCGGCATAGAATTGCTGGGAAATGTTTCTCCTAAAGACCGGCTTGGCGTTGTGACATTTAATATCAGCGGATTAAATCATAGTTTGGTTTCCACCATTCTTAATTATGAATCTGCAATAGCCACGCGTAACGGTTGTTTCTGCGCGCATCCTTATCTGGGATTTTTGATTAAGACAGATCCCGAATTGTTCAAAGAAAGGCTGCTCAGAGGCGATAAGAACGATCTGCCGGGCGCGGTAAGACTTTCGCTCGGCATATATAATACAAAAGAAGAAATAGATGAATTTGTGAAGGCGTTAATTCAGATCTCAGCCAGGGAGTGGAAAGCTGATTACAGTACATATGTGCCAACATCCGCGGACTGCAAACAGGCTGTTTCAGGAAAAGCCTTTGTGTAATTTTTCAGATTAAACACCCCATTTACTCCTCTCTTTTAAGTACAATAATATTCTTAAATTATTACTACAAAAAAATTAGCATATTATTGCTATTTTATTATTTTTTGTTTATATTTAAATTTTATGTGTGTAAATGTTCGAAAATATAGTAGAGTTAATCGGGGAAAGTAAAAATTTCGTAATAACAAGCCATGTAAATCCGGATGGCGATTCAATAGGCAGCGAGATAGCTTTTTACATATACCTTAAAAAAACCGGGAAAAACGCAAAAATCATCAATTTTTCTGAAACGCCGTACAATTACACATTCCTTGATAAAGGGAACGTGATTGAAAAATTCGATGAATCCAAACATAATGAAATAATAAAAAATGCCGACGTTATCCTGATTCTTGATACGAACGAATATTCAAGAATAAGGACAATGGAGCCGTTTGTAAGATCAAGTGCCGCGAAAAAAGTTTGTATTGATCATCATGCGGGCATTAACCAAAACGGGTTTGACCTGTTTATTTCAGATACAGATTCACCTGCCACAGGAGAAATTTTATTTAAGTTCTTTGAAAAAATTGGACCGGATTTAGTAGACAAGGAAATGGCAGTAGCTCTTTATACAGCCATTATGACCGATACCGGTTCTTTCCGGTTCCCGAGAACATCGGCTGAAACTCACGGGATAGCCGCTGAACTGATCAAGATAGGAGTGGACCCGTATGAAATATATACGGAAGTATATAACCGCTCAACTCCGGGAAGGCTTAAGCTTTTGGCCAGGTTTTTAAATAACATTGAAAGCGCTTACGATGGCGCACTGGTCTATTCGTCTTTAAAGAGAAATGATTTTGCCGAGACCGGAACCGATGAAATGGATACCGATGGTTTTAGCGCGAATCTAATGAGCGTTGACGGAGTTAAGGTAAGCGTAGTTTTACTGGAAACGCCAAAGGGGATTAAATTAAGCTTCCGTTCGAACGATAATATAAAGGTGAACGAACTCGCAAAAGAATTTGGCGGCGGCGGACATGTGAACGCGGCAGGCGCATTTGTTCCGAGCGGCTCGTTTGAACAGGTCAGGGACGAAGTAGTTTTAAGATCAAAAAGATTTTTAACAAATTAGAATTAATCTTTAAAAATTATTATAATAGATAGGCGGAGAGATAAATGAAACTTAAATTCGAGATTAAGAAAATTAAGGATGTTAAGACCGATGCTGTTGCATCTTTCACTTTCGAGGACTCACGTGATACAAAACTTCACTGGCTGAATACTTTATTTAAAGGCGAACTTGCCACGTTAATAGAGAGCGCCGATTTCAAAGGCAATATCGGCGAATCTACTATGGCATATATAAATGCCGATATAAAAGCTAAGAGGCTTTTGATAGCAGGACTTGGAAATTCTAAAGAAATAACATTAGAAAAACTGAGATTGGCTTATTCCGCCGCCGCTAAAAGATTCAATAAGCTTAAACTGAATTCAGGCGGATTTGAAGTTCCGGACCTAGCTCTCATAAAATCGATAGTTAATTATTCGGTTTATGATATTATGCAGGCTATCGCAGAGGGCGTTCTTCTTTCGCAATACCAGATCAAAAAGCATTCAGAGAAAGCCGATTTCCAGCCTCTTGAAGAAATAGTATTCTTTACAGACTCTCCCAAGTTCACTAAGGAAATAAGCGATATCGTAAAAGATTCAAAGATCATCTGCGACGCTGTTTTCATGGCAAGGGACCTTGGCAACGAACCTTCAAATTCATTGTATCCTGATAAATTCGCGGAGTTAGTAAAGAAATCCTCTACAAAAGCAGGTTACAGTGTCACAGTTTACGATGAAAAGAAAATCAAGCAGCTTGGAATGGGCGGGTTATCAGGAGTGGGTCAGGGCAGCGCAAACCCTCCGAGATTTTTAATACTGCAATACTTCGGCAGCTCAAAATCAGAGAAGCCCGTTGTGCTTGTTGGCAAAGGCGTTACATTTGATTCAGGCGGAATTTCATTAAAGCCGGGAGCGGGCATGGAAGCCATGAAAATGGATATGTGCGGCGCAGCGGCGGTTATTGGAGCGTTTGAGGCTGTTTCAAGATTGAAGCTCAGAGTAAATGTAATTGGCCTTGTCCCCTGCACCGAAAATATGCCGAGCGGCAACGCTATTAAGCCGGGCGATATTATCACCAGCTATAACGGCATTTCAATAGAAGTTGATAACACTGACGCTGAAGGCAGGCTGATATTAGCCGATGCGCTTGGCTATGCGGCAAACTACAAGCCAAAGGCTGTAATTGACGTTGCTACTTTAACAGGAGCCGCAGTTGTTTGCTTTGGCAATACCTGCGCAGGCGTAATGGGCAATGAAGAAGAATTGATAAAGAAAATATTCAGCGCCGGCGAAAAAACATACGAAAGAGTATGGGAACTCCCGTTGTACGATGACTATGAAAAACTAATGAAGAGCGATATGGCCGATATAAAAAATATAGGAACGGCAAGAAAAGCCGGAACGATACTCGGCGGAATATTTCTCAAGAAATTTGTCGATGCTAAATACAACTGGGCGCATCTTGATATAGCGGGCACTGCGTTTGGTATCGGCGAGCCGACTGATTATATGGCGCCTGGCTCTACCGGTTACGGCGTTCGCCTGTTTGTTGAACTTTTAAAAAGCTTCCAGGGACATTAATTTAAACATTTCAAAGCTGGCTTTATTAGCCAGCTTTTTTTATGTCCATTATTTATATTGAAAAGCCTTGTTGCGAGATTCTTTTACTATTTCAGCCCAATTTGTTCTTAATATGGTTTTCATATATTAGCGCTGGATTTCAGCCATAATTATCATCAAACGAAAATTAGCATAATTATATCGGAGCGCCTAAAAAAATAAGTTCGCCGGGGAGTATTCTCTGGATCCTCACGCTGATAAACTTCTTCAATTACTTTGACAGGCAGGTTATTTTCCCGCTATTCTCATTCCTTAAGAAAGATTTTACGCTTTCCGATTTCCAGCTTGGTTTGCTGGGCACAGTGTTTATGATAGTTCATTCGCTGGCTTCAGTTCCGCTGGGTATAATGGCCGACCGCTGGACGCGAAGAAAAATTATTTCATTCGGCGTGCTGCTTTGGTCGCTTGCAACATTCTTTTCAGGAATTGTAAGCAGTTTCTACCAGCTGCTGGGCGCAAGGAGCGTAGTTGGAATTGGAGAGGCGGCTTACGGGCCATCTGCAACTTCACTGCTTGCCGATAAATTCCCCGAAGAAAAACGTGCGTGGGTAAATTCTATCTTTCATCTCGGCATGTTTGCCGGCGGTACGCTGGGGATGGTTCTGGCGGGAGTGATTGGAACAAATCTTGGCTGGAGAACATGCTTCTTCATTGTTGGGATACCCGGATTCATTTTAGCTCTCATCAGCTGGAATATCCGCGAAGACCGCGAACACCATGAACATGTATTGGATATTGAACGGAATTATGTAAAGATTTTGTTCAGTATTATGCCATACCTTACTATTCTTGCAGGCGGGATTCTGCTTGCATTCACTTCAGGCGCTATAATAAGCTGGATAACAGAATTTATTGTACGCTATCATAATCTAACAGTCGAACAGGCTTCAGTCTGGATCGGTTCAATTGTTCTTGTAGCGGGCCTCTCAGGCATTTATGCAGGAGGCAGGTTGGCTGACCGGCTCCATAAAAGCGGCACGCCGCGCTCGTTTGTTATCGCTTTGGGATTCACAATTGCCACTCCCCTGCTGCTTGTTATCGTAAGCACAACCACAACTTATATTCTATTGATAAGTCTGTTCCTGGGAACATTCTTTATGGCCTGGTATTATGGTCCCGTTGTAGCGCTGATACAGGATATAGTTCCTGTCAATGTAAGAGGCTCGGCATACGCTTTTTACCTGTTCTTCGTGCATTTGTTAGGCGATACTATCTCGCCATCGGCTATGGGCAAGCTTTCCGACCTATACAGTCTTAAAACAGCATTTTATCTTCCAATTGCAACTAATTTTCTCGGTGGTATGTTATTTTTCTTAACCACCTATTTAATAAAGAAGCAAAACAAAAAATAACTCACATCACAGCCATACATAAGTCTATTATTTTAAAAGTACTTCAGCCTGTAATTTTAGAAAATTGTTTAAACACTTGATTTGCCTGTTATTTTAGAAAAAATCTTGCTAAAATTAAGGTTTGCAGCATGTTTTTTCAAAATTTAGGGATTTTTGAAACTTTATCGCCCGCTCTGGCATACAATAAGAAGAGGCATCTGAATAATAAATTTGGGTAACGAAACAGAAAATAAGAATATCGAAATACCATCTAATAAGCTTCGCTGTATAAACATAGATTGTGTTTTCAACAGCGCTAATGAAGCGGGGCATATACGCAATACATGCAACCACCCCAAGCTGATTGTTGAAAGCAAGTTTGCCGATATCACCATAGCCATTTGTTCTGAGTTCCGTTCTAAAAAAGATTACGGCTTCGAAAAACCTGCGACTTTGATAGACCTGAAGACCAGGGAAAAGACCGAAATATCAAACGTCCCTGACCTGACCGCACAGCCGGTTGAAACAGTCACAACAGAGGAACTTCAAAAAAACCTGACGCCTGAGCAGCAGGAAAAAATGCTGAGGATCGAACAGGCAACCGAACAGCACAAACCTAATATTGTTGAAGCGGAACCATTATCCACAGAGGCATTATCGCCGAGTGAAATATATAACCTTACGGACAGGCCCGGCACAGACTTCCTGATATTGAAAAAATTGTACCAGCCGAACATGAAACGCGGCATGGTTCTATCGGTAATAGCTCACATACTTGCGATAGTACTGCTTTATGCTTTTGTTACTCCTAAAGAAAGTAAAGTTGATCCGACTCAGCAGCAGCAAATTATAGTTGTTGAAGACGTTGAAACGCCAAAGTTTGATCCTCCGGATGTTGACAAAATGAAAGAAGAGGAACAAAAGGAAAAAGAGCAGTCTGAAATAAAGGATAATACACAGCAGGTAAGGCCGAAGATAACGCCGAAATCAATTATTCCAAAGATTAACAGGCCGAGGAATAAGACGCTGGATACGACGCAGATCACAAAAGTAAATGCGGACTCGCTGAAGACTATAACGGATTCATTGCTTACCGCAAAAATGAAAAGCGATACTAATAAGCTTACATTAGCTGATTCGCTTAAGTCCACTTATTCTGAAAACGCAATTGGCATGAGCCTTTGGTATCCCAAGAACTGGAAGCTTACAGATAACCGCTCTGTTAATCTGAACCAGGAGCAATTTAACGGAGTTATTATCAACACTGATTCCGCCAGCGAGGACCCCGGCGCCTTGCAGATATTCATACAGATAGACGACCCGCAGCACAGCGCATTTAATAAAACCACATATAAGAATCCGTTCCAGATGGATGATACAACGCGTTCGGGATTTTCAACAGACCCAGTCTTGACAGGCGCTAAACGCATATCATATAAGTTCTTTATATTCAGCGATGACCTCGGGAAGAAAAATGTTTATGTTAACACAGAAACCAAGAAAGAACTATTCGATAAATACAAACCATACATTGACGCTGTTGTCCGTTCAATAAAGATCGTCAATAATCAGCCCTCCACCGAAAAGAAAATTCCGTGATTTTGTTATTTACAGGATCATCAGTTCGTTTACTCTAAATACTTATCACACTTATATTTGCCAAATTCATTCTAATTGAATATCGTATCAGAAAATATTAAGAATCTTATCATTGAAAAAGCTAAGGCTCTTGGTTTTGTAAGCGCTGCATTTTCCAAAGCTGATCTGCTTCAGGAAGAGTCCGCCCGCCTCAAAGAATGGCTTTCAAATGGTTATGCCGCTGATATGAACTGGATTGAAAAGGGCTTCGATAAACGTAAAGATGTTAAGCTCAATCTTGAAAACGCCAAAAGCGTTATATCGCTTGCCTATAACTATTACACTCCGTTTGAACATGACGAATCCAAACCCAAAATCTCGCGATACGCATGGGGGAAAGATTATCATAAAGTTTTAAAGAAAAAGCTTAAAGAGTTAAGCGAATATATAAAGCAGGCCACACCCAATCCCAGCGGACTCACAATTACATATTATGTAGATGACGGCCCGGTAATGGATAAAGCATGGGCGGTGCGCTCAGGTATTGGCTGGTTGGGTAAGCATACAAATGTAATTAGTCCGGAATTTGGTTCATGGCTGTTCCTGTCGGAAATCATAACTAACATCGAGTTTGAGAATTACGATTCTCCTATCACCGACATGTGCGGAGCCTGCACATTATGTATTTCGGCTTGTCCCACCGGAGCAATAATTGATGAATATAAGCTTGATGCGAACCTGTGCATATCTTATCACACTATCGAAAACCGCGGAGAAATTCCTGAATCGATTAATCTTGAGGGCTGGCTCTTTGGCTGCGACGTTTGCCAGGATGTTTGCCCATACAACTCACCTAAATATAATCATGATTGCAGGGATGCGAATTTTTATCCGAAAGAAGAACTTTATAGTCCCCCATTTGAACAAAGGGGGGAGGAGCGAAGCGGAGGGGGGTTCAAAACCAAAGCCGAGCTTGAACAAATCACAGAGGAAGAGTTTAGCAAAATTTTCACTGATTCACCAATAAAAAGGACTAAGTTTAAAGGATGGAAAAGAAATTTGAATTCAATCCCGAACAAAAGCTCAAATCCTTGAAATGATAACCTTAAGGTTATTATAACAACGATGATGAATTAAATATAAATATTTGTGCAAATAAAAAAGCCCGTCAAAATAATATGACGGGCTTTTATAAAACTCTTAAGGCTGCCCCCGTTATTCCATTTGGTAAGTGCCGTCCCAGTGAATGGTTAATGTGTGCAGTGTGCATGCGTCCACATTAGTAAATATTACTGCATTACCCGGTACGTCGGTGATCTTTATATCAAATTTACACGTTGTTCCGTAATCAGCCGGAATTGTTACATGAACTGTTGCCTGGTCATTAAACATGTCATTGGGTAATATATCTTTTCCCCAATTTGTTGTTTCAGCCGGCGTAACATAAATGTTGTTCAATGTGACACCGGTGTTGTTTTTGATATCAAATGCCAGAGCCTGAGCTGATGCATTTGAGTTGAAGATTGCAAATATGGCGATAAATAAAACCGCCGCTAAAGCTAGTTTTTTCATGTATTTGTGATTAGTTTATTAGATGATTTGTGTACAAATATACACCATTATTGAACAATAGCAACAACCCTAAAAATACTTTTTTCTGTCACACAACTTCCCTGCCGGTTGTCTAAGGATCAGACGTCCTCGGAATTAACATTTCAAAAAAACATAATTAATGAACTGATATGACGGTAAATATTTGGTTTATAGCCCTCGTTATACTTATTCAGGCGACTGTAATGTTCGCGCAGCCTGATATAGAGACTGAAAAACAAGCAATAAAACAGGCAGATATTGATTTTTCGGACTATTCAAAAGCTCATGGATTCAAAGATGCTTTTCTGCAATTCATGGCTGATGACGCAACACTTTTAAGAGATAACAGTTATCCATTGGAAGGAGCTGAAAAGATAAGAGAACATTTTAAGGATAAAAGAGGAGGATTCACGCTTACATGGGCTCCCACATTTGCGTCTATATCCCAATCACTTGAGCTCGGCTATACATACGGCATTTATGAGTTGACATATAATGATGAAAAAGGCGATCCGAAAAAAGAAGGCGATCCGAAAAAAGAAGGCGGAACTTATGTCACTATCTGGAAGAAACAGAAAGACGGAAAATGGAAATTTGTTCTTGATGCTGGCAACCAGGGACTTGAGCCTGAGAATAAATAAATACAGGAAAATTCATCCGATGACGCTGGAGTCATCGGATGAATTGATAATTATCTTAAACTTTATCCACGTATTCCTTTAAGATTTTTAATAGCTCCGACCTTTAGGCCGGGGAAAAGAAAACAAAATAATTGGGCTTTAGCCCAAAACTTTAACGGCTAAAGCCGAGTAAATAAAATATCTTTATCCACGACCTAAAGGTCGTGGCAAACAAAAAATAACATATATAAAATTAACCCCTGCTTGTTTACCCTCCCTGGGAGGGCTGAAAACAAAAAAAACTGACATAGTTTTGAAGCGTGGTGTGAGGAGTTTTCAATTTGGCATACGTCTTTGGTCAAAAAAAACTGGCTCCGCTATAAACAATAGCCCCGACCTTTAGGTCGGGGAAAAGAAAACAAAATAATTGGGCTTTAGCCCAAAAACTTTAACGGCTAAAGCCGAGTAAATAAAATATCTTTATCCACGAGCTAAAGCTCATGGCAATTCGGGTTAAATAATAACCAAGGAAATCTTTTGAAAAAGCAAAAATCAAATCTTTGATTTCTGTCATCATAATGGATTCCCGCCTGCGCAGGAATGACAATTAAATAAAAAACCTGACAGGCTTTTTGAACCTGTCAGGTTTAGAACAAATCTCTGCTAAAATTACTTATTCTTTATCCGTTATTTCCAGCTTCAGTTCTTCGCTTGAGCCGCGTACATCGGGATAGTACATAAGCATACCTGTCGCCGGTAACACATTATACTTGCCCGGTATCTGTGCGCGGATTATATACGAGAACTCATAAGAATCACCGTACATATAGGTTGCAAAGAATGATACGCGGTTATCGCGGATATCTTTATCTGCATACCACCAGCGCCACCAGTAGTAATCCCATCCTGAATAATCCTTTTCCTCATCTATGGTATATGCCCAGTCGTCTTTAACAACTTCAACTCCTGAGGGAAGCGGATCCTCAAGCATGAAATACTGGTTATTCTGTTCCTTGGCCTGAACTCTGACCTTAACCAATATAACGTCTCCTGAATTTACTTTTCCGTCAAAGTAGCGTTTTCTGTATGTTATCTTATCGCTGTTATAGCTCTTGTATTGTTCAAGCTTAAAGTATTCTTTCTCAACCCTGAATCCGTTTTCACGCGGCTTAATATTCTCTTCATTGGTGTAATATCTCAGATCTGAAGCTACATATACTTTTCCGGGACCGTTCTTTTCTATCCTTACTTCATTTACTCCGGCTTTAAGTTTATTTCCCGGTATCTCAAGCTTGCCTTCTTTATCAAATATATTAGCTTTGGTCATATTCTTGTCAAGCAATTGTTCATTGTTGACAAATATCTTGACATTATAATCCGGGTCAAGTTCTTTTGATGTTTTAAGATAATCAACCATAGCGTAGATGATAAATGCAGTAGATTGAGTGTTCCACCAGCCGCCGCCCTGACGCTGTATCATAAGCCAGCGGATAGCTTTATTCAATAATTCAGGATTATCCTTTAAGCTTATCGGGTCGGCAATCAAAGCCTTAACCGCCATAGCAGTGGTTTGAATTTTATCGTCCTGCCATGAATAGTGCCATGCCTGCCCGCCCCAGAATGAAGCGCCTTCGCCAAAGTTCTGTACGTGGCTGATAAGCAAGTCGTTATATTTCTTCACCATAGCGTCGTTACCAATATTTTTGGCAGCCATAGAAAGCAGAGATATTGCATAATCATTCAGCGTTGCGTCGCTTAACTCTTTAAACTGCTCCTCGTATATCTTTGTGTCTTTCTTATCAACGTATGAAAGCGTGTACATCATGTAAGCCCTGGTTGTCGGGTCAATCTCTTTATTATTTAACTGGCTCTTTAGCGAGGCTATGCCCTTGCTCATAACGTCTTTATGCACAGGATATCCGGCCGCTTCGCCTAATGACAGGCCATATATAACATATGAAGTCATAAACGGATGTGTCTGGTCGTTGGTCCACCATCCCCAGCCTCCGTCATAATGCTGCATTGAGTACAATTTATTATATCCTGCATCAACCATTTTGGGCAGGTCTTTTTGAGTTGCTTCGCTGATAGGCGCATTCAGTTCTTTATAAGTGTTCGCTACTATTACAGTAGGCAGGAACTTGCTCATAGTCTGCTCCACGCAGCCATACGGGTACCCTACAAGCTCATCAAGAGCTGAAAGCATGGTTGACGCCAGCGAGGGATCAACGTTCAGCGTAAGCTTTGCGCTGCGCAGATCGGTGTATTCCGGCACAGTGATATATTTGATTTCCGTTTTATTCACGTCTGAAACATCCATCGCCTGGTAATCTGCAAGCTGCAATCCATGCGGCTGAATGGGTACGCTGAGCTCAACTGCATCTGATTCCTCATCGGTCAGCGCGGTCGCAGTCAATTTTGCCATACCATTCGGGTCATTAACTTTCACTCTCCAGTCAATGCGTTTCTCTTCATTTTTCCCCATAGTGATCATTTGTTCTTTTGAATCGCCGACTATATCAAGATTTTCGGCCTTAAGACTAACCTTTGTCTGCTTTTCCGAGCTCAGATAATTATGTACTATAGTCGAAATTGTTACCTCATCATTTTGCTGGAAGAACCGCGGAGTCTCCATCCTTACTAAAAGGTCTTTACGTGTCATCACAGTACTGGTCATCTGCCCGACTTTTGTATCAGACGTAATCACGCGCGATGTCATTCGCCATGTTGTAAGATTATCCGGGAATTTCACTTTCACAACAGCCATGCCGCTTTCATCTGTCATAACCGAAGGCGTCCAGTAAATTGCGTCTCTGAAAT
>Ga0265342_10002811_pt1 | contig 14728 bp, 12 predicted proteins | sample 4CB327metaG_FD_203125 | JGI IMG/M metagenome (GOLD analysis project Ga0265342, IMG submission 203125) | Rhizosphere microbial communities from Carex aquatilis grown in University of Washington, Seatle, WA, United States - 4-CB3-27 metaG | ecosystem: Host-associated > Plants > Roots >...
CGTGCTGGAGATAAAGGTCACGCCGGTGCCGGCAGTGCCACCGAAACTGACGGTTGCTGCACTGGTAAACCCGGTACCCGTGATAGTGACCAGGGTACCGCCAGCCACAGGACCACTTGTCGGATTGATGCTGGTTACTGTCGGGGCTGCTGTATAGGTGAAGTGGTCGTTCCCTGAAGTAGCGGATGTGCCACTGGGTGTGGTGACCGTTACATCGACGGTACCGGCTGCATGGGCGGGAGAGGTGACGGTGATTTGCGTAGCTGAGACAAAGGTCACGCCGGTACCGGGAGTGCCACCGAAACTGACGGTTGCTGCACTGGTAAACCCGGTACCCGTGATAGTGACCAGGGTGCCACCAGCTAACGGGCCGGTTGTCGGATTGATGTTGGTTACGGACGGGGGGAGTGCCGTGATGTATGCGGTCTTAATCTCATCATCAGAACCGAATATATTTGTGGCAGTGAGATTGATATCATACGTCCCTGTTGCAAATGTCCACGAGGCGTTCTGTGTTGTGGCAAACTGCGTCCAGCCGACAGTGGCGTTCTTATATGCCCACTTCCATAACGTGGGTGCGCCACCGGTTGAGGCGTCGGTGAACTGCACAGCCAGGGGTGCGGGTCCTGACAAAGGCGTTGCACTGAATCCAGCAACGGGCGCCGATAAATCGATGGTTTTGGTAATGGAAGCGGGATTTCCCGAGGCATCCTTCACGGTCAGCGTGACGGTTTTGATGCCTGCAGTGGCGTAGATATGGGTGGGGGCACTAAATTTTCCATGGGGCATTGTCCCATCCCCAAAGTCCCAATCCCAATCCACAGGATTGCCGGTTGACTGATCGATGAATTGAACAGTAATCGTAGGTGAACCACTCGTGACATCGTATCTGAATGCGGCAGCTAAATTCTCGATGAGAATTTCCGTTGCTGTCCGGGCTCCCGATCCCACTTTTACACCCAGCACAGCGTCCTGGAGATACGGTTGTATGACATTATCCGGGCTGTAATTATAACTAAAGGGGGAGGTGAATGTATTATTCAAAAACCGGCTGCCGGTAAAATTATATTGAAGATTTGAATGTACACCTAATGTAACCGTATCAAGAGGACATTGGGCAGTGTTTCTGACCAGTTTAAACGTCAGATTGATGTAACTCTTGTCAATTACTGACCAGTACGTGGGGGGATCGAATATCAGTGAAATGTTGGACTTAATGTAGGGCAGTAGAGAAGACGAATTGTATTCTACGCCGTCAATAACCGTAGTATAAGGAGGGAGCGGGGGTTCGAGGAATACTCCGTATTCTTCGTTCCGGATTGTTATGTTGGTGAGGCTGATATTGAAGCACGGCGTCCGATCCGCTAATTTTCCGTCAGGAGTAGCATTGAACATTGTCTGATCCAGATGCGTGATGTTGATGATAGTCTGTTCCTGCCCCGGATTAATCTGGTACACCGGGTCAAGGATTTTATCCTTTAACAGTTCGGACTTGTTGATCAGGATGCTGAATTCATGTACTGTTTCATTACCCTCGTATGTCGCATTGGTCGCATTGCTTAAAAATTCCGGATGTGCCGTAGAGTTCGCATTAACCACGGCAACGGCCGGTTCCTTGATCCTCACAAGTCGCCGGATATACCCGGTGCTGCTGGTTGCAGGCATACCTTCGCCTATATATCGGGGAGGGTTGGTGCTCCCCAATTCAATGAGAGAAATATTAAACTGGTACGGGTAGTCTCCAAAGATTGTACGGTTCTGGTAATCACTAGGGTAGGAAAACACCGATGAGCAGAAAAACCTGTCCACCTTTTTTCGGGACAGGATATTGGGGGTATCTTTCGATACAGCAAGACCAAACCGAACCACCCCATTCCTGCTTATGAGGTCCTCCCAGGGTATTACCGAGGTCGGTAACGATGGCTCTCCCGGGTCCTCTGCAAGGATCACCCCGGTCCGGTATGCCACGGCATCATAATCGATGGTATAGCCTTGCAAATTGACCAATAATCCGGGGATCATCGATATTACCCAGATGAACGCGATCATGAAGATGGTGAAGCCGGCAAGAAAATCAATGGAGAGATTGCCTGAATCGCTGGTCATTGTTGTGTAATTAACTCCCCGGTGGTCGCATTGAACGTAAGAATCCTGTCCTTACTGCCGGAAGTAATGGTGAGCGTGTAGATCCCCCGTATTAAATCAAGATCCCGGCGTTCAGGATTTGTCGGGGATGGATTGCTGAGTATCACTGCGTTATTCTTGACGAACAAACTTGCCGGAGAAACAATCCTTTCAGCATCGATCTCTTCAGAGATGAGAGAGGCGTTCCATGGGATCTCTGTCCAGCCCCCCCGGTCATAGGAGAGCAGAGCGGTTCCACCGGAGTAACTCACGCCAAATATCCAGCTTGAAGCATTTCCAAAAACATCAACATTCGTGCCATGGATATAATAAATCGCACTTATACCGGTGGATTCATTTGCAGGATCAGGCCGGTACTCCCTGAGGTTCTGTTGAGCATCATCAAAGCTGATAGCGGACGATCCTTCAGAAACCTGGACAAGTCCTCCATCTTGCTGGGACGTCCGGTCTGCTGGTGTCTGATTTGCTAATGTCTGATGTGCTGGTGGTTGCGAAACGCAGGCGCTGCACAGGATCAGGATAAGCAGCCCCAATAGAGCGAAGATGACGGGAATATTTCTGCGCATATTCTTTCTTAAGGCTTATTGAGATAACAACAGATATAGATATTTGGTATTTATTTTAGCCGCGTGGCATTAAAAGATGATGAATCCGATTGCTGTCTGACCGTGCAATAGAGTTTTCAGGGCAAAACATATCCGGGTTCTTAAGGTCTTGATGAAAAAACAGGTAATTCCCAGGATTACGGCACGATCTTGGAGATCGGGATCTCGAGGATATCTTCTGCACCGCAGGCCTTGAGCTTCGGGATCAGCTGGTTCACCGCATTTTTCGGTACAACGGTCTGGATGCTGTAGTAATCGATCCCGTGGAGGCGGCCGACCGTCGGTTTTTTCATGGCCGGCAGCGCTGCAACAATGCGCTCCATGGACGCTGTCGGGACGTTCATGGTCAGGAGCACCTTGTGGCGCGCCTCGATAACCCCGAACAGCAGGGTCTTGATCTCCTCAATCTCGCGCCGCTTCTCCGGGTCAGCCCAGCTCGCTTTATTGGCGATAATGGCGGTATGGGACTCCATGATCTGGCCGATGATCTTCAGCCCGTTCTTGCGGAGGGTGGTCCCGGTCTCCGTGAGATCCACGACCACATCCATCAGGTCCGGCACTTTTGCCTCGGATGCGCCATACGAATGGAACATCTGGACCGGGATCTTCAGATCAAGAAAGAACTTCCGGGTCAGCTCGGGATACTCGGTGGTAACGCGGCTGCCCGGGCGGATCTGGCTGGCGTTCTCTATCGGCTCGTCGCGGTGGACGGCAATAACGATCTTCACGTTTCCCTCGCCGGTCTTGCTGTAGGAGAGGTTTGCTACCTCCACGACATCGGACCCGGTTTCGCGGATCCAGTCGAGACCTGAGATACCAAGATCGAAATAACCCTTGTCCACATAGGTCGGGATCTCCTGCGGGCGGAGAATCTTGATCTTACCGATACGGCTGTCGGCGATCGTGGGATTATAGTCGCGGTCCGTGCGCCTTACCTCGAGGTCAGCCTCTTTGAAGAGCTGGAGTGTCTGGGCTTCAAGGCTGCCCTTCGGGAGTGCGATGGTGATCATACAGTAATCCATCGCCTTAAAAACCGATAAAGACAAAGGGTGGGTTGCAGCGCCGTTTCAGTCAAATGTATGGACCACGAGCCCGCTGAGCAGCTTAGGCTCAAACCATGTGGATTTCGGGGGCATGACGCCGCCGGCATCCGCAATAGAAAGGACCGTTTCGACCTTCACCGGCTGCATGGCAAAGGCGAGCTGGTATTCCCCGAGGTCGACCAGTTTTTCCAGGTCGGCAACCGGGCGGGCACCGCCAAGGTATTGGAGCCGGGCGTCCACGCGGGGATCGGTAATCCCGAGGAGCCCTTCGAGCACATAGGTCTGGAGCACTGCAACATCCAGCGTATCGAGCAGTGCAGCATTCTTCTCAAGCGGACGGGTGCACTCGTACCACTGTCCCGCGAGATACATATGCATGATATGGTAGCGGTCCGGTTTTTTGATTTTTGGGGGAATGTTGTATTCCGTGCCCCTGACGTTACCGTACGGGGTTACTTCGAAATATTTTGCGAGCGCGGAAAGAAACGTTACCGGCGTATAAGTGCCGAGGTCAGCCATAAGGCGGCTGTACCCATGGATCCTGACCCGGCCCTGTGCAAACATTACACCCATGAAGCGCGATACTTCCCCGCCAGCAGACAGTCCCGCCGCGATCCTGCGGTCGGCCACGTTCACGGATGCTTTTGCCCGGTGGTGCCCGTCAGCAATGTAGAGCGAGGGGACCCGCAGGAACTGCTGTTCTATCATGGAGAGGACTGCAGGATCCGCGATCCGGAAGATCTGGTGAATGCCCCCCTGCTCTCCCCGCACTTCTGTATCAGGGACGGTTGCCGGAGTGATAAGGGCGTTCAGGAACGTGAAAATAGTCCCGGTATCCCGGTAGAGAAGGACAACGGGACCATTATGGGTCATTGTTGCTTCGATATGGCGGGTCCGGTCCTCTTCCTTGTCATAGCGTGTCTGCTCGTGCCTGCGGATCGTGTTGTTCCGGTAGTCCTCCACGTCAAGGCAGCAGCAGAGCCCGAGGAAGGTATCCCCGTTCTGACGCACGCGATAGAGGTACATGCCGGGAGAATCGTCCTTGAGCATCAGGCCCTGCGACAGGAAAGCATCAAAGTTTTCGCGTGCCCGCTGGTATACCCGGCTGTCATCCGCGGGAATTTCGGGCATTTCTGCGTCCGGCCGGCTGACCCGCAGGAAACTTCTTGGTTTTTTTGCAATGATCGCCCGCGCTTCCTCTGCAGTCACTACATCGTAAGGAACCGCTGCGATCTCCGATGCAACCATGCGATCGGGCCGCACCCCTGCAAAACGATAGACCTTCACCAGACCAGACACCACCCGTACGAAAGAGTCACCAAAACCTGCTTTAAAGCGTTGGGCGTGATCCCATATATTTCCCATGACTCCCCTCACCGGAAGCATGCGAAAACCTTTGTTATAAAAGCGCTCAGGAATACTACTGCTGGTTGGTGCAGGAGACTTTATGATCCGTCCCCATGATCTGGTAACCTATCCCCTGCCGCAGATTCGTCGCGCATCCCCGGCGGATATCCCGGCGATTGTCGCGATCGAGAACGAGTCGTTTGCCGACCCGTGGGACCAGGCAGTCTTTCTGGAAGCGCTGACCTATTTTCCCTCCACCTATTTCGTGGCAGACTGCGACGGGGCTGTGGCAGGATTTATTGTGGGCGGCCTTGAGGATACCGGGGAAAATATTTACGGGCATCTCTGCAACATCGGTGTCAGCCCACGGTACCGGCGGCGGGGTGTCGGCAGGCTCCTTGTCCGCCGGGCCGAGCACCAGTTTGCCCTTGAGCTTGCCACGGGTGTCCAGCTGGAAGTCCGGGTCTCCAACACCGGGGCGCAGCGGTTCTACCAGCACATGGGGTACCGCCCGGTGTTTGGCATTGACCAGTATTACGCCAATGGCGAAGACGCTTTCGTCATGATGAAGTGGTTCCGGTTTTAACTGCGACGGCTGTTTTTCTCTGGCAGTTGTTTTAAAAAAGGCTCTTTGGGAACGGGCTCGATCGCGACGGTATCATCCGAACCTTGAAAACCGATATAAAAATGAACGATATATGAGAGGTTTCTCCACCTCAGGACCTCATTTGAGGCGTCGAATTCCGCAGGAATGAGAAGGGAGAAGAATCGTCAGGTTCCTCGACTTGCTTCGTCCTGTTTGGATGAAGCAGAGGAAGTTTGGAAAAACTTCCTCTTGCTGAATCTCGAAAGAGATGAGGCACGGCCGGGCAAGGCGGTTCCGAGCAATTTTTGATCCGGTTACTGATCCACCGCGGGGGCGCCCCATCGGGGCGGCGGGGTTCATCCTAAGTAAAGACAGAGAAAATCCCCCGTATCATTTCTCCTGACATTAATCGAATGGCGCAGGAGCGGTCCCGGGAGAGGATCTTCCCCCCTTCTCCTTCTTGTCGGGTTTCGAAAACAGTGAGGCCGGCTTCGTGAGATAAAAATTATCCCCGGCCCAGCTGCTGGTGGGCGCGGGCAAGGTGCTGGGCGGCGAGCGCTCCCAGAAGTGAGAGTTCACCGGCAAGGACTGCGGAGCCGATAATTTCAGCGAGTTTCTTCGCATTGGTGCCCGGTGGCGTCCCGCTGCCGGCAACTCCGAGGATTCGTAAGCATTCCTGCTGGGTCCCGACCCCGGTTCCCCCGCCAACGGTCCCGACCGGGAGCGAGGGGATGGTAACGGCAACATAGACCCCGGTTTCGGTGAGGTCAACCGTGGTGATGCAGGTGCTTCCGTCAATGGAATGGGCGGCGTCCTGCCCACAGGCGATGAACATCGCGGCCACGACATTTGCCGCATGGGCATTGAACCCCATTGCACCGGCCCGTGCCGAACCAACGAGGTTCTTGCGGGTGTTCACTTCGGCAAGGGTCTTTGCGTTGGTCTTTAATACCGCGCTTATCAGCTCGTTTGTGAGGGCGACTCCCGCGACAACACTCCGGCCACGTCCCATGATCCCGTTGATGGCGGCCGGTTTCTTGTCGGTGCACATGTTGCCGGAGAGGGCGATGAGCCGGGCGCCGGTGCCATCCGCGATCAGGTCAGCAACTTTTGCACTCGCGATGGTGACCATGTTCATGCCCATCGCATCCTTGGTGTCGAACTCCAGCCGGACATAGACGCTGGTACCGGCAACGAACGTCACGGTACCGCTCAGTTTCCCGTGCGATGTGGTGCTCTCCGCTGCGGCTTTCAGCTCGTCGCGGTGCGCCGTCACCCAGTCGCAGACCTGCACCGCGTGCGTTACGCTGTCCGTGGCAAAGACCGGTGCCCGGGTCATGCCGTCGTGCAGGATCCGGACTTCCGCGCCGCCGGCCTTCGTGATCGCGCTGCAGCCCCGGTTCACTGACGCCACCAGCGCTCCCTCGGTGGTCGCGAGAGGGAGCCAGTAGCTGCCCTGTGCATGGCCGCCATTGATCCGGACCGGGCCTGCTACGCCGACAGGTATCTGCACGGTGCCGATCATGTTCTCGCAGTTGCGCTTCACCACACGCTCTATATCGATGGAGAAGGTACCGACAGTCTCCAGTTTTGTGCCGGTCTCCCCCTCGATATATTTGCGCCTGACCCGGATCGCGTCAATCGGTGAGAGGTCCTTCTCAAGCTCATAGAGCTTGAGGGAACCGTCCCTCAGTTTATTGATAACGATGGTATCCTTCGCCGTATCCTGACCCGACCTTGTGCCGCTCCCTGCTCCTGTGCGGCCCCCGGCATCATCAGCCATGATTATTGGTTAGTACGTAGAGTGTTATGATACACGTGGTCAGATGATGGTCGGACAATGGGGATTACGGGTGCCGGTTCGGCAGGGGGAGGCGATGCGGCAGACGCTGATACGGGAGGGCGCGCTCGATGCCTCGCTCAAAGTGCTGCGCGACGGTGGCGATCTCATCCTGCCGCTCACCTTACCCCGCGATGGTGCCGAACAGTTCGAGTTCGAGGCACACCCGGGCCGCGACCCTCTCCCCCGCCACGAGCTGGTTGGCGGGATCGCCATCCTGCAGGAGGACAATCCAGAGGGAGCGGAAAAGATCCTTGCGTCGCGCCCGTCGCTCCACACGGCAGTTTACGCGAGAGGCGAGGTGAGCGGGGAGTACCGCACGCGGGAGTTTACGATCCTTGCAGGCAAACCCACGACCAGGACACAGGTTACCGAGCACGGCCATCGCTTTACCGTTGATCTTGCCGGTGCCTACTTCTCCGCCCGGCTTTCCACGGAACGGCAGCGGATCCTCAATCAGGTGCAGGAAGGCGAGGTCATCCTTGACATGTTTGCCGGTCTCGGACCGTTTGCGATCACCCTTGCGGCAAAAGCTTCACTCGTTGTCGCTGCCGATCTCAACCCGCAGGCTGTTGAACTGATGCTCGCGAACCTCGCGCAGAACCGGATCCGGAACGTGTTGCCAATACTCGCGGATGCCCGCCGGCTTTCCCGTATCCTGCCGTGGAAGTTCGACCGGATCGTGATGAACCTGCCCCTTGCCGGCACGGAATTCCTGCCGGATGCGTTCCGGCTGTGCAGGTCCGGTGGTACCATACATTTCTATTCGCTGGTGTCTGCTGAAGGCGAGCATACTGCCCGGATACAGGAACTGGGCGGAATGGTGCTCTCCGAACAGGAAGTGCGATCGTACTCACCCGGGCAGTGGCACGCGGTGTATGATGTCCGGGTTCGTTGAGGATGGGGGCAATCCCCCCGGGGGGGAGGTCCCCTCCGGAATTTTTTTAGGAGGGGGGTAGGGGGTAATCCCCCGACACCGGCCGATCTATCGACGGATCCTTCGTTTCCGCTGTGACTTCTGTCGGAAAACCTGGTTCCCTGATCCGGCCGGACAATTATCGGACAGGGGGTACCCCCCCTCCTTCTTAGATCAGGGACCCCCCTACCCCCTCCGGGTTTTTTTATGGTGGGGGTTACCCCCCAACCCCCCGACTCAAGAATGCGTAACGTATATTTTTCCGCATCGGTCCATGCAGGATTTCGCGTGGAGTTATCACCGGAGTATCCTGGGAGCACCGGTTTCCAGAAATGAGTTGGGGGATTGGATCCGGGCTGTGGGCGGGGGGTGGTACCCCCCGGCAAGGGCGGAATTGGAAGAGAAAAATCTGCTCTGTAGAAAACCTCTTTCATAAGATTAGGTTGCCCCCTTGCGCCAGCCCTGCCCCCGTCGGGGGCGGGGGCGCTTGCGATGTCTCGAGATTACCTGTCCTGAAACTTCCCGCATTTTTTTAAACAGGAAATACAGCACTATCGCCAACAGGGCGCCCCCGGCGGCGGGGCGAAGTCTGAATGGTTCATCAGAACCATGAAGATGAGAAGAATTCATCAGAGTTCTTCGAACCCCCTGGAGCGTCAGGTAATTTCAAATGATTTCTACAGTGCAGAAAAATCAAATGAGCCACCCGCTCAATGCTATTTCAGGAACCCCATGAGGCCCAACACCGAATGGAAAAAAGTCACAGCCTCTTTAATCTCTACTCTTGTTTTTATCGTCCTCTGTCTGGTATCGGTTTTTTTCATTGACGGTATGAGCGGCGGGTTCGCACTTGCGTTCATTTCGTTCTTCCTTGCGATCAGCAGTGGTGTGGTTGCCCTGCTCTTTCTCCACCGCGCCCGGGTCACGGATACGATTCTTGCCGATCCCTCTCCTCTCGCTCACTGGACGTACCCGGAAGAGATTGCTCTTGCGAGCGTCGGGCGGGAATACCAGGAATACCAGGGAAGAAACAGGGCGATGTTCATCATCATCGGCGGGATGCTGGTGGTGGTAGCCCTGTTTTTCCTCATATTCGTAGATGAGGGGGTCCCGAGACCGGCCTCCTCCTGCTTGCATTTACCGTGATTCTTTTTGTGGTCTCGCGGGTTACGCCGTGGCTTGAACGGTGGCGGGCGATGAATGCCACCCATGAGGCCGTCATCACCCGTGACGGGGTCATCTACGAAGGATCGGTCTACCCCTTCCGTTCGTTCCTTGTGTTCTGGTACGGTGTCTCGCTTAAGATGGCAGGCAAAAAGGAGCCGGCCACTCTTGTCTTCTCGTTCAGCCAGCTCGTCGGCCGGTTCATCATCCGGCCGTTTGATATCGTAGTTCCTGTTCCCCCGGGTGAGGAGGAAAAATCTGTCAGGATTATCCAGGATCTGGGGGGAAATATGCCGGAGAAAGACCTTTTTTGAGATTCCGGATAAAATCAGGTATACCCCCGAACGGTTCAAACGGTATTTTCAATCAAGGAAAAAATAGAAAGACGCTGGTGAACAAAAGACAAACGGAATCCGGTGGTGAATACCCCCACAAATTCAAGTCTATTCTGACCCCGTGAGTCCATGGACTCCCCGGTGTTATTGCTTAATTCTCCCAAACCTGAATTTTTAATTCCTTTTTGCAATGCAGGAATGTGAGTGTTTTTACTGTTTGCAGAGAGTAACGCAGCTTCCAACCCGGCAACATTTGTACACCGGGAATATAGGCGGCTATCCGGAGTTTTTACAGGCACCCGGGTGCCAAATTATTTAAATGCTAGTATATCAAAAGGGCTGCTCATGAGCAGGAGCGTGTACGATTCAGAACTCCGGTATTTCCTTGTGCTGAAGAGGAGAGAACAATGAACCCGGACGAACAGCTGCTGGTCGCTATCATCGATGATACGATCCATACCGATACCCCCCACGGACATGCAATCAAGCGGATTGTACACGGTCTTGAGGAGTTTGGCATCCGGGTTGCTGACGTCTCATCGCCGGCTGACGCCCGCGCTGCCTATTCCAACCTTCCTGAAGTCAACTGTGTCCTCATCAACTGGAACCTTGGCGGGGATACCGTCAAAAAACATAAAGAGACAATGGAACTCATCCATGAGATCCGCAGCCGCAACGAGGATATACCGATATTCCTGATGGCTGAACCCACGAGCGAGACGCCGACATCGCTCACCGTGGAGATGATCCGGGAGATCAACGAATACATCTACGTGATGGAGGATACGCCGGAATTCATCGCCGGCCGCATCACAGCCGCGGCAAAGCGCTACCAAGAGCGTCTGCTTCCCCCGTTCTTCGGTGAACTGGTGAAGTTCTCGAAAGATTTCGAATACTCCTGGCACACTCCGGGCCACGCCGGGGGTACCGCCTTCCGGAAGTCGCCTTCCGGACGGTTATTCCATGCGTTCTTCGGGGAACAGCTCTTCCGCTCCGACCTTTCCATCTCTGTCGGTGAACTGGGTTCGCTTCTCGACCACTCCGGCCCGGTCGGCGAAGCCGAGCGGTACGCCGCGAAAGTGTTCGGCGCGGACATGACCTATTTCGTCACGAATGGGACGTCAACGGCTAACAAGATCGTGTACTTTGGCCGGGTGACAAAAGACGATATCGTCATGGTGGACCGGAACTGCCACAAATCAGCCGAGCACGCCCTCACCATGACCCATTCCGTGGCGGTCTACATGGTCCCGACCCGGAACCGGTACGGGATCATCGGCCCGATTCCCCCGGGCGAGATGACGCAAAAAGCGATAAAGGCCAAGATTGCGGCCTGCCCGCTTACAAAAAACCTGCCTGACAAAAAACCCATGCATGCGGTGATCACCAACTCGACCTACGATGGCCTCTGTTACCATGCGAAAGAGGTGGAAACGCTGCTCGGGAAGAGCGTTGACAGCATCCACTTTGATGAAGCATGGTATGCGTATGCCCGGTTCAATCCGCTCTACAAAGACCGCTTCGCCATGCGTGACGGGGCAAAGGACTTAAAAGGCCCCACGGTCTTTGCAACCCAGTCGACGCACAAGCTGCTGGCTGCCCTCTCGCAGGCCTCGATGATCCATATCAGGAACGGGCGTGCCCCGGTCGAACCCTGCAGGTTCAACGAAGGGTTCATGATGCACAGTTCCACATCCCCCCTCTATACCATCATCGCGTCCCTTGATGTCTCCTCAAAGATGATGGACGGGGCAGGAGGCAGGCTGCTCACTACCGAGTCCATCGAAGAGTCGATACGGTTCCGCCGGACCATGGCCAGGATAAGCCGGGAGATCGGGACCGGTAAAACAAAAACCGACTGGTGGTTCCCCATGTGGCAGCCGGCAACCATCACCGACCCGAAGACAAAGAAGAAGGTCGCCTTTGCGGATGCACCGCTCGATACCCTCAGGGATAATCCCTCCTGCTGGGTGCTGCACCCCAAGGACAGCTGGCACGGCTTTGAAGGGCTGCCGGACAACTACTGCATGCTCGACCCGATCAAGGTTACGGTGCTCATGCCCGGTGTAAATGACGACGGGACACTTGCACACGGGGGAATTCCGGCAGCAGTCGTGGTAAAATTCCTCGATACACGGGGCATCATCAACGAAAAGTCCGGGGATTATTCCATTCTCTTTCTCTTCTCAATGGGTATCACGAAAGGCAAGTGGGGGACCCTTATCACCGAACTCTTCGAGTTCAAACGCCTGTATGACGAGAATGCCCCGCTCGCGGAAGTCTTCCCGGACCTCACGAATACGTGGCCGGAACGGTACGGCGGCATGACGCTGCAGGACCTGGTAACCGGGATGCACGCGTTCAAAAAAGACCACCGGATGTGCCAGCTGCTCCAGCAGGCGTTTTCGCTCCTGCCGGAACCGGCTATCACCTATGCAGAAGCGTTCAGGAAGCTGGTACGGAATGAAGTGGAGCAGATTCCCGTATCGAAAGCCGGGAACCGGATCGTAGCAACGGGAATTGTCCCGTACCCCCCGGGCATTCCCCTCCTTGCCCCGGGAGAACGGACCGGAGGACAGAAAGAACCGGTACTCCAGTACCTGATATCCATGCAGGACTTTGATAGCCGGTTCCCTGGTTTTGGGCACGACACCCATGGCATCGAGAATATCAACGGAGAATACATGATGAACTGCATTGTGGAGAAGAAGCGATGAGCCCGGAAGCAACAGGCACTACGAGTGGTCTCCCCTCAAAAAAAGTGCTGGGACTGTTCGCTCTTGCCATGATCAACGTGGCGGCCGTGCTGAGTATCAGGAACTTTCCCTCCATGGCGATTTACGGGTGGTCCTGTATAGGCTGGTACATCATCGGTGCCATCCTCTTCCTCATCCCCATATCGCTCGCCGGTGCCGAACTGGCGACCGGGTGGCCGGAAGGCGGCGGTGTCTATGCATGGGTCAAACAGGCATTTGGTGAGAAAGGAGGGTTTACCGCACTCTTCTGTGAGTGGTCGAACAACCTCGTCTGGTTCCCCACAGTCCTCTCGTTCATCGCATCCACTCTCGCGTTCGCCCTTACACCCTCACTCTCCGCGAGCCCGTGGTACATGTTCAGCGTCATGATGATCGCTTTCTGGGGCACGACCGCCATTGCGTATTTCGGGGAAGAGGCATCCACGAAATTCGGCAACATCGGGGTGATCCTCGGAAGCATCATCCCCGCAATCCTGATCATCCTGTTTGGAATCTGGTGGATTGGCTCGGGCCAGTCACTCGTCCTCCCGCCACTGACGCTGGGCGCGATGGTCCCGGCAATCAATATGAGTACCCTGCCGTTCTTCGCCACTATCATCCTGCTCTTTGCAGGCATGGAGATGGCGGGCTTCCATGCCCTGGAGACCAGAGATCCCCAGAAGGACTTCCCGCGGGCCATGGCCCTCTCGGCAGCAATCATCGTTGTCTGTACCGTCCTTGCCACGCTTGCCATTGCCGTGGTTATCCCCGCAGATAAGCTTAACCTCGCATCCGGGGTCATGCAGGCAATCCAGTACTTTTTCAATGCCGCTCATGTCCCCGGGCTTGTAGCACCCATGGCAGTGCTGATTACCCTCGGGGGGGTAGTCTCCCTTGCTGCATGGCTGATCGGACCTGCCAAAGGGCTTGGCATTGTGGCCGAGGAAGGGAATATGCCGCCGATGTTCGACAGGACCAACAAATACGGGGCACCGGTTGCCGTCCTGGTCATACAGGCACTGATCGGGTCGCTGATCTCGCTGCTCTATGTTTTCCTCCCCTCGGTCAACCAGGCATACTGGATCCTCTCTGCAATGACCGTTGAACTGCTCTGTATCGTGTACATCCTTGTTTTTGCTTCCGTGATCAAGCTGCGGTACAGCCAGCCCGACAAGCCGCGCCCTTTCACGATCCCGGGAGGGAAGGCGGGGGTCTGGATTGTGGGAGGGCTGGGGTTGTTCGGCACAACCCTTGCGTTCGTTGTCGGGCTCATGCCCCCGTCGTTCTTTGCTTCAAACGGACTCGCCTACGTGTTTTCTGTACTGCTCGGCACATTCCTCCTGGCCGTGCCGCCCCTGGTTTTCCTGAAATGTAAAAAAGCGAGCTGGGAAAAGCCCGCAGAACCCGGGAGGGATTTATCATGAATATGACGCCAAGAATGGAACACGGGCTGGTACTTTTTCTCGTCCTTATGTTCCTGATACCCTGCATCATGATCATCTTCATATCCGAAGAAGTACCGTACCGCATAGTGCCTGGTGAGCCGGTCCGGGATGTTGCCCAGGCCATGGGAATATCCGTGACAAGCGTGAAGGATACCACGTGGAACCTGCCCGGGGCGACCGGCGGAAAGACGTATGTCCTCACTGATAGTGCCGGCAATGTCGTGACGGTATCAACGCAGGCATTTGACAGCGCGGAGTCGCGCGATGCTGCTATACGGCTTTACAATGCCAACCCGGTTGGCAGGGGAAAACCAATGGGGAGCCTGATGGTGGTCGGACAGCACGTGGTCTACGTAACACCTGCCAACAGCGAAATCCTGCAGCGGATCGCACCGGAACTGAAAAAGAAAAGCAGTCCCTGATAATAATTTTACGGCGCGATTACCCTGCCATATCTTTTTTTTCGGGCCCTGATAAAACAGATTCTTTTCGAGGTATCCTAAATGCCGCTTTTGATCACCGGCAATTACGGACATGGAACTGACGGGGATAAAGGTCAAAGTAACC
>Ga0265342_10002813_pt1 | contig 14720 bp, 13 predicted proteins | sample 4CB327metaG_FD_203125 | JGI IMG/M metagenome (GOLD analysis project Ga0265342, IMG submission 203125) | Rhizosphere microbial communities from Carex aquatilis grown in University of Washington, Seatle, WA, United States - 4-CB3-27 metaG | ecosystem: Host-associated > Plants > Roots >...
GTGCAGCGCGTGCAGCGTCGCGGCGGTGGGCGAGGGCACCCAGGCGGTGGAGGCGCCCGCGCGCGGGTGGGCGATCTTCTGCGCCAGCATGTCCGCCATCAGGTCGGGCATCGTCCACATGCCCTTTCCGATCTGGGCGCGCCCGGCCAGGCCGTGCGCCAGCCCGGTGTCCACGTTGCTGTCCTCGTAGGCGAGGATCCATGGCATCGTCCGCATCGTGGCCTTGCGCGCCATCGGCCCAGCCGTCATCGACGTGTGGATCTCGTCGCCGGTGCGGTCGAGGAAGCCGGTGTTGATGAACACGATCCGGTCCCTGGCCGCGTGCACCGCGGCGGCGAGGTTCAGCGAGGTGCGCCGCTCCTCGTCCATCAGGCCGATCTTGAGCGTGTCCGGCGCGAGCCCGAGCAGTGACTCCACCCGGGCGAACAGCGTGACCGTGAAGGCCACCTCGTCGGGGCCGTGCTGCTTGGGCTTGACGATGTAGATAGAACCGGTCCGGCTGTTGCGGTGCGCCGCGCCGGGACGGAGCCCGGGCAGCGCGGTGAGCGCGGTGACGATGCCGTCGAGTATGCCCTCGAAGACCTCCGCCCCGCTGGTGTCGAGGATGGCGTCGGTGGTCATCAGGTGGCCGACGTTCCGCACAAGCAGCAGCGACCGGCCGGGCAGGGTGAACGGCCTGCCCTGGGCGTCGGTGTAGACGCGGTCCGGCTCGAGCGTGCGGGTGAAGGACCGGCCGCTCTTCTCCACCGGCGCGCTCAGCTCGCCTGTGTTGAGGCCGAGCCAGTTGCGGTACGCGGCGACCTTGTCCGCGGCGTCTACCGTCGCGACCGAGTCCTCGAAGTCGACGATGGTGGTGATGGCGGCCTCGGCGACCACGTCCTGGATCCCGGCCGGGTCGTTCGTGCCAATCGGGCCGGCCCGGTCGACGACCAGCTCGATGTGCAGGCCGTGGTGGCGCAGCAGGATGCGGTCCGGTGCGTCGGGATCGCCGTCGTAGCCGGCGAACGCGTCCTTGTCCCGCAGCGTAAAGGTTTCGCTGCCGGTGCTGGCGGCGAGGCCGTCGCCGGTGACGAAGTAGGCGATGACGTCGCGGTGCGACGCGCCGTCGAGCGGCACGGCCTGATCGAGGAAGTCGCGCACGGTGCCGATCACCCGCTCGCCGCGGACCGGGTTATAGCGTCCTTCCCTGGTTGCCCCGTCGGTTTCCGGTATCGCGTCGGTGCCGTAGAACGCGTCGTACAGCGAGCCCCAGCGCGCGTTGGCCGCGTTGATCGCGAACCTGGCGTTGGTCACGGGGACCACGAGCTGCGGGCCCGCCACGCGTCCGATCTCGGGGTCAACGCCCTTGGTGCCGACCTGGAACGGGCCGGGGTCGGGAACCAGGTAGCCGGCCTCCTCAAGGAACGCCTTGTACTTCGGCACGTCATGCGGCCGGTCGGCGTTCGCCCGGTGCCAGGAGTCGATCGCCGCCTGGAGGTCGTCGCGCCGGCGGAGCAGCGCGCGGTTGACCGGCGTGAGGTCGGCGACGATCTCGGCGACGCCCGCCCAGAACGCGGTCGCGGTCAGGCTGATCCCGGCGGCAGGCAAGGCCTCGTCGGCGATGAAGCGGTGCAGGCTCGTCGCGACCTGCAGGCCGCTAGCCTCGATGCGGTCAGTCACGGCGTTTTCTCCGTCCCTGGGACACTCGGCGTCCCGGCCCGTCGCTCGGCAAATTTCGTATCATGGAAGTAATACGTCACATGATGGAATACGGTTGCGATGACCATAGGCCGGCGCCGTGCCGACGTCAATGCGCCATGCGTCACAGGCCGGTCATGCGCTCTCGGTGCCGCCGTCCCCGCGCCTGCGCCAGTACCTTCAGGTCTCCTACCCGTAGCTGCCCACGCGGATCGCGCTGAACCGGCCGGCGCTATTGCGGTCGTAGTGCACGAAGCTGGATTTGTACTATCGGCCGCATGGACAAGGCGAACCAAGCGGAGACCCTGGCGGACTTCGTGGCATCGCTGCCCGGCGGCCCGCAGCCCCCGGCCAACCGGCCCGCCGACATCGCGGCGGCGGGCACGGCACACCGACCAGGGCCTCGCGGACGCCACCTACCTCTAACGCCCGCCAGTTAGCGGACTCCGGTGTGACCGGTCGGTGCGCATCCGCCGCGCCCGTCTCGCCCGACCCGGCGATGGCGGCCAGGTCGTCCAGCGTCGAGGCCGCCGGCCGCTCCGTCCTCTCTTGTGCGAAACGTATGGCGTACCACCCAAACGTTGGGCACACGTCCCGAAGACGGCGCTCCGCTCCCTGGCGATACTGGCTGATACGCACAACTGTGCACGACCGGGACAAAGGCCGGCAACGACGTCGAGGAGAACGCGGATGAGCAAGACCCACCTTGGGCTGCCCGCCGAGCAGGACGCGGGCGGCCCACCGGGTCACGAGGCACCGCGGAACGGGTATCTCGAGGGCCCGTTCGCCTCCGTCGCGCAGGAAGTGACCGCTTTCGACCTGCGGGTCACTGGCAAGATCCCCAGGGAGCTGAACGGACGGTTCCTTCGCGACGGCACCCGGGAGTTCTACGACCACGGCCCGGGCCGGGTCGGCATCGAGACCCTCTTCGTGCCGATGTCGGCGGCCAGCGCCGAGGATGACGGCTGGCTGATCACCAGCGTCATCGACATGCCGACGAGCACCAGCGAGGTGCTGATCTTCCACGCCCAGGACCTGCTTGGCGGCCCGGTCGCCAAGATCCACATCCCGCACCGGCACAACACCGGCTTCCACGGCAACTGGATCGCTGACGCCGAGCTTGAGCAGACGAACGGCCAGCCGCAAAGGACACAGGCATGACCTTGCCAGCATTCGAGTTCGGCATCTTCGACTCCTTCGATCAGGGCGACTCGACCCCCGGGCAGGTGATCGCGAGCCGCCTCGACTTCGCCGTCGAGGCGGAGCGGGCCGGGATCGCGCACTACCACGTGACCGAGCACCACGGCACGCCGCTTTCCGTCTGCCCGTCACCCAGCCTGTTCCTCGCCGCCCTGTCCCAGCGGACCACGACGATGCGGATCGGCGCGCTCGTCCACGTGCTGCCGATGTACGAGCCGCTCCGGCTCGCCGAGGAGATCGCCGTCCTCGACCAGCTCACCGGCGGCCGGCTCGACATGGGCGTGGGCAGCGGCGTCAGCCCGTACGAGCTCGGCTACTTCGGACTCGACGCGGCCCAGGCCAGGGCCCGCTACGCGGAAACGCTCACAGCGGTCACCGAGGCACTCAAAACTGGCCGGCTGCGGCACACGGGCACGCTGCTGCGCGACTACGACGTCGAGTTGTCGGTCGGCCCGGTCCAGCGGCCGCACCCGCCGCTCTGGTACGCCTCGTCCAACACGGCCACCGCCGAGTGGGCCGGAGCGAACGCCGTCAACTTCGTCGGCCGCTGGAACGACGGCGGCTTCATCCCCGCGGCCCAGGCGTACTGGGGAGCGTGGCGGCGCGGGGACGCGACCGCGTCCCCCGTCCCGCGGATCGGCACCGCCGCGCACGTCTACATCGGCCGCACCGACGACGAGGCCGTCGAGCGGTTCCGCAAGGCCAACGACGTGTTCGCCCGCCAGCTGCTCAAGCTGTGGCACGACCACGGCAACTACGGCGCGGATCACTTCTACGACACCGACAAGACCATGGCCAACGGCAACGCGCTGGTCGGCTCCGCCGAGACCGTCGCCGCCAAGCTCGCCGCGCAGGTCAGTCAGGCCCCGGTCAACTACTTCGAGGCCACCCTCGCCTTCGGCGACCTCACTCTGGCCGAGGCCACCGCCAACCTAACCGCGTTCGCCGAGACCGTCATGCCCGTCGTCCGCGCCGCCTTCACGGCGAGAGCGGCGCCGTAGACGGCCACCGGTCAGGGCTCGCGCGTCGGCTGGTGGGCGGTCCAGCCGGGCGGGATCGTCACCCGGTCTCGCCCGGTCCCCGGGACGTGGTTGGGCTCCGTCTCCGGGAGCTGGTTCTCCGCGGCCGCGGCCGGGGCCGCGCCGGCCGGCCGGGTCGCGGTCGCTCGCAGGTAGTGGCTGATGGCGACGGCGACCACGCATACGGCGAGCCCGGTCACCCGGGCCGTGCCCTCGCTCGGCCACGGCGCCAGGTGGGACAGCTGGACCGGCAGCGACCAGGGGTGCGTGATGGCGTTCAGCGACAGGTAGATGACGACGCCGGTGGCGCTCACCACGGCCGCCTCGGCCACTGCCTGCACGGCGTGGATGCCCGCGGGCCGGGACACCGGCTTGGCCGGGGTGTCGCCGCGGTCGCCGCGCCGCCGCAGTTCCAGGTACCGGCTGACCGCGAGGCTGACCAAGGCGACCGCGAACGCAAGGAAGCCGCTCGTATCGGTGCGCAGGTGCGGGATGGCCGGCCAGTAGGGATAGGCCTCATAATTCGAGAAGGCCGCCACGAGGGCTGCCCCTCCGAAAATCAGCATGGCGGCGTAGCCGAGCCCGAGGGCGACCGACTCGACCACTAGCTTGCGGGTGTCCTCGCTCCTGGTGCGCACGGTGCTCACTATAAGCGACCCCGGCCGGTCACCCGCTCCTTGTCGCGCGTCGACACGGCGGCCGGATGCGACGCTGGCCAGGCAAATCTCCGCAATTAGACGGCTACCGGCCCGGCGGCCGTTGTCCTCGCCAGACATGGTCGCGGCCGCCACTGACAGTGGCGGCCGCGATCGCAGGTACTGCCGATCAGGTGAATCCGACATCAAGGACGAAGTGTCCGAGGCGCAGGTTCAGTTGCGCGCCGCCGGCCCAATGCACGATGAACGCCAGAAGGATGATGGCCAAGATCACGACCACCAACCAGAAGAAGAACACCACGATGCCGGGAATGGCGTACCCGGCTACGGATCTCGCTCTAGCCACGGGCCTCAGCTACCCCGGGGCAGCCGACTTATTCGGCAGCAAACGTGGTGTCCTGACGGAGGTGACCGCGGGCGTCCCCCGGCCCGCAGCGGCGCGGTTAGCCGCTGCGCCGGCCTCAGTCGTCGTGCCTGCTGAGGCCGAGTAGCGCGATCGCCGCGTTCGCGTGCGCGGCGGCCTGCCTGCCGGTGGGCGCCGGGTCGATGCCGAGCAGCCTGCGCCGGTGCCGCTCGCCGAGCAGCAGGGAGAAGAGCGGCTCGGCGAGCCTCTCCCGCTCCGGGCCGCGCTCCGCGCGGATGTGCTCGGCGAGCCTGGCGATGTGCCGTGCGTCGCCGCCGCTGTGCAGGATCACGGCGAGCTCGGGGAACCTGGCCGACTCACCGATCACCAGCTGGTGCAGGGAGACAAGCTCATCGGAGTGGAGGCGCAGGACAATCCGCGCGGCGAGCGTCTCCAGCGTGTCGTGGTCGGTCGCCGCATCCAGGCTCACCCCGGTGGCGAGGTCGCGCACCATCGCGGCGAACAGCCCGGCCTTGTCGCCGTAGTAGGCGTAGAGAGTACGCTTAGTTACCTGGGCCGCGGCGGCGAGCTCGTCGATCGTGCTCGCGCCGTAGCCGCACCGCAAAAAGACATCGAGGGCGGCCGTCAGGATCTCGGTCTCGCGCGCGCGGCGCTCGTCGGCAGTCGGCCGCCCGCGTTTGCGCAGCGCGGGGACGCGCGGTTGTCCGCCCACGGGCCTCCTTCCGCCGTCATGTGCCGCCTGGCCGTCCTGTGAATTCTGATGCCTGGGCTGTTGCCTGGCCAGCACGGTCTAACCATAGAATGATACGAAACAGTCTCATTTCTTTCCGGCGCGACCCACGAGGTCGGGGAAGGCCATGCAATGCCAACTCAGGCACGTCAGCGGCGGTCCGCGCCGCAGGCACCCCCCGGCCAGGGCGCAGCGGACGGCGACAAGACCGCCGACGGCAGGCCCGCGGCCGACAAGACCGCCAGCCCCAAGCCGGCCCGCCGTCCAGCCGGCAAGGGGCGCGCCGCCAGCCGGGCGTCCAGTGAGAGCGACGGTCAGCTCCGCGCGTTCTACCGGGACATGCTGCTGATCCGCCGCTTCGAGGAACGCGCCGCCCGCGCGTACACCGAGGCGCTCGTCGGCGGCTACTGTCACCTCAACCTCGGGGAGGAAGCGGCCGTCGTCGGCCTGATGGCCGCACTGAAGCCGACCGACTACCTCTTCACGAACTACCGCGAGCACGGCTACGCGCTGATGCGCGGCATCGGTCCGAACCGGGTGATGGCCGAGCTTTACGGCCGCGCCGACGGCGTCTCCAAGGGCTGGGGCGGGTCGATGCACATGTTCGACGTCACGCACCGGCTGCTCGGCGGGTACGGCATTGTCGGCGGCCAGCTGCCGCTGGCGACCGGCGCTGCGCTCGCCATCGACTACCGGGACGGCGACGAGGTGGTGATGTGCACCATGGGTGACGGCACCACCGCCATCGGCGCCTTCCACGAGTCGCTGAACATCGCGGCGCTGTGGAACCTGCCCATCGTGTACGTCATCATCAACAACGGCCTCGGCATGGGGACCACCGTGGCGAAGTCGTCGGCCGAGCCCGACCTGTACAAGCGGGGCGCCGCATACCGGATGGAGTCCGCCCGCGTCGACGGCTTCGACCCGGTCGCCGTGCGCGACGCGACGGCCAAGGCAGTGGAGGCGGCCCGGCACGGCCGGCCGTACCTGCTCGAGGTGGTCACCGAGCGGTTGCGCGGCCACTCCGTCGTCGACCCGGCCAAGTACCGGACCGCCGAGGAGGTCGAGCGGCTCAAGCACGAGGACCCGATCCAGCTCTTCGGCGCGAAGCTCACAGCGGACGGCGTGCTCGACCAAGAGTCGATCGCCGCGATCGAGCAGGAGGTCGCGGAAATCGTGGCGGCCGCGGCGGACTTCGCCGCGAAGAGCCCGCATCCGGCGGTGTCCACGCTGTTCGACTACACCTACGCCACGCCGGTCGCTAACGACTCTCGCCGGCTGCCGGGCCAGCCGCTCTTCGATCCGGAGCCGCTACCGGAAACCGCGACCGCCGCCACGCAAGCGACCGCGACCCAGCCGACCGCGACCCAAACGACCGCACCCGGAGCGCACGCATGACGATCATGACCTACCGCCAGGCGCTGCACGACACGCTGCGCGCGGAGATGCTGCGCGACGACAGCGTCTTCCTGATGGGCGAGGAGATCGGCGTTTTCGAGGGCTCCTACAAGATCACCGCCGGCCTGCTCAAGGAGTTCGGCCCGAAGCGGGTGCGGGACACCCCGATCGCCGAGGAGGGCTTCGCGGGCGCCGCGATCGGCGCCGCCATGCTCGGCCTGCGCCCGGTCGTCGAGATGATGACGATCAACTTCTCGATGCTGGCCCTCGACCAGATCATCAACCACGCCGCGAAGATCTACGGCATGTTCGGCGGTCAGGCGAGCGTGCCGCTCGTCATCCGCACCCCGGGCGGCGGCGGCCAGCAGCTCGGCGCCACCCACTCGCAGAACATCGAGCTGTTCTACGCCTTCGTCCCCGGCATGAAGGTGGTCGCGCCCTCCAGCCCGGCCGACGCCAAGGCGCTGCTGCTCGCCGCGATCCGCGACAACGACCCGGTGCTCTTCCTTGAGAACCTCGCGCTCTACAACACCAAGGGCGAGGTGCCCGACACGGATGATCCAAGCACGGGCACCCCGGCGGAGATCGGCAAGGCCGCCGTCACCAGGCCAGGCCATGACCTGACGCTGATCGGCTACTCGCGGATGGCGCACGTCGCCGCCGAGGTCGCCGCGCGGCTCGCCGAGTCAGACGGCCTGGACATCGAGGTCGTCGACCTGCGCAGCCTGCGCCCGCTTGACCGTGAGACGATCGTCGAGTCGGTCAAGAAGACGCACGCCGCCGTTGTGCTCGAGGACGACTGGCTGACCTACGGGATCGGCGCCGAAGTCGCGGCCTCCATCTCGGACGGCGCGTTCGACTACCTGGACGCGCCGGTGCGCCGGGTCGCGATGGCGGAGGTGCCGATGCCGTACGCGAAGCCGCTGGAGACGGCGGCGCTGCCATCGCGCGATGACGTGATCAACGCCATCCGCCAGACGCTCGCCGCCGTGGGTCACCGCGCCACGCCGCTCGCGCAAGGAGTACCGCACTCGTGATTGAGATCAAGATGCCGCGCCTCTCCGACACGATGGAGGAGGGCGCGATCGCGACCTGGCACAAGAAGCCAGGCGACCCGGTCGCGGTCGGCGACGTCCTCGTCGAGATCGAGACCGACAAGGCGGTCATGGAGTACGAGGCCTACCAGGCCGGCACCCTGGCCGAGATCCTGGTCCCCGAGGGCGAGAACGCCGACATCGGCGCCCCCATCGCGCTGCTCGACGACGGTGCCGGAGGTCCCGCGCCGTCCGCCACCGCCCCGGTGACCGCAGCCCCGGCGCCAGAACGTGAGCAGGACTCTCCGACCCCGCCCGCGGCTCCTCCGGCCCAGGCAGAGCCCCCGGCCCAGGCACAGCCCCCGGCCCAGCCCGCCGCCCCGGCGGCAACGCCCGCCCAGGCGCCCGCCGCGCCTGCCGTGCAGGACGCCGCTCACGCCGACGACGCCCGGGCCAACGGCGGCGGCCGCCAGATCGCCTCCCCCCTGGTGCGCAAGCTGGCCAAGGAACACCACCTGGACCTGTCGCACGTCCCGGGCAGCGGGCCAGGCGGCCGCATCATCCGCGCCGACATCGCCGGCCTGCTGGCCGGCGGCGGGCCCGCGCAGGCAACCGCGGGCATGCCCGCACCCGGGACGCCGGCGAGCGGGCCGGCATCGTCCGCCACCGCGCTCGCCGCCAGCCAGGCTCCGGCCGCCACCCCGGCCCCGGGCGGAGCGGCGGCCCCCGTCCCGGTGTCACCCGAGACGCAGCGGACCGCGCCCATGCGGTCAGCGGCCGAGGACGAGGTGCGCGGGACGCGCGACCAGCCGATCAGCCAGGTCCGCCGGGTGATCGCCCGCCGCCTGTCGGCGAGTGCCGGGGAGATCCCGCACTTCTACGTGACCGTGGTCGCCGACGCGCAGGCCCTCATGGACCTGCGGGCGACGCTGAACGCCCAGCTCACCGATGCGGGCCGGGCGAAGGTCAGCGTCAACGACCTGCTGATCCGGGCCTGCGCGCTCGCCCTGCGCGAGCATAAGGACGTCAACGTCTCCTACGGCGGCGACGCGAGCAGCGTCATGCTGGTGCACGACCGGGTCAACATCGGCGTCGCGGTGGCGGCGGAGAGCGGCCTCATCGTCCCGGTGATCAGGGACGCCGACACCAAGACCGTCACCCAGCTCGGCGCGGAAGCGAAGCAGCTGGTGGCCCTCGCCGCCGAGCGCAAGCTGACCCCGGACCAGACGAGCGGCGGCACGTTCACCATCAGCAACCTGGGGATGTACGGCGTGGAGCACTTCACCGCCATCATCAACCCGCCCGAGTCGGCGATCCTGGCCGTCGGCGCGACCACCCGCGAGCCCGCGGTGGTGGGGGACGCCATTGAGCCCCGCTACCGGCTCAGGTACACGCTGTCCGTCGACCACCGCGTGATCGACGGCGCGCTCGCGGCGAAGTTCCTTAAGACGCTGACCGGCCTGATCGAGCACCCCTGGATGATCATCGCCTGACCTGGCCTGACCTGGCCTGAGCCGCCTGGGGCACGTTCCGCGGAGCGTGCCCCAGGCGCGTTTTGCCTGGTCACCGCGATTCTTCAGGAAATCTAAATGTAAACAGAAGCCTCCTTCTTTAACACGTACGAAATGTGCGTGTTCACATCGCGACATCTAAGTTCGTGAATCTGTGACATGGCTAGGGAAGAAGGAGACAGGTGTGAAAATTGATACTGGTTCTACCGCGTGGATGCTCGCGAGTACCGCGCTTGTCCTGCTGATGACCCCCGGCCTGGCGTTCTTCTACGGAGGAATGACCCGGGCGAAGAGCGTCCTGAACATGATGATGATGTCGTGGGTCGCCATCGTCACCGTCTCGATCGCGTGGGTGCTGTACGGCGACTCGCTGTCGTTCGCACCTGGTAACGGGTTCATCGGCGGGTTCGCCTTCCTTGGCGAGCACGGGCTCGTGGGAACAGACACCCGGGTGAACGGCATTCCCGACCTGCTGTTCTCCGCCTTCCAGCTCACCTTCGCGGTCATCACCGTCGCGCTGATCAGCGGCGCGATCGCCGACCGGACCAAGTTCGGCGCCTGGGCGGTGTTCACCGTCGCGTGGGCGACGCTGGTTTACTTCCCCGTCGCGCACTGGGTGTGGGGCGGCGGCTGGCTGAGCAGCCTCGGCATCGAGGACTTCGCCGGCGGCACGGTCGTGCACGTCAACGCCGGCTCGGCCGGCCTCGCGCTCGCCCTTGTCCTCGGCAAGCGGCGCGGCTGGGGCAAGGACCCGATGCGGCCGCACAACCTCCCGCTGACCCTGCTCGGCGCGGGCCTGCTGTGGTTCGGCTGGTTCGGCTTCAACGCCGGCTCGGAGCTGGCGGCCGACGGGACCGCGGCCCTGGCGTTCATGAACACCCAGCTCGCGACCGCGGCCGCGGCCGGCGGCTGGCTGCTCGTGGAGCGATACCGCGACGGCAAGCCCACCTCGCTCGGCGTCGCCTCCGGCGCGGTGGCCGGGCTCGTCGCGATCACCCCGGCCTGCGCGTTCATCGACCCCTGGGCGGCGATCGTGCTCGGCCTGCTCACCGGTGCCCTCTGCTGCTGCGCGATCGGGCTCAAGCACAAGCTCGGGTTCGACGACTCGCTCGACGTGGTGGGCGTGCACCTGGTCGGCGGCGCGTTCGGCGCGATCTCGCTCGGCTTCCTCGCCGCTTACCCGCTCGTTGCCGGGCAGCGCAAGGGCCTGTTCTACGGCGGCGGTATCCACCAGCTCGGGGTGCAGGTCCTCGGCCCGGTCGCGGTCGGCCTCTACTCCTTCACCGTCGCCTGGATCCTCGGCAAGATCATCGACAAGACGATGGGCTTCCGGATCTCCGAGGAGGACGAGCTGGCCGGCATCGACATCGCGGAGCACGCCGAGAGCGCCTACGAGCTCGGCGGCACCTTCCACGCCGGCACCCTCCACGCGGGCAGCACCTCCGTGGGCAGCGCCCACGCGGAAGCCGCCCACGTGGCCAGCGCAGACCGGGACGCGCCGGCCGACGATCCCGAGCCGGTCGCCGGGTCCCGCTGACCCCAGCAGCTCCCGGCCCGGGCCCCGCCCCCGCCAAGCGCCGCCAGGAACCTGGCCGGCCGGCGGAGGCGGGGCCCGGCCATGTCCGGGTTGACTCCTCCCGCACCGCCGGAGGCGGCAGGCATACGGTTTGATCATGCAGAAGCTATCCCTCGACGCGCTGGCGCGTGAGCTCGTCGGCCAGGCGGCTGGCGGCGAGAAGCCCGGCGACCGCCGCGTTTCCCGCACCGTCGTCGGCGGACACGAGAAGGCGCTGCGCCAGACTGTCATCGCGCTCGCCAAGGACGCCGCGCTCGCCGAGCATGCCAGCCCCGGAGAGGCAACCGTCCTGGTGCTCCGCGGCCGGGTCACCCTCGCCGCCGGCGCCGAGTCCTGGGAGGGCCGCGAGGGCGACCTGATCATCGTCCCTGACGCCCCGCACAGCCTGACCGCCCAGGCGGACTCCGCCGTCCTGCTCACCGTCGTCAAGCACCCGTTATCCGCCGGAGTGCCGAGCCACTCGGACCCTGGGGCACGCGGTCGGCGGTTACTTGGGCAGCATCGGTCATTCCCGTCTCCCACAACTTACTATCAGTTTCGGCTTGTTCTTACTTCTCATATCGGGACATAACGGGCGAAGAAATGACCGAAACTGATACAGAGTCGGAAAAACTCGCTGGAACTGATAAAAAGTGGGGCCGCTCGGCGCGGGTCCTGCCGTGTCCCAGGCAGCTCACGCCCATCGCTGACCCTGGCAGCCCCTTGAATCACGGACACCGGCGGCACCCGTTGCCTTCCCGTCGCCGACGGGATGAAAGCCTCTGCCCGGCCCCGTTACGCGTGAGATATTGGCCGTAATCCCGGCGCTACGCGGCGCTACCGGTCCTGGCTGCCCGAGGGCCGGCAGATGTGCAGCACGGACCCGTCCTGTGGCGCTGCATGGCGGACCCCGAGGGCAACGAGTTCGACATCGACGTGCTCCCCGGCGCGTAGGTCACCCAAGCCTTCGCGCTCATACCGCGGTCGTGGCGGGAGCCGGCCGCAGCGGGTTGTCCTGGCGCGGGCTTTGATGATCGTGTCCCGCTCAGTTGCCCGTTCTTGCATGACCGCGAACTCGCTGGGTAGCGTCACCCCCAGTTGACCCAGTGGCCACAGGAGGGAGCCCGATGATGATCCCTGACCCGGCAAGCCGCGGCCCGGTGCTCGAGGAGGCCGCGCGCGAGCTTGAGGCGGCCATTCACGACGCGCGAGTGGCATTCGACTGCATCGCCCTCGGCGAGCTCGACCGCGCGCACATCAGCGTGGTGACCGCACGGGTGGCGATCGACGCCGCGATGACCGCGCTGCGGGCGGCGCTGGCTCAGCCGCCCGCTGGGCTCGATGACCTGCGGAGCTCACCGGACGTGCCGCCGCCCGCGGGGCTGGATGACCTGCGGAGCTCACCGGACATGAGGAATCCCCGCCTCGGCTGACAGCATTCGAGCATGCCGGCCCGGGCTGCGCGTGACGGCGATGCGGGCGGCGGGCCGGCCGGGTACCGCACCCGCCGGCGTGACGGCCGCGGGCGGCATGCCGGGGATGAGAGAGTGTGCATGTGCCCACGGTCTTCGAGCATCAGGTCAGCCTGCGGTGGCGGGATGTTGACGCGCTTGGTCACGTCAACCACGCGGTATTCCTGACTTACCTGGAGGAAGGCCGGGACGCCTTCTACATGCGGGCCCTCGGCCGCGACCCACACTACGTGGTGGCGCGGGTGGAGATCGACTTGCGCGCCGAGGTCCGCTACGCCGACCGGCAGCTTCGGGTTCGCATCGAGGTGGAGCGGGTGGGCACCACCAGCCTGACGACGCGGGAGGCGGTCCTCACGCCGTCGGGCATGACGGCCGCCGAGGCGAGAGTCGTCACCGTGCTCTGGGACGCCAGCGCCAGGAAGCCGGCGGCATTCACGGAAGCCGACCGTGCACGGCTGGCCGGGCCTAGCGCCCGGCGCCCGCTGCCATGAAGTCCGCCGCGGCCGGGCATGAAGTCCGCCGCGGCCGGGCATGAAGTCCGCCGCGGCCGGGCCGGCTACGGCAGCAGCGGAAGGGCCGGGTCCAGCTGGGCCGCCGCCGCCGCGACCGCGTCGGTGAGGGCAACGCCGGAGCGCCGGTTATACACGGGGCTGCCCGCGTCGGTCAGCAAGACGCGCGCCATGGCCACCCCGCGGGCCGGCACGGGCAACGGCGCCGCGAGGCGGTTCATCAGGTCACGGATGGCCGGTTCCGCCGCGACGACCCGGTCCGCGCAGACCGGCATCGCACCCACGGGCGCGGGCGACCCGGCGCGCCGTGCCCGCTGCGCGCGGCGCGCCACCCGCAGCACGTGCTCCCAGTTGCCGGCCATCGACCGGCGCCTGCGCAGCGAGACGATGTCCCGCGCCCGCGTCGTGAGCAGGCGGGACGACTCGGGCGGGCACCCGGCGGCCAGCGACGCGTCAAGCGAGGCGCCGAAGACGCGCGCGAGCACGCCGTCCCCGGGCCGGCGCGACGGCAGAGCGAACGGATCCTCGACTGCCAAAGTGCTGTTCATGTCTCCAACCCTCCGCCTTTTCCGCGCCCCCCGACAGTGGCAGAATTGACAGGGTGCACGATAAAGCTGCCAACCCGCCGCATCACGTCGCGATCGTCTTGTTCGACGGCGTGGAGCTGTTCGAACTCGCCGTCGCGGTCGACGTCTTCGGCACCGCGATCACCGGCGCGGACGGGCGCCCGCTGTACCGGCTGTCCGTCTGTGGCCCGGCGCCGTCGGTCATGACCGCGGCGGGCTTCTCGATGCAGGTGCCCAGCGGCCTGGACGTCGCCCGCGCGGCCGACACTATCGTCGTGACGCCGTCCGCGGTCACCGGCCCGGCCCCCGCCGCGGTGCTCGACGCGCTGCGCGCCGCGAGCGGCGAAGGGAAGCGGATACTGTCGCTGTGCACCGGCGCTTTCGTGCTCGCGGAGGCCGGGCTGCTCGACGGGCGCACGGCCACCACCCACTGGTCCGAGTGCGCTGACCTGGCCCGCGCGTATCCTCAGGTGCGCGTCGACCCCAAGGTGCTGTACGTCGACGAGGGTAACCTGCTCACCTCCGCGGGCAGCGCCGCCAGCCTCGACCTGTGCCTGCACGTCGTGCAGCGCGACCACGGCACCGAGACCGCCACCAGGGTGGCCCGCGACCTCGTGGTCCCGCTGCACCGCCCGGGCGGCCAGGCGCAGTACATCGAGGCGCCGATGCCTGAGCCGGCCGGGGCCGACCTGTTCGGCGACACGCTCGCCTGGCTGCGCGAGCACCTGGCCGAGCCGGTCGCGGTCGGCGACCTGGCGGAGCGCGCGGCGATGAGCCCGCGCACGTTCGCCCGCCACTTCCTTGCGAGCACCGGGACAACGCCGCTGCAGTGGATACTCGCCGAGCGCATCCGCCTCGCCCAGCGCCTGCTCGAGACCAGCGAGCTGCCCGTCGACGCGGTCGCGCACAAGAGCGGCTTCGGCACGCCGGACAACCTGCGCAAGCACTTCGCCCGCGCGGTCCGCACCACGCCGCAGGCCTACCGCCGCGCATTCCAGCAGCCCGGTACGGAACGGGCGAGCTCTTTTC
>Ga0265342_10002816_pt1 | contig 14701 bp, 13 predicted proteins | sample 4CB327metaG_FD_203125 | JGI IMG/M metagenome (GOLD analysis project Ga0265342, IMG submission 203125) | Rhizosphere microbial communities from Carex aquatilis grown in University of Washington, Seatle, WA, United States - 4-CB3-27 metaG | ecosystem: Host-associated > Plants > Roots >...
GCGGCGAAGAGTTTCACGCTCGGCGATACGGCGAAGCTGCTCAAGATCCGCGGCCGCGCCATGCAGGAAGCGGTGCCGGTGGGTGAAGGCGCGATGAGCGCGCTGATCGGCTCCGATGTCGCGCTCGCCGAAACCGTGGCGAAGGAAGCGGTCGAAAGCGCGCCGCCGACCGAGAAGAATCCCGTCTGTGTCGTTGCCAACGACAATGCGCCGGGGCAAGTCGTGATCTCGGGAACGAAGGCGGCGGTCGAGCGCGCGGGCGAGATCGCCAAGGCCAAGGGTGTCAAGCGCGTGCTGCCGCTTTCGGTCAGTGCGCCGTTTCATTGCCCGCTGATGCGTCCCGCCGCCGACAAGATGGCCGAGGCGCTCGCGGCGGTGACGATTCGCCCGCCCGCGGTGCCGCTGATTGCCAATGTCACCGCAGCGGAAACCGCGGAACCCGATACGATTCGCCGCCTTCTTGTGGAGCAGGTAACGGCGCGCGTGCGCTGGCGCGAAAGCGTGCTAGCGTTCCGGGGCGCCGGTGTGGAGATGACGGTCGAGGCCGGCGGCAACAAGGTGCTCACCGGCATGGTCAAGCGCATCGACAAGGAACTTGCCAGCGTGACGCTCGACACGCCGGCCGACATCGAAGCCTTCGCGAGGACGTTGTGATGTTCGATCTTACGGGAAAGGTGGCTTTGGTGACGGGCGCTTCCGGCGGCATCGGCGGGGCGATCGCCAAGGCGCTGCACGCCCAGGGCGCGACGGTTGTTCTCTCCGGCACGCGCGGCGACGCGCTCGAAGCCCTGAAATCGGAACTTGGCGCGCATGCCCATGTGGCAGTGTGCAATCTCGCCGACACGGCCTCGGTGGAGGCGCTGCCCAAGACGGCCGAAGCCGTGGCGGGGCCCATCGACATCCTGATCAATAATGCCGGCGTGACGCGCGACAATCTTTTCCTGCGCATGAAGGACGAGGAATGGGATCAGGTGATCGCGGTCGATCTGACCGCGGCCTTCCGGCTGTCGCGCGCGGTCCTGCGCGGCATGATGAAGAAGCGCTGGGGACGGATCGTTTCGATCACTTCGGTGGTCGGCGCCACCGGCAATCCGGGCCAGGGCAATTACGCGGCGGCGAAAGCGGGCCTCGTCGGCATGACGAAATCGCTCGCCGCCGAGGTCGCCAGCCGCAACATCACGGTCAACTGCGTGGCGCCGGGGTTCGTGGCGACGCCGATGACCGACGTGCTGAGCGAGGATCAAAAGAAGGCGCTGCTCGGACGAATTCCCGCCGCGAGATTCGGCATGCCTGCTGACATCGCCGCCGCCGTGGTCTATCTCGCGGGCGACGAAGCGGGCTATATCACCGGCCAGACCCTCCACGTCAACGGCGGGATGGCGATGATTTCGTAGACAATTCAGTGGCTTGCGCTTTGGTGGCGGGATGGATAGGTTTGTGTTACGAAACCTCGCCCTCCACGAGACGTTGGCAAAGGTGAGGGCCACCGCCGCGGGCCGAGACGAACAAAATCGCGGCCATAAAAGCTAGGAGAGGCATCAACTGCCATGAGCGATACTGCCGAACGCGTGAAGAAGATCGTCATCGAGCATCTCAACGTGGATGCGGAGAAGGTCACCGACACAGCGTCGTTCATCGAGGATCTCGGCGCCGACAGCCTGGACACGGTCGAGCTGGTGATGGCGTTCGAGGAGGAATTCGGCATCGAAATCCCCGACGACGCGGCCGAGTCCATCGTCACCGTGGGCGACGCCGTCAAGTACATCGACAAGGCGAACGCCTAAGCGGCGCCGGACCCGTTCGCGATGCGTCGTGCCGTTGTCACAGGATTGGGACTGGTCACGCCGCTCGCCAGCGACGTCGAGGGGACTTGGTCGCGGCTGATCGCCGGGAAATCCGGCGCGCGGCCGATCACCAAATTCTCCACCGCCGATATGGCGACCAAGATCGCCTGCACCATCGTGCGGGGCGACGGCAGCGACGGAACCTTTAATCCCGACCAGTGGGTCGATCCCAAGGAACAGCGCCGAGTGGACGATTTCATCGTCTACGGGCTCGCCGCCGCGCAGCAGGCGGTGACCGATTCCGGCTGGGAGCCAAAGACCGAAGAAGATCACTGCCGCACCGGCGTTCTGATCGGATCGGGCATCGGCGGACTGGCCGGCATCGAGGAAGCCGCGGTGCTGCTGCACCAAAAAGGGCCGCGCAAGATTTCGCCCTTCTTCATTCCGGGCCGGCTGATCAACTTGGTTTCGGGCTATGCCTCGATTCGCTTCGGTTACAAGGGACCGAACAGCGCGGTGGCGACCGCCTGCGCCACGGGCGCGCACGCCATCGGCGATGCGGCCCGGCTGATCGCGCTCGACGACGCCGACGTGATGCTGGCGGGCGGCACCGAGGCCGCGATCTGCCCGCTCGGCGTTTCCGGCTTCAACGCCTGCCGCGCGCTGTCCACCGCCTTCAACGACACGCCCGAGAAGGCCTCGCGGCCCTACGACAAGGATCGCGACGGCTTTGTGATGGGCGAGGGCGCCGGCGTCGTCATGGTGGAAGAGTATGAGCACGCCAAGGCGCGCGGCGCGAAGATCTACGCCGAGATCAAAGGTTACGGCCTGTCGGGCGACGCCTTCCACATCACCGCGCCCTCGGAAGACGGCGACGGCGGTTTCCGGGCCATGAAGATGGCACTGCAACGCTCCGGGTTTTCGCCGTCCGACATCGATTACGTCAACGCCCACGGCACCTCCACCATGGCCGACTGGATCGAGGCGCGCGCCGTCGAACGGGTCTTGGGCAACGCCGCCTCGAAGGTCTCGATGTCGTCGACCAAGTCGGCCATCGGCCATCTGCTGGGCGCCGCGGGCGCGGTCGAAGCGATCTTCTGCATTCTGGCGCTGCGCGACCAAATCGTGCCGCCGACCATCAATCTCGACAATCCCGACGGCGAGACCAGCCTCGATCTGGTGCCGCACACCGCGCGGAAACGCCAGGTTAATGTGGCTCTGTCAAATTCCTTCGGGTTCGGCGGCACCAACGCCTCGCTGCTGTTCGCTGCGCCGGACTGAACGGCGCGGACGGCGGGCGGGGGCTCATGGAACTGACATGAAAAAATTCGCAGCGCTTGTGATCGCGCTTGTTATTCTGACGGCGGGCGTCGTCGAGTGGCTCTATGCCGGTTTTGCCGCGCCCGGCCCCGTGGCGCCCCATGGCAGCGAAACGGTGGTGCTCATCAAGAGCGGCTCGGGGCTGCACGGCGTGGCCGAGGCCTTGGCCGACGCGGGCGTGGTGCTGAAGCCGGGCATTTTCCAGATCGGCGTGCGCCTGCACGGCGAGACTTCGGAGTTGAAGGCAGGCGAATACGCTATTCCCAGCCACGCCAGCATGTTCGACATCATGAACATCCTGATCGCGGGCCATTCGATCGAGCACAAGCTGACGGTGGCCGAGGGACTGACCAGCCAGATGGCCTACGATCTGGTGAAGGCCGATCCGGTGCTCGTTGGCGATAGCGGCCCGCTGCCGTCCGAAGGCGCGCTGTTGCCCGAGACCTATGTCTTTACGCGCGGTGCCACACGCGGCGACATCGTCGGCCAGATGGAAAAGGCGCAAGCGGCGTTGGTCGACCGCTTGTGGGCCCAGCGCGCGGCGAACCTGCCGATCAAGACCAAAGAGGAAGCGGTGATCCTCGCCTCCATCGTGGAAAAGGAAAGCGCGATCCCCGAAGAGCGCCGCCACGTTGCCTCGGTGTTCGTCAATCGGCTTCGGCTCGGCATGAAGCTGCAATCCGATCCGACGATCATCTACGGCATCACCAAAGGCTATCCGCTCGGCCGGCGCATCCGCCAAAGCGAGATCGAAGGCGTGACGCCTTACAATACTTATGCGATTGCCGGGTTGCCGGAGGGGCCGATCTGCAATCCGGGCAAGGATTCGATCGAGGCCGTGCTCAATCCGGCCGACAGCAAGGACCTCTATTTCGTCGCCGACGGCACGGGCGGTCACGTCTTCGCGGCGACGGTCGAGGAGCAGGCCAAGAACGTCGCCAAATGGCGCCGGATCGAAAAAGAGCAGAACCCCGCACCGCGGACGCATTAGCGGCTGGGATGACAGTGGGCACGGCGCGGCGCTAAGGTCCGCTTCGCATTTGGAGTCGCCCATGGCCATTGTCAGCATGACCGGCTTTGCCGAGTCGCAGGGTAGCCGCGACGACGCGCGCTGGCGCTGGGAAGCCAAGAGCGTCAACGGGCGCGGGTTCGATCTGCGTCTGCGCCTGCCGGCCGGGTTCGATTCTATCGAGGCGGCGGCGCGCGTCTTGGCGGGCGGCCGCTTCAAGCGCGGCAACATCCAGGCGACGCTGACCTTCGAGGCGGCGGCAGGCGTGCGCGGCTTGCGCATCGACGCCGCAGCGCTCGCCTCCGCCGTCAAGATCGCCAAGGAGATCGCCGCCGAAACCGGCCTCGCCCCTGCCAGCATCGACGGGCTGTTGGCGCTCAAAGGCGTCATCGTGCAGGAAGAACCTCTTCAATCGGACGGCCGCGAGCACGCCGGGCGCGACGCCGCCATCCTGGAAAGCTTGGCCTCCGCGTTCGACGCGCTGGTGCGCGCGCGCGCCGGCGAAGGCGCCAAGCTCGCCACTCTGCTCGGTGCGCAGATCGGCGAGATCGCACGGCTGACCGAGGCGGCGGGCGCGCTTGCCGTGGCCCAGCCCGCAGCGCTGCGCGACCGCCTTAGGCAGCAGATCGCGGACCTCGTCTCGCAAGGAACCGTTTCGGCCGAGCGGCTGGAACAGGAGATCGCGCTGCTCGCCGTGCGCGCCGACATCCGCGAAGAACTCGACCGGCTGAAGGCGCATGTCGATGAGGCGCGCCGACTGTTGGCGTCGGGCGATGCGGTGGGGCGCAAGCTCGATTTCCTGGCGCAGGAATTCAACCGCGAGGCCAACACGCTGTGCTCGAAGTCGTCGGACGTCGCGCTGACCCGCCTCGGGCTGGAACTGAAAGCCGTGATCGATCAATTCCGCGAACAGGCGCAAAACGTCGAATGAAGATCAACCGCCGCGGGCTGATGCTGGTGCTGTCCTCGCCCTCCGGCGCGGGCAAGACGACGCTTTCGCGTCGACTTCTGGAAAGCGATGCGAACGTCAGCCTGAGCGTTTCGGTGACGACGCGGCCCAAGCGCCCAGGCGAGGTCGAAGGGCGCGACTATTTATTCGTCGGCGACGGCGATTTCGAGCGCATGGCCGAGGCGGGCGAATTCCTCGAACACGCGCTGGTCTTCGGCTATCGCTACGCCACGCCGCGCGGACCCGTGCTTGAGGCGCTGGCCTCGGGCCGCGACGTGCTGTTCGACATCGACTGGCAGGGCACCCAGCAGCTTCGTCAGCAAGTTCGCGAGGACGTCGTCACCATCTTCGTGCTGCCGCCGTCGCGCGAGGAACTTGAGCGGCGCCTGCACAGCCGCGCTCAGGATTCCGACGAGGTCGTCGCAAAGCGCATGGAAAAAGCCAACGACGAGATCAGCCATTGGGCCGAGTACGATTACATCATCGTCAACCAGGACATCGAGCGCGCCCAGCGCGAAGTCGAAACGATTTTGACCGCCGAGCGGCTTAAGCGCGCCCGCCAGCCGGCCCTGCCCGTGTTCATCGAAAGTCTGACGCGCGGCGGATAGGAGCGTTTCGCCTCACGCGACGGGTGCGCCCTTTGCCACCAGCTTGTTCCATTCGGTATGGGCGTCCGCGCGGGGCGCCGCCTGCGCCATTTCGCTCACGATGGCATCGCAAAAGTCGCGGAACTCCATGCCAAACTGCCCGCGGGAGAGCTTCCACGCGGCGCGGACTCCCGGCATGGCCATGTAGAATCGGGCGCCCGCAACATAGCTTTCATAGGCGGACGGGGCGAGAAGTCCCGTTTTGTGCTGGATGAAGGAGTCCTCTCCGCTCAGAAATGCAGAGCGGCAGATCAGCATCCATTGCGTGAACTCCAAAGGTGTCAGATCAGAATCGCCGGCCATCCCCTTCTGCCATATCCGCGCCAGAACCGGATCGGCCAGCATCAGAGAATTCTGCGAGGTCCTGTCGGCGCGGCCTTGTTGCATGATGCCGCGCTGACTGCGCTCGGCATAGCGAACCTGCAAACCAAGATAGATCAGCGAGCCGACGACAGCGACCGATGCGACCGACTGGCTGACGTAGAATATTTCCTCAAGGGTCATCGTGCGCGACCTAACGGTTGGGTTGCTTCGAGGAATCGAAGCTACGTCAGAACCGCTTTTTCTGCCAACCGGACCGGCTCAAGCGCGCTGCCGTTCCCAGGCGCGCGCCAGCGCCGCGAACTCGGCAACGCTAAGCTGCTCTGCGCGCCAGGTCGGATCGATGCCGGCCTCGCGCAGCATGGCCTCGGTATCGGCCGTCAGCGTCTTTAGGCTCTGGCGCAGCATCTTGCGGCGCTGGCCGAACGCCGCTGCCGTCACCGCTTCGAGATCGGCGAGGCGTGCAGGGGCGACGGGTTCGCCCAGTGGTGTGACGCGCAGCACGGCGGAGGTCACTTTGGGTGGCGGCACGAAAGCGCTCGGCGACACCTCGAATAGGATTTTCGCTCGGGCGCGCCATTGTGCCAGCACCGACAGCCGCCCATAGGCGTGCCCGCCTGGCTGAGCCACGATGCGCTCGGCGACCTCGCGCTGGAACATCAGCGTCAGGCTCTCCCAGAACGGCGGCCAGGGTTCGGCGGTCAACCATTTTATCAAGAGCGCCGTACCGATGTTGTAGGGAAGATTGGCAACGATGCGTACCGGCCCTTTCACGCCGCGCTCGCGCAGCAGCGTCGCTTCGTCCATCTCCAGCGCGTCGGCGGCAACGATTTCCAAGCGCCCCGGATAAGCCTCGGCCAGCTCCGCGAGCGCGGCGATGCAGCGATCGTCGCGCTCCACCGCGATCACCGTGGCGCCTTCCGCCAGAAGCGAGCGCGTCAGCCCGCCGGGGCCGGGACCGACCTCGTAGATCACCGCACCTTGCGGCTCGGCGGCGCGCGCAATGCGGCGCGTGAGATTGAGATCAAGAAGGAAATTCTGGCCGAGCGACTTCTTTGCTCTCAGCCCGTGCGCGGCGATCACTTCGCGCAGCGGCGGCAATTCACTTTGCATTTTTTGTCGTCGCGCTTGCGGACGGAAAACCGGTTCCCGTTCGCACGCTGTCGCTACGAACTCCTGCAAGCGCTCCCCGGGCATCGGCCATCTTCGCAGCCAGCTTAATCGCCGCGATCATGCTGCGCGGATCGGCGAGGCCTTTGCCGGCGATGTCGAAGCCGGTGCCGTGGTCGGGCGAAGTGCGCACGATGGGAAGCCCCAGCGTGACGTTCACTCCTTCCCAAAACGACAAGGTCTTGAGCGGGATAAGGGCCTGGTCGTGATACATGCACAGCGCCGCGTCGTAGCGCGCGCGCGCCTCGGCGTGGAACATCGTGTCGGAAGGCAGCGGACCCATGACCGCATGGCCGCGCCGGCGCAATTCGGCAATCGCGGGCGCGATGATCTCGCTTTCCTCGCGGCCCAGTATGCCCTCTTCGCCGGCATGCGGGTTCAGCCCGGCGACCGCCAGCCGCGGACTGGGAATCGAGAAATCGCGCTTCAGCGCTGCGAGCGCGATCTCGGCGGTTTCGATGATGGACTTGCAGTCGATGGCGCGCGGCACTTGGGCGAGCGGGATGTGGACGGTCAGCGGGATGACGCGCAAGCCTTCGCCCGCCAGCATCATCACGGCGCGCGGCGCGCCGGTCAGCTTGGCGAGGTAATCGGTGTGGCCGGGAAATTCGAATCCGGCCTGCATCAGCACGGCCTTGTTGATCGGTGCGGTGACGACAGCGCCTGCCTCGCCCTGCATCGTCCTTTCGACGGCAAGGCTTATCGCTTCGATGGTCGCGGCAGCGTTGGACGCGTCGGCTTTGCCCGGCGTGCGGGCGGCGCGCGCCTTGGTTTGGATGAGCGCATCCGGGGGAACCTCGCCGCAGCGTGCGAACACGTCGCCATCGCCGACCAGGAGCAATCGGCGCGCGCCCACGCGTCCGCCGAGCGCCGCATAAGCCGCGAGCGCGACTTCGGGGCCGATGCCGGCCGGTTCGCCCATCGTGATGAGAAGCGGCTCAGCGCAGTTCGATGTCGGCATCGCGCTTCAGGTCGCGCGTGTAGCGACGGGCCATCGCGCTTATCTGATCGGAAAAGAGCTGGTTTTCGACTTGCTCGCGGGTCGGCAACTGATAGGCCTGCAGTTTGACAATGGCTTTGTCGCAGCGCACGAACAATTCGATGCCGGCATCCGATTGGAACGGCTGCGCGACGCCGCCCGGTTCGGTTTTCGCCAGCACGTCGCGGATTTGCTGGCTCAAATCGGCGAGGCGCGCCATGCCGAGGTTCATATAGATCGCGCCTTTCACCTGGGCGGCGATCTTGGGAATCATGTCGCAACTGGAAACGTGAGTGCCGATTTCACTGGCAATCTTCGTCGCGCTGTCGACGATATTCTTGGCCGTTTTCGGCGGCAGCGGCAGCAGCAGGCGCGCCAGCGGCAGCGTGGCGGGCAAAGTTTGCGACTCCGCCGAAGGATCGACGATCTTGGTGCCGACCGGCTCCAGCCTCTGGCGCAGCGCGAGGATGAAATAACCGCCGGTCGAGCGGATCGGCGGTGAAAGTTCGCCGGTCTTCATCTTGCCGAGCGCGGCGTTCAATTCGAGCGCCAGCTGGCCGTCATAGACGACGCCGATGTCCCCGCCTTGGGCGGCCGACGGGCTCTGGCTAAACTGGCGGGCGATGGCCTGGAATGGCGCCCCGCTTTGCATCTGCGCATACAGGCCTTGGGCGTCCTTGAGGATTTTTCCATCTTGGTCCGGGTTGTCGACCGGCAGGAATATCTCCGAGACCAGATAATGGACTTTGTTCTGGCCCTCGGAGATGCGCCTCATCTCGGCGTCGACCTGTTCGGGCGTGATGGTGACGCGGCCTGCGTATTGCTGTTCCACGGTCTTCTGCCAGAGAACCTGGGCCGCGATCTGCGAACGCAACGTCGAGATGTCGACATGGCCGTGACCCAGCACGCCCTTGAGCTGGTCCAAGGTCATATGGTTATCGGTTAGGATGGCCTGGATTTGCTTATCGATGTCCACCGACGACACGGAGATGTCGTTCTTCAGCGCTTCCTGGCGCTGGATCATTTCGGTTTCGAGTTGTTCGAGAACCTGATCGTGGATCTTCTTCTTCATTTCCGGCGTGGACGGGATATTTGACGTGCTCATGATGAGCGCTATGCGCTGTTCGAGATCGAATTTAGAGATCGCCTTGTCGTTGACGATGGCGACGATGCCGTCCTGAAAGTGATGCGGATCTGCCGCCGCATCCGACGTCGCGGTCGGAGCCCCATCCGACGCCACAGCGTCGGGAGCGGGCGTGTTGCCTCGGGGTGGGGTCACCGCGGCGTCGCGCTGGGGATGCGCCGCCATGGCGCCATACAACGGCGCTGCCGCGCCAAGCACGAACGCGACCGCAGCAAAGGCAGAACGGGTGTTAGGCAGCATGACCAAGGCTAGTTCCCAAATTGCGAAGCCCCGCCGCGATGGCTCACCCTTAACCGGCGGTGCAGAATAAGCAATTTCCGATTTCGATCAAGGACGGGTATAGGAGAACACGTCCTGAGGAAACAGGCTGAACGGCTGGATCGTTTGATCCGTCGTCTTCAGATTAACCCGCAGGATGATTGAGGTAGAGGGCGGCAGATCGCGGTCGGGCGTGTATTTTCGGCGGTAGGCCACGGAAATGCCCAAACACTCGTCCTCGTAGCCGATACCGTACTCGCTATCGAGCATCTGATCGGCGATCAGGTCGCGGCGAATGGCCGCGAAAGCTTGCCATTGCTTATAGAAATTGACGTCCACCTGGGCGTTGAGTTCTTCGCGCGCGGGCAGCCCCACCGTCGGCGCCAGCTGCACATAGCTGATCTGGGTGCTGGATCGCCCGTAAACCCCGGTAAGGTAAAGTTCGTCCCGGCGCACCGAACTGGTCGACTCGTCGATGTCGATGCGGTGCGTCAGGCTCAAATATGGCGGAAACTTAATGCTGAAACGGCCGACAATGTCGGAGGCGGTGCCCGTGAGCCCGGTGCCGGCGGCGAAGACCGGGTCGGATTTCAACCGGAGCGTCTGGCCGATCAGCCCCTCGATGGTGCCGAAGGAAAAGCGCGACTGCGCGCGCACGCCGATATTCGCCCGCGGACCGGTTTCGGCCAGGTCGTAACCCGGCACCTGATCGAAGTTGAAGATGTTGTTCTCGTCGACTTCGACGTCGAGGCTGTCCTCGTTCGGAATACCGGCCGGATTGCCGCCATTAGGCGCCGCGATGATCTGCGCGATGGGCTCGACGATAAACGACTTGCCGTTCGTGCCAGAGGCGATGAAGGGCCAACGCCAATCCAGCGCCACATAGGGCAAGGCTCGGGTAATGAAATGGCTGTCCGTCGGCAGCGGCGCCGGCGTATCGGTATGGTAAAGGTCGCCGCGGGTGTCGAACTGCAGCGTCCACAGCTCGCCATCGCTCGCCACCACGGGAAACCGCCACTGCACTTCGGCGGACAGCCGCTGATCGTTGGCTCCTATGTCGCGCGTCAAGGCCACGCTGTTGATGTCTACGCGGAACTGGCCGCCGGCCCACTTGTGCAGAGGGATATAGGTATATTCGATGAGCGGCAGCGCGACAGGAAACGTCCGGTTGTCGTCGCTGGCGCGCAGGCCCTGGAAGAAATAGCCGGTGACGGCGAAACGGCTGCGCCCCTGTTCGCCCACGGCGAAGAAGTCGCTGGTCAATCGGTCGAACTGATAAATATCGTAGCGCTTGAGATAGGTGTCGTTCGAGGTCAGCTGGGAGTCAAAGCCGGCTTGCCAGGCGGGCGAAATCGCAAAGCGGCCCGATCCGAAAAGATGCGCGTAGTACTGGCTCTGCTCGCCGCTGGGGCCGCCGTTGGGGTTTTCGCCGATGCCGCCTTGCAGCCACATGCCGCTGTCGTCCCAGCGCTGCCGGTATTCGCCCAGCAATACGTTGCCGCCATTGGTGGTGATCAGCGGCTCGATGGTGGCGTCGCGTGAGTGCGACATGGCGAAGTAATAGGGCAGCCGCAGGAAATAGCCGATGGAACTCGAAGATCCGATGTCGGGCGTCAGCAATCCGCTGGCGTAATGCACCGTGGGATCGGGTTCGGTGAGATAGGGTGTATAGAAAAAGGGGATGCCGAAGAAGGCGATCGTCGCGTCCTTGAACTTGATCCGGTGTCTTTCCTCGTCGTGCACCACGCGATAAGCCTTGATCTGCCAAACCGGCGTGCGCTGTCCCGGCTGATTGCAGATCTTGCAGGGCGTATAGGAGACATTCAGCGCCGTCGTGAAGCGTCCTTCGCTGCGCTCGGCACTCGACGCCACCAGCCTTCCGTTCTTGCCGATCAGCGCGCCGAAGCCCGACAACGCGCCGTCCCGCATCTGATCCTTCAGCGTGACGTGTTCGGCGAAAGCGACGTCGCCGGTCTTGTCGAGCAGGCTGACATGGCCGTCGGCGGTCACCACGTCGGTGGCTTGATTGTAGCTGACCGCATCGGCCAGCAGGATGCGCCCGCCATAATCGATTTCGACATGGCCCTTGGCGATGACGACCTGCTTGTCCTGGTAATAGACGGCTTCGTCGGCCTGCAGCAGGGCGTTGCCGTCGAGCGCAGCCGTCTCGGCGCCCGAGGCAGACGCCAGACAAAACGGAACCAGCGCCGAAAACCCGAGCGCCAGGCATTTGGCCCGCGATATTGCCCCCGTCTTCATCCGTCCTCCTGATGGAAGACCAGCGTCATGCCGATCAGGATGGCCGCGGCCGCCGGCGCTGTGGCGGCCAAAACCACGGGAAGAATACCAGATTGTCCAAGCGCGCGCGTCAGCTCGCTGAAGAAGTAAACCGCGAAGCCGGAAAGGGCGCTGAGCAGAACCACGCGCCCAAGCCCTCCGCTGCGCAGGAGTTTGAGCGAGAAACTCGCCGCCATGAAGACCATCGCCGCGAACAGCGCCGGCAGGGCCAGCAGGGTGTAGAGATAGAGCCGGTAGGGCAACGCGGAAAAGCCTGCGCTTTGCGCGGCGTGGATGAATTGCGGCAGCGCCCAAAACGATAATGTGTCCGGCGGCGCGAAGCTCTCCTGGATTTCCGCCGGGGTCAGCGACGTCTTGAGATCGTAATGATCGAAATGTTTCACCTGGCCATCCGCCCCGCTCACCCAGGCGTCGGAGATCACCCAGGCGCCGCGGCCCAGCTGCGCACTCTTGGCGTCAATCCGGCCTTCGACATGATCGTTCGGGCCATAGAGAATGACGATGACGTCGTCCAAGCGCACCCCCTGGTCCGAGACGGTCAGCGCGTGGATGACCGATTGCTGGGTCTCGTCGCCTTGCCTTAGCCAAAGCCCGTTGACGGAAACGGAAAGCTGCGAGGCCTGTCCCTTGATGTATTTCGCTTCCAGGGCGGAAAACTGCGCCAGCATGCGCGACGAAATTGGGGTCACGGCCAGCACGTGAATGATGCCGACCGCGATGGCCACGGCCAGCGGCGGCACCAGGAAATCCCAGGCCGAGACGCCTGCCGCGCGCGTCGCCACCAGTTCCTGGCTGCGCGAAAGCCGAACGAAGCAAAAGACTCCGCCCAACAGAACGGCGAAAGGCAGCAGCTTCTGCCCGATATCGGGAAGCTGCAGCAGCGCCATGCCGATCACCACCGTGCTCATTATGCCGTGCCCGGCGGTGCGGTTGATCAGATCGACAACGTCGATGGAGAAGGCGAGCAGCAAGAACGCGCCATAGATCACCCCGACGCCGATCAGGAACTGGCTGGCCAGATAGCGGTAAAGCGTCCACGACCAACTCACGAAACGGCCTCCGAGGCTGGTCCGGCCGCTGCCGGCTTGGGAAAGCCGACGGCGATGATCGCCAGCGCGCCGACCGCGCCGAGAAAGGGAATCAAATAGAAAAGAAGGCATAGCGTCGGATTGCTCTCCGCCGCGCCCGCGACGCCGTAGCCGGCGATTCTGAGGCCGGTCGCGGCGACCGAAGCGAGCGTCATGCGCAAGGCGTTGGCGCCGCGCGCCCGCCTGCCGCGGGTGACCGCTGCCAGCGCGATCAATGCGAAACTGATGCAGTAGAGCGGCTGCGACAGGCGGTTATGGGCTTCCGCGAAATAGGCATTGCGCAGCCGCGGCGTGAGGTTCGGACTTGGCCACAAAAGCTCGTTCAGAAAACGCTCGCTGGTGGCGCGATCGGTGACGCGCGCGGGGCTGGCGAATTGATCGAGGTCGAAGACGTAGCGGTCGAACTTGAGCATCGACAGATGCGCTCCGCCCTTGGCGGTCTGTTCGACCGTACCGTCGATCATGACCAGGCGGGCGCCCACCGGGGTCTGCACCATCTGCCCACTCTGCGCCAGATAGGTGATCGGCCTGCGCTGGTTGCGGTTGTCGTGCACCAGCACGCCGCGGATCGAGCCGTTGGAATCGATTTCGCGGATGAACACCGTGAGGCCCTTGGCCGGGGTGTTGAAGGCGCCTTCGTTCAAGAGCGCCGCGCCGATGTCGGCGCGGATGTCGACCACCTTGTCCTTCATGGCGCGCAGGCCCGACGGCATCAGGTAAAGACCGCACAGATAGGTCAGCGCCATGACGATCGCCGCGGCGGCAAGCATCGGCACGGCAAGCTGGGCCCGGCTGTAGCCGGCGGCCGCCATCACCACCAGTTCGCTATCGGTATTGAGTCGGGAGAGGGAGTAGAGCACGCCGAAGAAGAAGGCGATCGGCAGGATGATGACCAGCAGGCTTGGCAGAACCAGGATCGTCAGATAGACGAAAGTCGGAGCGGATTGACCGCGGTTGATGACCAGATCGAGGAGCTGGAGCGAGCGGGTCAGCCACACCACGCACGTCATGAGGAACGCGAACAGCGCGACCGGCCCGATCAGCTGTTTGAGGACATAAAACGACAGTCGCGACATCTGCGGTTCCAGCCCCGGGGCCCGGGGCGCGCATCTTGCCCCGTTGGCGATTCGACCTAAACTAACATCCCCCTCTTTAACAGTCCCTGCCGGTGGATGAACAACCGGACTTCAAACCGAAAAACTGGAGAAAACGATGCAAATCAGCTTTGTCGCGCCTTCGGCGGTTAATTCCGGCGCTTGGATTGTCGGCGCCGCGGCGGGGCCTGTCCTGCTGCCGGCTGCGGAGCGCGCGGACAAAATGTCCGGCGGAGCGATCAGCCGCGCGCTTGCGGTCAGCCGGTTTACCGGCAAGCCGGGGCAAGTGCTCGAGGTGCTGGCGCCGGCGGGGGTCAAGGCTTCGCGCCTGATCGTGGTCGGCCTGGGCAAACCCGAGGATTTCGACGCGAACGGGGCGGAAGCAGCGGCGGCAGCGGCGGTCGGGCGGATCAAAGGGACGAGTGAAACCGACGTCACGCTCGATATCGACGCGCCGAAGGGTGCAAAACTGCGCGGCGCCAAGCTCGCGGCCCATCTGGCGCTGGGCGCGCGGCTCAAGAGCTATGCCTTCAACCAATATCGTACCAAGAACCTGGACGAGCACGAATCCAAGCTCAAGAAGGTGACGATTTTCACGACCGACGCGGCCGCGGCGAAGAAGGCATGGCAGCCCCTTGAG
>Ga0265342_10002817_pt1 | contig 14699 bp, 11 predicted proteins | sample 4CB327metaG_FD_203125 | JGI IMG/M metagenome (GOLD analysis project Ga0265342, IMG submission 203125) | Rhizosphere microbial communities from Carex aquatilis grown in University of Washington, Seatle, WA, United States - 4-CB3-27 metaG | ecosystem: Host-associated > Plants > Roots >...
TCATACGAAACGACCTTTTTATTGCCATAAAAAAAGCCAACTGTATCATCATCAACGGGGGTACCGGTCTCACCTGCGATGACTGCACCATCGAGGCGGTCTCGCCCCTTCTGGAGAAGCGGATTGAAGGATTCGGGGAATTCTTCCGGATGAAGAGTATCCAGCAGATCGGCACGGCATCGATGCTGTCCCGGGCAGTTGCCGGTATTATCGATGGAAAGGCCGTCTTCTGTATCCCGGGATCAACACCCGCAGTCACCCTGGCAACTACAGAGCTTATCCTTCCTGAAATTGCGCACATCCTCAGTCATGCGAACCGCTGAGGCGTCAGACTTTTTTTCATAAAAATGGCTCTGGAGAAAACCTGTTTCATAAGATTTGGTTGCAGCCCTTGCGCCAGCCCTGCCCCCGTCGGGGGCGGGGGCCCATGCGATGCCTCGATATTACCTGTCCTGAAACTTCCCGCATTTTTTTTACGGGTAATACAGCACTATCGCAACTGGGGCGCCCCAGCGGCGGGGCGAAGCCCCTGGAGCGTCAAGTAATTTCAAATGATTTCTCCAGAGCAATAAAAATAAGAATATCCCTCTCTAAAAAACTAGCACTCTATGAAACATTTTTTCACGTGAAATGATGCTCCCCTCTTGCGCCACCAGTCCCCGCGGGTGACGGAGCGCATTGCGAGAACCGGATATATTACAGGTAATACGCGTCCTTATTGCAATTAGGGGATGCGTCAACGGGGGGAAGTCCGTGTGTTCATTAAACAATGAGAAAAACTCATCAGAGTTCTTCGAAATCAACGAATCGGGTGAAGCGAAATTGGGAGAAAAGAAGAACACATCAGAGTTCTTCGAAGCAGGCTTAACGGGTCGAAGAATCCTTCGGAATCTTCGAAGACCTCTCGGGTCCTCTCAGGTTTCAGGTCTGATGACCTTCAACATTCTCCAGTCTCATCTCTGATGAGATTCGACTCTCCCGAGAGCGTCAGGGCTTCCGGAAAATCTCATCGACAACCCCGAAACTTATCGCATGACCTGTAGCAACGCGACCCGCTCGAGCACCAGGTCGACAATCCGCCGGTCCCCGCCGGCAGCAGCAATCTCCTCGGGTGAAATGGCAAATATCTCCATCAATCGTCTCTGCTTCTCAGGATCAATAGTGTCCCAGCTCTCCCGGACAAAACAGAACAATGGTTCCAGTGCAGCCCAGACCCCGGCCCGTTCAGGGTAACAGCAGATATACAACCGGTTCTCTCCTTTGTGGATCCCAAAAGTGGCCGCGATAGTGCACTGCCGGGAGCCTGCCGCAAACAGGAGGGACTCCATCTCAAGGGTGTTTGAGATGGTTACCCCCTCTTCAAATGCCCGCACAGCCCGCGCCACTGCAGTGGCAGCATGGACCCTGCCGGCAATCATGTCCGCGTTGAAACAGATGATGCGGGTGTCATACTCCGCTGCAACCGCCCGGAGATCGCAAAGGAAGGCAGCCGGGTCACGAACCGTGCACCGGGCAGCCCGGATCTCGTTTGCATCTGGCAGGAGTGGCATACAATCACCTGAAGTGAGAGAGTGTTGATTGTCCGTCATTATTATTCTCATCGGAAGAACGCTGCTCCCTCTTCGCATCCGGTACGGCTTTTACCGGCCCGGCAGTCTTTTTGCCCTCCAGCTGACTGAAGATCTGTTCGGCAATCCCGCGGCCGATTATCCTTGTCACTGCATCTATCCCCGCAGCGAGAACCGCATCCGGGGATATCATGTTGTTGTTGAAGAGCCGGCGCGCCCTGACCCGCCCGATACCCCGAAGTTTCACCAGCGGCAGGAGTTCGCGCCGGATGCCGTTCTTCATGCAGATCTCGTACTCCCGGATCTGTACATGGAACGCAGGGGCAAACATACGGGAGAGTTCGGCGGTGGCGTGCAGGAGCCAGTTGACACTCTCCACCATCCCGTATACGTCTCCGGGACCTACCGCATAGCGCTCGCAGATCCTGGCATCGGGCAGTTCATCGGTCCAGTCAGCAAGAAGCATGGCGGTCTTGATAGCCCGGAAATACTCCTCGTCCTCATCCTCATCGGGAGGCCGGGGAAGCCAGAGCTCCTGCTCGTGCTCGGCGATCATCCGCTCGAGCTGCGGCCGGTCCGTATTCCGGACATAGAGGCGGGGCATATCGGTCGTGCTGCAGATGAGCTGCAGGAGGCCGATATCGGTATACTCCGTTCGTTCCCTGAGCGTTGTAACGATCCGGGCCGCACTCCGGGGATCGATGTAGAGCCGGGACACCAGCGAGCCGAACTCGGTAGCCCCGAGATGCTCGCCGATCTCCAGCACCATCTCCGCATCAACAAGGAACTTCAGGGCGGCGTCCACGGCCCGCTGCATCAGGCGGCCCTGGCGGTGCTCGTGGACGTAAAAGCTCCGGTTCATGAATGCCGTCAGTTCATGGCGGGTGCCTGCAAACCCTGAAGCGACGAGGGAGAGGACATGGGTATACAGGGCCGTAGGCTCGGCGATCCTGGAATGCACCTCATCAGCAGGTGCTTCGATATACCAGTCGAACAGCTCCTCTACCTGTCCCGCATCCCTGGCAATGAGTACTGCCTCGCCATAGGGGTCGAGCCGGGGCCGTCCTGCCCGTCCTGCCATCTGGTGGTACTCGCTCGCCGGGATCGGCTGCATCCCCTCCCCGGCAGCAAACCGGAGGTAATCGCGGATGATGACCCGCCGGGCAGGGAGGTTCAGCCCTGCCGCAAGGGTCGGCGTGGACGAGATGCACTTGATCAGCCCCTTCCGGAATCCCTCCTCGACGACCCTCCGTTCCTCGCGGCTCAGGCCGGCGTGGTGGAAGGCAGAGCCTTGAGCAACACACAGGGCAAGGCTCTTTGCCATCTCCGTCTCGGCCGTAGCACCGAGCCGGTCCGCGCAGGCCCTGAGTTCCGGGTCCTCATTTTTAATCGCCCCGGCAGCCCGCTTGGCAAATGCCTCGGCATTCCGTCGCGAGGAGACAAAGACCAGGCACTGCCCACCCTCGGCGATGGTATCCAGGCAGAGGTTGAGATCGTCGTAGTTCTTTGATACCTGTTGTACCTGGCGTTCCCCTTCGCGAAAATGGATCCGGTTGTCCCAGAATACCCCCTGGCGGAGGTCGACCGGTCGCCAGGTGCTGGTGACGAGTTCTGCATCAAGCCACCCGGCGAGCAGCTGCGGGTTGCCGATGGTTGCCGAGAGACCGATCACCTGCATGGCCGGGTTCCGGAACCGCAGCTTGGCGATCACCATCTCAAGGGCAGGCCCCCGGTTCTCTGAGTCGATGAGGTGGATCTCATCGATAACAAGGAGGGTGATCTCGCCGATCCAGCGGGCACGGTTCCGCAAGAGGGAATCGACCTTCTCGCTCGTGGCTACAATGATGTCATTCCTGCCCAGGGAATCATCCCGGCGGTCGAAATCCCCGGTAGCGATCCCGACCCGCACACCCTTGCCCTCAAATTCATCGAATTTCTCGCTCGCCAGCGCCTTGAGCGGGACGATATAGAGGCACTTTCCTTTCTTTGCAATATGGGTATGCATCGCCATCTCGGCGATCAGGGTTTTGCCACTTGCCGTGGGGATGGAGACGAGCAGGTTCTTTCCCTCGAGCATCCCCGTCTGCACGCATGCTGTCTGGGGGGGATAGAGTTCCACGATGCCGTTTTCGAGGTAACGCTGTCTGAGATTTTCCGGGATCGGGAGCTCGGAAGTCAGCACGGCAAAAACCTTCCCACGACCCCTTTAATTCCACTGAAATCCGCTGGTATTATGGCTCTTTTTAGCAATACTAACCATAAAGCGGATTTTCCCTCCACTGGAAATGATGGAAAAGGCATAAATATAAATTGATGATTTTATCGCAAGAGCCAGGATCAGTAATAATAACTGATCATATCCTGTTTGGACTCTTTCTTTTTCCGGTCCAGGAACGCGAAGACGTTCTCGTGCGGAACCCCCTCGATGAGCATATCGACGGCAGCCCGGGCGGTCTTGAGCTGTTCCGGATACCCGATCAGGGCAACGGTCTTGCCGAAGACCGATATCTCGACATCGGTCATATCCTCGATCTGCTCGCGGGCCCGCCCGTCTTTCCCGATAATCCGCCCGCGGAGACGGTCCAGCTGCCGTGGCCCTTCCGCCATCGACGAAAGGTCGATGACATCGAGGAGCAGGTCCTCGTCCTCGATCATCTCGAAGGCACGTTCCGGGGAGAAGCCCCGGTTGATGGCATTGATGATCTCGACTGCACGGAGGAGCGGAATCGTGTTCTCATCCGTGGCCTCCACTTTGACGAGCCCCTCCTTGCTGTCAACGGTTATTGTGGTGTGTGTTTTCGTTTCGAGATCTTTTTTGGTTTCGCCGGCCTTTCCTATCAGTACTCCGACCCTGCTTCCTGCAATCTTAATTTCCTGCATCATTTTGTATATTCACCTCGTATTCCGGATTAAGCGGGCACCGTTACACCCATATCTGTATTTCCACTCCTTTATAAACGGGATCATGGTTCTGCCTCATGACGCCCCGTAACACGGTTGAACAGTTCAACATCCGTGCGGACATCACAGCGGTTTTTGAAGAACCGGTTGATGTTTTTGATATCCCTCATCAGGAACGGGAGGGCGCGGGGGTGATCGCGGGTAACGGACTGGCCCATATCTATGAGATATGGTTTGTCTCCGTATAATATATTGAACTCGCTCAGATCCGCATGCACGAGCCCGGCCTTGTTATACAGAGTATCGATGATATCTGTGATCCCGGCATAGGTTTCTGCGGGGTCGTCCAGTTCAACAGTGCGCAGCTGGGGGTACGGCCGCTCTCCCTCTCCAATGAAGGACATGACAAGAATATTCCGGTCCCAGACCAGCGGTTCGGGAACCGCGATCCCCGCATCCCGGGCACGGACAAGGTTCGAGAACTCCTTTTTGGTCCATGCGAAGATGAGCTCCTTTTTTGCTTTCTTGACATGGGTGAACCGGCGGTCACCGATAATGTACGAGCTCATCGTAGTGAAATTCGCCGTCCGGATCCGGTAGATCTTGATGGCAATCGCGGCACCGTCACGTTCTCCGTAAAAGACATTGGCCTCTTTGCCGGTACTGATTGACCCTCCTATAACGGAGAGCCATTTCTTATGCACCAGCTTGTACAGCGCAAGGAGCGTCACTTCATCAAAAACATCCTCGCGTACCTTGAGCTGGTTCGCATCCTTGATCCGGATGCCCATCTCCTCGAGGCGCTGATCGAACCGCTCCAGGTCTTTATCGATGTTGGTCTCCGTTTTCACGAAAGTTCCACCGCTCATTCCTGAATTCACCCGGATATTCACCGGATGTAATCCCTCACCGGGGCAAGGATCTCGATGAGGGAATCGCCACAGGTCTTCTTGAGATCCATAGGATGGACCTCGCCCCTGCCGTACGCAGTCTCAAGCTCGGTATAGGAGATAAAGCTCCGGTCGCCGCCGAACTTCTCCGGACGTTTGATGGTGATCTCCGGAAGGCGGGGGAACACGTGGTGCTGGAAGATCTGGAGGATGGGATTCTCTGCAATCTCCGGGGGGCAGAACGCCTTCTGGCACTTCTTTCTGATCTCGTCCTCGCTGTCGGCAACCGAGATGTAGTTCCCCTGCGATGAGGACATCTTCTTACCATCGAGCCCGTTGAGGATGGGCGTATGGATACAGACCGGCGCTTTATACCCGAAGCTGACGAGGTGCTCCCGGGCAAGCATGTGGATCTTCCGCTGGTCGATGCCGCCGACCGCCGCATCTGCTTTCAGGAGGGCGATATCCGCCATCTGCATGATCGGGTAGATCATCTGGGAGACCGTCGGGTGGTCCATCTGCCGCCCCACCTCATCCATGCTCCGCGTTGCCCGGTTCAGGGTTATCTCCTGGGAGAGCCGGAGCACCAGCAGCTCGTAGTCCCGGTTGAGCTGGACATCCGATCCGAGGACATAGGTCACGTTCTTTAAGCCCAGCCCCTCGAAGCAGCGCTTGTTGTAATCGGCAAGCTCCCGGACTTTTCCCATGGTCCCTTTCCGGTTCAGGAATGCATGGAGATCGGCGAGCAGCACCGTGACCTCAAAACCTGCAGCCTGGAGATCCACCAGTTTGTTGATCGTAACAAGGTGGCCGAGGTGGATCTCACCGCTTGGCTCATACCCGGCATAGACCCGTTTCACGGGCTGTAAAAGAAGCGCCCGGAGGTCATCGTCCGTGACGACTTCGACGGTGTTCCGGGTAACACGTTCGTATGCGTCCATCAAAAAGAATGGGCGATGATGGGTGTTAATGGTTATTCTGGATGGTCTTGAAATTGAGCGCAGCGTTCGTTGCAGCAACGGACCTGGCAGCGTCCTTCTCGGCACCCATCATGGCGCGGATGGCATCGACGTTCTCGACAACGACGTCGGCTTCCTGGTGGATCGCCTGGAAGAAGCAGAGCTCGTTTGCGTTTGCATAGATGGACTCTTCGAAGATACAGTTCTCCCACAGGTCGGAGCGTGGCCGGCCGAGGTCCATGGCAAACTCCTTGAGCTCGGCGGTGCTCTTGAGGCCGGCGCTCTTCCTGATGAGCCCGAGCCGGGGGTGCCTGTTGATGAGCTCGATGACCCTTTCTTTCGTGACCGGTTTTTTGGTAGTCATCTGGATCGCGTGCATGTGCATCATCGTGGTCGGCACGATCATCGCCATCGTGGTGATGGAGATGTGCGGGAGGACGGACAGGACATCCGGGCCGTGGTGGCTCGGGACGGTCACCGGGTCGAGGACGATAGCATCGATCGGGCCCTTCTTGATCTCGCCCGGGTCAGACCCGCGCCGGACCATGATTGCATGGACATGGGTGACCCCGAACTCCTTGTCCACCTCGTTGATGATCCGACACAGGCCGGTAGTGTTGCAGGAGACCACCCGCACGAACTGCCTCCCGATAGCGTCCTTGTAATTGCAGGAGGAGTTGAAGGAGAACCCGGCCACCTCGTGCTCTTCCCCGCCCTGCCAGAGCGCTTTCTTTCCCAGTTTTTCATACATCGGCTTGTTGGTCGCCCCGACATTGCCCGGCGTCCCGTCGACGATGATATCTGCTGACCTGCACATGTCCTCGACACTGCCGGCAACGGTCAGGCCGACCTTCTCGAATGCCGCCTTCTTGGAAATGTCAGCAATGTAGAGCGGGTACCCGCGCTGTTTTGCAACGAATGCCTCTGCATTGGGGCGCGTCTTGGAAACCCCGATCACCTTCATGTCTTCCTGAGCAGCCACCGCATCGGCCACGCGTTTGCCGATGGTCCCGTACCCGTTAATGGCAACCTTGATCATACAATCGTACATTGCGCCGGAATGGAAAAAGCTATGCTGTTCATTGTTCATGGGCTCCAGCCGCTGACCGGCATGGAGAAGCCGGTCTGAAAGTAACCCGATACCCCCTGTTTTTACCCGCGATTCACAAAGGATGGCGAAATGCGGGTATGTTGTACAACAATGGCAGGTATCTGACAGGCAGGGTCTCGTTACAGGTAGAGTCCCTGGATCCTGATGACTTCCGAACTGTCTTTTGCATCGGCATAGAGGTCGAGGGGCTCGCGGTTGACCTCGATGAACCGGATACCCCAGCTGACCTTCGACAGGAGTGACCAGGCACGCTCTTTCTCGCCCAGGATATACAATGCCCCTGCCAGTGCCTCGACCGAGGAGAGCTTGCAGGGTTTGCCGAAGTTGACCGGGTTTGCCGCCATCAGAAAGGGGAGTGCCCGGCGGATCCGCCAGGAGCTTATCGCACCGGTGTCCAGCACCTCCCACGAACAGTCCAGAACTGTTATGGACCTGACATACCTGTCAGCGGGCGAGAGGGCCTGTTCGGCAGTGGGATCCAGCAGCAGGGTATTCCGGGGGATCCGGGTAATCTTGGTAAAAATGGTTAAGAACCCCGCCTTTTCCAGCTTCTTGACCGTGCACTTCCGGGGATCGCAGCTGTTGTCCCGGTAGGCGTACAGGGGTATCATTGATCATCTGTGCGTGCACACACTGTAAATAATGTACGTGCTCTGCAGCCCCTGCGTACTGCACCCCGGCCTCCGCGCGGAGGGCATCACGCGGCCCTCGGACCTCGACTGGTTCGCAAAAACGGCAGAACGATGCCATACCTTCGGGATAGAGGTGGTCCCCCTTCCCTGTCCCGAGACCCTGTACCTTGGGCCGGACCGGAAACCCGGCACCTATCTCGAACGGCTCAGTACCCCGGAGTTCTCAAATCTGATGGACCGGCTTGAACAAGGGGTGACCGGACTCATCCGCGAGCGCGGCCCTCCCCTCTGCATCATTGGCGTCAACTCGTCCCCCACCTGCGGTGTTACCAGCACCTGGTACGGTGCAGAGGGGGACAAACCGCCGAAACGAGAGGGCAGGGGCGTATTTCTTGCAAAATTTCCTGCCATCCCCGCGGTGGATGTCAGCATATTTTCCCGGTACCGGGTGTATCTTGCGGCACCGCTGTTTTCTGAAGCAGAACGCACGTTTAATGCAGCCGTTGCCCGGCTCCTGAAGGCCAACCTGTTCGAGGTCCACCTCCCGCAGGAGGCCGGCGACGACTCTGATGCACGGGATACCCGGGAACAGGAACGGCTCTTTCTCCTGAACAAAAAGGCGCTTGAGGATGCCGACATCGTTGTTGCCATCATAGACGGGGCGGACGCAGATTCCGGGACCGCATGGGAGATGGGGTATGCTTTTGCCCTTGGAAAACCGGTCATTGCCCTGCGGACGGATTTCCGGAGGATCGGGCACCATGAACAGGTGAACCTGATGCTCGAACAGTCCGCAGCGATCGTGGGCAGCACCGAAGAACTTCTTGGAGCGCTCCGGTCCCCGCTTTTGCAGCAATAAACAGTTTCCATTTTTTTTGCTCTATAGAAATCATTTGAAATTACTTGACGCTCCAGGGGCTTCGCCCCGCCGCTGGGGCGCCCCGTTTGCGATAGTGCTGTATTACCTGTTTGAAAAAAATGCGGGAAGTTTGGAGGACAGGGAATACCGAGGCATCGCATGCGCTATGAGCCCCCGACGGGGGCAGGGCTGGCGCAAGGGCGGCAACCAAATCTTATGAAACAGGTTTTCTACAAAGCCATTTTTTCCATGATTTTACCACGACCAGAAACCCATTTTTTTTCTAGCCGCAGGGTTTTCCAGCACAGAAAAACGCCCTTAAAACGAGAAGGCAGACCTTGTCACGAATATTTAAGAAGCTTTTTACTGGTTAAGGATGAGGGTTACTTTACGGTTCGAGGTGTATGTTCATGCGGTCAAAATTACTCTTGATAACTCTCATTGGCATTTCTTTTCTGATAGCAGGGGTGGCGGGGATGACAGTGGATTTCTCTGCCAATCATACGTCAGGTACAGCCCCGCTCCCGGTCAGGTTCACCGACAAGACCACCAGCAGCCCCACCGGCTGGGCATGGTATTTTGGCGATGAGAATTACACAGGAGCGTGGACACTGGTGGATGCGAGCGCCGGGTGGCAGGCACGGTCCCTGCACAGCATTGTTGTCCTGAAGGACGGCAGCATTCTCTTAATGGCCGGGACCAACGGTACCAACGTCCGCCTGAACGACACGTGGCGGTCAACGGACCGGGGGGCCACCTGGACAGAAGTGAACGCAAGTTCCGGGTGGGCGGGAAGGTCCGCCCCCGCCAGCGTTGTCCTGAAGGACGGCAGCGTCGTGCTGATGGGCGGGTACTGGCTCAACGAGGTCGGCTCCAAGAACGACGTATGGCGGTCAGCGGATAAGGGCGCGACCTGGAGGCTGGTGAATGCGAGCGCCGGGTGGTCTACACGCTATGGCCACAACAGCGTTCTGTTGCCGGACGGCAGCATCGTCCTGACCGGCGGCTGGCATTCCGATGCAATGAACGACACGTGGCGGTCGACCGATAAAGGGGCAACCTGGACAGAGATGAACGCAAGTTCCGGGTGGCCGGTACGAAGTCTGCACAGCAGCGTTGTCCTGAAGGACGGCAGCATCCTCCTGATGGGAGGCGATGATGGCACCACGGTCTATAACGACACGTGGCGGTCAACCGATAAGGGGGCAACCTGGACGCTGGTGAACGCAAGTTCCGGGTGGCCGGCACGCATGGGTCAGAGCAGCGTCCTGATGCCGGATGGCAGCATCGTCCTGATGGGCGGTCAGGATGACACCTATTCCTACGTGAATGACGTGTGGCGGTCAACCGATAACGGAGTAACCTGGACCCGGGTCAATGCGGGTGCCGGGTGGTCGGCGCGACGGTACCCCGGCTGCGTTCTGATGCCGGACGGCAGCATCCTCCTGACAGGTGGTCGTGGCGACAGCGGACCCATGAATGATACGTGGCGGTTCATGCCCGCCGGGTCCGTGGCACGGAACCCCTCCCATACCTATACCAGACCGGGGCACTATTCAGTAGCACTGCAGGTGTACAACACCGGCGGATACAACAGCACGATGAAGACCGGCTTTATCACGGTCAGGGCCCCCCCGCCACCGGTTGTCACCTCCATCACGCCGAATAACGGCAGGCGCAGCACGACTGTCACGGTGACAAACCTGACGGGAACCGGATTCAGCGCAGCAGGAGCTACGGTACAGCTCACGAAGACAGGCCGCATCCCGATCAACGCAACGAATGTCGTGGTGGTCAGCTCTGCCAAAATTACCTGCAGGCTCCAGATCGGTCCCGCGAAAGCCATCGGGCTCTGGAATGTGAACGTCACCAATGCAGACGGACAGTCTGCCACGAAGGCGGATGCCTTCACGGTGAAATCTGCAACAGCGCCAACGGTGACCAGCATCCTGCCGGAATCCGGCAAACGCGGCACGACGGTGACGATCACGAACCTGAGCGGGACCGGCTTTGTGAGAACGGATAAACCCACGGTCCAGCTCACCAGGGCCGGCCAGACCGCGATCAACGCAACGAATGTCGTCGTTGTCCGCTCGACCAGGATTACCTGCAGGTTCCCGATCGGTGCCACGAAACCCCTCGGGCTCTGGAATGTGAAGGTCACCAACGCGGACAAGCAGTCGGGGATGAATACATCGGCGTTTACGGTGACAGCCTGATTTTTTTTACCGGACGTACAGATTTTCCCCGGAGCAGGAAAATCAGATCTTCGGATTTTTGGCGCCGGAGAAACGGGCTTGAACCGTTTGTGTCCTTACCGGAACCAAGAAATCATTAAAGTCATTTTTACGATGGCTCCCCGCCTCAGGGCATCTTTGAGGCGTCGGATTCCGCTGTCGGCGATTTCCGACGAGATCTTCCCCGGTCAATCCCCCCTGATGCGACGATTTATTGACTCTGTATCGCCGGATTATTTTGAAAAGCAATAATCTATATGAGAATATTTACGAACTAGTAAATGATTGCGATGGCGAGGAAACGCGAGGACCGGGGAAAGGAAAAAAAACCACGTGCTGATCGTCCACAGGCTGCCCGTGAGTGCAATCTCGATGGAGAGTATACGAACCCAATCCGGTCGTTCCGTGACCTGACCATCGGAACCATAAAGGAAGCAGTCTTCCGCAGCCGGTACCTGCAGCTCCTCATTTCCCTGACTCTCGTCGGCGCCATCCTCCGGTTTTACAACCTCGGGTTCAACTCGATCTGGCTCGACGAGGCCTCGACTTTGAATACCGCGGTCAAATCAATTCCTGACATCTGGCAGTTCACCACCGCGGGAGAGTTCAATCCCCCGCTCTTCTACTGGGCAGAGCACGTCATGCTGTTCTTCGGGAATTCTGAGGTAGTCCTCAGGTTTCTCCCGGCACTGCTCGGCGTCCTGACGATCCCCCTCATCTACCTTGCCGGGAAGGAGTTCATGGACCGGAATGTCGGGATCATTGCAGCAGCGGCATTCGCATTCTCCCCGTTCCTGCTCTTTTATTCCCAGGAAGCCCGGGCATATTCCATGATGCTCTTCTTTGTTACGTTTTCCCTGATCTTCTATTTCAGGGCGTTAAAAAACAACAAAATCATGGACTGGGCACTGTTCGGCATTCTTTCCGCACTTGCGTTCTGGTCCCATTTTTACGGCCTTGTCATCATCGGGGCGCTCGTCCTGTATGCACTCTATGAGATGGTCCCGAAGATCATAAAGAGCCCCGGTGCGGCAAAACCGCTGGTGTCCGCCCTGGTCATCTTCGGGGTCATCTGTCTCCCGCTCATCCTGGTCACGATCCAGCTGTTTGCGAAGCGGACGGCAACGGCACCGACCTTCGGGCTGCAGGGCCTGGGGCTGATCGCCGGGACATTCGAACAGGTCTCCGGTTCGGAAGTCGCAATGTATATCCTCCTCCTCCTCTTTATTGTAGGAATTGTCCAGGCATTCCTGCTGGACAAAAACAAGGGTATCTTCCTGGTCACGCTCACCGTCCTGACCTTTGTTATCAGCTACTTCCTCTCCTTCAGAATACCAATGCAGCCCCGGTACCTGATCTTCCTTGCCATCGTCTATTTCCTCGCGATCGCGCTCTGCTACAAACCTTTGTACAGCTGGATACAATCGCCGGCAGTTGTGTACGGGTTCATCGCCCTCCTGGTGGTCATCAACGCCCCCACCCTTGCCGGGTATTACTCCGGGTACACAAAAGATGACTGGCGGGGATTTGCCGGGCAGCTCCAGCAGCTGACCAAGCAGGGGGATTATGTCGTCGTGGTCCCGGGAGACGTTGCCCAGCCTCTTGACTATTATTACTCCAACAAAACAGACCGGACACTCGAGTTCCTGGCATATACTTCGGGTGACCTGAAGGCGATCAATGCACAGAAACACAACAATACGCTCTTCTATGTGGTCACCGGCGATATCAGCGCTGCAAACCCGGAGGGCGACGCCGCCGCGTGGCTTGGTGAAAATACCAAATCCCTGGGACAGGATACCGGCATTTACCTCCTGACATCGGGCTGACGTATCCCCAGGTTCCAAAAACCATGTACGACCTGACCGTCATCATACCAACCTTCAATGAGGAAGCAAACATCCGCAATATCGTCATGGCAGTGGACGCGGTCTTCCACGAGCACTCGCTCCATGGCCAGGTCCTTGTGGTGGATGACAATTCACCCGACGGGACCATCGGCATCGTCCACGAGCTGATGAGGACAAACGGGAATGTCTCTCTCCTCGTCCGCGAGAGAGACCACGGGCTCTCCCAGTCCGTTGCCGACGGGTTTTCCCATGCCGGTTCCGAAGTTTTTGTCGTCATCGATGCCGATTTCTCCCATCCCCCGGTGCTTATCCCCCGGATGTATGACGAGATCCGGAAAGGAAACGACATCGTCATCGGCAGCCGGTACATGGAAGGGGGCGGGATCAAAAAGTGGCCCCTGAAGCGGAGGGCCATCTCGCTCGGTGCCACTTTCCTCGGCCGGCTCCTCTTCCCGGATATCACCGACCCGGTGAGCGGCTTTTTTGCCGTTAAAAAACAGGTCGTGGAGAAGGCCCCGCTCAAGCCCCGGGGGTACAAGATCCTGCTCGAGGTGCTCGGCAAGGGGAGCTGGAAGACTGTACGGGAGATACCGTTCGAGTTTGTTGACCGCCAGACCGGTGCAAGCAAACTGAAACTGAAAACCCTGAGCGACTATGCCCTGCAGATCGCGGATATTGCGGTCTTTTCCCTCTTCAACCCGGGGAGCGCTGCACGGGGAGAATGGGAGAAGATCGTCAAGTTTGGTATTGTGGGGATCTCCGGTATTATCGTCAACGAAGGGATCCTCATTTATCTCCGGGAGCACGCAGGGTTTTCCATCCCGGCAGCCAGCGTTGTTGCTATCGAACTCTCTATCCTGAGTAATTTTCTCTTCAACGACCTCTGGACCTTCAGGAGCGACAAGGAGCACCTCCTCTCCGGCAGGTGGCAGCGGTTTACCTCCTTCCAGGTCATCTCCATCGGGGGAGCGGTCATCAACTTTGCTCTCCTGAACATCCTCTCATTCCTCCTGGGAATCGATTACCGGATCGCAAACATCGCCGGTATCCTGGTCGCATTTGCCTGGAACTTCTTTGTCAACCGCAACCTGACCTGGAAAAAAACCCGATCAATGAAAGAGAACCCCCCGGGCCGGCTTACCTCTTCTTCGCACTCAGAACGATAATAACCCCGCCGTTTATCCGTTCAATAAAGCGGTCGAAGCCGGTCCCCCACCGGAGGAGGGTCCTGTTGCCCAGCAGGGCAACAACCGGGGAGATAAAAAAAAGGGTTGTATGGGACCGTTCTACATACGACGTAAAGTATTTTTCCAGCTCGGACACGGAGAAAAATTTGAGGTGGGTCTCCCCGTAATTCCTGCCCCGGCCCAGCACATCCCACACGAATTCGTAGAGCCCCCAGACAGAATGTTCATTGGGCGTGGAGATGACGATCATCCCGCTCTCCCTGAGTACCCGTTCGGACTCGGCAATCATCTTCTCCGGCTCATGGAGGTGCTCGATGAGCTCGGCACCGATAATCCGGTCAACGGTCCCCGACTTGAACGGCAGCTGTTCGGCGTCCGCGATGAGGAACTCGGTATCCGGGATATCCTTTCCCTTGGCGAACAGGAGTGCGCTCCGGTTGAGGTCCATTCCTATCATAAGGTGCGGGGAATCCACGTCAAGCGCCCTGAGCTGGACACCGCTGCC
>Ga0265342_10002825_pt1 | contig 14663 bp, 10 predicted proteins | sample 4CB327metaG_FD_203125 | JGI IMG/M metagenome (GOLD analysis project Ga0265342, IMG submission 203125) | Rhizosphere microbial communities from Carex aquatilis grown in University of Washington, Seatle, WA, United States - 4-CB3-27 metaG | ecosystem: Host-associated > Plants > Roots >...
CAAGTCTGAAAACTACAGTAAATCTCTTGCCGCTTATGACCAGGCTCTGAGAGTATATTCCCAGGATGCCTACCCCAATGAGTTTGCCGCAGTTCAGGATAAGATCACTATAGCCAAGAAAATCTTTTTTTGAGTGCTGGTTCTGCTCAACTTACTACCCCCAAAAACCTGATAAAAATCATTTTCTAAGTTGACCGAAGTCATAGGTTAAGTTATATAAGAAGCTTAATTTTGAACTAAATAATGAGTTCAATTGTTGAATTTTATATAAAAACCTCAAAAAACAGGAGAATTTTAACATGCATGACGTTTTAGACAAGAAAGCCGACCTGGCCGGACCGGGTATAAGCACTTATGCCGAAGTAGAGAAAATACTTCCAAACGGTTACAAGTCGCTTTTGAACCGCAAAGACACACAGAAAGCAATTTATGCTATCAAAGATTACATTGAAAAGAATTTGTGCAAAGAGCTGAACCTTATCATGGTTCAGGTTCCGTTGATCGTTGAAAAAGAGAGCGGCGTGAATGATAATCTTGACCGCGACGGTTCAAGAACGCCTGTTGATTTTCCGTGCGGGCTTGGGCTCGAAAAACGCCTCAATGCACAGGTGGTTCAGGCTGCAACAAAATGGAAAAGAATTGCGCTGAAACAGTTTGGATTGAACGTTGGCGAAGGATTGAACACTGATATGAGAGCGGTGCGCAAAGATTATTTTCTGGATCACGACCACAGCTCGTATGTAGACCAGTGGGATTGGGAAAGAGTAATAAGAGCCGAAGACCGCAACCTGGATTTCTTAAAAGACATTGTTAAGAAGATCTGGAAAGTTATCAAAGGCGCAGAGACCTACGCGCAGGAATTGTTCCCTGGATTAAAGGACCCGAAATTTCCGAACCTTCCCGAAGAGCTGGTATTTATACATGCTGAAGAAATTCTTGAAATGTTCCCCGACCTTCCGAGGAAACAGAGAGAGACCGCGATACTGCAGAAATATCCGGCAGTGTTCATAACCGGTATCGGCTGGCCGCTGGCTGACGGGTACCCGCATGAAATGAGAGCCGCTGATTATGATGATTGGGTGACTGAAACGACGACAACAAAAGGAAAACCCGCTCACGGTATCAATGGCGATATTCTTGTATGGAACCATGTTACAAAACGCCGTCATGAATTAACATCGATGGGTATCAGGGTAAACGCAGAAACATTACGCACACAGCTTAAGATGTCAAACCAGCTTGATCTGGTATCTACTCCGTATCACAGCGCGATATTGAACAACGAGCTTCCGCTCAGCATAGGCGGCGGCATCGGGCAGGCGCGCACACAGATGCTCCTGTTAAGGAAAGCGCATCTCGGCGAAGTTACAGTTACAGTATGGCCGAAACAGCTGAAAGATATATGCGCCAAGAAGAATATTTTTGTTCTAGAATAATATACTTTACGGTGAATAGTAAAGCCGTCCGGCGTAAAACGGACGGCTTTTTTTATGCTTGTCAATCTGAGCAGAGATTTCTTGTCAGTCTGAGCGCCTGCCTGCCGAAGCCTCGGCGCAGGCAGGGAGCCTGCCCTCGCGAAGGCGGGGGACGGAGACCAAAACAATGGACCCGTTAATTTTATTAACTTCAATTTATCCTGCTAAAACATATCTTTGAATTAAATATTAAAATATTATATGATAGTACTCAAACCGTTTGAACGGACTGATTTTAGTACGTTTATCAGCTGGTTTAAATCGCCGGTTGAAATTATCCAGGCTTGCGGCAGGACTTTCCAATACCCGTTGGATGAAGCCCAGCTTGATATATATTTGAGTGGCGCCCGACAACCCAAACCAATAAGGAAGATATTCAAGTTTGTGGATTTTGAAAGCGGTAAACATGTTGGTAACGCAACGCTTGAGCGGATCAACCTTACTGAACATTCCGCCGCAATAGCATGCGTAATAATAGGCGACCAGGAATACAGAGGGAAGGGGATATGTGAAATAATTATGCAAAGCGTAATTCAGTTTGCATTTGATGAACTGGGGTTAACTAAACTCACGCTGAATGTATTCGATTTTAACTCGCCTGCGATAAAATGTTATGAAAAGGCAGGCTTCAAAATTGTAGACAGAAACGAGGTGAATTATCTGGATAAGGATTATGTAAACATTAAAATGGAACTGAATAAAGCAATTACTAATTACTAATGACTAATTACAAAAACCAAATCTCTAAGCTCTAAATCCTAAATCCGAAACAATATCGAATATCGAAATTCGAAAGAAAACAAATTATTTACTGCCAATTTTTATCTCAAACAATAATATGCCAGCCAAAAGACGAAAAATTTCTCTACGCCTGAAGGATTATGATTACTCGGCTTCCAACGCTTATTTTATCACACTTCATCTGCATGATTGTAATATTGACATGGGAAAAATTGAAAATAATTCCGTTGACCTGAATGAAACAGGTAAGTTGATGGAAAAATGGTGGCTAGAAATTCCAAAGAAATTTAAGACGGTAATTCATGATCAATATAAAATAATGCCTACCCATTTACATGGAATAATAATGTTATTTAATGATCCTTTTTGGAATTTAAATGCATCTTCTGTAGGGGCGGACCTATGTGTCCGCCCTAACATTAAGCAAATTATTCAATGGTTCAAAACTATGTCGACTAATGATTATATCAAAGGCGTGAAAGAGAATAGATTGAAGCCATTTAATAAGAAAATATGGCAAAGAAGTTTTTACGACAGAATAATAAGGAATGAAAAGGAATTCGAATTAATTCAGGAATATATTTTTTTCAATCCAATTAAATGGATTTGGGATAAGGAAGAATTTGAAAGATTATTAAAAGATATCGATAAGCCAAAGAATGGTTGAAACAAGAAACTCCTTTAAGCGGGCGGACACATAGGTCCGCCCCTACAGAAAAATTAAAAAGCGGACGAACCTGCCTGAAGCGGGCGGACACATAGGTCCGCCCCTACAGGTAAAATAAAAAAAGGCGGACATAAATCATCCGCCTAAGAAAAAAATATTATTTAAATTTCCTTACTTATTCAAAATCATTTTTCTTGTTTCGCTGAAATTAACAGATTCCATTCTGTAAAAATAAACTCCGCTTGAGAGGTTATTCGCGTGGAAGTCTGTACTGTAACTTCCGGCTTCCATGAAATTGTTTACCAATAATTCAACCTGGTTACCAAGCATATCGTACACAGTTAGCTTTACATTTCCCGATTTTGGAACGTCAAACTTAATGTTTGTTTCCGGATTAAACGGATTCGGATAATTCTGCTGTAATTTGTAATTCTTTGGAATTTCGTTTGAAATATTATTAACCGCAATAGGGTTTATATCAATAGCGCATGTCCAGGCCTGCATAGATCCGGTTTTTAAATCGAACCAAAAAGGATAGATCTTACCGTTTGACCATGAAATACCAATATAATCGCCGCCGTAAGTGCCCGCTCCCGGTTCATTTTGTACTTTCCAGCTGTGGTCGCTGGCTAAAACATCTGTGAAAGTAACGCCACCGTCAGTTGACCGTGAAAAAAATGTCTGGCAGGAATCTCCAACAGAAGGATAGTTTCTGTTATCATAATAACAGATATCCACATCTCCGTGCGGGTCAACAGTAATCGCAGGGAAGAATTGCACTTTCCCGTTGTTCAATGCATCCTGGTTTACTCTGACTCCGGTTGACCAGGTTGCTCCGCCATCTGAGGAGCTGTGCAAAACAATATCTACATCCGAACCGGCCGGGGCGAGATTTATCTGCGAAACTACAACATATAACCATCCGTTTCTTGGTCCGCCGCTTCTATCGACCGCAATTCTCGGAAAACTGTTTACCCTGAAATTCCAGCCATTAAACATCTGGGCTCTGATCCCGTTCATATCAAAAGCATTTTCTGTGACCGTCCAGTTCACGCCGCCGTTAGTGGATTTCGCAAAGCCAAGGTAATCTTCTATTAAGCTGCCGTTTGTAACGGATGCCCAGCAGACATAGACCTCGCCGCCCGGGCCTATGGTTATATCGGCTCCCTGGGAATAATGATTTGCCAGAGGTGAATTGATCTGCGATGGCGCAGACCACGTCGTTCCTCCATTGGTTGTATATGCCACAAATATTGGAGAAACCGCTAATGCAAAGTTAGTCCAAACAGTGTAAGTTCTGCCGTAGTATGCGCTGGATGGCACATCATCGCTTGCTGAAAAATTTTTATCTGAATTTTGGCTTGTTATTACCACGTTTGGCAGCCATGTGGCTCCGTTATTTGTGGATGTCGCAGAATTCATTGTTGTATTGGCTGCATTATTTGTATTGAGAGTGGTTATTATAAGTCTTCCGTCTTTGTCAATTGTTGGCGCCGGATCGCTGGTTAGATAACTGAAAGCCGGAATAACATCGCTGCCGGACCACGTAACTCCTCCGTCAGTTGTAATATATTCAGCCTGACCGAATTGTGAACCTACTGTGGTATTTGCTGAGCCAAACATTAACAACGGATGCGCATAACTTCTTACAAGTATAACTTCATCCTGCTGATGAGTGTTGGGAAGGACCCTGAAACTCGGCCCAACCGAAAGGACGCCATCCTTAGTGTAATAAACTTTTGTTGTATGATTATAATTTTCCCAATGATAATTGTTACCGGGTAATTCGGAATAATTCCCGACCTGAGGTTTTGGCATGCTGCGGGAATCCCGGCTCCATTTTTCCTGAGCGGATATTGTTGAAACAAGACCTATAAGAATAATAAAAATGAAAACCTTCTTCATAATATTAGTTAGATTTAGAATTTTGACTATTGGCATATAACATAATGGAACTTTTGTAAACTAACAATATTTAAAAAATAACTGAAACACGTTACTTTAAAATATTATCGAAATAGTCTTATTCCATTTTGAGAAAGCAATTTTAACAGTACTTAAATCAGATATTATTGACATCAAAAATATATTTATCTAAATTGTTGTAACCTTATGAGAATTTCTGCACACTTACGCAAATCTCATAATTCAATGTAATATTTTGTAAACAATTGAACGATGCTTCATTCATCCTGAATACTAAGTGATGATACTAAAAGTTTTCACGAGATATATGCATTTCCCAACCATTAGCAATAATAAATTTATAATAGAAAGGAGGAAAATTATAAATAATATAAAAAGCTGATTCTAGCGTCAATACGTTGTATTTTTTTAGATGTATCAAAAGTCACAAAAAAATAACTTTAACCAATATTCTTAAAATTTACTAAAAGGAGCGCTATTATGAAAAAATTTATCTTTATTGTTGCAGTATTATTTTCAATATGTAATCAAAGCTTTTCGCAAAATTGGATTTATGACTTGAGCCCCGCAACTTACAGTATGTCGCCAACGAGCGCTGACGGAATAACCCATATGAAAATTAAGGGAGGATTTATTTATGTTACCGGATACAGTCATGATGGTTCAACTAATGCAATTGTGACTATAAAATATAATTCAAATCTTCAGCAAGTATGGAGATTGCCTGCTGTTTATTCTACGTCGAATAGTTTGACGCCTAATGGAATTGACGTCGACAATGCGGGAAATGTATTTGTAACTGGCACACAATCTAACGGAGCTGACAATGATATCATAATACTCGGATACAATTCAGACGGCTCCATAAGGTCAGGTTGGCCTGTAATTTATAATGGCGGCGGAAACGACGAAGCAGGCGCAATTGGAGTTGACGATAACTCAAACATATATGTCACCGGAGGGAGTCTTGATACAAGAAGAGCGCCTTATTATTTTAAAATTACTACGCTAAGTTATAATTCTAACGGCGTTATAAGAACAGGTTGGCCTAACTGGTTTGTTAATCCGTTTTTTCCTAATAATCCTGATGGGAAAGCATGGGCAATATCGGTAGATAACATACAATCACCCCCACACATCCTCAAAATGGTATATATGTTGCTGGATGGTATCGAAATGTTGATCCAAATAATAATGATTGGCTTCATGACGCAGAAATTGTCCATTATAATTTCGATGGAAGTTTTTCTGATCCGCAGGGCTACGACGAAGTGCATTACGGATGCGCTACGCCGCTTTTAGGAGAGGATTGGGCAAATGCTGTAATTGCAAGTCCTATAGGAGATGTATATGCAACGGGAACCAAGTGGTGCGCAGAAGAACCATTTCTAACTTATCAACATGAGTTCTTTACTTTTAGAAGTTACTGGGTTAAAAATCCGGACGGCAGCGGCTGGCATTACAAACTTGATGATTTTGAAGGATCATATTGCGACAATTCCCGCTATTGGACGCTCGGAACGCCGAATCCAGCAGAGAACGGCGGTAACGCAATTGCTTTGGATAATCAGAATTTTGCGTACTCAACCGGACATATTCAAAAACAATTCCGAAATGGAATCTTGATTGATCAAGACTATGGTACTTTTAAGTATGACTTTAATGGAAATAAAGTATGGATGGGAGATTTTGATTCATCCCCTCCCACAGTTCAAGTTAATGACTTCGCAAGATCTATTACGATAATCGGTAATCAGATTTTTGTCACCGGAATGGCAGGTGATTCAGGCTCATCTAACATTGTTACAATTGAATACTCAGCTTCAACAGGTTCGCCTGTCTGCTTAGCAAATTTTGATGGTTCGTCTCAAATCGGCGATAGAGGCGCTGCAATCGGAACAGATGGAACGTTCATTTATGTTGCGGGGGTAACTAATGAACTTGCAACTTCTTCAAATCATTCAGATTTCATATTGCTTAGGTATACTCCCAACAATTGTCAAAATGGAGATAAAAATCCCCATCAAAACGTCAGCAATTTTTTGACAATTCCACAAACTTTTGAACTCAGTCAAAACTACCCTAATCCATTTAATCCATCAACGGTTATAAAATATGCATTGCCAGAGCCTGCAAACTTATCGATGAAGGTCTACAATGTTTTGGGTCAAAAGGTAATGGATTTCGGAGTAAAATATTTGGATGCGGGTTATTATTCTGAAACAATTGACGGATCGAATTTAGCCTCAGGAATTTACATTTATGCTATCGAAGCAAAAGACGCAAAAAACAATAATGTCATTTTCACAACTGCGAAGAAGATGTTACTAATAAAGTAAAAGTTAAAGAAAAAGATTAATTTCAAGCAGATATGGCTGTTTCTTGAAAAAGGGGCAGCCATTTTCTTTAATAATAATATTTTAATCCTTAATAAAATCCCGGTTTGGAAGAGCTTCTATAAAGTATCTGCCGTATCTTGCCGTCAGGATTCTTCTGTCGAGAATAACGATTATTCCTTTGTCAGTTTTATTGCGGATAAGCCGTCCCATTCCCTGACGGAATTTAAGTATGGCGGAGGGCAATGAATAATTGTAAAATGGATTCCCGCCGTTTGCCTGGATCATTTCCATTTTCGCTTCAACTATCGGCTGGTCGGGAGTCTCGAACGGCAGGCGGGTTATGATAACGTTCCTTAAGCTTTCGCCCGGCACGTCAACGCCCATCCAGAAACTATCAACGCCAAGCAGAACCGAATTTGTATCGTCTTTAAAAGATCTCAATAAGTTATTTGAAGTCAAACCCTCGCCCTGGGTAAACACTTTTATTCCGCTGCCGGCAAGCTTCTCGTTAAGCGAGTAGCTAAGTTTGTTCATCACTTTAAAATTTGTGCACAGCACCAGGACTCCGCCGCCGGTTTTTAAAATATATTCATAAACTTTTTCTTTAAGGACGGTCTCATACGGCGAATCGGCAAACGCATCGCCATACGCGCCGGAATTCTTTTGCGACGGTTCCGGCATGGATTCATTTATGTGAACCTCAATTTGTTCATTCAGATCAAAGGGCGAATCAAGCACGCAGGTTTTAACGTTTTCGGCCCCTATTGAGGATTGAAAAAACTCCATGCTGTCGCCGATCGTCAGGGTGGCGGACGTCATTAAGCAAAGCCTGTTCTCGTTAAATACATTTGTACGGAAGAACTCAGCCATATCTATCGGCGAGAACTTGAGCGAAATATTTTTCCTTGCCCTGCCTGAAAATTCCACCCAATACACATGCTGTTCTTTTCTCTGAAGCATGAAATTGCGGATGTTTTCTTTAAAGAAAAGGAACTTTAACCCGAAATTCTTTATTTCATTTTCTTCGTTTGCATTGCCTGCTGTCTGCGCCGATCTCTTTATTTCTTTTATAAGTTCATCAAGTACTTCCGTGAATGATATATCGATATTTACCGGCTCAAGCATTCTTACTTCGGAACTTGCGGCTTTGCTTTTGTAATGCTCTCTTACATATCGCTGAACTTCGCCGAAGAAGAAATCGTTTTCATCAATTAGTTTCCTAACCAGCCGGTGAATGCCCGGGTAATTGGCATTTGAGTAAAATCCTTTTTTTGATCTTGGATTATACATCCTGTTTAGCCAATACCGTATCTGCTCTCTTGAAACGCTTTCAGAAATATTCTCAGCTGCAACGCGTTCTATAGAGTGACACTCATCGAATATCACAAAATCATCGGCAAAGATAAATCCCGGCTGGTTCATAGATGAAATGCCGAATAAAGTAAACAGCAGCGCGTGATTAACTATCACAAGGTCGGCTTCTTTCACTCTTTGTTTTGCTCTCTGGAAAAAACAGCTCGCTGCGTTAGCGCCGCTTCCATACCCGCCCGGCGGCATGCATGAACGGGATGTACAAATACCTTCTTCCGCATAGATAGATTCCCAAACCGAATGGAAAGCGTGGTCCTTTGAAAGAAAATCAAGGTCCTGCAATTCGCCGCGGTCATTTTTCTGAACAAAGTCATATATCTTATGAAGCAGTTCCTGTTCATCATCCATGAACAAACTTGATTTTTTCAGCAATGCGGCGTTCAGCCTGTTTGAGCAGATGTAGTTTCTTCTGCCTTTGAGTATCTCAAATTTGAAATCAATTCCAAGAAGGTCTTTAATAAAAGGAATGTCTTTTTTGCTTAGCTGTTCCTGCAGGTTTATTGTCCTTGTCGAAATTATCGCTTTACGTTTATTCTCTTTGGCAAATAATATTGCGGGTACCAGATACGCGTAGGATTTACCTGTGCCTGTGGGCGCTTCAATTATCTGGTGGCTTCCGCTTTGAAGCTGTTGTGCGACATCCAGCGCCATTTGCTGCTGCTGTTGGCGATATTCAAATCCTTCGGAGCTTGATAAGAGTCCCTTAGATGAGAAAATTTCTTTTATTTGATCTGTGAATACTGACAAAATTATTTGGTCCCGTTCCCCTGCCTGCTGCAGGCAGGCGCGAAGCGGGAAATCAGATTATTAAAACGATTAATCATTATTGATCTTTAAGAATACAAATATAGTTTTAACTATGGTTTTATTAAATGCAAGATTTATGGATGTTAGCGATAAATTTCCGGATACCGGCCGGCGTCAACTTGGCGGGGCTATAAGTTAGTGGCGTCAGGTCTTTCGACCTGACGCGTGTCAGGAGGAAACTCCTGACACCACACTTTCAAATGTTATTAAATGCAAGATTTATGGATGTTAGTGATAACACCAACAACGGCAGGCATTCCGTGTAAACCAGGTAGTTTCCACCTCTCCGACGCCATGGCGCCGACCCCTCCTGTTAGGAGGGGATGAAAAAAATGAGGCGTACATTCAGTAATTATTTTTCTTTACCTGTTCCGGTATCTCTGTAAGGCGGGTCAAAGATCTTTATCGGCGGTTCGGATAAATCTAATTTCTGCTGTTCTATTCTCATTTTATCGCTCACTTTCACAGCTTCTGTATATGCGTCATCATACGATTTGCCCTGCCCGATCAGCTCTCGTTCTTTCATTTCAAGCGCAATAGAATATTCAGTTTCTTCGCAGGTCACCTGCCCGTCTATCCATATCTCACCATTCGGGATGAAATGATATGCCTTATCATTGCCGCTGAATCCGAAATCAGGATAAATATCTCTTCTTACAACATAGCCATCAACTACCCAGACCTTAACCCCGTTTCTTTCACCGAGAGGAATACGATAAACATTTTTTAGCTTAATCAAATCCGGCAGGCTTTCTATTTCCTGCGTTGAATCAAAATCAATAGGGGATACCGTAGGCAGGCTCGCTTCATGCTCCGCGCAGATTTTTTGCCAGCCGGTTCTCATAACAACTTCAATCGCTAATGATGAATCGTGCGCGTCATAATAAGTCATGCCAAGCTTAGCCATTAAGTTGCGTTCGTTCAATTCATGGGCAAGAGTAGTTTCAAATTCCTCAGCTGATATTGAATTATCAATCCAAATTTCTTTTTCAGGCACAAACGGATAGCGCTGGTTGTTGCCTCCGTAAACAAACTCATTGAAAATATTTTTTCGGATAACGGCTCCATCAACTATCCAGATTTTAAAGCCGTCTTTTTCGCCCCAAAAGTACCTGTAAACCCCGGACGTATCATTCGTGATATTCTCGTTTTTGACCTTGTCAACCGGTTCATGCCTTTGGCAAGCCAGTGAAACAAAAATCAAAAATAAAATAAAAAACAGCCTTTTTTGCATTATTTTAAACATTTCCGGAACAAATATGGCGCTTTGAGATTACAAATAACAGGTAGTTATTATTTTTTCATAGATTGATTGAAATTAAAAAATTAAGTTTGATGATATGCACCTGATAGATCTTGTAAAGAAGTTCAGAAAAGAAATCACGATCGCCGTTGGACTGGTTATTCTCGAGAATATAGCCTGGATAATAGAGCCTACTTTGTTTGGTTATGTGATTGACGCCGTAATTGATAAGTCAGTCGACCCTGAGACCTCGTTTTTCACGCCGCTGCTTTATTGGAGCATTACATTTGTAATAAATTCCGGCGCCGGAACATTCAGAAGATATATAGACCCCAGAATATTCCTGAACATTTTTACAAGCCTTGCCACTGATGTTGCTAAGACCTCCATTCAGCAGGACCTATCAGTTTCCAAGACAGCTGCGCGCGCCGAACTTTCTTACCAGTACATCGGATTTTTAGAATACAGGATGCCGGAAATTATCGAACACATTATCGCGATTTCCGGAGCTATAATAGCTATGTATTTATTTGACTGGCGAATTGCGTTAACCTGCATGTTCATTATTCTTCCGCTTTATCTTATGAGCAGGCTGTATAATCAAAGGGTGCTTGCCCTGCAGCGGGAACTGCACGACGGTTACGAAGACGTGTTCGAAGTTTTTTCAAGGCGCGATCCTGAATATGTAAGAGAATATTATAAAAAACTTGCGCAGCCGCAAAGACATATCGCAAACTGGGGAGCGTTTAATTTCGGAATGGTGAGAGTAGCTCTTCTGGTCATATTTCTTGTAGTGCTTTATATAGCAATTGACCTTGATGATTTCAGCGCTGGCGAGCTCTATTCAATAGTAGCTTATCTGTGGACATTTGTTACATCGACCGAGTACCTGCCGGAATTGATGGAAAGCTGGACATCGCTTAAGGATATTTCGAGAAGGCTAAAATCCGAAGACATTGCAACAATTACTAATGACTAATTACTAATGAGCAATGAAAAATGATGTACAAATCACCAACAACCCTTTTGCCTTTGTTGGCCTGCCAAAGCAATGACACAGACTGGTTATCACCCGAAAAAAAAATAAAATTATAAAAATTAGTAATTAGTCTTTAGTAATTAGTCCCACAAGCGGGATCCCCGCCTGCGCGGGGACAAGTTTCGATTCGACAGAGCCGAATCTCAATAATTAGTAATTATTACTTCAATGGGACTGTAAAATAAAATTCGCTGCCTTTGCCGGGTTCGCTTTTGGCCCAAATTCTGCCGCCGTGCGCTTCTACAAACTCTTTTGCGATAGCTAGTCCAAGCCCAACACCTTTATTCTGTGTCTCCAAATTTGATGACTTTACTTGTACAAACTTATCGAATATTCTGCTTATAAATTCCGGTTTTATACCAACGCCGTTATCTTTAACGCAGAACTGAATATCGTTATTGTTCTTTTTTACAATTAGATCAATTGACCCCTCAGATTTAGAATATCTTATAGCGTTTCCCAGCAGGTTTATCAGCACCCATGCAATTTTGTTCGCATCCACGTTAAGCTTGGGCAAATCCGGTTCAATATTCATTTCGAAATTTATCCCGCTCTGTTCAAACTGCATAAGCATAGGCGTAACGGCTGAATCAACAATATCATCTATCGAGAGGCTCTGGTATTTGTAGATCTCACCGCCTGATTCAAGCTTCGAGAGGTTCAGCAATTCGCTTACCATCTTGAGCAATCGTTTCACTTCTTCTTTCATCGAGTCGGTGATTTTCTTCTGTTCAGAGTTAAGCTCGCCCATTCTTTTATCCTGAAGGAGCCGCAGGCTCATATTCATCGCCGCCAGGGGCGTTTTAAGCTCGTGCGATACCGTCGCTATAAACCCGCTTTTTATTTCATCAAGTTCTTTGAAACCCGTTACGTTTTTAAGAACTATTATTATTCCGAGAACTTTACTCTTGTCAATTTCATCATATACCCTGTTAATTTCTTTCAGGTAAAATTCTTCGCGGTCCTTGAATACAATTCTGAGATAATTCAGCTTATCAGACTCGCCGTTTTTACTATCTTTGTCGATATCTTTAATGAGATTTTCAATCAGGTTATTTTCTTTCGCTTTCTCGAAGATATTTTTACCCATTAACTCAGATTCGGCTGAGCCTAATAGCTCGGCCCCGACATTATTAACAAGCACAATATTTTTATTTTCATCGGTAACAATAATACCATCCCGCATGTTTTCCACAATTGCTTCCGCCCGTTTCCTTGCGGCAATAGCCTGTTCGATATTTGATTTTTCATACTCGCCCAGCTTTTCAGCCATCCTGTTGAACGATGCCGCCAGTTCGCCCAGCTCGTTGCCGGATTTAACATCAAGCCTTTCGGAATATTTCTTCTCGGAAATAGCTTCAACTTTCTTTGTCAGTTCAAGTATCGGGTTTATTACGTTGCCGGGAATTTTTACCAGCGCTATTATAACTATTAATATCGAAGCGGCTGCGATTACGAGCATCCAGATCTCAGTATTTTTTGATATCTTTACAGACAGCTCGCTCTTTTTAAGCATGGCATTTTCGTTCAACTTAAGAAGCGCGTAGCACTTAGTCTTCACTACGCGGTACTGCGGCATCAATTCCAAATAATACATGTCTGTGAACTTAGTCGAATCCTTTTCATCAGCCATGAGTATATATTTGACGTATTCAGTCTTAAGGCCGTTAAGCAGCTCGCCTTCTCCCGGTTCAGTTACATTCCCAAGCGCAGTGTCAAGATATTTATTGAAGCTGTCTTTTGCTTCTTCATAGTCATGGGTTGATAGGCTTCGGTCTATTTCTCGTTTCGAAAGACGCAATGCGCGGGAGTTGTCTATTTTATCCAGGTTATCTATAAGGTGATTCGCCGCTTCAATGCTTAAGTAATTATCTTTTAAAATACGCTCGGATGCGTTATTCAGCCTGTTTATAAAATAGATGCTAAAGCCGCTTAGCAAAACGACTATAAACGCCATAACAACGTACCCGAGCAATATCCACGATTTTAGTTTCATTATTTTATCTTAATTAATATCAAAATCCCTGGTAAAATTAAATGCCTGCTTTTTTGGTCCCGCTAAAGCGGGATTTCGTTCGGCATTCGCCGAACTCAAGAGGGTAAGAAAGTGAGATGAAAACATTATGTAACAATTTCCAGATCGCACTCTTTATCTTCAAGCTCTTCCATAAGCTTATTAATTATGTTTCCTTTGTAAAAATTCTTCAGTGAAAGTTTTTTTGATGGTTTCCCGACGACGATCTTTGTAATATCTTTTTCTTTTGCAAACTGCATTATTCCTTCGATCACGCTTGGCGCCATAATTTTTTCCGCTGCAGCTCCAAGCTCGGTCGCCATCTTAAAATTATTTATGAGATGCCGCTGCAATGCCAGATTCATATTCTCAAATGATTCTTTTTTAGTCTCAACGTACAATACAAACCAGTGAGCGTCAAGCCTGTCCGCGTTCCTGTAGCTGTTGCGGATAATTTTTTCATTCTGCTTATAGTTATCCCCGATACAAACAAGAATTCTTTCGGGCATCGAGCGCTCTGATTTAGGAACTTCAAATTCTATTTGCCTGCCCACCTGGTTGGCAACTTCTCTTAAAGCCAGCTCCCTGAGCTGAAGCAGGTGTTCTTTCTTAAAGAAGTTGGCGAGAGCTGTTTCAATTTTATCTTTCTTATAGATCTTTCCCGCTTTAAGCCTGGAAATCAGTTCATCAGCTGTTAAGTCAATGTTAACCACTTCATCGGCCAGCGCAATAATTTTATCGGGAACGGTTTCTTTTACTTCGATACCTGTAATTTCCTGCACGACGGGATTTAAGCTTTCTATATGCTGGATGTTGAGCGCGCTTATTACGCTAATGCCGTTGTATAAAAGTTCTTCAACGTCCATGTATCGTTTCTCGTGTTTGCTGCCCGGAATATTTGTGTGCGCAAGTTCATCTACAACAACCGCTTCGGGCCGTATCTTCAGAACTTTTTCAAGGTCAAATTCATCGAGTTCTTTTCCTTTGTAAAATATAACTTTCCGGGGACTAATAGTAAGACCCTGCAGCAATCTTTCCGTT
>Ga0265342_10002833_pt1 | contig 14645 bp, 8 predicted proteins | sample 4CB327metaG_FD_203125 | JGI IMG/M metagenome (GOLD analysis project Ga0265342, IMG submission 203125) | Rhizosphere microbial communities from Carex aquatilis grown in University of Washington, Seatle, WA, United States - 4-CB3-27 metaG | ecosystem: Host-associated > Plants > Roots > Rhizosphere...
CCTCGGGCGGCTCGACCTCCTCGGGCGGAACGACCTCCTCCGGCGGAACGACCTCGTCGGGCGGCACGACCTCCGCCACCACGGACTGTCTCGGTCAAGCCTTGGCAAAGCCCGGCGACTCGACGACCACGTCCAAGGCGTACCTGAATCTTGGGGACATGCGTTTGATCGACAATCGATGGGGAGCCGACGCGCTCAACTGCGGCTCCAACGCAACCTACAAGGTCTACGTCAACACGGACAAGACCATTGGCTATGATTTCAACCGCGGCAAGTGCGACAACAACCCGCCTGCCCAGCAGAAAGGACATCCAGACTACCCGGAGATCGAGTTCGGGGTCGCTCCCTTCGGTTCCGGCAGCTCGAACTTGACCTCCCCGGCGTGTTCTTCCACCACCCTGCTGCCCATTCAGATCAAGAACCTCACGAGCGCGAGCGTGACCATGGACAATTTTAACACCACGTACCAAAAGACAACCAACTACGACACCAACTTCGAGTTCTGGATCAGCAAGAACAATCCCGCCGCTCCCGGGGTCACCGATGGGGGCGTCTTCGCCGAAATCATCGTCTTCTTGAGCTGGGATGCCAGCCGGACGGCAGGGGGCTGTGACAAGACCGGGAACGTCAGCGTCGGCGGGCTTACGTACAATCTTTGTCACCAGAGCGATTCCTGGGCGAACGGGCAGTGGCGTTTCTACAATTTTTACCTCAGTGCCGCCCAGAACCCCTTCTCGGGTAAGGGCGATGTCAAAGGCATCCTCGATTGGGTCATGAAGACCTACACTGGGGGCATCACCTCGGACATGTGGCTGACGCGCATCGAGGTCGGCAGCGAGATCGACGACAACACCCAAGGCACGGTCAAAATCAACAACCTAACCTTCGAGGTGAACGGCACCTCCAAGCCCATCCAACTCGCCCCGTAGCGAGCGGGAGGGATAGCCGAGCCAACAAACGTAGCGTCCTCTCGCGCTGGCAGGCCTAGCCTGCCAGGCGGACGGCCAGGTGGCGCTGGCGGATCGGCTCGGTGGTCGCTGTGCCGCCGGCAGCATTGCGCGTTGCCTGAATCGAAACGATCGTTGTCCTCGCGAATTCAGATGATCTGCCGGTACATCATCATGAGCTGCAGCGCGCCAACGCCGATGAGAAAGGTCCATCGAGCATAGCGCCGGCCGGACGAGTCGTCTCGAGCCCACGCGGGCAGTGCGAGCAGAAGCCAGCAGCCGAGCACGTGTGAATAGTAGCGGCCCCAGAACGGCCCGCGTACCGCGACCATGCTGGCAAAGAACAGGACAACGAACAGGGCCAGGCCCTGGTATGCGGGCTCGCGCCAGCTTCCATTGCGCGACACCAGGCCAAGATAGGGGCAAAGCAAGAAACCCGAGGCGAGGACGAACCGCTGCCACGAGAAATCGATCTCGTTCCAGCCGGTGCCCATGAGCGTGACTTGCGACAGGAAATTGCCGTGGAAACCGAACACGCCGAGGTAGACCAAGAACACCAGCGCCGGCACCAGCGCGGTCCACAAGCCAGTGACGAGCAGGCGCGCAAAATCGAGGCGGCGCCCGCTCGCGGGCTCGACAACGGCAACCAGGGTCGGAATTGCCAGCAGCGGAAAGAGCGTGGTTTTTTGCAGCACGCCGAGCGAGAGCACGGTGCACAGCGCTGCCAGGCGGCCTCGCGTCGGACGTTCACGCCAGCGCAACCACTGGTGAAAGAAGAGCAGCACGAAGAAGCCGTTGATCGCGTCGAGCTGAATGAAGAAGGCGTTGCGCGTGGTCGCGACGTTGGTCAGAAACAAGACACCCACCGGCCAGAAGGTCGCAGCCGGTGCCAGCCGACGCGCCAGCGCGCGCAAGAGCGCGAGCGAGGCCGCTGTGGCCGCCGCGCTGAGGATCTGCATGAGCAGCAGCGAATGCGGAAAGACGAACATCCCCAGAGCTATCGCGAAGGGCGTCAGCGGGCTGGCGGAATGCGGGTATTGGTGCGCGAAAGCTTGCACCTCGGCCAGCACTTGCGGCTCCGGATGGCGGAGCAAGCGGTGCAGCTGCTCCCCGAATGCCCAGTAGAGATCCCATGTCGGGTACGACCAATACGCGTAGTGTCGCGACGAGAGCCAAACTCCGAGCAGCAGCAGCGCGCCGTAAAGGAGCGCCTCGGACGCTGGCGGCAGCGGTCGAAACGCCCGTCCGGGCACGGGACGCCGACGGTCGAGCAGAGTTGCTGCCGCGGTGGCCGCCAACACGGTCGCCGCGAAAAGGATCGCCCACGGCAGATCGGCCAGCAACTGCAGGTAGGCGCGGGCAATCTCCGGTATCGAGTATGGCACCTTGAGGCACGCGACGAACCATGCGGGAGAGAGCATCCAGGCCAGGCCAAGCGCGGCCAGGGCGCCAGCGCAAGCGAAAGCCAGGCGATTGTGAGCGTTCACGGGGTTCCCTCGGTTGGACTGGGGTGATGCTATCGGGGCCGCCTTCTACCTGACCGTGCGACCGTTGCAAGGAAAAGAAGTCGGGCGTCATCGCTGGTGACCATTGGCTTCCGGCCCCACGATGCGTTCTGCCCATCGTTATCTGAACTTGAACCAGTTCAGATTACCAGCGCCCTTGAAGACCAGATAGAGATCGTGCACACCGGTGGCGCCCGTGACGGTGCTGCTCACCGTCTGCCATGTCTGCCAACCGTCGGTGCGGGGCACCGAGATCGTGGCGATGAGGGCTCCCGCCGCGCTATCGAGACGGCACTCGATCAGGGTGGCCGAGGTGCTGGCCACGCGCGCATCCAGGGAGGTCAGGCCCGTCTCGAAATCGATGTTCTTGAACAAGGCGACGCTGGTATTGTTTGCATAGCCCAGGTCGTAGCCACCGTCCGTGTCGCCGGTGGGCTCCGTCGCAAGATTGCCGACATTGCTGTAACTGGAGGCCTGGATCTGGGCATTCGCGGCCATCGTGTAGCTGCCGGTCTGGGTGCCGCTCCAAGTGAAGGTCGCACCGGACTTGCAAGGCAGCGAATAGGCCAAGACCTGGCTTCCCCACTGCACGTGGAACGTGCGGGTAGCCGAGGTCTCGTTGTAGACGACCATGGCCTTGGAGCCATCCGTGTTCATAAAGGCCGCGTTCACAAGTCCCGGAGCATTGTTCGAATAGATGCGCATCGCCCCTGGGCGAACGTATTTGCTGAAGTGGCCCAGGGTGTAGTACTCGATGGGGTACGAGACTGCTCCGGTAGAAGAATTCACGGTCACGAGAGGCGTGCACGTCCCGCAACCGCCGCTGTGAGGTCCAAGGTCTTGATCCAGGGCCAGGCTCCATTTGACGTAGGTCTTGGCCCAATTGCGCAGGGTATGGACAATCTCCTCGAAATCGTTCTGGGACTGATGCCTGACCTTGGTTTCACCCGAATGCTCGGTCACATACTGACCCAAAGCGGGATACCGGTCATGAAGCGTCGTCATGGACCCGGGGGTGCCACTGTATCCGTGCCAAGCCACACCGGCCACTTGTCCGGAGCTCTGCAGAGTCGCATCCGACAAGACTGTCGTGGGATAGGCGATGTTATCCCAGTTGTAATCCCAAACCAGCACCTTGGTGCCCAACGAATGATTGGTGAGAGCCGGAATCACATAGTCCCGCAGAAGCGTGGTCTGCTCGGCAGCGTGCATGATCATACCAGGGTAGTTACTGGGGTTGTTCTCCGGCTCGTTCTGGAGCGAGATGTAGTCGATGGCAATCGGTGGGGATTGCGCTGCATAAGCCTGGATATACCTCACGAAGTAATTGGCGAAAGACGTGTAGTTGGCTGCCGTGGGGATCAATGAGGAATCCGTACCCCCGACTCTCCCAAGCAGAGAATCCGTCGTCTTCATCCACGCGGGCGGACTCCAGGGATTGGCCATGATCTTCAAACTGCTGTTGAGTCTCCTCGCCTGCTGGACCAGGGGAACGATATCCGCCAGATCGTGAGCGATGGCAAAATTGGTCAGGTCCAAATCCGCACCCGAAGTCAAATCGTCGTAGGAATACAGGCTCCGGGCGATATCCGAGGCCGCCATGGGATTGCGAAGAAAGCTGAGACCGATGCCATCGGCGGGACTGAAGAGCATCTGCATGGCCGCGTCCCGGTCGGCCGAAGTGGCAATTTCATTGAGCAGATAGGCCGCCGAGTCCGTGAGCGAGGCTCCGAACCCTTCGATCTCCTGGTAGGTCTGGGTCTCGTCCACGTAGATGACATGGGTGCTTCCAGTGCCCGAGATGAAGCTGACGCCCGAATGGGCATCCATCTTGTGGGACTCATCGTCCGTGGTGACGAGAGCGGTGACCGCTGCGCCAGGGGTTCCGGGGACAATGGTGTAATCGCTCGAAGCCACGGCGCTCGTACTGTTGCCGACGGAAGCGGCCAGGGCCTTGACGATCGTGCTCGCTGAAACCGTGATGGGTGCCGTGTACACGAGGGAGGATTCGGTCGGAGTACTGCCATCGGTCGTAAAGTAGATCGTCGCACCGGAGGTCGTATCGTGGATGGTCACTTGAGGCGAGCCGGAATAGGTACCCGCCGTGGGCCAGAAGGTCGGCGCGGACGTGGTTGGCCCACCACCACAGCTCACCAGTGAACCGGCCACCAGGGCAGCCATGAAAGCGCTGAAGAGGAGACCGGGCGGAAGATTCCTTCCGGGATTCTTTCCTGGGCAGGGATCGGGTGTCATGCGGGTCTTCTCTCATGTCTACAATAGGCGCGGGCGTCTCCGGACTCTAGCCTCACAGCGTCCGCCTCGGGCTCAGTTCCATTTCTTCATTCTAATGACACACCTGGCAGGGTTCGGCGAGCAGGCGAAGGCGGATTGGACTATGGTTCCGCGCTCATGAAGCGATCATCGGTTGTCCTGGCCAGCTGTGCGCTCTCGCTCTTGGCCGCGTCGGCGGCCACCTGGGCACGCTTCGGCGCCGAGGGAAGCTTGCTTCTCGTGCCCCAAACGCTGCCCAATTCGCTGGCACAAGCGATGGTCGGACTGGCCCTCCTTTGGGTGGGCCTGGTGGCGTTGCGCTGGTTTGAACGGACGGCAGAGCACAGCGTGACGGGCCTCGCGCGAGCGAGCCTCATCTTGCAGCTTTGTGCGCTGCCCGCGCTCGCCCTGACCTCGAGCGACATCTTTTCCAACCTGGCCTATGCGGCGTTGTCGGCTGCGGGCGAGAATCCCTGTCTCGTGGGCCCCTCTGCCCTGGGCAAAGGGCCCGTGCTCGCCCTGGTGTCGCCACGTTGGGCGGACACGCCGAGCGCGTATGGACCTGTCCTGAACCTGCTGGGCTGGTTGGCCGGGCAGCTCGGCCGACTTCTCGACTCACCCATCTGGGGAGCCGGCGCGGCCTACAAATTGCTGATGGCCGCGGCGACTTCAGGCGCAATCGGGTTTGCAGCCAAGACCGCGCATGCTTTGGGTACGAGGGTCGCGGCGCAAGGCTTGGCCGTGGTCGCGCTGTCGCCCCTGCTGGCCTGGGAACTAACGGCACAGGGGCACAACGACGCGGTCATGGTGTGCACTCTGTGCGCGTTCGCGTGGGCGGCAGCGCGCGGAAAAGATGGCCTGGGCGCGCTTGCGCTTGGCATCGGGGTCCTGTCCAAGGCCGGCATCGCTCCGCTGCTCTTGTTGTGGCTCGTGCTGATGTGGCGCCGAGCTCCGCGGCATGCGCTCGCGTGGGCCGCGGCCCTCGTCACCTTGGCGGTGCTGGCATGGGCACCCTTCTGGGCCGGATGGAAAACTCTGAGCGGCGTCGGCGCCACCGCCGGAGCCGACCTCGAACGCCACACCAATTCTCTGCAGGATTTGCTCAACCTCTTCTTGACGCCCGTGTGGCCCGCGGTAAAGGCGCCTCTGTTCCGTTTCTTTCAGTTCGCCTCGTTCGCGGTCTTGGGCGTAGGCACCCTCTGGGCCGCGGTCAAGGTCAGGAATGCCGCCGAGCTGGCCCACGCCGGGATCGTGATCTTGCTCAGCTACTTCTTGACCACGCCCTGGTTCCAGCCCTGGTATGCGAGCTGGCTCTTGCCGCTGTGCCTGCTGGAACGTGACCCGCGCTGGCAACGCCTAGTCGCAAGATACGCGGTGATCTCCGTGGTGCAGTACGCGCTACCGCTGGATCCGTACACCACCGTCCTCGGTAACCTCTGGATCGCATATCAAGGCTGGCGGCTCCGGCGAAGAGCCCAAGGATCGGTACAAGAGCTCGAGCCGGCATAGTCCGCGCTACCCGCGCAATCACCACTCACCGTCGGTGAGACTCCCTTGACTGACCGGCGTTGGGGCTAGCATCGGGAAACCGGCTGATGTAGTTTCGCGAGATGAACGCCGAGCGTGACAGAGGGTCGCCCGCGGCACACCTGGGTTCGCCTAGGCAAAGCGATACGAAGCTGCACGTCGACGACGCTTTCTTGCTCATCGCCCTTGCCGGCCTTCTGATGGCCCGCATCCCGGTGATTCCTGTTCGCTTCTTCGACGCCGACGAATTCGAGCATGCTCACGCGGCCTGGTCCGTGTTCAGGGGCCTCGCTCCCTACAAGGATTTCTTCGAGCATCACACGCCCTGGTACTACTTCTTGCTGGCCCCTTTCTTTCGTTGGTTCGCGGTCGACGAGTCGTTCGAAAACGCCAGGCACTTCCTCATCTTTGGTCGCGGGCTTTCGCTCGTGCTGACCACGCTGTCGGCAATGCTCGCCTTTCTGGTTGGACGCCTGGGAGCCAATCGCAAGGTGGGCATCCTGACAGCGCTGTTTCTCGTGGGGCAACCGGTCGTGCTCCAGAAGACCCTCGAGATCCGCCCCGATGTGCCCGCCCTTCCCTTCTTTCTCGGCGGCCTTTGGTTCCTGCTGCGCGGGCTGGCCGCGGAGGAGCCCGCGGCAACGCCAAGGCTTCGCTGGTTTCTCGAGGGTGGGCTCTGCCTCGGGTCTGCAATCATGTGCACCCAGAAGATGCTCTTCGTCCTTCCTGGCGCGCTCACTGGCCTCGGCATCTGGGCGGTGGCCGGTGGGCAGCGACGGTTGCTCGCCCGGAGCCTTGCTGGACTGGTAGCTCTCGTGGGTATTGCTATTCCTGGCGCCTTGACCTCGGTTGGGTTCGCCCTTTGCGGTGGCGGCAGCCGATTCATTCAATACAACTTCCTACTCAATGCGAAGTGGAAGATGCATTCGGATGAGCACCTGCTCGTGACGCTCGAAACAAGCTGGCCAATTCTGCTCTTGTGTCTGCTGGGTGCTACGGTGTCGCTGTATCGATTCTACCATGCCGAGCAGCGTCGCTTTGGTGACATCCTGCTTCTCTGCACTCTGGGAGGCCTCGTGGCTGGAATCCTGGTGGTGCCCTCAGCGTACAAGCAGTACTATCTCATGCCGTTGGTAATCGCGTGCGTGTTCGCCGCGCGAGGCCTGGCCTTCGTCGTCGAATGGGTGCAGCAACGTGCCCGCGCGTGGCTCCTCCTCTGCGCGACCCTTGCGCTCCTGGTCTGGCCGGTCGTCGAGCTTCGACGCTCCTTCTTCGAGCGAGACCAGCGACAGACAGCAAGACTGCGCTACGTCTTCGAGCACACCCAGCCGACCGATACCGTTCTGGACGGCTGGCTAGGAACCGGTGTATTCCGTCCCCATCCGCTCTACTACTTCTTTATGCACGGAGAGCTATTGGCCATGCTCTCGGAAAGTCAGAGAGCGGCGTACGTGGACATGCTCGAGAGCGGGCGGGTTCGGCCGTCACTCATCACCTTGGACGTAGAATTGATTGCCCTCGGATCGCGCTTCGTGCGTTTCGTGCTGAAGAACTATGCAAGCAATGACGGCCTGTTCTACTTTCGCGAGCCCGATCACCCCAGGGTCATGCTCCGATGACACACCTATTTGCACAGGTTCGCCATGGTGGCGTCTGCTTGGTTCAGCGTAAACACGACCCCGGGTCGGTCGAAAGCCCTTCTGTCGTCGAGCAAGTCGTGCTCGGCGTAGCGATGCGCGCTGAGCGCCTTTTGTAGCTCACCTCTGGCTGCGGGCAGCAGGCATCCCCCTCCCTTGCTCTCGATCGCCCGGGCGACGTCGCGTCGAATCCAGAGCTTCGTCCCGCCAGCGAAGGAGGGCCAATAGTGAGCGCGGAAGTAGGGTAGCTCATAGAGCCTTGCCGACGACGCCCATTGCCAATGTGCTTCGACAATCTCGGGCGACTCCCTTGCGAAGACCTCCGCGAGGGCCAGGGACCCACGATGGGCAAGCAGACGATTGGAAAGCAAGGCGAGGTCTACGACTCTGAATTCGTCACAGCAGAGCGCAAGTCCTCCCACGTCCGGGGTGAGGACGGTCAGCCGCTGCAGGTCGGCGGCCGCTGCGAAACGACGAAAGACCTGTCCGTTCTCGGCATAGGTATGCGGACTGACCCCGAAGCTCCCTCCGTGAAATGCGGCACTCATCTCGCTGGTAGGAAAGCTCTCCATCGACGTGCGGACCGAGCACAGGCACGCCCCGACGGCAACCGCGATGCGGAGCTTGCTCCTGCTGACGTTCACCCATGGCGAGAACGTCAGCGAAAACAGCAGCAACATGAGCGGAAACGCGAAGTACGGCATACGTCCCTCGTAGCCCCAGTGCTTTCCGACCAGACCACCCACGAGAACGGCCCCCAGAACCGGAGAGCCGAGAAGCAAGAAAGCCTGGCGACGCGCTCGCAGCACGCTTGCGAGATCGAAGCCAAGGCGCACCAAGATCTCGAGTACAATGAGGGGGACCAGGAAGAAACTCAACAATTCCACGGCACTGATGAGCCGGCCCATGGGATCGAATTCGGCATAGGGTGGCCATCGCTTGGCCCAGTAGGTGTTGGGCAAAACGTCCGAGAACACGGCCAGCCGCCAGCTGGAAAGCACCAAGACGGTGGCCACACTTGTGAGGAAAATGACCCAGAAGGCGCGGCGTTGGCGAACGAGCAGGACGCTCAGGGCCAATGGCCCGAGGTAGGCGAGGGCTTCGAATCGCGTGGTCACGGCCAACACCACGCCCGTGCCCAGGAGCAACATACGTGGTCGGGGCGACAGCAGCTCATTGACCATGAGGAGAACCGCGGCAGCCAGAAGGCCCATCTCCATGCCGTTGCTAGCCTCGAAGAAGGAGCAGCCCCACGCCGCGAAGGCGATGACCGTCAGGTTCGAGAAGAGCTTGTCCAATCCGAGAAGAACGCACGTGCGTGCTAGCAGCACCGTAGATGCGCAAATGCAAAACACCGACAAGATCTGGGACGCGAGGATCGCAGAGTGGTAGGAGGGCCGGGCCAGCGCCAGCAGAGCATTGAGCAGGAACCAAGAGACCGTCGAGAAACCTTCGACGGTTTCGGAGTGTGAGGTCAGCGCAACCAGACCGTGGTGAGCAAAAGTCCTCGCAAAGGCGAGGGTGATTGCACCGTCATCCCAGCCGTTGTCTCCAATCAGAAGGCAGACGGCCATGAGAGCCACGCATTGGACGAAAACTACAATTGTGACGCCGAGGCGAGACACGGAGAGAAGCTCACACCTTCTTGCCGAGCCCGATCCTCGGCAATTTAGGACGAGGAAATAACCGCGCGATCAACAGGAGCACGGACTCGAGTGCGGCCCACGCCAGGAGTGGGTGGAGCCATGCTGTGGCCTCGTTGCGCGAGGGCCCGCGGCAGGTCGGCGTTCGCGACAGCTCGCGTTTGAAAGCCGAGGAAAATCACGTGTGGGGATGCCACAACCATGCGAGAGTCTCATCTGCGAGTCAGTCCAACATGCGCCTCGGGGGGTGTCAAGTGTAGGCTCGCACACGAAACTGGCCGCACGAGGGATCGAGCTGGATTGCGCCTCCAAGAAAGCGCCGAGGATGGTCCTTCAGGATAGGAGACCGCTCCGCCGGGCGGCCCGCGAGCCACCTGCCCCCGCCCTCCGCTCCACCAACGGAGGGCTTGGAACCCTCTCAGGGTTCCCATCAAAACGCGTAGGCGAAGGTGGGCTTTGCCCACCGAAGCCAGAGCGCGGGAGGGTTTGGGAACCCTCTCAGGGTTCCCATCAGATGAGAACAACAAATCGCGCCCTACAAGGGGGGCACTTGGGGTAACTTGCCGGGCCAATGGTTTTCTCCGGGTTGCTCGATCGTGATTTGCTGCGGCGGCGACGATGGTCCGTCGTCGTCGCGGTAGCCATCGTCTTGCTTGCCCTGGTCGAAAGCGTGAATGCCGTCGTGGCGCCTTCCCGGGCCCCCACCGAGAAGGACTGGGCAGCGGCCGCTGCCAAGGTGCGTGCCGGATTTCGCCCTGGCGATCTGATCGTCGCGGCTCCTGCCTGGGCCGACCCGCTCATGCGACTTCAGCTCGGCGATCTGGTGCCCATGCCAGTGGCTGGACGCATGGACAGCGCCCGTTACGGGCGCGTCTGGGAGATCTCACAGCGGGGAGCGCGAGCGGCGGACACGGCGGGCGGAACCGTGGCCGAGTTTTCCCGCCATGGCGCCCTTGGGGTGAAGCGCTGGGAAAAGAGGGCTGCGCAGGTGACCTTCGATCTTCTCACCGAGTGGCATCGGGCTGAGGTTTCTGTCGTGACCCCAGCCCAGGCAGAGGTACCCTGTGCTGCCACCCACGATGGGTTTCAGTGTCTCGGAGGTGCTTCGCTCAAACCCGAGTTGCTCGAGATCGATACCACCTTGCGCAATGGGTTGGCCGTCAATCCAGTCGAGCGCGAAACCCTGGTGCTGGTCTTTGCCGACGTGCTCCTCGGTCGTGAGCTGACCGTGGCCAGTGGCTTGCACAACGTATGGCTGCGCAAGGCGGGGGACGGCAAGGTGCATATGCGCGTGCTGGTCGACGGTCGCGAGCTGGGCGCGGTCGAGGCCACCAGCCAGAGCGGCTGGGCGCTGAGGAGCTTCGACACCGCTGCGCTGGCCGGCCAGAGCGGCAAGGTGCGGTTTGAAATCACCACAGACAAGTCGAACGCGCGCCATTTTGGCTTCGCAGCAGAGGCGCGCAACCCGTGACGGTCGAGCCGACAACCTCGCCCGCGACGCCGTCCCGCTGGCGGCGAGAATGGCTGTTGCCGCTGATGCTGGCCATTGCCACGTCCTCGTGGATGGTGGCGGTCGAAGGCCGGCAGGGCATCGGCCGTGACGAGTCCCAGTACTTTCGGGCGGGCGAGCGCTACTGGGGCTGGTTCGAGTCGGTGTGGAGCAATCTGCGCGAAGGGCATCCTCGTCGCGCCTTTTCCCGCGCAGCGGTGGATGGAACTTGGGAAGACAACCACGAGCACCCGCCGCTGATGAAGATCCTGTTTGGCGTGTCCTGGCGACTGTTCCACACCTGCGACTGCACTGGGGTCAAGCGCGGGCTGCATCCCATCCCGATCAGCGGCCGTCACGTCACCTTGCCGCTGTTCAAGCGCGAGTCGAGCGCGTTCCGCTTTCCGGCCATCTTGCTTGCCGGCCTGGGCGTGGCGCTGGCCTACTGGCTGGCCCGGCGCGTGCTGCGGCCTGTGCCAGCTACGGTGGCCGCGGTGCTCTCGGTGGCCCAGCCGCACTACTTCTTTCATGCTCAGATCTCGTGCTTCGATGTCCCTATCACGGTGATGGCCGTGCTCGTGGCGCTGGCTTACTGGAAATCCCTGCGTTCTCCGCGCTGGGGAATTCTGTGCGGCGTTTTCTGGGGACTGGCGCTCGCCACCAAACACAACGCGTGGCTCTTCCCCATCTTCTTGGCCGCGCACTATCTGTGGATTCGGCGCGGGGACGTGCGGCGACTGCGCTTGCCACGCCCGCCGCTGGCCTTCGTGTCCATGGCCACGCTGGGACCGCTTGTGCTCTTCATCCTGTGGCCGTGGCTATGGCATGCTCCGGTGGACCGCACACGCGCCTGGGTGCAGCGGCACATGCAACACGAGCACTACAACTTCGAGTATCTGGGGCGCAACTGGAACCTGCCGTCCAAGGAACCGGGTCTGAAACTCCTGCGCGTGACCTTCCCGTTTGTCTCCACCCTTTTCACCGTGCCCGTCACCACTCTGGCGCTCTCCGCCATCGGCGCCGTGGTCTTTCTGCGCCGCCACCGCCGTGGCGATCGTTCGCAGACGCTTCTCGACCAAGCCCCGACCGCCCTACGGCCGTCGTGGTTGCGGCCCGGCGTCGACGTGGACTGCGCGCCCGGCGTCTTTCTGGCCATCCACATCGCGGGGCCGCTCGTGATGGTGGCCTTGCCGAGCACGCCCATCTTCGGAGGGGTGAAGCACTTCCTGCCCGCCATGCCATTCCTGTGTGTGCTCGCTGGCGCGGGGGCGGCGTGGTCTATCGATGTCGTGCGCCGTGTGATCAAGGCCCAGCGCTGGTCGCGGGTGGTGCCGGTTTCGCTCGCGGGACTTCTGTGCTTGCCCGCCGTTGCCGAAACCGTGCGTTCACACCCAGACGGGCTTGGCCACTACAACATGCTAGCGGGCGGGTTCGCGGGCGGCGCCAGCCTCGGCATGAACCGGCAATTCTGGGGCTATTCGGTGCTGCCGGTCCTGCCCTGGATGGTCGAGCATCGACCAGCCTCCAATCGCATCTACTGGCACGACGTTCTCCACGATGCCATCGTCATGTATTCTCGCGATGGTCGGCTGCCGCTCGGCATGGGGGACGTGGGCGTGGGCGAGCAAGTCTTGGAGCAGTCGGAGCTTGGCATCGTGATCCTGGAAAAACACTTCACCATCTATGAGGGACTGGCGTGGCAGGCCTATGGCACCACGCGGCCGTCCATCGTCTACACCCACGAGGGCGTACCCTTCGTGGTCGCTTACGAGCGCCACGCAGCGTCGCGCGTGCCACCACCGCGGTCGGAGATCTTCGCACCATGAATCGTTTAGAGCGCTTGTTCGCCAGTCGCTGGGGATTGCTCGTGATCTACGTCGTCTTCCTGGGGGCCTACCTGGGCGCTTCGGGGGGCCGGCTGCGCCAGCACTCGATGTACAACCACTTCGTCTACCTAGCGGAAGGGTGGCTCAAGGGGCGCCTGGACATGCCAGTGCCGCCGCCCAACGAAAACGACTGGGCGCGGGTCGAGGTTCTGCACCTCAAGGACGGCCGCACCCTCAAGGGCATGTTCGGCAAGATCGGCCCCACCGATCGCTTCTATCCTTTGCGTGGTCCCTCGCTGACCATCGACAACGACCAGATCGCCTCGCGTTCGGACATTCGCTACGTCTCGTTTCCACCGTTTCCAGCCGTGGTGATGTTGCCCTTCGTGGCCGTATCGCACCTCAAGTTCAACGACGTCCTCTTCACCGCGATCTGGGCTGCCCTCAATCCCATGCTGCTCTTCTTGCTGCTGCGTCGGCTCAAGACGCGTGGCTATTCGAAGCGCAGCGTGTCCGACGACCTGTGGCTCACCGTCATGTTCGGAGTGGGCTCGGTCTACTATTTCGCCTCGGTGATCGGCCAAGTGTGGTTCACCGCACACGTCATCGCCGTGACCTGCGTGATTGGATACGCCTGGGCCAGTCTCGAGGCGGCTCGCCCCATACTGGCAGGGCTGTGCGTCGGCTTGGGCTTTGCCACACGCACCCCGCTTGGTTACATGGTCCCATTCTTCGTGTTCGAGGCCGTGCGCGCCAGTGGTGGCTGGGAACGTTTGCGCAAGCTGCGCAGCCTAGGCCTTCCGCCCGGTTTGCTGTCCAAGCTGATTCGCTTCGGCGTCCCCTCGGGCGCTATCTTGGCGGCGTTGCTGGTCCACAACTATCTGCGCTTCGAGCAATTCAGCGAGTTCGGCCACAAATACCTCAACATCGGCTGGCAAGATCGCATGCAGCGCTTTGGCCTGATCAACTACCACTTTTTGTCGCGCAACCTCACCTGCGCGCTGTTGCTTCTGCCGCGCATCTTGACCCAATACCCCTTCGTCAAGGTCAGCGAGCACGGCATGTCGATGCTCGTGACCTCGCCGACCTTGGGTTACACCGTGACACCTGCCGAGCGCAGCCCACTGGCCCGCGGCCTGTGGTTTTCGATTCTAACGACAGCGCTGCCTTCGTTGCTCTACCAGAATTCGGGCTTTCTCCAGTTCGGCTACCGCTTCAGTCTCGACTACATCGTCTTCCTGGTCATGCTGCTCGCCGTAGGCGGGCGCAAGTTCACTTGGGTGTTCAAGGTGCTGGTGATCTTCGGCGTCGCGGTCAACCTCTTCGGTGCCATCACCTTCGATCGCTTCGGCGGGGTTTTCGCCTACAACGACACCTTCTTCCCGCACGGGAATAACTAGCCCTCGCGACGACATCTTGAATCAGTTCGCCATGGACGAGAGCAACGGAGGTGTTGCGGGTGGCTTCGACCAAGGGCTGGGTGCCTGACACGTCTGTCGTCAGCTATCTCACGACCTTCGGCATGCAGTCGGGCAAGCTGGTGCAGCTCGGGCAGGTTGGCAACATCGGGCCGCAGGAGGACATTCGCGCCGTGCGCTTCGATGGCGACCGCGGCTTCGTCGTGACCTTCAAGAAGACGACCTTAGCGACGCCACCCAACCTAAGCTGGCGGGCGAGCTGCAGATCCCGGGATTTTCGACCTACATGCAGCGCCTCGACGAGAACCATCTGCTGGCCATCGGTTTCACGGCCGACGACCAAGGCAGTTTTGCCTGGTTCAACGGCATCCAGATCCAGATC